>ENA-ORXR01005088-ORXR01005088.1-marine-metagenome-genome-assembly--contig:-NODE-5088-length-10626-cov-22.379846_pt1 | contig 10626 bp, 12 predicted proteins | sample MGYA00237866_ERZ511479 | MGnify/ENA metagenome assembly ERZ511479 | reverse complement strand
CTGTATTATATTTTGTCATACTAATTGTGACGACATCAAGTCCAAAATGTAACATTTATTTTTTTCGCGTTCCTTACAGAGGAAATGAAAGATATGGATTTTATTCCAGTTAATGTTTCAGGACTTGAGGATTTCCAACAAAAATTTAGAAGTAAGACTAAATCGTCAGATTTTAATAAATCCGTTTTAAATATGCTTATGTGGCAAAAATATGAAGAGGATGTACTTTTACGACCTAAACTATTTCTATTTGTATCAGAGGTTTTTGAGGAATTGGAAGAGTATAATGATAGCCATCAAGCCATTAACTGTGCATTAAACAGCATTTTTCATAGGGATTCTTTAGCCTATCCAGTATTACATCAGTGCATCAGTCACAAAATAAAAGCCAAGAAAAAGCTACACATAAGACCAAGTAATTTTGAGGAAACCCTGTATAATAATCTTAATGAGATTAAATCAAAGTACGGAGTTAACGCTTACCCAGATAGAACTATGGATTTATCTGTCGATAGTATTATTAAAAAATTATTAATATAGAAAATGAGCCATTCTTCTAAAACACCTGATTTTGATTTTATTCTTGAAGCTGTAATGGATAGTTATGCTAAAGAATTTGGAGAGAGAAAATTTAGAAAGGTTATAAAGAAAGCTATAACCTCAAGGCAGGTCATGCAGTTAATTCATGCTTACATTGCTAACGACATACCAATTGACCCCCTAAAAGTTTTAGAGCTTATTAATCAAGTTCCCTATTTTATTTTTTCAAGAGGGCAAACACAATTATTAGCCTCAAGTGTTATAATAAGGCTGTGGTTTGAAATGACAGGAGACAATACCAACTTAGCATCTGATAATGAGTTGACAAATATGATATTTTTCATTATTGACAAAACTAAACCCATAAATAGATAAATTATAAGATAATGGATATTCAATTTAAAGACAATGAGTTAAATGACATTGCGAATAAACTTATAAAAAATTCTAAAGAGTTGACTACTTCGGTACAACATCCGAATAGTATAAGAAATATAATGACAAAAGCTGAAAATTATTTGTCAGAATCACAGGCTGTATTAAACCGTATTGAAAGTAAAGTAGGTAATAAAAATGAAGGCTTTGTAGAGCTATCAACAATGGTAGCATTAGTAACATCTGGTTTAGTCAATGTAGGAACTAAGCCAATACACAAAGAAATAACGAGTAATACTGATTTTAGAGAGAATGCAGAATTTTTAGACAATGCTAAAAGCCAAATGACTAAAGCCGTTGGTATTATGAGAATGGTTAATGTTATTCCTTATGACCAATCCATAAGAGATAAAATATTAGAGACAGTTAATAAAACACAAGCCATTCACCAAAAAGTACATTCCCAAACACCTAAAACTGTGGCAAAAGGGGGAATATTTATTATAGCAATTATAGTTACCATTTTGTTTACGGGTGGTGTTTTACTTAATGCTTTATTTGGAGAAAAAAGTTTTTTAGGAGTTGATATACTATTGCTTGGGGTTTTAGGATTTCCCCTTCTCTTTGTACTCAGAGTCATTTTTTCAGCTATATGGAAAGACGACCCATTAAAATAATTTTTTATAATATTTTCAGCCATGTTTTTTAACCCATAAATCCCTTCTCCACACCTGTACCCCCTACCTGCCAACATTCTCAATAAGAAGTAGCCTATCCCCCCTACATTTATTTCCTAATTTCTAAGCCACGTTCTCAGTGGTACAAAATCTTATTTTATTATGGCAAAACTAACAGTTGTGAGACTATCACAAAGCGCAAACCAGTACGGTTCATTCAGCTATCGGATTGTTGAAGGAGAACCGGAGCAAGACACCAAACTCTACGGAGAAAACGACGACATTATTTATTGTAACCAAAAGATAGGTCTTTGGAATACACCTACGGAGGTCGAGCAATTTTTGGGCAAATCAAAATCAGGAAAGACCTATACAGGCTTCTCGGTGGATAAGGAACTCAACAGCTTCCAACAACGCGGACACACAGCTACATTGGCGGTCAAGTCCGGGCTGAATACGGAAAAGATAGAAATGCTACGGATGTTGGCACAGTTAGACGAACAGGAATTGAAGGTCATGGTCATGCAAAAACAGCTTAAAACCCTACCAAATCCTTCAGTAAATCAGCGTAAAGCTGTCAGTCCACCACCTATGGAAGATGCTGAAATTGTGTCAGACGAGACAGTGCAATAAGCTGTCAATTAATGAATTATAAGGGATGCTCTTAACGGGGTGTCCCTTTTTTATTTTCTTATCATGGATAAAAGTTGTCTGTATGTGGGGAATTTTGGTTTGTTCAAAGTGTATTGTCCGTTTTTGGTTATCTGCATAGTGGATGTCGGAAAATTTACTATCGGCGATATACTCAAAGTGACGGACGTAAAAGCCTCTGAATCAGGATGTATTGTGTACCGGATACAAGGGCAGCTATATTACCACAGATACTTCACATTATTTAGAATATGAATAATATATTGGCTGAAATCAACGTGAGTTATTCCTACGCACAAAAGCCCTCTGACAGAACCAAAGCCCGTACAAGTCGGGAGGCTTACAAGTTATTTCTCGCGCATTGGGATATGGATTTGATTGAGTTGCAGGAGCATTTTTCTATGTTGTTGCTCAATAGGGCAAAGGATGTTTTGGGTATTTACAACCTGAGTAAAGGCGGTACTATGACGACTATTGTTGATGCCAGATTGGTATTCGGAATAGCCTTGAAATGCAATGCTGCGGGATTAATTTTCTGTCATAATCACCCGTCCGGTACACTCACGCCAAGTCTCAAAGATATTGAGATAACCAAGAAATTCAAGAAGGGCTGCGAACTGTTGGACATCCAACTGATTGACCACCTAATCATCACAAAGTCAGCTTATTATAGCTTCGCTGATGAAGGGAATTTATAAAAAAAGGGGAAGATTGTACGTCCTCCCCTCGTAAAAATGTTTTATTTGACCGTCATTTTTTACACTTTTTGCACCGCCGACTTAGTGTAAATCGTGCAAATATGACGGTCTAAAATAAAAATTAATTCTGCCGTCACATTGGCATTTCTTCTCTCGCTTTATTTAGTACGAGTTTACATTGTTCACCTTCTTTTGGCTTGTCTTTGGTGACATTCACAACGTAGCCCACATTGAGCCGACTTATCTGATATTGACCTTTTTTCAGACGTTCCTTCATGTTCTTACGGTTTAATTTCATGTAGCCGTAGTCGGTACAATATTCCGCGTATTCCTTATACAAGTCCTTCACTTTCATGTGTTTATCTGGCGATTTCTCGTAGCCTTCATCATCTAAAAACAGTAACACAGAATCAGACGTTTTACGATAAGAAGCAACTTGCTCATCAATCTTTTCGGAACGAGTAAACTTGACGTTCTTCTGCAATCGCTGTAATCCTTTCAGCACCCAATTAAACACACCCGATAGTTCATCCGCGATTATTTTATTTGGCAAGTCTTTATCCTGTTCTTCCGGTGGTATCGTCACCTCAAATGGTATAATCAAAAACCGTCTGAAATAAGCATCCGTAAATTCAACTTGTTTTGGTAGCTCGTTGCAATTAAAGATAAACCTTGCGTACCGCTTCATCGTGAACGGTTCTTTGTAAGGGAGTCGCGCCTCCACCGGCTCACCGGAAACCATTTGTTTAAAATAAGACGTATCGAGTTTCCCGTTAATCTCGCTCGCGTAGTTCAGGAGTTTATTGGCAATTTTGGCACGAAAATATCCGTTGCTATTCGTCAGACTACTCAACGAGCTATTCGTGATATTTTCCTTTCCTACCAATGCACTCATTATCTCAAAGAAAACCGATTTACCATTAGCACCAGAACCGTATAAAATCAAGGCTTTTTCCAGCTTCATTCCGGGCAGAAAAATGTAACCCATATATTCGCTCAAAATGTCCTGACAATCTTTATCCGGCAACACTTCGTCAAGGTATTTCTGAAACATCGGTGCTTTAGCATCAGGGTCAAAATCAAAGCCAAGCTGATACATAAGGAAGTCGTTTTTATCAAAATCTTTAATGTCGTATTTACCTCTCGTTATCGTAAATGTGCCATTTCTTAAATTTATATTCACCTCATTGTCTTTTAGTTGTGGCTCAGTTAAGTATGACATGCAGAGAAACTGCTTGACCAAATCGGCACGAAAGGTGTAATATTTCGCATCGTACTTTACTATCCCCATTCTGAGTGCTGCTTCACCCAAGAAATTCTCTAACGAGTTGTCGTCAAATTGCTCCCAAAATTCTCCGTTGTAGAAGTAGATGCAGCCATTCATTTTGCATAAGTCCCAGTCGTGCTTCTTCGCCACCTCCTCAATAACTTCTATCGCTGTGATGAGATAATGCTTCTTTTCAAGATGAAATTCGGGTTTATTCATCGCTTTGACCAAATCCTTAATTTGGGCTTCTAATTGTACGTTCTTGCCATGCTCATCCAGTCTGGCTTGTAATGCTTCGCGCTGCTCTTTCAGCTTTTTGTATTCAGGATAAACCCGCTCTTTAAAATCAATTTTAACGATTGATTTGAGCAAGTTCTGTAGAACCTGGGGTATTTTATTTGGTGTATTTTCTATCATTTAGATTTATCATTTTTATCTTCATTATAATTTTTCGTAATTTTTTTAATTCGTTCTAATCCTTTTTCTGTGGCGAGGACTGTTTGTACAATCCCAATGGCTTTGTACGAGTGGGTGTACTCGTAATACTCGCCCTCAATTTTTATTTCGTTATCATACCTCAAATCGCCTACGTCTCGTAGGAATTTCATTAAATTATTTCTGCCCAATCCTTTTATGTCAAGTAATTCGGCGACTTTTTTGAATGAGTAAAGCGTTGGTTCTGCTCTGTTTAGTTGTAGTTTATTTTTCATTTTGATTAAAATTTCCCAGCAACAAGACTATGGGTGAATTGCTGCCGGGGTTGGTTAAAATTAAGCCAATACAAGTGGCTGTTGGTCATTTGTTTCTGCTAAACACTCAAGAAGCCAGATGTTCTCGTTCATTGTGAAGCAAATGTAGTCAAGTCCTTTCGGCGTTACTTTTAGCGTTTTCTTAACGTTGCCGTCTTTAGTGATTTCTACTTCAATCACATAGTATCCGTTTTTGATACCATCCTGAATTTTCTCTGGCTCAAATTCGCCAGTACCGTTAAAAACCTCAATAAAATCGTTGAGATTTAGCCATTCTATCAATTCAATTGTTTGGTGGATAGTGTAAGGAGCTTGCAGCGTGCGAAGCCCGTTGAATTTTACGGAGAAATGCTCCGTTTGGGATTTTTTGTTGTTTGCTTTAGTTTGCATTTTTAATGTAATTTTGGGCGATAAAATCATGTATATCAACCCTTTTTATATAAATTTTATTTTTAACTTGACTGAATCCTAATTCTCCGTTCAGCCGATAATTGCGTATCGTTGATTTTGATACGTCTAACATCTTCATGGCTTCATTCTCCGTGAGCCATTCCTTCGTCTCGTTTCTTTTTGTAATTCTTGCTTCAATATCAGCAAGCGCATTTAGTATTTCTGCTTTCAAATTTTCTAAGTCACTCCGTTGAATGACATCTACTTTCATGTAATAATTAATTTTAATGTGTTAAATAATGTCCATGCTGCCATACTCATCAGTATATTGGCACGGGTTAAGAAAATTGCTTGCAAGCATCAACTCAACATCATCCTTCTCGCGCGAACTGAAAAATGAGTCTTGTTAATTTCCCAACAAAGGTCAGTAAAAATAAAGTGATGTGGAGTAAGATGGTAAGATGACGGTAAGATGGACTGTCTTACCATTTCAGACTGGTTATTTGTAGTCGTGTTCTTGGGCTAATTGAAGTATTTGTTCCGTTAGGGTTTTAATTTTTTCTTCGTTATTAGTTCTCTGTCTGGATATACTTGAAGATTTAAGAATATTTGGTTTATTGGCTTGGGTGAATAGTTCGTATTTCTCTATATCCTCGTACTCAAATTTAAATATACCGGAGTCTTTCATAGCATGAAACATTAAGTATGTGTTTTTGGCTTTACCGATTAAGGGTATTGTATCAATTTGTAAATCGCTTTCATTCTCTGCCGTCCATATACTCACAAAACTATCTTTTAATTCTTCATCTTGCCCTATCCAATGCTCGTCCTCAATTTTTAGCTTATACAATTTTTTCAAAAAAGTAGTAGGCATTTTCATTCTTAAAATGTCAAAGGAAAAAGGTGACATCCACCTACTCTCTTTAGCACTACCAATTAACGATTTAATTGTCTCGCTAAGAAATAATGTGTAATGCTCATTGATGTGTTTGAATAGCCCGACAAGAAACCTGTCAATAATCGGATATTTTTCAGACAGTTCATTTTCGTTCCACCTTTCGCGTATGGTATGGATTTCAGTTACTACGCTACTAAGATATGCCCCCGAACGCTCTTCATTTTGAGATTCTTCCCTAATATAAGATTTGATATTTTTGGTGATTATATAGTATTCCGCTGTCAGACAATCTTTCAGATATTGTTTGTACGATACAGGTAAAACAGTACGAATTTCCTTGCCCTCGTTTTCTTCGTCATCTACCCAACCATGTATTTCTAAAAGAATCAAGTCATCTTCTTTTATAACGACTCTATTGACAATATCATACTCTACATCAGATTCACCCGTAACTTCTTCTTTAAAAAATAATTCTCGATGTCTGCTGAATACTTTGGTATTCAAAAAATTATCAACTTCCTTCAAAGGATATTTAAGTGTTCCTTTTGTATCAAGATGATGCTGATATATTGGTATAATTGGCTCACCGGTGCTTGTAAGAACTTCGCCGATATTGATTGAATATTTTAACGTAACCATTTTCTACAAATTATCCCACGCATCAACGGCAGCATCTTTCTGTTTATCCATAATTTTTGCATAAATCATCGTCTCTTTCAAGTTCTTATGACCAAGCATTTTACTAACGACTTGAATAGGAATATCCAAATCCAGCGATAGCGTAGCAAAAGTATGTCGCGCACAATGAAATGAAATAGACTTGTCAATACCTGCCTTAGTGCATAGGAGTTTCACAACTTTATTAAAATAGGCGTTTCTTCGGGAGATAGCTTTTTTAAGGGCAGCTTCATTAGCGTATATGTCCGGTGTATAACTCAATATAGGCAATAGAGGATTTCTATTTGGATAATCATATTGCTGAATGATAGCTACCGCTTTTTGAGGTAGTTTCATGGATAGGATGTCATTGGTTTTTTGCATCCTTATATACATTCTGTAAACGCCATTTTCTTCTTTTATGTTCTCTGGTGTAAGTGTCGCCATATCAGAAAACCGTAATCCTGTCAAACATCCAAACATAAATGCGTTCTTCACGTACTTGTGAGTTTTATATTCAGCGTTTACATCACAGAATCTTTTAAACTCCTCTTTGGTCAGATACTTGCGCTTGCCGGGTTCGTTTTTTCCTTTGTAGTTTATGAATGGTGATTCTTTGAGTTTGCCATTACGAAGGCACACCCTTGTAATCTTCTTTAAAACCTTCATTTTATCCGCAACAGTATTAATTGCCTGACCGTCCTTAGTCAGATATTTCTCATAATTCTGTACCCATGATTCAGTAAAATTACTAAAGGTCAAATTGGGAGAATAAGTGGTAAGACTATTTAGACAAGTGCGATAACTTTTTATGGTATTAAATTTCAAGTTTTCAGGGTTAGTTGCTACGTAATCTCGGAAAAAATCAACAAAATTAGCCTTGTTCTCCTTTGGGTTGAGGACAGCTTTACGTTCAGCAACCACCTGTTTGACAGTAAACTTCTCGCCCTTAGCCAACTTGTCATTAATGAGTTGCTCATAAGCGTTGCGCTCATTACGGATGAATACATTGAGTTTGGTAGAATGTGGATGTGCAGATTTAATGCGTTGGCGTTCTGCATTCCAATGTCCGGGCTTTAGTTTTTGGCGCAAGCTGATTTCGGTTTTATCCTTCCGATTATTGATTATTTGTAGATATAGCGTACCTTCGTCAGTGTTCTTTGACCGCGTTTTGAGTAAAAATTTTATTGATGCCATTGTTCAGTATTTTCATAAAGATACAAAATTTACTGAACATTTACTGAACATTTGGCACTTTTGTTTACGCTTTTTTACTCCCATTTACGCAATCATGTTTTATAACCAACTGATTAACAGGATAAAATAAACTTATTGGTAGTTATCAAAAGTAAACATTCGATTCCCGCTTCGGGTACAAAAAGCCTTGTAAATCATAGATTTACAAGGCTTTTTTTCATTCATTGCTAAGCTGAACTTTGGTAACTGGGTATTGGATGATTTAAAGTTTTAGACAGAAAAGTCACACAGAGTTCTGGACACTTTTTCTGCCCATTCCTCTCGTTTATCGATTACAATATACTCTAATGTTTCATAATCATGTAGGTTGCTTGATTTTGTCCTGTGTAGATATTTAGAAAATAATTTCCACTAGGAATATTTAATAAATCTATACTTTTTTCAGTATCTATATTATCTAAAATTAGCTGCCCTGTTGTAGAATATATAGCCATCTTATCTATTTGTGCCTCCGTGGAAATATTTACAAATCGACTTGATGGATTAGGGTAAATATTTATTAATTCATTCTCAAACATAGAATTAATTGAAGTCGTCATGTCATTATTACTGTTGAAAGTGGGTTCTTGTATTTTAAAATCTCCCACACCGTTGGGAACTCTCGCGTACCCTTTGTTTAACTCCTGATTAGTATAACTTACAAGATCTATCATGGTTAAGTCTTCATAAAATAATATCAAATCACCCCCTGATTTTTTAATTTTAAAATTGCTGTGGACTCCTTGCTGATGAACATCTCTATCTGCCCATATTATTTGATAAGACTTTGCAGGTATAGTTACTGAGTTTTTAAAGCTCCATTTTTTAGGAAAATCTATATCATTACTTAAATAAAATTTGCGATCTAATGTAATATCCTGATCAGTATTATTATACAACTCTATCCAATCTGGTGTACCACCATCTGGCTCTTGCACGCCATTTGTACTATCACTTTTGGCAACAAACTCATTAATGACTAAATCCCCGATATCATAAGGGTAATCTAATGATGGACACACTACACCTTCATCGATTATTTGTTGATTTAGCCATTCTTTCCTATGCCTAATAATCTCCCTAAATGCAGCAGGGTCTGCTACTGATTGATTCTGAGAGTTACTTGATATAATAGCATGGTTATTATTGACAAGTTCATCAATGTAGTCATCATCTAATAAATATTGACTTGTTTCACAGGCTAATGTTAAATAATATTCTTTAATTTCCGGAGTCTCCCATATACTATCTTGGAAAGATACTGGGTCCGGGTTTAGAGTTGGATAAAAGTTTGCACCTGGTAAAGTAAAATTATGATCCCAAGGTAATAAGTATTCTAAATCTTCTTTCTCGCTATAGTACCAGTAATGATTCTCAGTTGGATATGAATCACTTGCTTCTAAAACCGTATTGATAAGTTCAAATTTTAAAAAGGATGTTAAATCAAGATTTTGTATCCTTTCCTTCCAGGGAATAAAAAATTGAGGTGGGAGGAAATCAAAATAATCTCCATACTCTGGAAAGAGACCACCTTTATTCAAGCTTCCTTCATCTGCAAAATGATCTTTAATAAAATAGTTGTCTATCTGTTGAACCAGTACATACACTGATAAAAATTCATCATTAACGTATACTTCAGCATAGGATGTCCTAGGACTCGGTATGCCTGCCCTTCTATTTATCTCATAAGCAACTCTATCTCGTTGGCGATCTGAGTCTCCAAAACTATTTGATAATCCAAATTTTTTCAGCCCATCAAATTTTTGCCCATCTACATATTCATTAATATCAACCTTCAAAGGTATCTGAGGTGAAGAAAGTGATAAAAACCCTTTAATTCTTAGTCCCACTGAATCAACTTCTTCACCATCAAAGAACATTTTCACTAAGTAATATTCTTTTTCACGATCTTCTGCATCTTGATATAATGTATCTAATAAATCTGGCTCTGTTTCAGAATAGAACCTAATTTCATGGATGATATCGTTACTGAATACCTTGTCTCCCATATCTTGACCAGTGACCAGAGTAGAGCTGGTAATAATACCCATAAAAATAATTACAATTTGTTTCATATTTCGTTTATTTTATTAATTTAAACATTAGGAATTAAATAAATGTACATTCTTCGCGTCGTTATTTTTTCTTTATGCTTTACCAAATTCTCCTTAAAGAACTCGTTATTCGCGTCAAATTTGACTCGTATAAAGAAAAAATAACGGCGTGAAGATGTAAGTGAAAGAAATTAAATAACATGTGCCATTATACTCGTTTTTTTTCCATCTAAGAATCCTTTGAAATCCTTAGACAAAAAAAATACTTCGCATTATGGGACATCTTATTTAATTTCTTTCACTAACGTTTATTATCTTTTCATCCTTAAGGAGTGAAAAAACACTGATTTTCAGTGTAGTTAGGGAAGAGGAAGAAAATAATCTACCCCAAATGAAGAAGTTATTTTTTTTATATGTTTGGCTAAATTTGACGC
>ENA-ORXR01005087-ORXR01005087.1-marine-metagenome-genome-assembly--contig:-NODE-5087-length-10627-cov-3.440379_pt1 | contig 10627 bp, 11 predicted proteins | sample MGYA00237866_ERZ511479 | MGnify/ENA metagenome assembly ERZ511479 | reverse complement strand
AGTTAGCTTGAAAGGCTGTGTAGAGGAAGGAGAAAAGGAGTAGGAAAGTGTGTAGAGGTTTATAGGTGTCGACCCAATGGCTGATCAAAGAAGTTGGGTTAGTCCTTATAACTATGTACAGAACAATCCGTTGAATAGAGTCGATCCTACTGGTGCTATTGATATGGATGTTGATGATTGGTATGAAGATGGAGATGGAAATATAGTTTATGATCAGAACATAATGAGTCAAGGTGATTTGGATGCTGCTGGGATTCAAGGTACTTATCTTGGTGAGCAAGGTTCAGGTATTGATCCTTCTACGGGTGAAAGTATAAGTTATAATTGTGACGGAACGACTTCTTGTTCATCTTTTGGACTTGCTGGAGTTACAATTACAGGAAGTCCTTCAGGAAATGGTCTTGCAACGACATCTGATGGTGTAGGTGGCTTAGGAGCGGGTATGGTTGCACAAGGAGGGTCTATGAGATTGACAAATGGAACAGCCAATGGAAATGCTTTATCACTTAAACATTACCAATCTGGTTGGAATGGAGGAAGTCGAGCAGGAATTAAAACTTATCAATTGGGTACTGCTGGGAAACTTGCAGGGAAATTAGGTACTGCGGGAACGGTAGGATTAGGTGTATATGACATAGGTACAAGTGCCTATAGCGAAGGTGGGTTTGGAACATATACCCAAAGAGCTACTGGACGTACTTTAGGTTCAATTGGTGGTGGAATTGCTGGAGCAAAAGCTGGTGCAGCTGTAGGTGTTTGGTTTGGAGGATGGGGAGCAATTCCTGGTGGAATTATTGGAGGAATTGGAGGTTCGTTTGGAGGGTCTTGGCTTGGAGAACAAGGTACTATTCAAGGTCAGAAATTAATAAAGCCATAAATATGAGATATCTATATTATTATTTGTGGTTGGGTTTAGCAAGAATTCATCCTATAGTATCAAAGGTGTTTATTCCAATGAATAAGCTAATTATAAAGTTTGGAAGAAAGACTAAAGATGAACATGAGAAGTGGAAAGAAAATTACAATAAAGCAAACTTAGAATTTCCTGGAGGAATAAATGACTGGATAGCTTTTGGTTTAGTTTTGCTATTTATTTTTATACCGATCATTATTATCACTGTTACATTTAAGGTAGATATTTATAGCAACAAATTATACTTCTGGAGTTTATTTATAGGAATAACTGCATTATGCTATTATTGGTTGTACTTTAAGAATGTAGACTGGTTGAAAGAACGAATTAATAAAGTAAGCAAGAAGTATTACATAGAATAGAATAAATTAGGCCTCTGAGGAATCAGAGGCTTTTTTAGTTTACGTTGAGACCTCTAAGCTTGACGTTATTAATCATGGCATCGAGCGTGTAAAGGATACAGCTTTTATCTTCATCAGGAAACTTGGCGATATCATTTAATCGTCTGAGCATTGTAGGATCTTTTAAGAGTTCTCTATCCTCAGATTCTCCAAGTAGAAATCCTACAGTAGTCTCTAAGACCTTAGCTAACTTTTTGACGACATCGATAGAAGGGTTGACCTCATCTCTTTCATACTTCCCAATAATAGAATGATACGTATCAATTTGCTTCGCTAACTCCGTTTGCGAAAGTCCTTTCTCCGTTCTGCATTCTTTTAGTTTACTACCAAATGTTGCCATATCTGAAATATTTATGGTATCAAAAGCCCAATAAGAATCAATAAAAACAAAGATACGGACAAATATTGGTACTTAGAAACCATAAAGATTATGTCAAATGAAATATATCTTGTAGCTTTGTACCAAATATTGTCGGAAAAAGTTTTTTCAATGGAAATACAAGAGATTAAAAGCAAGCTCACATTAGCAGTAGTTCTAAATTACTATCACCTCAAGCCAGATAAGAACCTCAGACTTTGTTGTCCGTTCCACGAAGACAAGACACCGAGCTTGCAGCTCTACTATAAAACTCATACATGCTTTTGCTTTTCATCAAATTGCAAGACACATGGAAAGGCGATGGACGTGATAGATTTTATCATGCATAAAGAGAGCTGCACCAAACATGAAGCCATTATGAAAGCCAAAGAGATGATTGGAGGCGGTACAAGCAAGCCGATGAAAGAGTTAAGCAAATCAGTAATCTTAACGAAAATATTTACCTACTTCAAAAATGGCGTACACAATAGCAAGCCGACAAAAGCATATTTAGAAAGTAGATGTTTGGATTTTACTAAGACAGAGGTTGGATACAATAGTGGTCAGTTCCATTACAAGCTAAGTGGAGGTGATGAAGCGATAAGGGAATATGTACGGTGTGGACTGTTATTAGAGTTAGGTACAAATAGTCGCTTTGGCAAGCCAGCGTATAAGCCGTTCGGTAAACATTGCATTGTCTTCCAACTGCGAAACTCAAAAGATGAAATAGTAAGCCTGTACTTTAGAAGCATACATAACGATAAGAAGCAGAGACATTTTTACTTAAAAGGAAGAGAAGGCTTATATCCAAAATATCCACCTGCAGAAACTAAGAAACTCATACTTACAGAAAGCATCATTGATGCTGCTACGCTGATCGAACAAGTCAAGATTAAAAGCAAATATGAAATCCTATCCCTCTACGGAACAAATGGACTAACAGAAGAGCATCAAAAATCAATCAGAAGTATCAAAGAGTTAGAGGAAGTGATCTTCTTCCTCAATGGCGATACATCAGGAATAAAAGCAGTAGTGAAATATGCTCCGATGCTAAAAGCAATGTTGCCAGATACAAAGATTACAAGCGTAGAAGTTCCGGAAGATGAGGACGTAAATAGTTTGCTACAAAGTCATAGTGCAGAAGTGTTAAGCCATCTAATAGAAACCCGGAAAGAATACAATCTTATTTTTTCATCTGAGAAACCAACTGAGTCGGTAAGCACCGACAAGCAAATTAAAGAAGTACCAAAAGAGAAGGAAAAACCAGTTGCAAAAGGCTTAGATACGTCAAATCCCTACAACTTAAAGTACAGTAGCAGTATAGCTAACTACCAAATCAAAGGCTTTAGAATCAGTCAACCCGATAGCTTAAAGATCACTCTTCAAATCACAGCACCATGAGTAAGACGATTACTTTAAAATTAGACTTGTACGAGTACAACCAAGTTGAGAAAACCTGTAAAGTAGCAGCCGATAAATTAGGAATCGACAAAGAGAAAATGGAAGGAGATTTACAAGAGCTGATGAAGTTGTTAGAGTTCCATCGAGACAAGCAAATAAATAAGAAGCAGACTGATAAGAGAATAGAAGTTCCCACAGCTACAGTAAGTAAATGTATTGAGTTCTTAAAGTCACAGGATCTGATTAGTCAGTTTAATAAGTTGATTGGAAAGGCTGGAATTATAGGAGAAGAGAATAACAGAATATTACTTTTTGTGGTAGCATCAAGTTATAAGATGCGAGATACATTACATGCTCTAATACAAGGAAGTTCAGGAAGTGGAAAGACCAGGCTATTAAAAATCATATGCTTATTGATGCCACAAGAGGACGTGAAGAAATACACCAGAGTAACCGACAACAGTTTTTATAATCAAGGAGAATACTTTTTTGTACAGAAGCTTTTAGGCTTAGAAGATTGGGACGGATTAAAAGAAGATGCACAGCTGGCCATAAGAGAGTTACAGAGCAATGAAATCCTAATTAGCAGTACAAGTATCAAAGATAAGAACGGAGGTATCAGCGGTGGAGAAAGAACAGTGAGAGGCCCAATAGCAAGCTTAGCATGTACGACAAGAGGGGAAATCTATGAGGATAATATCAGCCGTTGTTTTTTGATTGCAGTAGATGAAAGTAGAGAACAGACATTAAGAGTAATCGACTATCAAGATGAAGAATCGGCAGGACTGATAAGCAAACAAGAGCAAAAGAAAGTGAGAGCCTTTGTACAGAACTGCATGAGATTATTAAAGCCTTATGAAGTGATTAATCCGTATGCTAAGAAAGTGAAGCTACCACAATCAGCCCATAAGATTAGAAGACTAAATGAACTATATAAATGCTTTATAAAACAGATCACTTTACTCAATCAGTATCAAAGAAAGCAAGACAAACAAGGCAGATTAATATCAGAAAAAGAAGACTTGAAAGTAGCTTGTGAAATCCTCTTTGAAAGTATAGTATTAAAAGTTGATGAGTTAGATGGAAGTCTGAGGCAGTTCTTTGAGCGACTCAAAAAAGAAGTAGAACCTAAAGGAAAAGACTATCAGTTCAATCAGAGAGAAATACGACAGAAGTTCAACATTAGTAAGAGTCAAATGCAAAGATATATGTATGGCTTATTGAGCTTTGGTTACATCCATCAGAGCGGAGGGCATCCAAATCGAGGCTTGAAATACAAAGTAGATTACTGGGATAATTATGCAAAGCTGAGAGCAGATATAAAGGATGATCTAATGAATCAAATCAATGATCTATAATAGTAATGTGGGTCGCTATGGGTCACCACTGGGTCACCAGAACCCTTGTAAATACTGATAAACTATAGCTGGCGACCCGTGACCCAAAAGGTATGTGTGTATGTCCAGACCAAAAAGCATCATAGTAGTAAATAGTGATTATAGAACTTTATCAGATCGATTCTATGAATATCAAAAAAGATTAGGTTTTGTAAAGGAAACTTGCAGAACAAGACAGTTAAATATCAATGAGTTTTTAAGTTGGTTAGAACAGAAAGGAAGAACGAAAATAGAAAAGATCCAACCCCACGAAATCCATTCCTTTTACAACTACCTCAGCGAAAGACCAAGCAAAACAAGTGATGGAATCCTAAGTCAAAAGACAACCTTCCATTGCATGAAATCCATCGACCACTTCTACAGAATGCTACAGTCTGCAGGTGAAGTAATAATCAATCCAATCAGTGCTTTAAAGTTCAACTATCCAAGAGAAGAACCGAAAAGAGACATCCTAACACAAGAAGAAATCAAAAAACTTTACGAGGTAAGTTTATCAGCTTGGGAGCGATCAATATTAAGTCTTGGATATGGTTGTGGACTGAGAGTTGGCGAGTTAGATCAAGTAAATATCGAGGACATCAGATTAAGAGAAAAGATAGTGATAGTACCAAAAGGAAAAGGAAATAAAAGAAGAGTTGTACCCATGAGTCCAGGCGTTGTGAGTGACTTATCAGATTACTATTTTAATGAAAGAGAGCCGCTTACCAGCGGTCGGGATTATAGAGAAAAGGACTTTGCTTTTATGCTTAACTCACGAGGTGGAAGGTTGAAAGAATGGACTTGTAACAAGAGCTTAAAAAGAATGATTAAAAGAATAGAAAGTGAAGAGTTACAAGAAAAAGAAATCACGATGCACAGCCTACGACACAGCATAGCAACCCATTTAATAGAACAAGGAATACCAGTAGAACAAGTGCGACAATTTTTAGGACACAGCCAATTAGAGACGACACAAGTGTATACTCATATCAGCAAACAACAATTAAAAGATTTAATAGATGATGACTCTTAAAGACTACATACGGCAGCACTACAGCGAAAAATCAGCACCGAGATACATACAGCAAATCAATCATTTTATCAGTTATCAAGGTGCAAAAATCAATCAGACAAATTATAGTGAAATTGTAGAATACATCGGAATATTAAGAGAAAGAAACCTACATCCCAAGAGCTTAAGAAATCATCTATTTAGTTTAAAAATCTACTTCCGTTATCTGGTAGCAGTTGGCAAAAGAAAGGATCATCCTTGTGAATCTCTATATCTCAAAGATCAAATCAATAGAGCGATAATAGTAGAAAGTCTATACTCAAAAGAAGCTTTAGAAAATTTATACAAGAACTACGAATCACCGAAAGATCAAAGAGTGTGGGCAGAGAAATCAGAAGCAAGTAAGAAGAGAGATAAAGTAATTCTAAGTCTATTAATCTATCAAGCATTAACGACAAGTGAAGTAATAGAACTGAAAGTCCAGGATATAGATCTGGAAGAAGGAATTATAAAAATCAGAGCCAACGAAAGTCCAGGAAGAAGAGGAAACAGAGCGAGAAATTTAGCACTGAAATCTAAGCAAATATTACTGTTAGATAATTACATAAAGAAGTATAGAAAGCAACTCTGGAGAATGCAAAAACCAAGTAAACGAAAAGACTACTTTATACTCAATGAACATGGCTTACAACTTTGGGGAAGTTACTTAAATAGAATGCTGAGCAAGGGAAGAGAGCCACATGAAATCTTTACACCAATGAAAATCCGACAATCCGTAATAGCACATTTACTGAAAGAAAATAATGACTTAAGAATAGTACAAGAGTTTGCTGGCCATCGAAGAGCAGGAAGTACAGAAGCCTATAAAAGAACAGGATTAGAAGAGTTGAAAAGTAGTATTGAAAGACTCCACCCACGTCAGTAGGTAGAGTCGTTCAAGTCATTTTTTAAATCGTTGATCTTTGATGAATCTGTAAATATTTATCAAGCAACTAATAGCTGAAATCAAACCAACGATAATTAGAAATACAGTCATAATCAATCATGTTTGAAAAGACTATACTGATGTAATAAGAGAAGTCAAGTGAAAATTAGATTTGTTAGTTGACAGCCTACTCCCTTCGGTCGTAGAAGATTGTTTCATTGATCTGCTCGGCTCGAAGGCAATCGCATAGATCAAAGCCCACCCGCAAGCAGAGAAGCGGCGTTCGTCGGTTCCCTTGCATCATATATCCTGCCAGAGCACTGCGTTGGCTCCCAGGCGCTTCCTTCGTCAGCCCCTTTGTCATGATATATGAAGACTGCGGTCAGCTCCTCACCGTAGTTCCCAGTCTGTAAACAGACTATGCTTCCACTACGATAAATCTTCGTTCCAGTCCGCTAACGCCATAGACTATTTACATCCCTCCACTCCTTATTATATGGCGGACTGCTATACTCACTCGGCTGCGTCAGGAGGATAAGATTAATCCAAAAAAAATAAAGCTGTTATCCTCCTTCCTTGCTGCCCGCGCGAATGCTAAAACGCCTCGTCGTTCCATACGCTTCACCAGTCTTTAACTCCAAACACAAGAGCTTGCGCGCAGTCTGGCTGTCGCTATTACACTCCTCGAAGCTGCAGCAACTTCGCCTCCGTGCCTCTACGAGTCGGCACTCCCGGCTCACACCTCGTTCGTGTCCGCAGTCGTCCGCCCCCACGAATGCTCTGCTCGCTGAAGGCTCTTTCTCTGCTTAAGAAAAATCAACCCACAATCCCACGCTAAAAAACAAACCCGAGCGGCAAAGGTAGGCTTCCCACAGATAGCTCAATGGAGCCTATGGCTAAGCTGCGAATGCCAGCGATCTCCTCCCTTGACCTATCGCCACCCACAAATAGTTGCCTATCGATTTTGTTTTTGTCCATGCTCTGGCTCGACTCAAACAGAACAAAAAGGAAGAGAATAAGCTCATTTTTTTCAATTGAAAAGCTCAAATGAAAAATAAAACATATTATAGAAAACTGCTATGGTTCGATTTTTGGAATAAATAGTTGAGCTTAGGAAAAGTTTTAAGCTTATTTTTTGAGGCAATAGGATAAAAGACGGTTAAAGCGTGGAAGGTTGCATTAACTGGAAAGTTGGATGATGCAATTAGAACCAATCCAATTGATTTATCTAAGATAGATGATTACCTAACAAACACTGGAAAGAACGTAGATGATTTAGCAGATGAAATATTAGGAAGTACAAAAACTACTGCAAGTTCTACGAGATCGTGGATAGATGTTGTTCCTAATGGAGGTGGTTCAAAAATTGGACAATTAGGAGATTATGATATTCATGAAAGTGCAGAATTATTTTATCGCGGAATATCCGAAGCGGATTATCAAACTCTTCTTTCAACAGGAAAACTTCCGGCTACTTCAGAAACTTTCACTTCTTCAAGCCTTCAATATATTATTGAAAAGGGTTACGGCTCGAATGGAAAGATTGTAAAATTTTATACTGAATCAGGCACTCTTGATGCCTTGAAAAATATTGGAGTAAGAGATAATGCAAACCGTACTTTAGGCTATTTCCCTGACATGCCACCTGTTTCAAGTGGATGGACTTCAAGTAAGGCATATTTTAAAACTGAAGGAGACGACCTCTTTCAGCAAGGGTTGATTCCGAATCCTGTTGTTAACATTGGATTAGGTTCAGGAACAGGATTGACAACATTTAATAACGGTGTGAAAGCTATCGAAGTAGTACAGTAGAAATGATTGAACAATATAAAGAGACGATAGAAAGATATATTAGCGGTTCACTTAGTAGAGATGAATTGCTTAATGAGCTTCCGACTAATTTTAAATTTGAAGACAAGTTTAATTTATTGCTTGAGGTGAAATTATTAAATAGACCAGATTTATTTGAATCGATATTTTGGGTTTTTCCTCCTTCTGATAGTGATTCTCATTTGGTACTGTCAAGGTGGGCTTTATTAGAACAATGGCATTTTAAGCATGAAGAAATCATTGGTTCATTTCAAAGTCGTTTCAAAAACAGATCTGAGAATATCGATTTTATATTGGAGGCAATGAAAAACGTTCCGAAATATTTAAATAGTGGCGAATTAAAAGATTCTTATTTGCGTAAATGTATGTATGCTCTTGCAGCTCAACCTTTAAAAGAAGCTTTAGAGTTATTGAAAAGATTACAAGAAAATAATGATGAAATTATAGCTAAGTATGCCAAGGATCAATTATCAAAAATTGATGTTGTATAGTCTTTCTTTAGGAAGGCACTCTATAGCTTGTTGAATATCTTCAGAAATAAGTGAGTGGATTTTTTTACAGAGCGGAGTAATATCTGTAATGGAAACAATCCACTCATTTACATATTTTGGAACTGCTTTACCAGAGAGTCCAATCTGAATAGAACGATAATCCATTTTTTCGAGATGGATATCCCGTTCAGGATCCCACTGAATACGGACAGGAGACTTCTGTAATTTTTCTTTCCATTCTTCTTTTGAATTATGAAACTCAGGGTCAAAGTGAGATAGACAAGAATTATCCAAAGCCCATTGTAAACCTTCTCTTTTTATCTTGATAGCAAATACATGTTCTTGCCCTTCTTTTTGAGCCCAGCCACATCGATACATCATCCAAAGAAATGATGGCTTAATCCAAGTCATCCTATCCATCTTAAAAGGAGAAACAAATTTTTGATTTTTTACTGCGGGTAAAGCGATCTCTTTTCTATAAGCTTGATAAACAGTAATTGTGTCATCATCAAAGACAGCTCTGATCTGTCTTTCATTATCCTGCATAAGCCTTTTTAGTTTTGAAATCCCTCAGGCACATATCTATAAGATTGAAGACATAAGATTTTTTGTCATCGGGAAGAGCAGAAATCTCTTCGATTCGTTCCATTGTATTCTTGTCAATTACATGAGCTGTTTTACCAATTAGATAATCAACTGAAACCTCGAGAGCATCGGCAAGGTTAGCTACTACATCAACAGACGGTTTTATGTCGCCACGTTCATATCTGCCGATCACATCACCAGACGTTCCAATCATTTTACCTAAAGCAGCTTGAGAAAGCTTCTTTTGTTTGCGAAGCAGCATCATATTTTGACCAAAATCCATAACGATAAGTATTTAAAATGCCTTTAAAATCAGTGTATTTGCAAAAATAGCTGATTAATCATTCATATCCAATGCATATAAGGCTTGGATAGTTCAGATTGATAATGTAGTTTTGTGACTGATAAGTCGTAAAAACTTTTTTCAATCTTTTTTCTAAATGGAGATAACAGACATAAAAAACAGCCTTTCAATCCTCAAACTCCTCACTATCTACTCTCTCACTCCCGATAGAAACAAAAGAATTAACTGTCCATTCCATGATGATAAGACTCCATCGATGCAAGTCTATCCAGAAACCAATACAGTTTACTGCTTCTCATCAAACTGTAAACTACATGGAAAAGCCATCGACCAGATCGACTTTATCATGCACAAAGAAAGCTGCACAAAACATGAAGCTATCCTAAAAGCAAAAGAACTACTCAATTACTCAACGAATCAAAAGGTAATGAACCAAGACGAAAACTTATCTAAAATCTTCAAGCAGCAAAGAAAGAGCCTGCACAGAACTAAGAAAGCTTTGCAATATCTAAAAGATAGAAACCTCGATCCGATGAAATCGGAGATTGGATTTAATAGTTATCAGAGTGGATATAAGCAGTTGCAAAATTGCATCACGTTTGCACTGAAAGACAAGAGCGGAAATACCATATCACTTTATGGAAGAAGCGTAGCAGACAAGAAAGGAAGCAATCATTATTACTTAAAAAATAGAAAAGGACTTTATCCTGGATATCCATCTGCAGAAACCAAAACGGTAATGATAACGGAAGCAGTAATCGACGCAGCTACTTTGCTAAATCACACAGAGTATCAAGTTTTGAGTCTGTATGGCACAAACGGATGGAACGAAGAACATACAGAAGTGATAAAAAGCTTAAGCGAATTAGAAGAGGTGATCTTTTTTATGGATGGGGACGACGCAGGAAATAAAGCGATAGAAATCTATGCTCCTTTGCTGAAGGCGATGAAATTAAGCATCAAAATATCGAAAGTTAATACTCCACAAGGTGAGGACATCAATAGTCTAGTAATTGGTCATGAAGTAGAAA
>ENA-ORXR01005086-ORXR01005086.1-marine-metagenome-genome-assembly--contig:-NODE-5086-length-10629-cov-4.531653_pt1 | contig 10629 bp, 7 predicted proteins | sample MGYA00237866_ERZ511479 | MGnify/ENA metagenome assembly ERZ511479 | reverse complement strand
CGGCGGCGGCGAGCATGCCATCGGCAAACGGGAAGAAGGCGTCAGAGGCGCAGGCGCAGCCTTCGGTGCGCGGCGCGTGCCATCCGGCAGCCTCTTGGGCGTCGACGGCTTTGCGCGCGGCAATGCGCGCGCTATCGATACGGCTCATTTGGCCTGCGCCAATGCCCGCCGTGCTGCCGTCTTTGACATAGATGATGGCGTTGGATTTGACGTGTTTGGCGACTTTCCACGCCATGCGCAGATCGGCCATTTCAGAGTCGGATGGTTTGCGCTTGGTGACGACTTTTAAGTCCTCATCTGCGACTGCGCCATTATCGCGGTCTTGCACCAAAATACCGCCCGCCACATTGCGCTGCGTCAGAGACGGCGCAGCGGGGTCCGGTAGATCGCCGACAATTAACAGGCGCAGATTTTTCTTTTTCGCAAAGACCGCAATCGCGTCATCATCCGCGCTCGGCGCAATCACAACTTCGGTGAAGACTTTGACAATCGCTTGCGCGGTTTCTTTATCGAGGCGGCCATTTAGAGCGACAATGCCGCCAAAGGCACTGACAGGGTCACAGGCCAGCGCATTTTTGTAAGCGTCGATAAAGGTGTCGGCCACAGCCACGCCGCAGGGATTGGCATGTTTGATAATCGCGACAGCAGGCTTTGTGCCTTCGCAATTACGACCAAATTCCGCAACCAATTCATAGGCGGCGTCCGTGTCATTGATATTATTATAAGACAGCGCCTTGCCTTGGAGCTGCTTGGCGGTGGAGACGCCGGGGCGATTGCTACCGTCGCTGTAGAACGCGGCGTGTTGATGCGGGTTTTCACCGTAACGCATTTCCTGAACCAGCGTTCCGCCTTGGGCGCGGTACATGGGTACGGTCACGCCGGCCTGCTTGGTCAGGTAATTGGCAATCGCCGCGTCATAGGCGGCGCTGCGGGCATAGGCTTTGGCGGCAAGTTTCTGGCGCAATGCGCCGCTAGTTTGCCCGTCATTTTTGTCGAGGTCAGCCAGCACATCGGCCACATCGCCCGCATCGGTGCAGACCGCGACATGGGCGTGGTTCTTGGCCGCGGCGCGGATCATGGCGGGGCCGCCAATATCGATATTCTCGACGCACATCTCATATGACCCGCCGGAGGCCACGGCTTTTTCGAACGGGTAGAGCGAAACAACGAGCATATCTATCGACAGAATGCCGTGGGCATGCATGGCGTCTTTATGGCTGGCTAGATCGCGATCGCCGAGCAGGCCGCCATGCACCATCGGATGAAGCGTCTTGACGCGGCCATCCATCATTTCGGGAAATTTGGTCAGCTCGCTAACGTCTTTGACGGGAATGCCCGCCGCCGCGATGGCCTTTTTAGTGCCGCCTGTTGAGACCAGTTTCACGCCGCGATCATGCAAAGCTTGTGCTTGCTCAATGAGCTGGCTTTTATCGGAGACGCTGATCAGGGCGCGTTTCACATGAGCCATGCCGTTAACGTCAAAGGGCTTCAGATCGGGATTGGGAGCAGGCATAAATATCTCTTTCGTGGTGTAGCCTCGCAGCTATCACAGCCAATCGATTCGATAAAGAGGGACAGGCCGGGGGCCTGACTCTTTAGTCTGTTAAATTTCCATTGGGAACATATTCTGGGATAAGACGGTGCAGGGCATCTCGAATAGCGGCTTTATCCCGCGCGCGGGTCGCTTTGATAAGGCGGGCAATGCGGCGCTCGACAGAGCTGGGGTCGACGATAGACCCGGTAAAGCGTTGCACGCCTTCGACATAGGTGCTGGCGAGGTTTTCTTGTATATCCGTCAGTTCCTCGGTTAGCTTCTCACCTTGGCGCAGGCCTGTATATTCAATCAGGATGTCGCGATCCGGAACATAGCCGCGAAGCCGAATAAGCTGGCGCGCAAGCTTGGCGATATTGACCGGCTCGCCCATATCCAGAACATAGACAGCGGCCATTTCCTTGCGCTGTATTGAGGACAGCGCGCTGGCCTGCAAAACGAGCGCTGCGGCTTCTTCAACGGTCATGAAAAAACGCGTAGCGTCGCGATGGGTAACGGTAACGGGCCCGCCTTTATTAATCTGTTTTTCAAATAGCGGCACGACTGAGCCGGTGCTGTCCAGCACATTGCCAAAGCGCACGGCGCAAGCCGACAGGCCCGGGCTTTGGGTTGCGGCGGCGAGCGTCATCATTTCGGCGATGCGTTTTGTGGCGCCCATAATATTGGACGGTTTAACGGCCTTGTCGGTACTGACGAGGGTAAAGCTGTCCGTGTTGTGTTGGGTTGCCATTTTAATAATATTTTTTGTGCCCTCAACATTTGTGCTGACAGCCTCAATCGGATTGGCTTCGGAGAGCGGGACATGTTTTAGCGCGGCGGCATGCAGAACAATATCGGGCCGCTCGGCCGCGAAGATTTCTTCCATATGGGCGCTATCGGTAACGTCGCCCAAATAGGCCGAGTAGATGTTCTTATACTCACGTAGATCCTGATCGATGCGGTAGAGATTATATTCGCCATTATCGACCAAAATCAGGCGCGCGGGATTATGGCGGACGACTTGCTTGGATAGCTCGGAGCCAATCGTGCCGCCTGCGCCGGTAATCAGAACGGTTTTGTTTTCGATAAATTGGCGCACGGGACTGTCATCAAGCTTGCGCTCTTCGCGGCCAATTAAGTCAGCCGCCTCCAGGGGGGTTAAGCTCTCCCGCGGGCCGCGTTCAAGACGGGTGAGCGGAACGCCGGCCTGGGCCGCCGTTTTCACAAGCTTATTAAGTTGTGATTTCTCAGGAAATTTATCGACCAGCACCAAATTGGGCGCGCTATTATTGCGGCGCCGCGCGCTCTCAATTTCTTTGGGGATGTCTTTATAGGTGCCCAATACCGGAACGCCGCGAATAGAGCGCCCGCTAAATTCACCGCTGGTTTCAATCAGGCCCGAGACATAAAAGCTGCCGCCTTGGGGCGTGCGGGTTTTCTCGCGCAGATAATCGTGCAGCCGGTCACTTCGCCCGACAAGAATCGCCGCGCGGCGTGATTGATAGCTGCGCCGAAACAGACTGCCCAGATTGCGGTTATAGCCGAGCATAACGACAGCGCGCGACAGCAAGGCCACGGCAAAGAATACGGGCCCGGCGATAAAGGGCGCGGTGCGCGGGAAGTTATTTGCCCGGTCAAATCCGATAAAGAGGACAAGCGGCGTAATCAGGCTGACGAGCAGGATGGCGCGCGCCAGCGGGGCCAGATCATCTCGCGATGTATAGCGCCACACCGCTCTGGAAATTGATAAAACCAGCCAAACGGCCACACAGGTTAGGGCAAAAATTGTGGCTGATTTTTCTGCGATTTGGTCCGGAGCGGTTTTGCCGTCTACAATATAGCGCAAGGTGACCGTGACCCACATAACGGCATAAGCGCAAAACGCATCCCAAGCGGATACAAGTATCCGGGTCAGTAATGTTGTTCTTATGCTTCTCATGACGACGCCTCATCTACGGCGTTATCAGTATCTTGACCATCCCCTAAGATGCGAAAGCTCCACAGCACGCGGTTGGAGCGGTCTTGCCCGTCATTATCGGACAGGGCGTTGCCGCTAATGACGAGCTGCTGCGTGCGCTCGGGCTGCGTACCTCTCGCCAAATAGACGGATTTCTCAAGCGATAAAGTTTCCGCGCCGGTTCTAAAGCGCCAGCCTTCGCCGGATTTAAGGATCAGCAGCGCGCTGCGTTTGTCGCGCGACAGGGTTACGCGCACATCAGGGTGCACATGAAAGCGCAGCGCATAAGGATAAGTCGCGCCGGACACTTTGGGCGCTTTGCCGACGGGAACGAAAAGGCTGTCTTCGCCGCGAATATCGCGCCCTGTCTCGTCCATATAGATGCGGCGGCTATGGGCCAGGCCCGTCGTGTCAACATAGCCGTCATGGCTTGTCTCGAGCCAGATGCCGCCCTCTTGTTCTTTGCGCGACGCGCTGACCTGATCGATGCCGTGACGAACGGCTGAGCCGTAAATTTTTTCAGAAAGCCCGCCGGTGATTAATTCTCCTGCGGAGCAATCATCAATGACCAGTGTGCTGTGGGCGGCTGTTTCGCGCATGGCAGAGCGCCAGCTTTCGGGTTGCAAGCCATTAAAGCCGCAATTGACGATCATCCGCCCGCTAGGCCGTGATAATTCAAAGGCCAGCGGCGCGAGATGGGCGTTATTATCAAATGGACGCGGCGGCGTTTCGCCTGTGTCGATCAGCAAAATCGTTCCGAATTTCTCAAGACGTTGATAGCCGCTATGGGGCATATAGCTAAAGGTGCGAGCTTTAACGCCGCTGCGTTTTGTCAGGGCGAGAAGGGATTTACGCGCGACTTCGCCGCTGCCGTTAAAGCCGGAATATTGTCCGTCTGCCGCCGTAAAAAATGAAATGACAGGCGCGAGCCTGTCCATAGCGCGGCGCATGGGTTTGCTTGGCACATCTTTGCGCGCCTTGAGCAAGCTCTCAATGAGAAGCAGGGCGTGCAGGCTGCGCCGCGCGGCATCGGGGTTTCGGCTGATATGACCGCCATCGCCCAAAATTTGAATTTCCAGCGCGTCATCAAGCTCATCAAGCGATTTATTCATCAGGGTCTTATCCCCGATCATTATTCCGCCCATCGACATAGCGCACAAAGATAAGAGCTTACACAGGCCGCCGGGCGTGCGGTTTCGCGTTTTGCGAAGATAGACCACTTGCCGGGCAAAGCTGCCGCGCCGGGCGCTTGCATTCTCATCATCTGTATTAAGAAGATGCGCCCAGCAGGCCGCCTGCGCAATGATGCGCGGGATTAAAACCTCATGGCTCCAAGAGAATGTATTAAATTTGCCGTAAACAGCAATCCAGCGATCCGTAAGCTCGCGGGCCTTGGGGCCGCCCGTGGGCGCGCCTGCTGCAGACAAATCATACAGCCAGCTAAAGTCATGAATTTTACGCGCAAAGCCTAGTGAGGGCAGGGGGATTGTCCACGGGTCGCCATGGCGGCCAATTTCAATGCGCTGCCCGCCTACGCTAAAATTGCCTTTGATGATCGCGTCACCGCGCGCGCGATTGCCTTGCAGGATATTGGCGCATAACGCGTCAAAGGGGTCTTTGCGCAGCACGCGGGCTTTGGGCCGGGCCATATCGGGAATCACGCGCCGCGCGCCATAAAGGGCGGTCTTTGCGGCAGTTTTGTAAAGAGGAAGCCGGCGCGACATGCCTGTCGCTATCCGCGCAAAGCTTTGATATTGGCGGCGTAGCTGCCCTCTTTGCCCTTAAAGACTGCTGATCCGGCGACAAGCGCGCTTGCGCCTGCGTCGCGGCACTGCGCGGCTGTGACGGGATTAACGCCGCCGTCAACTTCGAGAATTATATCGCGCCCGGTTTGATCGATCATGGCGCGCAGGGTTTCAATCTTGCGCAGCTGACTGTCGATAAAGCTTTGCCCGCCAAAACCGGGATTAACGCTCATCACTAAGATTAAGTCCAGCTGATCCATGACATAGTCCAGCTCAGAGGCGGGCGTCGCCGGATTAAGCGCCGCGCCGCAGCGCGCGCCCATAGATTTAATCGCTTGAAGGCTGCGGTGCATATGCGGTCCGGCGTCAGGATGAATACTGACAATATCGGCTCCGGCCTGAACAAAAGCTTCGAGCAGATGGTCAGCCGGGCTGATCATTAAATGCACGTCAAAGGGCTTTTTGCTGTGCGGGCGAAGGGCCTTAACGACCATAGGGCCGATGGTCAGGTTCGGGACATAATGTCCGTCCATGACATCAATATGGATCATGTCTGCGCCGGCCTCATCTATGGCGCGCACTTCGGCGCCCAAATCTGCAAAATCAGCAGAGAGGATGGAGGGTGAAATTAACACATCTTGACTCATAAGCGCCCCATAACAAGAGCCCCGCCGCCGTGCAAGTTCACGGCGGCGGGGCGTCTGTTATCTATAGTAAAGTGTCGCAAAAATGCGACTCTTTATTAAACTTTGAACAGGATTACTTCCGAACCGGCATATAATCTGTTGCGGTATATCCGCCTGTATTTGTGTAGCCGCCTTGATAGACTTCAACGCTGCCGCCCTGATAGTCATCAACGCTGTAGCCTTCATTCATCGCGCAAGACCCGTCGCCATTTGGAGTCGTGCCGGACGGGCAGGACACAGGTGTTGACGTCGCGCCATATGATGAGGTGCCGTAATCTGTTGTTGAAGACGAGCCGTATGATGGCGTGCTGTCATATGATGTTGAGCCATATGAAGACTCCATACATGTTCCGTCACCGGCTGCTGTCGTGCCTGCAGGACACGGCGCTGTTTCGCCGCTGCTATATGACGGCGCTGTATAGCTTGGCGTGGTGTCATATGATGTTGTCGGCGCGCTGTAAGAGGTCGTGCTCTCATAGCTGTTTTGCATACATGTTCCGTCACCGGCAGGTGTCGTGCCGGCCGGGCAATTGGCCGGAGCCGATTGCGTTGTGTAAGTTTGAGCCTGTTGCGTATAAACTGGGGCAGGCTGCGTATAGACAGGCGCCGGAGCTGTGTAGACCTGAGCCGGCTGAGCCATTGGCGCAGGGCAGGACATGCCGTTAATCACAGAGCAATCTGCATAGATAACATTTTCTGTGCGGGCCTGATAGACAGGCGCCGGTTGCGCGTAGCCTGTGTCGCCATAACGCGATGTTGCAGGCGCGCCGCAATTCTCAACGCAGGCCGCTCCGCCTTCATAATCATAGACATTGCCGTAACGGTCAGCCTGTGCGGAGTGGCTACAGGCCGACAAGGCGAGCGCGGCAACTGAGCCGGTTAGTAAAGTAACTGTTTTCAAAGTGCTCATCTGAGCCTCCCATTTTGGTACATATCGCAAGTGTCACTGCAAGGTTTAGACCATAAAGGGTAAATCAGGTGTGAATATTGCGCCGCAAACACGCGGTAAAAAAGCCGTCCATACCCCCAAATTCCTCCAAATCATGGGGCAAAGACCTCAAATAGCCCTCTTTTGCCCCTTTTCTTTGCTGATAAGGGTGAAAATCAAGCGTTTGCTCGTTTAGGAATGAAATAAGGCTAAATTCCGGCGAGCGCTTCAAAAACGACTGAATTTGGTCCTCACCCTCCTCAAATTGCAGCGAACAGGTGCAATAAAGAATCAGTCCGCCGGGCTTGGTTTGGCGCGCGGCGGCGTCCAGCATTTCAGCTTGTAGACCCTCTAATTCGCGCATTTGGCCGCGGCGTTTGATCTGAGCGGCCTCAGGGTGTCGCCGAAATGTGCCTGTTGCCGTGCAGGGCGCGTCCAGCAGGACAAGATCATAGCTGTGATCTGCGGCCCCGCGAAATTTAATCACATCGGCCTTAATCAACTTGGCTTTAAGCTGTGTGCGGTCCAGATTTTCCTGCGTGCGCGCCAGACGCGCTTTGCTTTTATCAATGGCGGTCACATCTGCGCCGGCATGGGCCAGTTGCATGGTCTTACCGCCGGGCGCGCAGCACAGATCGAGCGCTTTTTTACCGCTCAAATCTCCCAGCTGCCGCACGGGCAGGGCGCTGGCAATATCTTGCACCCACCACTGCCCCTCATCAAAGCCTTCAAGCGCGGTGACATCGGAAATGCCCGTCAGGCGCACTGTCCCTGTGGGCAGGACGGTTCCGCCGAGTTTCTCGGCCCAAGCTTCAGGGTCAGACTTTACCGTCAAATCCAGCGGCGGGATTTGCGTATAGACCCGCGCCATGGCCTCGACGGCGTTAACACCGTAATTGCGCTCCCAGCGCTCGCGCAGCCAATCGGGGAAATTGCTGCTCAGCGGGGCTTCACCCGCCAGCTGCTCTTTATTCTCTGAAATGCGGCGCAGTACGGCATTGGCCATCGGAGCCGCATTTGAGACTTTGCGGTCGCGGTTGCGTTTCAGGACCGCAACTGTTTCCGCGACGACGGCGTGGGCGGGCACGCCCAGATACATGAGCTGCGCGGCGGCGGTCTGCAATATGGCGCGGGCCAGCGGCGCAGGATCGCGCTGGATATATTTGGACAGGGCGTGATTTATCTGTCCCGTGCGGCGCAAAGTTGTCGAGGCAATTAAGCGCGCAAAGGCCTTATCGCGGCTATCCATCTCGCCATATTGCTTTTGCTCATAGAGCGCTTGGTCCAGCGGCAGTCGCCCGCGAAGCACGTCCGTTACGGCGCGGGCGGCGGAGAGCCGCGCGGCGCGCCCGCTCTTTTTGGGTTTCGGGTTGCTGTTTTGCGAATTTTGGTTTTGCGTATCTGTCATGGCGGGCTCCATGCCACAGAGCGGCGCAAGATACTATGTCCTTTCCCCGCTAAAAATCAGCACTTTATTTACCATGTCTCTTAAACGGAAATTATCTCTCCTTGGGTAGTTACGGGACACAAGGACTTTTCGCGGCGTAGATCGCGGCGTCGCTGTTTCTCACGATTTGGGGGCGGCGATGACATAAAGCCTTGGATTAGGTGGCTGCGCCAAATGGCATTGCGGCTTGATCCTCATGGATCCGGTGAGTATTGACCGGAGTATGAGTAGTGAAGATGGCGATAAGGCCGCCACGTCGATTGACGATGGCGGGATCGGGCAAAAACCGGGTGCATTAGCGCCGGGGGCTGCGCCGGGCAAACTTATCTCTGCTGCCGCGAAACGGGCTTTGCAAGAAGCTGAAGATCGCCGCAAAGCAGATAAAGCCAACTCACCTGCTGATACTCCCAACGAATATTCCGGACCGAAGGGGGCTGAACCCACGCGCTTTGGCGATTGGGAACGCGGCGGAATTGCTTACGACTTCTAGCCTTCGGGCCAAAGTCAGGCCAGCTGCATCAGTCCATCAGTTTTAACGGCCTGCATGTCGCAGGTCAGCATGATGTTGCTGGCAACATCGACAAGGATGGGAGCGCATTATGCGTCTAAAATATCTATTATCTGCTGCATTAGGCGGAGCGTTCACAGTTGCAGCTGCCGCGCCGGCCCTCGCAGGATCAAATTGCGGAACCGTTGCCGGTGACCGCTGTAACCCCGGCTATGTTTACAGCCAGTCTCCGGTTGTTACTGCTCCGGTCTCAACGCATTATGGTCAGCCTTATGACCACCTACGCCGCGCTGAATATGTTCAGACGCCGCAAATCAATGTGACACGTATTGAAACAGGCCGCCGTTTGGCCAGCCTGTCTGATGCGCCCTCCCATAGCTGGGCAGGATGTGGCGGCGCCAGCGCTGTGACATGCGCCGCTCCGGCTCCCGCTCCGATTATGGCCCGTCCGATGCCTATGGCCGCTCCGGTTGTGATGGCTCCGGCTCCGGTTATGCGCAGCTATAGCGCAAGTCATAGCTATGACGCGTCAAAATTCCAGTCTCGCCAATATGGCACGACAGATTTTGTGCCTGGCATTGCCCATATTCCGACATCCATTGTTGACCGCTCAGTGGCCAATCGCGACGCAATCCTGGCCTCAGGAACTGTTGTCGCTCAGCCTGTGCTTCATACCAACTCTAGCTACTCAACAGTATCGACGGCTTCGACCTCAAATACCGTTGCATATAATGCAGACGGAACCAGCTGGTCCAAAGCCTCCGGCCCGACATTTGTCGACGGTATGTATGCCTCTGAAGTGCTGTGCAAGCAGCCAGCCCCAATGCAGCAGCACGTTCAGGTTCACCAGCAAGCTTACCAAGTTGTGCGCCCTGTTGTGAACGTGCCTTATCCTGTACCTGTCGCCGTTCCGGGCCCGACCGTAAATGTTCGCGGCGGTGACAGCCGCTATGGTTCGCGCCATGCTCAAAATAACTGCGCCGCGCCCGCGCCGCGCCCGATGGTCGCGCCTGCGCCGATTATGCGCCGCATTGCTCCGGGACACGCAACTCAGGCTCCACGCGGCGGTGGCCGTTACGGCGCGTCCACATGGACGTACTAACTAAGACTTAGATGTTGGGGAGACGTTTGATACCCCCTGCCGTCACGTAATGGCGCGGGTATCACATATCGCCACATGCCTCGGGGGAGCATGTGGCGATTTGCGTTCTAATGTAGTTTTTGTGGCAAAGTTTTCGCCTGACAGGAGTCTGGCCTCGACTTTGCACCCTCATATTCGAATGTATCAAATAAAGACAAATCTAAAGGTGTCGACATGGTAAAACTTACTAAAACTCTGACCAAATTCGGTCTGGCAACCGCCGGCATGGCCGCGCTTAGCTTTGCCGCTGCGGGCACGGCATCTGCGTCATGCGCGACAGGATCGCTCTATTGTAATGCAAATTCCTGGACATCCGCCGGGACCAGCTATGCGTCATCTCCGGCCAGCTCTTACACTTCGCTTTACGGTGATGCGGCGTCATATAGCTCCACAAGCGACTATAGCTACAGCTCATCTATGTCCGCGCCGGCTGGCATGGTCAAAGTGGATTGCCCATACACTGTCGACGTGCCCGAAGGTGGCCGCGTTCTGGATTGCTACGCTGTTGCCCAGCCCAAGCCCGCGCCCGTCACAACATATCGCCCGGTCTATAACACCGTCCAGCGCGCCTACCAAGTCGTGCGTCCGGTCGTCTATGTTGACTATCCTGTTCCCGTCGCCGTGCCAAACACCTGCGGCCCGATCTATTCCCCTGACAGCCGTTATGGCGACTATTACGGCGGAAT
>ENA-ORXR01005085-ORXR01005085.1-marine-metagenome-genome-assembly--contig:-NODE-5085-length-10630-cov-114.434474_pt1 | contig 10630 bp, 8 predicted proteins | sample MGYA00237866_ERZ511479 | MGnify/ENA metagenome assembly ERZ511479 | reverse complement strand
AGCGTCGCCCCGGGTCATTTTGCGGAGCAGAAGTTGGCCGGTCTACGACTACTATCGGGCTTTCAATTTCTATCCGGCCGAAACGGAATGCCTTCCTTGCGGATCTCAATCACCGACGAGTGCCCACGCACTGGCCTGACGGCCACTGGTACGAAGACGGCCTCACGGCCAATCCTACTTTAGCCGCCAAGTTCCCGCTAAACTGCATAAATTAATTATTCAAAAACAATGCCTTCAAACAGATCACTCAAACCCGCGATTAAAAAAGTCTTGGAGGCCTCTGGCATCGTTCCCGAGTACGCCAAAATCGGAAAGAATGTTTAAGGAGAAGCACGGAATCGAGGTAAAACTATGAAGAACGTCAAACTCTCTCTTTTTGATTCTAAAACAGCCCCCCAATCCTTCTTACATATGAAGCGCTGCATCCTTCTCTTCCTCTTCATCGCCTCACCGCTCCTCTTCGCCCAAGAAACCGACCCGGTTTCAAAAAAGGCGAACGACCTCGAAGCCGAACTCGCGCAAACCCGCCACGCCACCGCCAAGGGCGCGCAAGTCCTGCAACAACTGGTCGACCATTATCACGAACACGGCCGCACCTTCGGACTCGTTCGCTCCGGCCAAGCCTTCATCAAGGCGCATCCTAGCCATCCCAAACATGCCGACGTGATGGTCAAACTAGTCGACGGACTACAAGCCGCGTCGCTCGACGACGACATCGTTTCCACCTCACGCCAGTTCCTGCAAAAACATCCAAAACACGGCAAGGCCAAGGAGGTCGCGCTCGATCTCGCCCGCTTGCTCGACAAGAAAGGTAAGAAGAAAAACGAGATCGCCGAAGCCTGGCATACCGTCTGGAACTACGGCGGACCCGACGCGCCAAAGGCGGGCTGGAACGCCATCAATCGCTACAAAGAAGCCGGTGGCAGCCACGTCAAAAAGGCCGCCGAACTCGCCAATGAAATGGTCGACCGTCTGCCCGCCTCTCACTTGTGCACCGCCGTCGGACTACGCGGTGTCGGCTACTTCCGCGACACCAACAACCACGGTGCCAGCAACGCGATCGGCTTAAAGCTGCTGAAGAAAAAACCGCCGATGAACGCCGAGCAGCGCTTCGAACTCTACTACAATCTCGGCGAGAACTACCGCCATCTCAAGCAACACAACAATGCGGTCAAAGTACTCGCCGAAGCCGTGAAGCTAAAACCTAAACATAGCGACACCTCGCGCAAATACGTACAAGCCCTGTTCGACGCGCAGGCCAAAGCGGCCGCGATGGAAGCGCCGGTGAACGACTACATCAAACGCTTCCCCGAAGAAGCCCCCTACTATCACACCTGGGCTCGCGGATTGGTCGCGACCGCCTACGCCCGCGAGGAGAATTTTAACAAAGCCGCGCAGATCGCCGAGTCCATCCTCCCGCAAGCCGTCTATCACCACAACATCGCGGGGCAGTACATCAACTGGCGCGCCAAGGAAGAGAAAGACTTCGCCCACGTCGAACGCGTGATGCGTGCTGCCGCCGAGAAAAACACCGAAGACGCCTGGCGCGTCCGCTACAACCTCGGCTTCCATCTGCAGCGCGACAAAATGAAAAAGTGGCCCAGCGCCCAAGCGACGCTGCTCGACTTGGTCGAGAAAAACCCGCGCAACGAAGGCGGTGTGCGCACCGCCATGCACGAACTCCTCAACCGCGCCGGCGAGGACGAAAAGAACTTTCAGAATGTCGCCAACCGACTCGTCGCCGTGGCCAAAAAGCGCCCCGATCTCGATCTGCACAAATACCTCACCGACTGGGCTCGTGCGGAGGTGAGGAACAAAGACAAAACCAAACGCGCCCGCGGTAAATACGTGATGGACAAGGCCGGACAGAAGAAAACCAACCGCGACTGGGCGATCGCCAACGACCGCAACCGCGGCATCGAAGCGCGTGACCGCTTGCTCAAAACCACACTCGCGCCCGAAACCAAATTACGCCTTATCGGTCTCCAAGCCGAGGGCTGGGCACACCACAGCAAAGGTGAACTCAAACCGAAAGGCTTGCCGTTCTTCCGCGAGGTGCTCGCTGCGAAACCTAAGCATTTTCCGACCACCGCCCGCTTGCTGGAAGTCGCGCAGTACAGCGACAAAGACGCGGACCACAAAGACGCGGTGGAACGCATGCTGCAGACAACGCCGACCCACAACGACTACAACTCCTTTATCCGGCTGGTTCGTTCGACTGCGAAAATCAAGGACAAGTCGCTCGCTAAACGGGCGTTCGACTGGATCAACCATTGTCAGAAAAACCACGGCATCATCGGTCATTACGCTGCCGAAATTGGCCAACAGTTGATCGAAACCGGACTCGAAAAGGAAGGCCGTAGCTACTGGCAAGCGCGCCTGCGGGTTGAAGATGGAAACAATGCCCGCGACGTCACCAAGAAGCTGCTCGACAACATCGAGGAGCCAGAAAAACGCCGCGCGTTTCTCGCACCGCAAATCAAACAGGACAGCAACCATGTCCTGCACTACGCCACGTGGGCCGCCGATACTTTCGCCAAGGAAGGCAAGTGGGACGAGGTTGAGAAGATCATGCGCGAAGCCCTCAAGCGCCGCGACGCTCGATTCCCGAACCCGGAATGGCTCGGCGAACACCCAGCCATCGAGTGGGTCGAGCAAGTTCGCAAAGACGAGGAGATGAACGAGGCGCAAAAGGCGAAAGTCTTCCAACTGGTTCGTGATCTCCCGGTCGGCAATACTCGTGCCGCAGCGCAGCTCGCCCAGATGCAGCTCGCCAGTTCGCAGAAGGCGCCACTGATGCAACGTCTCACCGACTTGCACCAAGCAACACTGATCACCACCGACACCGGACATGGTTTGTTCGACCGCTGCTGGCCGTATTCCCAGGCACTCATGGCGGCCGAGCAATGGCCAGAATCCGCCGCCCTGCTCACCGCCCTGCTCAACCACCAGCCGAACATCGACGGCGGACGCAAGGACCGCGTGCGTTCGGCGATCGCGCGTTCGTACTCACGTATGGGTTCACTCGGCATGGACGTCGCAGCCGACAGTCCAATCGCCCCGCTACTCGAGATCGGTCTGTTCCTCCGACTCGGCGACCGCGAGAAAGCACTCGAGTCGTACAAGAAAAACGAAACACTGTTCGACAAACACAAAGCTGAGATCCCCACCGAACTCGTGCTGTTCGCAGCCAACTCGCACATCACCGCCGGCGGCGACGAGAACTTCAATCGCGCCGAGGACATTCTGCGTTCGTGGATCATCGCCAACAGCGAGAAGGACAGCGTCGACGCCGAAGACAAGTCCGCCGTCCAACTGCTGCTCGGGCGCAACTACTTCATGGCTGGCCGCTTCGATGTTGCGCGCTCGGAATTCACCTCGGTGAAGAACGCCTTTGCCGATTCCGAACAAGCGCTGGAAGCTGAGTTCGGTATCGGCGAGTCCTACATGGCGCAAAAAGTCTTCGACAAAGCCGAGGAGATTTTCACCGACCTCGCGCAAAATCGCAGCGCCAAGATTGCCATCCGCGCCGAGTTCCTGCGCGGCGTGCTCGCCAACCGTCGCGGCGACCGCGAAGAGGCGCGGGAGATTTTCCGCACCGTGCTCGAACGCGTTCCGGACATCGATCTCGCCAACGAGACCCTCTATAATTTGTCCGAAGTCTACGGCGTCGAACAACGCTACATGGACCAGCTCGAACTGCTGCGCACCGTCGGTCGTCTCGGCCAAGAATCCAAACGCTGGCACACGCCGGGCACCGCCCTCTCGATTGTCGTTCAAGATTCCGACCTCGGCATCTCGCGCGGCAACGCCCGCATCCCGGTCATCATCCGCACCGAACCCGGCGGCGACTCCGAACTCGCCCACCTGTCCTCCGGCGGCGCTGGCAAGGGACTATTCCTCACCGAAATCGACACCGTTCTCGGCCAGGCCCGTCCGGACGACGACGTGTTGCAGGTCAAAGGCAACGACACGATTCTGGTCGACTATCCCGACGAGTTTAAAGGCCAGTTCAAATACCAGATTCTCGCCGACAACGAAATCCAGATTGCCGCCGATGCCGACTTCGACGCGCAGAGCCAGAAGATTGTGGTCAAAGAAGCCGATCGTTTTTCTGACCAAGTCGCAGCCGAGACATCGACGCTCGCCGCGCTGCTGCAGTCAGCCAAACGTCCGACCAACCAGATCAAGCCCGGCAACCCAATCTACATCCGCGTCGACGATAGTGACCGCGACCAGTCGCCCGACCAGGACGCCGTGGCCGTCAAACTCACCACCACCTCCGGAGATGAAGTGACGGTCGATCTGCAAGAAGTCACGCCGGACTCTGGGGTGTTCGAAGGCATGGTCGAAACCGGCGAACTTCCGGCCGGCGCGCTCGCGACCGATTCCGCCATCGAACACAACCCGCTGATGGCCATCGACCACGACCAAGAATCGTACTGGCAGAGCGAACCCGACGGACTCACGCCCAAGGTTCTGACCATCGACACCAAGGACCTGCACACCATCTCCTCGGTCAACATCCACACCCCGAACCCGGAAGATCAGGCACCGGTCCGCACCACGCTCGAAGGCAGCTACGACGGCCGGTTCTGGTTCAAGCTGGCGCAACATCCGCCGCAACCAAAATTCGCTGCCCTTGAGACAGAGTTCGGTTCGATGACCCGCCGCGTGTACATCACCAAAGCCGCGTTCACCAACTGGGACCAAGCCCGCGACCTGCTCCGTGACGGCGAACCGATCTCGACCGACCAAGTCATCGAACTCGAGTTCCAGCTGCCCAAAGACAGCGATTTCATCAAAAAGAGACGCCAAGTCTCCGCCGTCTGGACCGGCAGGTTCGTGCAACGCAAAGCCGGCGGCGTGCGCTTCAATATCAAAGCCAACACCATCGCGCTGATGGTCAACGGCGAACTCATCCGTCCGCCCCAGCGCTTGTTCGGCAATGGCGGCGCGGAGATCGACCTCCGTCTCGAACGCGGCGTCCACGACCTGGCGATCTTCACCCACATCACCAATCCCAGCCAGAAGATCGAAGCCCGCCTCGCCCGCGAGAACACCAACATCGAACGCGTGCAGCTCGGCCCGCTCCGTCCGGCCGACGTCGACCTCGACGCCCCCGACATCGCCGAACTGCGCGCCGTGAAAGCGACCGAGATCATGGTCCCGAAAACCTCCGTGACCAACGGCATCACCTCGTTCGTCTTCGAACCTGGCGAGTACCGCCACGTTCGCGCCGTGTTCAACGAGTACCTCGGCGAAGCGGTCGCGATCAACCATCTCGAAGTCGGCCACGAAGACACCCAAATCATCCCGCCCGAAGCCGATGTGCTCTCGCTCGCCGCCAACGACGTGCTCGAACTCACTGCCGGCGACACCGCGATGATTTCCTACATCGACCAGATCACCGGCGGCGGCAAACAGCGCAACCGCCTGATGACCAAGAAACTCCAAGCCACCTATTACAACGGCAAAGTCGAACCCATCTCCTATAACTTCCTGCGCGGCAGCGAAGGCAACGTCATCACCATCCGCAAAGACCTGATGCGCATCGACCCTGGCGAACGGATCGGCGTCGAGATCACCGATTACGACCTCGACCAAACCGCCGAGAAGGATTCGCTCACCTTCCAAGTCGCTCTGGGCGCCGCCGTGTTCGACCTCGAGGCGATTGAAACCGAAGAAAACTCCGGCGTCTTCCGCGGTGAGATCGACACCGTCGCCGCCGACAGCACAAACAAGACCGCAGACACCACCCTCAAAGTGAAACCCGGTGACACCGTCTACCTGCGCTACAACGACGAACAAAACACCTTCCCGGGTCATAGCGTCACCCGCGACAGCCAGATTTTTGTCACCACGCCTAGTGACGCCCGCATTCGCGTAATTGGCACCAGCATCGCGCCGCCGACCAAAGAAGGCCGCAAACCGGAAATTAGTTTCACAAGTCTCGACCAGTCCGCCGGCCCCAACGCGATTTCCGGCATTGCTTATCAAGTTCCGCTCACGGTCGAAGTCTACGACCCCGACGCCGCCAAAGATTCAATGTCGACCATTCAGGTCACCTTGTCCGTCACCGGCAAGGTTCGGCAGACCATCACCTGCCAAATCTCCGAACGCTTCGGCGAACCCACCACCGCTCCGCCGGACGTGGACAACTGGGCGCTCTACGAAGGGCGATTTGTCGGCCAGATGCTGATGCAACTCGGTGGCCCCGAGAGTCCGGACAAGATTCCCTACGACCCCGAACGCACGGCCACGATGTCGATCAGCTACATCTCCGGCACGATGAATGAAATGACCGACGAGATCGATTACATGATGCCCGTGCTCAACGTCACCGGGCCCGATATCATCGGCGCGAACTACGACGACAAGCTGCGTCCCGCCGGCACCAACGAGGTGATCACTGGCGAGGCCCGCCTGAAAACCGACGGCAGTCTAATGCTCACCACCGCGAACTACGAAGACCCGGTCACTAGCCTGCATGTCGGCGAAAAATTGTTTGTGGTGGTGCATGACCCCGACATGGATGTCAGTTCCGAACGCGACAAGCTGCGCGTCCGCATTACCAGCGACGACGGCGAAGAAGAAACCGTGACTCTGGAGGAGACGCTCACCCACTCCGGCGTCTTCACCGGTTCGTTCGGCCTCAAAGATCAACAAAAGCCCACGCCGGGAAATCAGTCCGCGACCTTGCCCGAAATCGAATGCTTCTTCGGCAGCACCGTCTCCGTCCACTATGTCGACGAGACCATCAGCGGTCCCGGCAATACAAGCGATGGCTCGTTCGAACACGTGATCGCCGTTCCGGTCGCGGTTGGCACCGACGGCGATGTGGCCGCGTTCTCGAAAATCTTCGGCGACGACGATCTGGCGATCCAAACCCGCTTCCACATCGCCGAGTCCTACTTCGAACTGTTCAAGGGCCACCTCGCCCTCGAACGCGAGGAAGAAGCCAACCGCGAACTCGAAGCCGGCCGCCGGATCTTAAATGAACTGCTCGAAGACTTCCCCGATCCCAAATACATCCCGCGCGTGAGCTACCTGCTTGGCCAGTTCGCCCAAGAACTCGAAGACTGGGACGCCGCCATCGAAGCCTACGAAACCATCGTCAAGAGCTACGGCGACCACACGCTCGCCGCCGATGCACAGTACAAACTCGCGCAGTGTTACGAAGAGGCGGGCGAGTTCGACGATGCGCTCGAAAGCTACGTCACGCTCGCGTCCACCTACCCGCAGAGCCCACTGATTGCGAACGTGATGATCCGCATCAACGAGTACTTCTACAAAGGCACCAACTACACCGTCGCAGCCCAAGTTGGCAGCAAGTTCGTCGAACGGTTCCCAGACCATACCTTCGCCGCCAAGATGGCGTTCCGCGTCGGCCAGTGCCATTTCAAAAACGGCCAACTCGCCGAGGCAACCGGCCGTTCCACCGGACGTACCCACTATCAAACGGCCGCAAACTCCTTCGACGCCTTCGCCAAACAATGGCCCGACAACCCGCTCTGCGCCGACGGCCTGTTCTGGTCCGGCGAAGCCTGGCGCAACGCCGGTTCGGTGCCGGAAGCGTTCCGACGATACAACCGATGTCGCTGGGATTTCCCCGAGTCCGATTCGGCCAAATACGCCCGCGGCCGCCTCGCCCTGCCCGAGATGATCGCCCAGTTCGAACGCGAAGCGAACCTTGAGGACGAATAACATCTTCACACGGCTTGACTAATGATAGCACTGATAGCACAATTCGGTTATGCCACAATTACTTGTTAGAAACATCGAAGAGCGCTTGGTGAAGAAACTCAAAGCGCACGCAAAAGATCAGGGGATTTCCGCTGAAGAAGCACATAGAAGACTCCTTCGTGATGGCTTGCTTCGGGCTGAGAGAAAGAAACCCACACTCATGGAATTCCTGCTTTCTCAAGAGCCCGTGGCACCTGATATCGAACTGGAAATCACCCGGGAGATTGAACCCGAACGCGACACCGGATTCTAATGTACCTCCTCGACACCAACGTGCTCAGCGAAATTCGCAAGGGCAATCGAGCTGACCCTAACGTCCGGTCGTGGGCGGATCGCACTTCAAAGGAACGGTTCTTCATTAGCGTATTATCCTTCGGTGAAATTCGAAAAGGCATGGAGTCGGTTCGGCGAAGGGACTCGAAACAAGCCCGAGCCATCGAAGCATGGTTGGATCAAATTCAAGTGCAGTTTGAGGATGATACCTTGTCGATCTCGTTAGAAATTGCGGATCGCTGGGGAAGACTGATGGCGGAGCAAACGCGTTCGATTACTGACACGCTCCTTGCGGCAACCGCGCTTGAGTGGAATCTGACCTTGGTCACACGGAACACCAAGGATTTCCAAATCCCCAACCTGAACCTGCTCGATCCTTTCACGCCATAAATCCCGATTCCCGGAACTCACTTTATGCCAGAATCCAACACCCTTGCCGAAGCCGCGAACGAGGCCGCCGCCGGTGCGGCCGCGACAGCCGAGTCCGTGGCACTTTCCTCCGAACCCGGCATGCTCCACGACTTCTTCCACACCGGCGCGCTCGGCATGCTGGTCGAAGGCGGTCCCTTCATGATCCCGATTCTGCTGCTCGGTATACTCGCCCTCGGCGTCATCATCGAACGCTGGCGCTCCCTGCGCATGGTCGGCGCCAACAGCGACCAGCTCCGCGAAGAGGTGTTCCAAATGCTGTCCGAGGACCGGGTTGAAGACGCGCTCCAGCATACCGAGAACAGCACTGGTCCGGTCGCCGCCGTGCTGTCGACCGGACTGCGCAAATATCTCGTGCTCCGCCGCCTGAACTACGACGCCGGACGCATCGAGGAACAAGTGAACAACACCATGGAAAACTACGGCGTGCACATCGTCGCCGCGCTCGAACGCCACCTGGCCATACTCGCCACCGTCGCGTCCGTTGCCCCGATGCTCGGCTTTCTCGGTACGCTGGTCGGCATGATCGCCGCGTTCAAAAACATCGTGCTCAATTCCGGCAACGCCAACATCGTCGAACTCGCCGCGGCCGGCATCATGGTCGCCCTGCTCACCACCTGCTTCGGCCTGATCATCGGCATCCCCGCCTACATGGCGTTCAACTATTTCACCTCGGTGATCAACCGGCACGTGCTCGACGTCGAAGAGTCGGCTACGGAACTCATCAGCTTGGTCTCCTTAAAGACCACGTTGGAAAACGCGAAGTCCTGATTTGAAAATTCGCCGCAATCGCAAACTGCTGGTCGACCCGCCCGAGGCGGCAACCGGCGACATCGCGTTCATCCTGATCGTGTTCTTCCTCGTCTGCGCCTCCGTTCAACCCGATCAAGGCCGCGAACAAAACCTGCCGCGCAGTGAGGAACAGGAGGAGAAGAAAAACCAAACCAAGAACCCGACCGTGCTGATCAAGCGCGGTGAAGTGGATGTGAACGACCAACGCATCAAACTCGCCGAACTGCCGCTCAAAATGAGCGAACTCCTGCGCGGCAAAGAACGCCCGGAAGATCGCATCGTCGTGGTCAAAAGCGCCAAAGACACCCCCTACCATTTCTGGATCGATGTCACCGGGCAGATCGAACAAGCCGGTGGCGTGATCACCTTGCAGATCGAAGAGGAACGCGAGGTCCAGGTGCCGTGAAGATTCGCCGCAAACGCGTTCATGCCAATGTCTCCTCCGCCGCCACCGGTGACATCGCCTTCCTGCTGATCATCTTTTTTCTGATCCTCGCCCGCGTGCAGGACGACTCGCATCTTCAGTGGATACCCGCGCAAGGCACCGACATCGAACAAGTGAAAAACGCCCGCGCCAGTGTCGTCATTGATGTCGACAACAACACCTATCTCAACGGCGGCCAAATCGGCGTCGGCCAACTTGCCGACGAACTCGAAAAAGTCATCGACGTCGATCCCAACCGCGCCGTGCTTTTCAAAGTCCACCGCGAAGCCACCGCCATCTACTACGAACCCGCCATCGAAGCCATCAGCGAAGCAGGCGGCACCGTCTACCACATTCTCGAGAAAGAATAATCATGAGCAACCCTCCCCCTCCGCCAGGCTCTCCCGGCGGCATCCAACCCTTGAGCAGCGTTCGGCAAGACATGCGCAACCTCTCGGAAAACAGCGGCACCGCCCTCGCCGAACTCGAAACGTTCCTCGGACAACTGCGCGGCAAATCGCCCGCCGAAATGCTCGGCGTGGTCGCGCAAAGCCGCCTCGTCGGCAGCACCCTACTCGCCACGCTCTTAGTCGCCGGCGGTATCGCCTTGTTCACCGTGCTCCCGTTCGTTCTCAATAAAGTAAAACCAGAGGTCAAAACCCCGGTTGCCTCCGCGACCGCCGCCGTACCCGCGGCTGCTCCAAGCGGCACTGAACCGGCGACATCTGCTGCGGGAACAGCCCACACCGATGACACCACCGACAAGCCCACCGCGAAACCGGAAGACCCGCCCCCCGCCGACGACCTGCTCGACACGCTGGGCATTGGCGAAACGAAAACCGTTCCGCTCAGCGTGAACCCGCTCGACGGCGGCAATGACGACTTGTTCAACGAACTTGAGTAAATGAAACTGTTCGAGCCACCCAGCCAGCAGGTCCTGCTCGCGGCCACCGCCGCGTGGTCTTT
>ENA-ORXR01005084-ORXR01005084.1-marine-metagenome-genome-assembly--contig:-NODE-5084-length-10631-cov-7.683817_pt1 | contig 10631 bp, 7 predicted proteins | sample MGYA00237866_ERZ511479 | MGnify/ENA metagenome assembly ERZ511479 | reverse complement strand
CCGCCGAGCCCCGGGGGGGGGGGGAGTGGTGGCAGGGGCCGGCCACAAGGGCGGCGGGCGCAACAGTGAGGAGAAAAGGACGGCAAGTGTCCAGAGGGAAAGGTGTGCAGCGGCGCGCAACCAGAGAGCAGCCAACGACGCCGTGAGGCACAAGAAGCGGCGGGGCATCCCAGCAAAGAGGTTAGATGGACGCACCATTCGCAGCACCTGGTGCGACCACTAGCAGACACATGGATGCACGGAGAACTATGCAAAATGCATCGAGGAGAGAGCGGACTAGCTCGACGACGGCGCCCCTGTCGGCCAGCACCAACACCACACGCATCCCACCGTGCAGCGACAGCCGGCAGGCACCATCCCACCCCCCGTTGTTGTACACAACGCCCCCTCTGCCCACCCATGGCGCATCCGAGCGCCCACCGCCCACGGGCGGCGACGCCCCCGCCGTCGCCAACCGACCGCCAACGCACCTCGACCGAGTCAATCCGGATGATGAATTGCGTCAACCGCTCCGACAGGATGGTGCACTGGGCACGAAAGTCCTTCTCATCCCCCACCGCGCCCGACTTGGCGGCGGCCCGCAGCGGCGCGACCTCTGCTTCCAGGGCGGTCAGGTCCTCGGCGAGGGCCCGGAGCGTCGCCTCCGCCGTGTCTGCTGCAGCAGACGTTGCCATTGCCGCCGGCAGGAAACGAGCACAGCGCAAGGGGGGAGGGAGGAGAACAAGGAAAGAGGGTGAAGAAGGAGCGGGGAGTGGAGGCGCAAAGGACGGCAGCGTCTGGGAGCAGCGACCGGGCCCACGGGGATGTGTCGGGCAGTCGCGCGGCGGGCGTGATGCGCCCGCCAAGCCAGCTGGTGGCCGCGACGCACCGCCCGTAACGATGCAGACCCTGATTTAAAAAGTCGACCCCCTTTGGACATACGACACCCAAGTTCATCCCTGCAAAGTGAGTCATTGCGTAAGTTGTTTCCTTGTAACCGAAAATGAAGATGAACAACGCCGAGATCCATTACTATCACGTGGGTGCCCACTTGTGAGCCGAGAGCTCACTGCCAAGCGTTCACGTCGACCACAGATTGGATTGCAAGGACCTCGATCTTCATCTCGGACCCTGAGCCAGGATTGGCTCGTCAGAGGCGATCAACTGACGTCCATTCGCTCCGGGACCGTTCGCCCCTGGCGGGACATGCGCGCCGTTGGCGGCAACAGCCGCCGGGGCCGCCCACCACCCGTTCCGAGGGTGTCGCGCCGCCCCACCCGCCCGCCGCCCCCCGCCACGCGCGGGGTGCGCGGCTCTTTGACCCCGCATCGGGCGCCCGGTGGCGCACACCCCGACGCACCCACGTTGCGCCGGCGGCGGTCGGTGCACTACGCGGCGGCGGTTGAACACGGGAGGTCCGCAGGTGTGTGACCCCTTTTGGGCGGGCGGTCGAGCAGGTCGCCCGTGGGTGTGGGTGCGGCGGCGGTGGCGGCCTCTACGGGTGGCGGCGGCTCGTGGCCAGCGGGCAGACGGCGGGCGCCGCGGCGGGGGGGCGCGCGCGCGCGGCTGGCCACGGGTCGAGGCGGGCACACACCCCGCCGACATGGTCGACAGGGGGGGGCACCCAAATGCGTGGATTTCTACCCGCAGCCCGCAGCCCGTCTGCTGGTGGCTCCCCGTTGCCGGCGGGCCACGGCCGTCGGCGGCCCCGACGGCATTGCAAAGCCCGCCGCAACGTCGTGCGGATCCCCCCCTGGGTTGCGCGGTCAAGAATATAAAAAAAGAATGCGGATTCGCGCAAGGCGCTGCTCGCCGTGCGTGCCCCCCCACGCGACCCCCCCCCCGCCCCAAGCCCGTTTCTGTACCACGCACGGCCGACTTGACACGGCGCCTCGACGCCAACGACTCGACCAGGCACGCTGTCCAGCGTGCGGAAGCGGTCGCCGTCGCCAAGGTCGGGCCGCGCCGCGACGGTCGGTGAGGCGTGGCACCGGCCACGCGGGCAACGCCCGCCAGCATGGCACCCCGCCCGCCACCTCCCGTCGACGGGAGGACCTCGTGTGTTGCGTAGAGGCGCAGGTGGATGCTGTCGACGCTGCGCGTGGGCGGAATCCCTCTGCGCAGCGAGGTCGCCCGCACCCTCGTGCTCGCCGCGGACTTGCACCCGCGGACGGCGGCGGCCGCCCGAGGGGCGCTGCCGGGCGGGCGCCCGCCACCGACTCGACGTGCACGCCGGCGGGGCTGCGCCAACGGGAACCCGCGTCGGCGTCGGACGCCGCGGCACCAACGCCGGCCGGAGCTGCGACCAAGCAGACGGTACGGCGCAAGCGGGTCGCGCACGTGCCACGCGCTACGAGGTGGTTTCCTTGCAGATTTGCTTTGTTCTGTTTTCGCGCAGCAGGCTGGCCCGTGCGGATCGGGTGTGTGGCAGGCCGGCACGGTCGCCGCAGCCGGCGCTCGGCGCCCGAGTGTCGTTGCGTCCGGCTTCCGCTCAGGCGGTTGTACCTCGGCAACAGGCACGGCCTCGAGAGCAGCCACGCGGGCGCGCGTCCGCCGTAGGCCTCGATGGGGAGGCTGCCGGCGCCCCAGATCGCCCGTTGCAACTGTCAGCTTGGGACGTGAGCAAGTGGGTCTGGCAAGCACGGCAGGGTCACGAAACAATGAGCCGTGGCAGTTCTCGAGAGCTCAGCGATGCATCCACAGACCTTTCGCTGCGTCGCGACGGCGCCGCCGACCGCGCTCAATCTCGGACACAGGCTGCACGCGCCCGCTTGGATGGCTGCATGACACTGCCGCTGCGGCTGGTGGACCGGTGGTTGCACCCCCCCCCCGGCTTTCGTCCGCGTCGGCGTGACGACGCGGCGTCCGCGACGGGGTGGTGGGGCTTTGCGACGAATCTGGTGGGCAGCAACGTCGCCACTCGATGATGCACCAAAATCACGCGGCTGCACGCGTGCCGTTGGCGACACCTCGCACGTGTGCCCGTTGGGCCATCCACCGCCCGTCCCGCTGTCGCCCCGACCGACAGCCGTGATCCGCCGCGCGCCGTGCGCCGCTGGCCGACCTGTTGGCGACCACCTCGGCCGCGACGCGCGGCCGCACTGCCCCGCCGATCGTGGTCGCCGCTCGGCGGCCGCCCACGGGGTGCCGCCACCGGCCAGTGGGGGCAGCCGCCGCTGAGGCGGCAGGACTGAGGGGTGGTCCGGGACGGGATCCGGCGCGACGGCCCGTCGACGAGGCGGTGCGTGGGGCACGGCCAGACACTACTCCGTTGAGCGTTCTTCTTGCGCAATCCCCCCTGTTCCTCCACTCTGGAGATGGCAACTTTCCCGCCATTCATAGGAGCCTCACAAGATACGAGACTTCACATGGTGTTCCATATCTGTCTGTGGACCGGTGAGCATTCATGAGCATGCACGAGCCGCCGAATTGTGCCATCTTTCTGCCTTCTGTTCAACTCGATCTCAGACTTCGAGGCAGCCATTGGTCAGTCACACCTCACGCAATCGGCCGCCGAGCCTCATACAAAGGCTACTTATCGAATACATGTTGTCTTGGATCGAAACGCCACTGCACTGACCCGAAAATGAAAACGGACGCAGGTCAGGAATGAAAAAGGCCATGTCTGAGGTTTTGTATCTACAAAGCTGCCGCCTGCTTCCACTGCGCCCCTCTCATCACCCGCGCCCCTTCAGAGGATGTGCCCCACAGTCGACTGTTTCACCCCCCGGGACCCTCTGACGACTGTCCGCCCCTCCGAATCGTACGCCGCCTCGCGTCTGAAGCGGCCGGCAGGTCGACGTTCACGCCACCGTCACACCGGGTCGAGTAACTTCTTCGCCTTCCGCTGCTCTCCCCCTCACACCCAGCTATCTTTGTCCAAAAGCTGACCGCGGTGTGACGACTCGCATCCGCATCGTGCCAACTGTTCAAATGTCCTCTCGTGCCTCTTTTGGGAGTGAGAATGCTGGCTGGTAACCCCCACCATCATTGTAACTGCCCTCAGTTGCGGATGGGCGGGCAGACTGCGGGTGCCACACTGGCATCTCGCCTCCTCAGTCTGCTACCACTGCCATCCCCAGTGCCGCCCATCTCGACCTCCCATCCCTTCTTCTCTTGACTTTTCTCTAGGTCGTACCAAATCCTCGCGGATGGGGTGTAGCGATAGAGCTCCGACGCTGGCAGATACCTGTGTTGCTGCCGCTTGTCCGTGGGACCCTCCCCCAGTCGGTGGACACGCGTCCGCTGTCCGGGTGGTGGATGCTCAGCGGGGACACCTCACCGGCTCACGGATCGGCAGCCAAACCAGCAGTGCGCCACGGGAGCGTGAGTGGTACAGAGCACGAACGGAGAGGTCGGGGGGCGCTGTAGGATCATGGATTGACCCCAGGCGGAGGAATCTGGGGCGAGTCAGCAGCACCCGATCACTTGCGGTGGGGACGCCACCCACACAGCGACCTGCGGCGCCACTGACGCCACGACGACGCCGGTTGGGTCTGGGGATGCGAGGCACCTCGGCGCAGGGATCACGTCTGGCGGCACATCTGGTGGCGTCGGCCCTCGTGTCCCTCCCTTTTCCCCAACTATTGTTGGTGGTTTCCCACAGTGGTACCGGCACTTGCCGTCTATGGGAGCGAGAGGTCGATGTACAGAGGGCCACCGCGACATCACTGCTTTTGACAATTTGTCTGCTTTTAAAAACCAGGAGCAGGTTGAATTCGCAGTAGACATTAAAAAGAAGCGCGATCAAATAATTGATCCATGCCCTCTTCTTCTTCCCCCTTCCAAGCAAGCAACATCGGCCCTACGTGTGTCCGACACCACTCACGTCGTACGGCACTTGCGTTGGTGCCTGCCCGATCTTTTTTTCCAATGGAGAAGCGGGAATGCCACACCCCGCGCAGCTAAAATTGGGGTGCTTGTGGGACGGCCGCGGCGTCGCAAGCTCTGCACGACGGGCGCTGTTGGCAAACGAGCGATCACGTGCTCTGGCGCTGGGCGCTTGCGGTCTGTATGGCGCCGTTCGGGAGCTGCGCAAGTCCCTCTAGTCCTACCCTCCAGTTCTGGGGCGCATGTTGGGGTTCCATGTTGCCGCCGACCTCAACGCCCCGTCGGGCGCGTACGCGGCGCGCCGGAAGGTCGTAGCGACCTCCACGCGCCGCGCGGTGGGCTTGTAGTAGCCAACCGCCCGCGACACAACGTCCATACAGGGGCAGGGCCGTAGCGGCGGGTAAAAGACCCCCCGCGCACCAACGTGCGCCCCTGTGTTGACGGACGGCATCGTAGGGTGCCAGGCATCCTGCAGAGGCTGCGTCGCGGCCTCGACAGCAGCACCAAAAGCCAATATGACAAGCACGGAACGGACAGTGCTTTGACCAATGCCATTGGTTTTCATGATAGGTTACTGCGCTAGACGCCTAGGTGGTCATGCTCCACCCTGCGGCTCCCACATTGCAGCCCTGACCACACACATCAACACGATTGCAGGTGAAGTACCCGTCAACCCCCTCCTTCTCCCAACAGTACCATCAACGACCACCGCTCTCCCGTCCGCCTGCATCGGCCTTTTAGGCGTCCCCCTTGGCCTCCTTGGCCTCCTTCTTGGCCGCTTTGTTTCCCTTTCGACTTTGAGGGGCACCCGCCCCACCGGCCGACGCGGGAAACGCCCCGGCCTGCGCCGCGCCAAACGGAGCGACACCCGGCTGTCCCGACGGGGCGGCACCGCCCACGCCACCTCCACCCTGCGCGAGCCACGCATAGTAGGCGGCGCTCGGGTCCCCCGCCGCGCCGCCGCCACCGGCACTCTGGCCGACCGCCCCGCTGGCGCCGCGACGGTCGAGCGACGCGTAGTAGGCGGCGAGCGCCGCCTGCTCACCACCGCCGCCGCCCGCCCCCTGGCCGACCGCCCCGCCGCCGCCGCCGCGACCGAGCGACGCATAGTAGGCGGCGAGTGCCGCTTGGCCACCGCCGTCGCCCGCGCCGCGGGCGCCCCCCTGCCCGCCGCCGGCGGCGTACCAAGCGGCGAGCGCCGCCTGCGGGTCGGCGGCGGCCGGGGTGCCACCCCCGGCGGCGGTGCCCCCCGCACCGCCGGCAGCATAGTAGGCGGCGGCGGCGGCGGCGGCTTGGTCGCCCCCAACGCCGCCCGCGCCGGCGCCCAACGCGCCCTGCCCAAACGGGCCGGCGCCCTGCCCAGCCGCCCCCGCGCCTTGGCCAAAAGCGGCGGCGGGAAACCCGGCCGCCGCCGCACCCGCGCCGTAGGGAGGCGCGCCAGCTCCGCCCGCGCCGTAGGGCACGGCGCCACCGCGGCCGGGGACACCCCCCGTGCCGTACGGGTAAAAGCCAAAGTTGTTGTAGTAGCGCCCCCGCTTGCCACCCACGTCCGCTTCGACCGACGCCCAGGTGTCGGCGCCGGGGGGTGGCGCGTCGACCCACGGGGGGCTATCGGGTACGACAATGGCGGCGGCAGTGGGTGCCGGCGCACCGACGGCGCCGGTCGCCAGGGCAGATGCAGTGGCCAAGGAGGCCACCATGACGGCAAAGGCGACGGTGGGCTTCATCCTAGATGTTGGAGCGGGGAACCGAGTGGGGGGCAGGGAGAGTGAGGGTGGGTGGTCGCCACAGAGATCGACGTTGGGACAGTAATCGGGCGTCAAGGAGCGGTCACAGATACCAAAAGAACAAGGACGGCAAACCGTAGATGTGTCGCAGTCCGTGACCGGGCGGTGGGCTTGGCACCCAGGCGACAACCATACCACCGTCGAGCGCCGCCACTCTTAAGGCGCCCCTCGCCGCGGCAAGGTGCCGCTACAACCTCAGACGAGCCACAGACCACGGCTTCCGCCGCCGCCAATCCCCACGCCCCGCCACGGCGGGACCACGTCTCCACCCCCCCCCGAGCCAACAGAGGCGGTACCACGCTCCTGCCCGGTCCTGACAGGCGCGGCGGCAGCGGTGAGCGCCCATCTCAAAGTAGGCGCCGCCATCGTAACGGTGGCCTGCACGGCGCCGCCGCAACGCGGACGCTTGGTGCCCAGAGCGGGAGGCACCACGCGGCAGACGCACCCATTCCCCATCTTGCGCCCCCCCGAGCACCCGCCGCACGACGCCCGAGCGCGCGCGCCGCGCCCCCCACAACCCGTGTCGGCGCCCTCTGGTCCACCTCTGGCCCAGTGAGGGTGGGACACCCAAGGTGGAGGACGCATGGGTAGGTGGGTGCGACCCGCGGCGCCCGCCACGCACGCGACCGACCCCATGGACACGGTCGGCAGAGCCGGGTGCGGCGGCGGCAGACGCGGCGGCCCCCGGCGGTGGACCCGCCCACGGGCGGCAGCGGCGCAGCGGCGAGCGCGGGGCGGGGGGGGCGGACCCGGCCGCGCGTCGGGCGTGGTGGCGCGCGGCGGCGGGGCTCACGGGTGGAGGGGGGGGGGGCGCCCGCGCCGCACGCGGTCGGCGGCGACGGTGGCGGCGGCGGCCGCCGCCGCGGCGCCGCGCGTCGGCCCCCACCGGGCGCGGGCGAGGCGGCGGGCGGCGGGACGGCGGGGTGTTTTGGGTTGGGAGCCGTTGGACAGTGGCCAATTCTCCCTCCGCGTGTCTCCCTCGTGGACGTACCTCACCTGCTTTGGAATGAATTCTTCACCCATGTCATGAAGCTCTGACGATGCGCTTGAAACAACATCCAATGCTCGAAACTCGAGGCACCGCCACCGCCTCGGTCGCCCGAAAGGGGGGGGGGAGGGGGGTGACGTCGTCGGCGCACCGTTGGCCGACTGCGACCTCGCGCAGATGCCAGACGGGTCGCGACGCGCCGCTGCGGTCCACACGCCGAGAACTGGAGGGGACAGCTCGCGGGTTGCAGATCTGCCCGCAAGCCAGGGCCGAGTGGACTTGGGAGCGCCACCTCTCAAACAGAGGCGACCAGTCGACCAGAGGACGAGCCTGGTGAACCACAGCGGTGGTGGAAAGTCAATCGGCGTCCGACGCGCGATTTTTTTTTTTTTTCCTTACTTTCGGATAGGGACGGCCTTGCGCGCCCCCACCCGCGTCGCGCCCGCCGCTAGGCAGCGCGCAAGCCCGACGCTTGCGGGTGCGGCGCGGCTCTCGCGGCGGCCGCCCTCCCCCCCACCGCCGCGGGCGCGACGGCCACCAGCGGCGGGCGGGCGGGCCGCCCCCCCCCGAGGCGGTCCCCAAAAAACAACTCGAGGCGCCGCCACAGCTCTGCAAAGCTCAACAGCGACGCCACGTCCACCACCTCGGCGGGCGAACACGCGCCCGTCACGTCGACGACGGCCGCCCCCGCGACGGCCTCCATGCCGCTCGCCGCCGTCACGACGAGGCGCCGCGCGGCCGCCGCCGACGCGCCGCCCGACCCGTCCGTGACGCCAGCGGTAAAGGCGGCCAAGTCGGCGGCCGCCGCCGCGGCGGGCCACCCCGACGAGCGGGTGGCGAGGCCGACGGCGCCGGCGGCGAGGCCCGCCGAGCCCGTCGCCACGGCAAAGACGTGCAGCAGGCGGATGCGGTCGGCGACCGTCCACGGGCGCGGCGGGGTGGTGGTCGCGGCCGCCGCCGCCGTCGTGGGCGCCTCATCGCCGCCCGTCGGTGGCGGCGGCGGTGAGAGCTCCTCGACGAGCACGTTTTGGCGGAGGGCAAAACAAAAGGCGCGCTGCAGCTCCACGTTGCGGATGCGGAGGAGGAAGCGGCACGCGGGCGCGCCGAGGCGCGCGACCATCCACGCATACAGCGGCGCAATCGTCGTTGGGATGCCCGCGTAGAGCGTGTACTCGAGGCGCATCCCCTGCGCCGCGGCGGGGAGGGTCGTCAAGAGCCCCGTCAGGTTGGCCCACTGCGCCGCCGCCCACGTCAAGTCCCCCCCCTCCGCGTCGACCGCACTCGTGGCCGACGGGGTGGCCGACACAGACGATGGCGGCGGCGACGGCCACACGCGCGCCCACGAGCGCCCAAATCCGCCGCTCTCCCCCGTGACGCCGCTGCCAAAGACGGCGGAGCTGCCAAAGCTGTCGCCGCCCGCCAAACTCCGCGCCTTGGCCACCGCCTCGGCGCGGCGGCTTCGCTCGCGGCTCTCCGACGCAGAGGCAGAGCCCCAGGGGCGGCGGCGGAGCCACGACCGCCGCCGCGGGGGCTCCCCACCGTCCGACGGATCCCTGACGCCGCGGCGGCGGCGGCCGGGCGTGTCGCCGCCCCCCGCCCGGGGCGCGCCGCCGTGGTGGGGGCCCGCGCTCCACGGGGCGCCGCTCGGCTGGCGGGGGAGGATGGCGGCGGCAAAGGCGGCCGAGCCCGCCTCGAGCGGCACCCCGAGGGTGTCCATGACCACGTTGAGGCAGCCCGCAAACGCAACGACCCCGCGGAGCGTCTCAAACGCGCCCACGCCGAGCGCGTCCGAGACGGCCGCGCCCGCGGCGGCGAGCCGCGGGCGCTCCGTGTCGGGAAAGGGCCGCCGCACCGCCAGGGTGACGTACGTGAGGATGGCCACCTCGGCGGACGTTGCCGACGGGTCGTGCGCGTCGAGCACGACGACCCCATACGGGGGGCTGCCGTCACCGCCGCCGCCGTCAGAGGCACCGACAGAGGGCGGGGAGGGGGGGGCCGCCCCCAGTTTGCCGCCCGCTTGCTTGGCGGCGGGGCCGACGTCCTGCCCCCCCGCCCCCGCGGGGCCCTTGCCCTTGCGGCTCCGCGCGGCTTGGGAGATGACCGACCCCCGCATCATGTCCCCAAACGCACACGCGTGCGCCGTGCAGTAGGTGCAGTTGAAGACGCGGCTCGCCGTCAAAAACGCCAGCCGCCGGTGCGCCACGCTCAGCGTGCCCGGCAGCCGCATGTCGACGGCGGGCACGCCGAAAAAGCGGGCAAACAGCCCGACGTGCGTCGCGAGCGCCGCCGGCCCGAGCGCCATAATCGGGTAAAAGGAGGGCGGCTCGCCGAGGAAGCGGGCGGTCATGACGAGGTAGGGGGCGTAGCGCGCATACGCCGACGGCGGCGCCGCGTGCGGCGCCAGCGCGGCGGTGATCGTCACGGGGAGGGCCGGCGTCGGCGTCGGCGGCGCCGAGTACCCGTCCGACGTGACGCTGTCCGACCCGTCGGGCCGCAGGGCGAGGCAGTCGAGGTCGGGGAGGGGCGACAGGGTGTCCATCATGGCCCGTCGAGGCGCGTCCGGGTGGGGGGCTGAGGGGGGGGGGGGGGGGGGGGGGGGGGGGGGGGGGGGGGGCACCGGCGGCCAACCACCGTGCGACGGCGGGCCGGCGGAGCAACACCCGAGAGTGCCGCGGGACCGCAGCGCCCCCGCCCGTCTGTCCGTAGGGCGGGGCAACCCCGACGGAGGTCGCCCCCGTCAGACCGACGGGGGACCCTGCGAGCGCCGACGCGGGCGACGCGCGGCACGCACGGCCCCCGCGGTGCGGCGACGGGAGCGGCGGCGACGCAGCGACGCGGGCGACGGGGCGGCGGCAGCGCCAGCGACCGCGGCGCCGAGCGCGGGGACGCAGACGCCCACGGCGGGCGGCGGTCGGCGGCGGCACGGCGGCGGCGGTCGCGCCCGCCCGCGGGCGCGCCGGGTCTTGGCCACCCGCGGCAGCCGACGCGGCGGCGGGGCGCGGGGCGCATGGGTGGCGCGACCGCCCCCCACCCCCCCCCCCCCCCCC
>ENA-ORXR01005082-ORXR01005082.1-marine-metagenome-genome-assembly--contig:-NODE-5082-length-10644-cov-8.311157_pt1 | contig 10644 bp, 6 predicted proteins | sample MGYA00237866_ERZ511479 | MGnify/ENA metagenome assembly ERZ511479 | reverse complement strand
TTTTTTTTTTAATGATACGGCGACCACCGAGATCTACACTCTTTCCCTACACGACGCTCTTCCGAGCTCCGCCAACGCCGCCGCCGACGCCGCGTCGGACCGCCGCGCAAACTCCATCGCCGGCCCGAGCGCGTACACCGTGTGCGCCGTGTCGGAGAGCGACGCGCCGGGCAGGCGCGGCGACGGCGCGTAGCCGCCGGCGCCGGCCGAGCGCAAGTCCCCGCCGCCGCCGCCGCGCCCACCGCCGCCGCCCGCCCACGGGTGCCCGTGCGCGGCGGCGGCAGCGGCGGGCGCCGCCCACGGCGGGTACCCGCCGCCGCCGACGCCCCCCCCCGACGCCGTCGACGAGGACGCGTACGCGCCCGACGACGGCATGGACGCGGTGTAGGTGCTGTGCGACGCGAGCGACGCGTCCATGCCGCCGACGCCATAGCCGCCGCCGCCGCCGCCATAGCCGCCGCTGCCGCCGCCGCTGCCCGCCGCCGACGCAGCCGACGGCGGTGGCGCCGGCGGCGACCGGTGGGCGAGCAACGCCGCCATCCCCGCCACGGGCGGACCCGCCCCCCCTGGGCCGCCCGCCGCCACCGCCGCCGGTGCGGGCGGCTGCGCCACGGACGCGGCGGCGGCGGCGGCGGCGGCGGCGGGCGCCCCGGCCGCCGGGTGGCGAAACGCCCACCCGCCGCCGGCGGCGCCCGCGGCGGCCGCCGCCGCCGCAGCGGGCGCCCACTCGGGGGACGTCGGCGTCGAGCCGCCGACGGTGACGGTGGAGGTGGTCGCCGCAAGGTCGCCGCCGGGGCCGGCGGGCGCGTCGAAATCCAGGGGGGGGGGGGGGGGGGGGGGGGGCGGGGGGGGGGGGGACGCCGCACCGTCCGTCCCCGCCGTGCCATCGACGGCCTTGATACCACCGCCGCCGTCACCGCCGCCGCCGCCGCCGTCCTTGTCGTCATCGTTGCCATCGCCGTCCTCGTTGCCGCCGTCGTTGCCACCGGCGCCGCCACCGCTGCCGCCCCGCGTGGCGGCGGCGCCGACCGCCGCGGCCGCCGCCACGGGCGCCACCGACGCCGTGTCGGCGGCGGGGCCGTCTTCCCCCCCCTTCCCCCCCCCCCCAACCCCGCACGCCCCCCGCCGAAACACCCACATGGCCGCAAGCGCGGCGGCCGCCACGGCGGCGGCGACGCCGACCACCCCCCCCACCGCAATGCCCGCAATGGCACCCGCGGAGAGGCCCTCGTCGTCGGTGTCGTCGTCTTTGTCCTCCGCGTTGACGCCCCCCGACGGCAGGTCATCGTCCGTGTCGGGGGAGCCGGACGGCGACGGCTCGTTGGGGCCGTCGTTCTCCCCGCGCACGGCTGGCGCGAGGCGGCCATACGCCGCGGCGCGGCGGGGGCGCGAGGGGGGGCGGAGGACGCCGCCGCCGCCGCCGCCGCCGCCGCCGCCGTCCCTACCGTGGGGAGGGACGGGGGGGGTCGTCGCTGTCGCGGCAACGGCGGCGGAGGCGGCGGTGGCGGTGCCCCGCCGGTCAGAGGGGGTGGCAGCCGCGTCGCCGCCCCGGGCGGCGGCCGACGAGGCGGCGGCGAGGAGGGCGACCGCCACCGCGCGGCGGGTGACCGCACGGGCGGTGCGGCCGCGGCGGTGGCGGCGGGTGCGGCCGCCTGCGTCCATGGGTGGGCGGCAAGGTGCGCCGCACCGTGTGCGGGTGGCGATCGGCGGGTGGGGCGGACGCAAGCAGCCTCTCGCCTCGAGCGCGTGAGGCGGCGACCGACCGGGGCAAACGCGCAGCCGTACGCGGCGCTCGTACGGGATCGCGGCGGCGGCGGCGGGACGGCAGCGGCGTGTGCCGCCCGCCGCTTTTCAAAACAACCCCCCATTCGCGCGTGGCCGGCCGCGCTGGCGGGGGGCGAGGACAGCGAAGGGGCCGCGTGGGGGAGAGGCGGCGGGCGATGCGGGTCAGCCGCTCGGTCGTTGCGCCCCGCGCGGTGCATGCCTTGACCCTCGCTGTCGCTGTGGGTGGGGCTGGGGGAGGACCACGACCGCGACGCCTGCCAGGACGCCCAACCGACGGTGGCGCGGAGCGGCGGGGCCGCGGCGCCTACCGTCCGCCCCGACGTGTGACCAACTGCGCACTGGTGGATTGCATGGCTGGCCGCCACGCATCGCGGAACCGTGCGTCATGCGGGCCACTGACTTGGGCGGGCGCGGTGGCGCTCCGGCGGGGCTCACGCAGTTTCCGTCGGGGCGGCTAGGAAATTTGGGGGGAAGCCGGGGGGGGGGGCGCTCGCGCCGGCGCCCGCCGCAGGTCGTGCTCCCTCGCCTCCCCGCAGCGTGACGGGCTGTCGACGCCCACCGCGGCGACGGGTGGGCACGACGATATTACTGTTATAGCCCGTGGGCGGGAGGCTGCACTTTCGCCGGCGCTGACCGCGGTCGGTGCCGGCGCCCGCCCCCTCCCGCAGTCCGACGGCGGCTAAGCGCGAGCGCAGGCGCCGAGGACGACCATCGTCCTCCCCTGATGGCACGCAGCCGCCATCGGGCCGGGTCCGCGGCGGCGCGTCGAGCCGCCCGGCGCTGGGACACCTCAGACGGGGTGTGGCGCGGCGGGCCCGCCGCCAGCAAGGACCCACCCACTCGACTGGGAGTGGGCGTCACGCGACGCGCGGCACCCTGCGCTCGCGTGCGGCCGCCGACGCGCGCCTCTGTGCGCACACCCTCCCGCCCCCCTTGCCTGCGGCGCCCGCCGTCGGCCGTGAGGTGCGGTGCAGGCGGGTCCGGGGGGGGGTGGGCCGCCCGGCCCCGCCGCTGAAGCGGATGGTGGGTGCCGCGGCGCCGGCTTGTGGCGAACCGCTGCCGCGTCTGACGTTGGGCACCCGTGTGCCCCTGCCGTCCGTCACCGGTGGACTGCGCGCGAAGCCCCCCAGGCCCAATGTGTCTCCAACGGCCGGCCGGCGGGGGCGCCACCGCCAGGCGTCGCAACGTCGACTGCGCACCGCCGCGCAATCCCCGGCCATGAGCCGACAATACCTCCAGCGTCTGCCGCGCACCGACAAGCGGCAGTAGGCATCCCCCGAGACCCCTACGCCACGCGCGGCCGGTTCCGCATTCAACATGCTGCCGTGTCGCCAGAACCGCTCCACCAGCCGGGCCACTGCCACCGTCGGTTTGGCAGTGGCGCTGCAGGGGAGGGACCCACCCTAAGTAGACCTCCGCGGCAGTCTGTTGTTTTCTCTAGGAGACCCAGTGCACCCTGAGCTCTGTCGGCGGTTGATTCGATGCGCGAGTGGCGGCCGCACGGACGGCAAAATGTCGGCGGCGCGCCGCCAATGCAGTGCGACGCGTGCATGGCGAGCGTCACCGGGCGTGGATGGATAGGCCCGCCGCTGTGCGGCACTGCGCAGCGTTGGTGGCGAGCAGGGTCGGGCCGCACGGGGTCGCATGGCAGAGGGGCCTGATGGCAAGACTTGGGGAAGGGACACTTATACTGGCATCGATGCACGGACACGCCCGCGGTGGGCAGTGACCATGAGTTCCAGCCGCGACCAACAGAGGCCAGCAGCAGTGGCTGGACGACTGGACAAGCTGGTGGTGCCCCGCGGGAGAGCTGGCCTAGTGTTTCGGAGCGGTGGACGGTGCCGCGGGACCACGGGGTACTTATGGGCGGTGAATGCGACCGCTGGCTGCGGAGAAAGACAGAGAAGATGAGGTGAATCAGCTTGTGGGAGCTTGGGGTGCAGCGCGATGGCGCCTCGTGTGTTGAGCAGAACAGTCGTATTGCCTTCGTTCCAGCCTCGCTACGGGCTTTGGTCGCTGCGACACTGCCGCAAGGAGAGAGACACCCTGCAGCATCGTGAGGTGGCGGGAACGGTGGTGCGGCCGAAGTTGTATTGTCCAAGTAGGCGACCAGTGTCGAGGTGTAGGCGGTGACCGATTTGCTGGCATGGGTGTGCAGGATGGGAGATGAACAGCAAGTGGACGTGCTGGCGCTCGAAAAGTTGGGCTGTGAAACAATCGGGCGGTAGCACGGCAGCGTTGACATGTCATGATTTAGGAACAGGAGGGGCGAAACAGATGGTCAGGTCATGCATAGTGAACGGGCAGAAAGCGCCGCAGTGTGCTGGACTAGAATCACGAACACTGGTCCTGGCCGTACACCCTGAAATCTGGTCTGATGGAGACCAGCTTCGAGATACAGGATCAACAAGATCTGTAATGTTACGGCAATTGTATTCCCATGGCCTAGCCGATCTCCAGCCCTTGCCGCCGCCGCGCCCGAGCAGCACAGCGCGTGAGGGCCGTCGTCGGTTCGCTCTTGTGCGAGCCACTCGTGCTCCGCCGCCCTCGTGCGTCCCTACCTCTTTCGGACGTGCTCACCTGCTCACCACTCCCCCCCCGCACCGTTGCACCTCACCCATTTCCTCCCCTTCCCCCCTCACCCCTTGAGCATCATGGCTGGTGGTGCTGCGTTTGCCGTAGTTGCGACGGGTGCCGTTGCTGCCCGCGTCTCCTCCGCCGCGGCCTGCTCCTTTACCGCCCCCGCTGGCCGCGTGGTTCCTGCCGCCGCCCGCTCCAACCGCGTATCGACGCCATGGAGGATGCAGGAGGCTTCTCCCCCTGCGGCCCCCTCTGATGATGTCACCGCCGCTGCGCAATCGGCGGCTGAGAGCGGTGGCGCTGTCGCCGAGGCGGTTGCCGCCGACGACGCTGCCGCCAAGGGCACCGAGCGGCGCTCGCTGTCTAAGCGGCGCTCCAAGGGCTCCCGTGGCGGTAACCAGCGCGTCGTCACTGTGCCGTACGAAGAGCTGGCCGAGGGGAATGAGTATGATGGGACCGTCAAGGCGGTGATGGACTACGGGTGCTTTGTCGACATTGGTACGACCACCGACGGGCTGATCCACGTGTCCAAGCTCGGCCGCGGGTTTGTGGAGAAGGTGTCGGACGTGGTGACGGTTGGCCAGACGGTGCGCGTGGCCATCTCGGCCATTGACACGGAGAAGAAAAACTTCTCCCTCCGCATGGTGCTGCCCGAGGGCGAGGCCGCCCCCGAGGGCGAGCGCCGCGGTGGCGGCCGCTCCGCGCGTGGCGGTGGTGGCGGCGGCGGCGACGTTGGTGCCGCCCTGTCCAAGTGGTACGCCGAGTACGGGACGGACCCGTCCAAGATGGTGACGGGCAAGGTGTCGTCGGTGCGGGAGTTTGGCGCCTTTGTCAGCCTCGAGGGCGCCCCCACCGACGGGCTGGTGCACGTTAGCCAGATCCAAGAAGGCCGCGTCGCCAGCGTGGCCGCCGTCCTGTCTGAGGGCCAGGAGGTTAGCGTCCGCGTCGTCGAGTGCGACGTTTCCCGCAAGCGCCTGAGCCTGTCGATGAAGCCGTTTGTGGAGGGCGGGGACGACTCGGGCTCGGGCGGCGGCCCATCCAAGGCGGAGATTGAGGGTGCCAACGCTGCGCAGCCGACCTTCCGGACATCGTTTGAGTTGGCGTTTGAGAAGGCCCAGGCGGCGGCGAAGTCGTCTTGAGCTCACGACCTCGGCGCGGAGGTAGTGGCGTCGGTGACAGCGTGGACGTGGGGGGATGGCAAAGGTGGGGGGTGCTGTGGAGGCGCACGACGGGAACGAGAGTTGCTTGGTGGATCCATTGTTCCCTCTTGCGCTTCGTCGGTCTGGTGCGTGGGGGTATTTCCTTTTTGATGCGCGTGAGGCAGCAAAGGCGGGCTGCCCGGCTCGGGCGACAGCCGCCGTAGGTTTGTGCTGCAGAGTGCCACAAGTGCACGAGTGCAACTGCGTGGTATCGTGTTTTGAAAGCCACATGCTGTGCGACTATTTCTGTATGCCCTGCACTCTGGTGGGCGTGGGTGCCGTCGCACGACCGGTACGTTCCCTGAAATGCGGAAGGGTCAGGCCTCGATGGCCAAGGCCATGACCGGCACCAGGCTGGTACCCGTGCTGGAACGACTAGAGCCTAGTGGGCTACGGACAAGAGAAGAGAATCGGACAACAGGAGTTTGGTCCGTTCACCGAAAAAAGACAGGCGAGATAAGGGAAAGAAAGACGTACGCGAAAAGGAGGAAAAAAAAGACACGACGCGGGAAGAAAAGGAGAAAAACGAAACAACAAGAGTATAACAGATCAGCAACACCAAAAACACAAACGCGGTACCAGTCGTCTGGACGACCCCACAGCTCCAACGCTTGTGGTGCATGGCATCACGCCCCCACCCCAACCACGTTATGCCTGTACCGCCGGCACGCTTCCACTCCGGGGCCCCTCTTCCCCCCCATCCGACTCGTCGCTCTCCTCCTCCTCGTCCTCCTCATCATCGTCATCGTCCTCCCAGTTCCTCGGGTCGTTCTCATCATTGAGGTCTCGAAAGTCGCTCTTGGGAGTCCCACAAATCGGGCACGTAAAGCCATCGGGGAAGAACTTGAATTCCCGCCCCCGCGCCGGGTACATCTCGTACCCGCAGCCACCACACTTGAAGACGTGCAGCTCTGCCTCCTCCTCCTCTGACGAAATGATGGAGGACGGCTTGGTCGTCGCGCCCCCCGCCGACGCGTACACCTTCTTCCCCGACGACACGTCGGCCTTTTTCCGCATCGCCGCGACGCTCAGCTTGACGCCCTTGGTGACGAGCGCGGCAATGGCAAAGGCGGCAAAGTAGGGGATGATGCCCATCTGATCCCAATACGCCTTGGCGCGGATGCGCCCGCCGGGCAACGGCGATCCGTCGGGGGGGGGGACCGATACGGTCGTTTTGAGCTCCGCCTTGTCCCGCCGACCGGCGACGACGGCCAACACGCGGCCGGGGGTGGCGGGCCGCGCGTGACCGACACCGCCGGCGGCGGGGGTGGAGGGAGAGGGGGGCGGCGCACCCGCCCGCGCGCCGCGGGTGACGGCCATCCGCAGCGGCGCCGCCGCCGCCGCGGCCGGTCGCCGCGGCCCGTGGCACACAGCCACCGGCGGGTGGGGGGCTCCTGTTCCTGTCCAGGCAGACCCGAGGTGACCGCCGCACCCACTAATAAAGGCCATGGCGGCGGCGGCGGCGGCGGCGGCGGCGGCGGCAGCGGCGGGGCTGGGCGGCCGGCCGCCCCAGGCGTCGGCGTTGGCGCCGCGCGTCCCGCCGACGCCGGCCGCACCGACGTCCCCCACGGGTGCAGTGTGGCGAGCGGCTGGCGGTGGGCGGGCGACAATCAGGGACGGGGAATACAAGGTATCGGCAGGAGGCAGACGGGAGACCGGGGCGCGACGCCGACGCGGGCGCGAGCTGCCGCGCGCGGCGGGGAGCTGGGTGTGCGGAACGAGCGCGGGCCGGCGCGGTTGGCGCGGGCGCATCGGGGTGTGACCGCGCTCGCCGCCCCGACGCACCGATTCGTGGGCGGCGTGGCAGTCTGGGAAGTGGAGGGTCCAACTTGATCGACAATTGCGGGACTTGGAGATTGAATCTTGACTTTCCACCCCATGCAGCGATCTCTTTGCCGTCTTCCAGCCGCACGACCGGGATGCCAGCGAAACCGCCTCCGGATGCACGGTGATCCCCTTCGCCGAGCCCCCGCTGCGCTGCCGGCTGATCCATCCCCACCCCCCCCGGTGGCTGCCCTTGCCCTGCGCGGTCGTCAGACACCATCCGCATCCTGGGCAGCGGCCGACTGTTACATTTTGACGTCACCCCGGTGACGCAGTCGCCAGATACATTCGCCGCCCCCTGCCGCCTCGTTCCCCTCCCGCTGCTCACCATGTCGCCCGCGGCGGCCTTTGTCTCGCTTGCGCCCGTGCTCGCCAGGCAGCCGCTCGCCCGCGCCTCCTCCCTGCTGCGGACGTCGGCATTTGCGCCGTCCCGGACGGCGACATTTTCCCTCGTGGCCCCCGCCAGCGCGCCGGCGCCCCGTCCCCGGGCGGCCGCGCCGGCGGTGCGCGGCCATGGCGCCCGCCGGCGGGCGGCGGCCATGGCCGCCGACGCCAACGGGTCGAGCAAGTACGACTATGACCTATTTGTGATTGGCGCCGGCAGCGGGGGCGTGCGCGCGAGCCGCATCGCCGCGGGCCACGGCGCGCGGGTGGCGGTCGCGGAGCAGGCGGCGCTCGGCGGCACGTGCGTCAATGTCGGGTGTGTGCCCAAGAAGCTCTTCTCCTACGGCTCGCACTATGCGCACGACTTTGAGGACGCGGCGCGATACGGGTGGTCCGTGCCGGAAAAGCCGACCGTGGACTGGCCGACGCTCATTGCCAACAAGAATGCAGAGATTCTTCGGCTGAATGGCATTTACGGGCGCATGTTGGAGAATGCGGGGGTGGAGCTCAAGGTCGGGTCTGCCAAGCTCACCGGACCCCACTCGGTGGAGGTGGACGGGGTGGCGCACACTGCCGAGACCATCCTCGTTGCCGTTGGCGGTGAGCCCTTTGTGCCGACCTTCCCCGGCTCGGAGCACGTCATCACGTCCAACGAGGCCTTTTTCCTCGAGTCCCTTCCCCGCCGCGTGCTCATTGCGGGCGGTGGGTACATTGCGGTGGAGTTTGCGTGCATCTTTCACGGGTATGGCTCGGAGGTGACGCAGCTGTACCGCGGGGACCTCTTCCTCCGTGGCTTTGACCACGATGTCCGCACGCACTTGGCCGGCGAGATGACCGAGCGCGGCATTGATGTGCGCTTCGACACGGACGTGCGTTCCGTGGCCAAAAACGCAGACGGCTCGTTTACAACCACCCTCAAGGACGGGAGCACCGTCGAGACGGACATTGTCATGTTTGCCACGGGCCGCAAGCCCATGACGTCGACGCTCGGCCTCGAGGCGGCAGGCGTCACCACCGGCAAGTCGGGCGAGATCCCCGTCGACGACTTTTCGCAAACCAACGTGCCGAGCATCTACGCCGTCGGCGATGTGACGGACCGGGTGGCGCTGACGCCCGTGGCCATTGCCGAGGGCCACTGCTTTGCCGACACCCTCTACAATGACAACCCGCGGTCGCCCAACTATGAGTACATCCCGTCGGCGGTGTTTTCTCAGCCGGCGATTGGTACGTGCGGCCTGTCAGAGGAGCAGGCCGTTGCCCAGTTTGGCGCCGACGATGTGGACGTGTACAAGAGCGCCTTTCGGCCGCTCAAGCACACCCTCACGCAGCGCGTCGGCGAGCGGGAGCTGATGAAGCTGGTTGTGCAGCGGAGCACGGACCTGGTGGTTGGCGTGCACGTTGTGCAGTCGGCGGCGGGGGAGCTCATCCAGCTCGCGGGCGTTGCGCTCAAGGCGGGGGTGACCAAGAAGCTGTTTGACTCGACGATTGGGGTGCACCCGACGTCGGCCGAGGAGCTGGTGACGTTGCGGCAATCGGAGCGGGCCAAGGCCGAGGCGGCAGCGGTGGCCGAGGCTAAAAAGACGGCGGCGTAGCCGTGCTTTGCTCGCCGGTGGGCTTGTGCTATCGACTTGCAAACGGTATTGTACTGTTACGGCGTGCCCCCTGTTGGGCACGTCTTCACCTCCGTTCTGTTTTTTCTCATGTCGAGCACTGTTAGGTGCCTTGGCGTTGCACACTGCATGCATTTTGTCTCAGCCGGGTACCTGTCTGGTACATTATGTTTGTTAGGAAGCTGGCACCACCCACCGCGTGAAGCACGAGTTGTTTCATCGCACTTTGACGCATGAGTCAATGGAAAGAGCAACTCAAGAAAACAGAGCAACAAAACTAATATCTACACAAGAACAAACGGGTCCCTCTCACACGAAGGAGGGTGCCCACGGTAGCGCCTCGCCCAACCGATGCAGAGGCACTCCACACAAGCACGGCGCGCATCAAGAGTCTTTCACCATCGCGGCCTTGACGCCGTCGAGCGCCACGCCAACAGCACCCATGAACAGCACCCTCAACTGGACGGGCACGACCGCATAGTTGACAGCCTGGACGACCGGCCACACCATCCACCGCTCCGACACCCCCTCCTTGATGCCGTCCTTGACCTTGTCGACGACCCCCCCGACGCCGCCGTCGGCCACTACCGCCTCGCAGGCGAGCGTCGCGGCGACCCACAGGGGCGTCACCACTGCCGCGTGCGCCGCCGTCTTGGCCGCAATCTTAAACGGCTGGGTGCCGGGCAGCGCCACGTCCAAGCGGGTGAACCACGTCGACAGGCCGGGGCCGTGGACCGCCGCGCCGAGCAGCGCCAGCCGCACCGTGCGGGCGGCGCAATAGTCGGAGCCGCCGAGCGTCTGGGCGAGGACGTCGCCGAGGCTCAATGCCACCGCCGACGTGACGGCGGCGGTCGCCAGCGGGTTGGCCTTGTTGTAACCGCCGTACCAGGCCATGAACTGGTTGTACAGGTTACCTTTAGTGTGGGGAAGGGAAGAGGGTTTGACAACAGGGGGTAGTTGGCGGGAATATCAAAGAGCGACAAGGACACGAGAGACCATCAGTCGTCAGCTTCATTGACGCTCACGCGCACACCAGCAGTCAGCCATCATCTGTTCGTTCCATCCCGCTCGACTGTGCCCCCGCTTGACCATGTTTTGAAGCTCGTCAACCCTTTCTGCCGCGTGCACAGGAACGTACCACCACCACCAGCGGCGCCCCCAGCGCCACTCTTCCCCTTCCGGCCGCTGCCACTCCCCCCGCCCATGCCACCGTCACCGCCGCCGCCGCCACCCGCACCCACCCCCCCCCCCCCCCCCCCCCC
>ENA-ORXR01005079-ORXR01005079.1-marine-metagenome-genome-assembly--contig:-NODE-5079-length-10649-cov-50.246500_pt1 | contig 10649 bp, 9 predicted proteins | sample MGYA00237866_ERZ511479 | MGnify/ENA metagenome assembly ERZ511479 | reverse complement strand
TCTAATTTTTTCAATTTCGTTTTTACTGAATCCTGTTAATTTTACTTCAACTGAAAAGTCGTAGTCCTCGTTCAAATCAGTATTTTTTAGTCCTTCCTCCAAGCCTTGAATCACGGATTTGATTGATTGGATTTTTTCAGTTCATTCGTGAGACAAGCATGCCTTATCTGTACAGATTTCTGTGCTACAACTGAAGAGTTAACTGTACGGTAATCTCGTAGAGACGTTGCAGTGCAACGTCTTTACAGTGCAATCTATTTCTCTTTCAACTGGACGTTAATTCTGACTCGTCCAGGAAAACGGTGGAAATGAGAATGTAGTGTCGTAGTCCTCATTCAAATGGACGGTAATTCTGACGTTGAATTACCAGATACTATATCTGGAAATAACTTGTCGTAGTCCTCATTCAAATGGACGGTAATTCTGACAATGCATTGATTCAATCTTTTATAATTTCTCCAGCTGTCGTAGTCCTCATTCAAATGGACGGTAATTCTGACAAACATTTTTTATAGGCTACATTGTAGCTTTAGGTCGTAGTCCTCATTCAAATGGACGGTAATTCTGACGGGGTTCCAAACATGAACGAACACACGTTGCTAGTCGTAGTCCTCATTCAAATGGACGGTAATTCTGACTAAAAAGAACATAAGAACAGAAGAAGCTGTCGTTTGTCGTAGTCCTCATTCAAATGGACGGTAATTCTGACAATACAAGAAAACATAAGATATGGAAAGACAATTGTCGTAGTCCTCATTCAAATGGACGGTAATTCTGACGGTTTATGGAGAAGAATCATTTAAATATCAAAAAGTCGTAGTCCTCATTCAAATGGACGGTAATTCTGACCTTTTTCAATCGTCGGATTGGAAAGTTGGTTGATGTCGTAGTCCTCATTCAAATGGACGGTAATTCTGACATGGTCGAAGGTTCGCAACAACGGCAAATTGGCAGTCGTAGTCCTCATTCAAATGGACGGTAATTCTGACCTTCTGTAACGGAAGTTGCCCGCTTGGTAAGTGAGTCGTAGTCCTCATTCAAATGGACGGTAATTCTGACAAATTCAATTGTTGACTTGACAGTTAACACCATAAGTCGTAGTCCTCATTCAAATGGACGGTAATTCTGACAAAAAGAATTACCAAAAGTAGTTGATCCTTTATTTGTCGTAGTCCTCATTCAAATGGACGGTAATTCTGACAGGACATGTCTTATAATCAAATGATTATCAGTTTTTTACGACGTTTTTTCTATATTTCAGAATGGGGTTTTTGTATTTTACTCGTGGATTTTTCACAAAGTGCTTTATATTTAAAAGTTTAGAAAAAGAGTACATCTTTGTTTCCTGTTAGATAGTCGGTATCTAAGGGTTTTCCAAGCATTTTCATCTTTTGTATGCGTTCAACAGGAACTTCTATGACATATAATTTGTCATTGGGATATTTTTGGGTATCTATCAACCTATTCAACTCCTCCATTAGTAAAGTTAGTCTTTTTCTGTCTAATAATCCAACAAAAACGGAATATTGTATGCGTTCAAATCCTATACGCAGTATTTTATCGGCTATTTTGCTTCTTAGGTTATCAGCTTCTATATCGTAAAATAATATTTGTGCCATTAGTCAATGGTTTTGTCTATTTCTTTTGCCAATTGTACTGCAAAATTGTGAATGTGGTTAAAACGAGTACCTTTTTTATGTTCAAAAAAAACTTTTTCTTTCATCCATTTTTTGAAAGCAGGAATAATGAGTTGTTTCCCTTTACTATTGAGCCATGTACCTTCTACTTTTTTTTCAAAGTGTTGAGCTTGTAGTCTTTTGGTTAGAATCAACTCTAAGACAAGGCGGTCTGTCCACGGGCGAAAGGGCTCAATCGTATCAAAAGAGAGGGTTGGTTTGTTGTATTGATCTGCATGTAAAAATCCCAAATGTGCATCCAATCCTGCTGCAATTAAAGCTCCTTCTACTCTTGGATAAAGCATTCCATAAAGATAATTGATAGCAGCATTAAAAGAGTCTTGGGCAGGTCTTCTGTTACGGTTTTCAAATTTCCAAGCATCAGGAACAAGCATTTTTAAGGTTTGCCAATATATTTTGGCGATGTTTCCTTCGATACCTTGTAAGTTATTTCTACATTCTTGAATGGTTGTTTTATTGTACAGTTCAAATTTTTCTAATTGCAAGTTTGTTTTATGAATACTTTTCTCAATTTTATTTTTAAATACAGGCTTTTTATTTGCTAACCAATGTAGTGTTTGCCGTTGAATATCTGTTTTTAAATGAAATGTCTTGATAATCCATTGAGTAGCTTCGGATCGTTCTGCAAAGATGATTTGTTTGCGTCTTAGGGTGGCAATAGAGCCAAAATGTGGACTCCATAAGCGTCCTTTGAGTCGTCCATGTACCGTAAAAAATAGTATTGGGATTTGATTTTCTACTGCCAATAAAACAGCACTTGCGGTGATGGTACAGCTACTTTGCATAATGGCGATGCTGCTTAGTTTACTTGGACTAATGGTGCGTTCTTTTTCGTCCATAAAGACAAAAAAACGTCCGCTTTTGGTTCTAATGGTGGTGTTTTTTGTGTTGATAACGAGTTGCATATTGTTTGTGGGTTTTAATAACAGAATATCTCTGTTATGTCCATGAAAAATAGACCCGATAGTAGCGTTATAGCCTTCTTTAGTTTTTGTGGTTTAAGTAGTTTTTGTGGTTACTTTATCTTAATACATATGCACTTAATAGGCTATAGTAGCGGATAGCGGGCCTTTCTGTGGCGATGAAAGATAAACCGTTCTCTCCTTATAAAAATGTCAAATATGATAAGGGAAATCTAACCAATCTTGCATGATTTCTAAATCATCGGGTTCTTCTATGGCATTGTGGTATTGATTGACGGCTTTGATGTAGTGTGGATGGTAATTGCCATAAACCATACTCAAAAAGTTGATTTTGCCTTCTATGTGTTGGATGAATTTCTCTAACCAGGCTTCGTAGGTAGGTGTACCTGTGGCGTATTTGATTTCCATAATAGTTGCTAACTTTTGGGTGTTTTTGTCTAAATCCAAAAGATATTCTGCAGCGACTTCTATGGTATCACTGACGTGTAAGCCTGTCACAATTTTAGGCGATTTTTTGCCATAAAACTTCACTTTTTGGGGATTGAGTTCAAAAGCATGGCTTTGTATTATTTCATTTATAGCTTGATAGTGCTGTGTCGTAATTGGGTCTTTGTGCGAAAAACTCAAATCATCGGCATAACGGGTATAGGTGAAGTGATGGCGTAGGGCATATGCCAAAAGTTCTTGGTCTAAAAACCGAGTGGCAAAATTAGACAAGACAGGCGAAGTCGGTGCACCCATCGGCAACCGCCCATTATTGGTCGTGAGATGCGCCAAGAGCATCGCTAATTTGTGGTCAAAATTAAAAGGTGCTTGGGCAAAAATATGATGTACTTTTTGCCAAGTAACTTGGTGAAAAAAGTCTTTCATATCGACATTAAGCAGATAGTTTTGTCCAATATGGCGTTGGGCATTGCTAATAATATGGCGTGGAGCAGGATCTTTTTTGAGATTTAGTAAAAAGCCGTAGGCAGCGTTGGTTTTATGAAAATAATACACGCTTTGTAAAAAAGTATTGAGTTTCCGTTGGATGCCCATAAGGGGTTCTTGGGGAGCTTCAATAGAGCGCATTTTTCCATTCTTTTTGGGAATAGAGAAGTAGGAATAGGGCGGACTTTGCCCCAGAAGTAAAAGTTTGTAGGCTTCACATTGTAACAATGCTTCAAGGTCTTGAAGATGGTTTAAATGGCAAAACCTTTTTGCTTTTCGGTGGGTTTTTTTGTAGGAAGTATATAACATAATTTTTGGTTTAGTTGTTATATGTTTCAAGTTAATAAAAAAACGCCAAAGATGCAAATGTATAAAAATACCGATATTTCGGTTCATGCATGAGGCAAAAGCCTCTCCTCGTTCAAATGGACGATAGGTAAGACAATCACTTGACTTTGGCGTTTAGGCTTTGGTCGTGGCATCGTCTGTTTATGAATAATTAAATTAATCTATAACGACTTTTTAAGGAAATATAAAAAATCCTTAAAAATAAATTTACCAATATGTCAATGAACTATTTTTGGTGACGGGTGGCGAGTGATATTATCCTTCGTCCCTTGTCACCTGTTCTTCGTCACTCATAATTATTTGTTTCTTGTCACCAGTCCTTCGTCCCTTATCACCAGTCACTGGTCCTTTATCTTTTTTCATCAGTGGGAGTAGTTTGCCAAAACCCATAGAGACGGATTTGCCCAATCCGATGTGTTTGGGTAGAAATAAGGGGACATTGAAATCAATATCGAACGCCATAAGTTCTGTGTCTTTGTAGACGATTTTTTTGGTTTGGTTGATGTTTTCGATATTGACTTCAAAGCGTTCTTTGATGTCCCAACCCACGCCTGCGGCAAAGGATAGGATGTGGGCGGTGAGGGCTTTTCGCAAAATCGTCATTTTATCCTCATACCGTTTCGTTTGTTGCCATTGCTCATAGTTATTTGAATTTAGTCCTATATAGTTGTAAAGTCGATAGGTTTTGGGATAGGATACTGTTTGGAGCAAGAGGTCTTTTTGTTGTAAATGCGCCAATTGAAAAGGGTATTCTCGTCCATCTATTTTGAGGTGGCTGATGCCTGCGGTGAGGAGGTAATATAGGGCTTCTGCGCCTTTACCAAGACCGACCATTCCCGCTTTGCGTCGTTGGCTTTTGTATTGGATGAGTGGGTAACGGTAGTGATACTTGCCGTCGTCTTGGTGGTTGTGGAAGAGGTGGTGTTCTCGTCCGATTTTTTCGATGATGGCGCCTCTGAATTTTTTGATTTGATGGGGGAGGAGGGGGATGTCGAGGGTGAGGGTTAGGTGTTTTAGGGTTTTCATTTTTTTTGTTGGTTTTTTTTGTTTTTTGGAGAGAATGGTTAGGTGCTTCGTCGGTACGTGTCTCCCTGCTATCCGTTCTTATAGTGGCTGCCAATCTACTAGCCCAAACTAACGCCACTATACCCACTTCTATCAGGTCTATTTTAAGAGTTATTTACCTTATTCAATCTGTATTTTTTTGATGTTTTTTGCATTTTGATGTGTAGCATTTTTATTCCAAGAAGAAGAAAGCACTATTTCAACAAAATCTAAAAGGGCATACTTTTTTATATCCTTTTGTTTTGCTCCTTGAAATTGTACTCGTGCAAAGGCAGCATCAGGCTCGTTTTTTAGAAATAATTCAATATCAATTTGTTTTTGTTCCATATTGATATTAGAAATGATTCCTTGAACCTTAGAATTTTTACTAAGCATTACTTTCATATTGTATTTGAGCTTATCCTTATTGGCTTCTATCTTATCCTGTTTTTGTTTCTCTAAAGATGAACCTTGAGCTTGACCTTGTTGTATATTGGCATTATCAGCATCTCTTCCATTATTAGTAACAGTAGGAAATAAATCTTCGAATTGTCCGTAACCTACATTGGTTTTAGCTCCAATACCATTCCAAAGCAATATCTTTTTGAACAATTCAATTTTAAGTTGTGGTGTTAATGGCTCACAGACGTTACTTTTTTGAAGCATAAATCGAAACTCATAAACAATACCAGGCATTACTTTTAAAAACTTAATAGGATTGGGATTTTTAAAAGGACTCATGGCAGGGTTTTCCTCATCTCTATGTGGTGTTATATAATCTTCACCAAATAAAACGCTATTACTTTGAAGTGTACCGATAGGAACCGCATCTAAAAATGTATCTCGTTTGTAATTACTTAAACGTTTACCATCTGGTAAAATACCCTCAAAAATTTCATTTTCAAGAGCTTTAATATCTACTTCGTCAGCAAAATCTACCATTTCAGGATTAAGATTCTTGCAATTTTCTTCAAGTTCTTTTAAAAAGTAGCGTAGTAATGCGTCTTTATCGGCTTGTGTCTTTTCATCTTTTGATTGATTAGGAAACATACTTCTAATCACACCCTTTACAGACGAACCTGAAATAACGGGCATACCTGTAGTATAATCAAAGTAAAAACCTATTTTGAAAGCATTTTCCTTGTATTTTTCTATCTCTGATTTTGCTTCATGTAGATAACCAGAACCAACGATTAATCCAGGATAAGTTGTAGCAAAAGTGATTTTTTGTTCTATGTTATCTTGTTCTTGGAGCTTAGGAATTTTCCTTATCTCTATCTGTTGAATATCTCTATTTACTTGTGGAATAGAGGCAAATGTATTATCAATAATATCTTGATTTGGATAATATTTTCTATAGTATAATTCCCCTGTATTTTTTTGATTTTTATCTTCAAGATAATTAGAAGATTCTGTATATTTAGTCATCGTTATTGTTTTCGTCAATTAATTCAAAAGATCGTATACCCATTTTAAGTGCAATCGCAATTTGCATAATTTCTTTGCGCCATGTTTTCATCATATTTTCATCCCAATTATTTGTCAAATAATCAAAGAAGTTGTTTTCTGCTATACCATCTTTACCTATCTTATACAGTGCAAACAATGCGTCTGTAATATGTTTACGTTGTGTATTGCCCTTGTTGTGGTTGTGGTACACCATTACAGTAGGCAATAATCCCATTTGTACCATTGTTCCACCTAAAGCTGCAATGTAACCATTATAAGCATTAGGGATATATCGTTCATCAGTCTCATTACCGTCTTTATCTTTCTTCTTTTTAACAATATTCTTACTATTATCACTATTCAGATAGGTAAGAGCATCTAAAATTTGTTGATTAGTTGGCTTCATTATCTGTTGTTTTTAGTGAGTTATTTAAGCATTTTATTTCACAATAGCCATATCCAACACTGGCATTTGCACCAATTTGAACAGGATATTTTTCAATCAATTCAATAAAAATTTCCAAGTATTGTTTTTGCTCTGTGTTGTCTGTATAATCTGGATACAATACTACAAAATACAACCTTGTTTCACGAGGTAAAACTTGTTCATACCAAAGATTGTCGCTTTTTCCATCTATCAACTTATTGCGAGCAATGACAGGTAATTTGTAATCACTTATTAGTTCAATAAATTCTGTATCATCTATGGTCTTACATCCATTGCCAAAGATTTCACCATTTGGTGGAGTTTTTAGATTTAGTTGTAAAAAATCTAAATTTTGAGCGCAGTGATTAATTAACCCTTGTGATGTTTTTAGCTTAAATAAAACATCTTCTTGTGGAACAGGAATGCTTGCTAAGTCTCCTTGTAAGAATTTATAATTTCCTTCTGAATATTCTTGTTTTGCAGGATCTTTATCTTCTTCTTTTTTTGGATTACCGAAGATGAAACGTTCCATCTTAGAATATTCTGTTTTTTCCATCTCAGAATGTTCTGTTATATAGTGTGAAAAGAAATCTCTTAAAGCTCCTTTGATACTGGAAGCATTAATACAAGGTATATTAGTGGCGGGGTCTCTTTGTATCATATTATCAATGATACCGTAATTTTCGCCCCCACTCCCTACATGTAAATTGCTTTTAGCCGTAATGCTAAATAACAATGGTTTATATTTAAAGTTTGGATGTGACATGTTTTTTGATTTTATAGTATTGGTGAATTAGATTGATGATTGAGTTATATAATAGTTGTAGCCAATTTGTTTGAATTCTTGCATATTATCTAAACAAACCATAAGGTTATTTATTTGAGATTTAGTGCCATAAACAACAGAACCTCTTTTGATTAGGTTGAATCCTTTACTCTTACTGGGTCTTCCATAATAGTGTTTTTTATTTTCACTTACTTGTGTTTGCATAAATCGCAAACGTTGTAACTCAATGTTGGCAAAAGTACAATTGTCATAAAGATGTGATTCTGATTCAATAAAAGTATCACTAACAAATATTAGTTTGTTGTTATGTTTATCAGTAAGTTTTGTATCTTTTTTTTCAAAAATAAAAGGTACATTATTTTCAGATTTTATAATTGACATCTTAAAAACAGATTGTTCTTTACCCATAACTACATAACGTTCTTCTTCTAAATTATCTAAAGACCCATCTTCCATTTCTACAAAGTAGGTGAAATACCATTTGTCTTTTAGTTGAACTTTAAAGAATTTTTGATTATCATTAGGACGCTTTATGGCTTCATTCCTTTTAATTTCTTCTCTATTATGTAGAACCTTGTAGTCCATTTTATAATATCCCCTTTCTCCTTGAGCATTTCCACTTCTTTTATGGATTCCAACTTGTTCATACCCCAATGTAATCTTATTTAAATCTACTTTTTGGGAGTCTTTTTCAAGCCAGATATTCTTACTAAAATCGTATAAAAAGTTAGAAAAAGGGTATTTAGGATTATAGGAATCCTTATCTTCATCTTTAATCAAATAATGTTTATCTAATCTTTTTGCAGTTTTTTGTAATAGATTATAAGAATAACTTTCTTCTATTTCAAACTCTTTTAATTGTAAAGAAGAAGTAATCTTTTTTCCACATTTTGTACAAGGCTTCTGAATAAACTCTTTATCTCTAATACTCCAAAAACCATTATTATTATTCAAAAAAATAGGTGAAAGTTGTTTGATTACTCCAAAGTCACCAATATTTTTTCCATTATTATAATGAAAGCTTTGCTTTCCAATAAGTTTTGCTACATCATTTTTATTTCCACTATCAATAGGCATATATCCATTCTTTAACAATAGTTGATACCTTAATACACCTAATAAAGTTGTTTGTTGAGGAAATAATCTTGATTTTTGATAGTAATTTTGTCGATTGCCTAGTTCTGCTTTTAATTCTGTAGCAAAGAAAAACGGTCCAGTAGGTTTTAAATTTATTTGATAATATGCCATAATTAAAAATCTTTATCATCCGCACGGACAAAATGAATGAATCTTAGAATTCCGTACAATAATTCAAAGTATTCTTGTTCCAGTTCTTTTTGATTTGTCTTTTTAGATTCTTTAGACATCTCTAAAATCAAGTCTGCTAATTTTTTAAAAAAAGTCTGATTTTGCTCATAATTTTCATTAAAGTAATTTTTAAAAAAGTGTTCTAAACGATTTTTGTCATGAGCAATATTTGCTAAAATCGTTTGAAAGGTACTTAGCTTATAAGTAAAGCTATTTAGAAAATCACTATCATCTATTTTTTTATTGATTAATTCATTTGCTAAACGATATACTTCCCCTTGTTTCTTTTTAAGCAAAAAAGACAAATTTTGTCCTGAGTGCTTTAATAAGGTTACATTAATAGCATTTTTTTCTTTTACATTGTTTTTTACATGTTCCATTAATCCAAAAGACTGATTACGTGCTTCATATAAAGGATATTTGTAGTAGGTAATGGCAATTCCATAAGACATAGAAGGGATAGGAATTTCTTTTTTTCCTTCCTTTTGTAAGTGTTTATTTTTCGTCTTAATCTCATCAATATAAGGAGTGAAGTAATTCACAAATAAATCATCTAAATCTTTTGCTAAATCAAGAATGGTTTTTAACTTATCAGATTTATTATCTGTAAGAGGTGCAAAAAATAGCATATCATCTCCACCCATATAAACAGGTGCGCCACCAAAGTCTACAATTTTTTCTGTTGATTCTCGTGCATAATCTAAAAGGACTTTACTAAATTTAAGAATCCCCTTATTTGTATCACCATTAAGATTTTCACTTAGCTTTCCAACCGTACCTATGATTTTACTAACATTATCTCCATCTGCATGAACAATGGCAACATATTTATGACGTGCCTTAAATTCTTCAGCAAAGTGTTTTTTTATCTCAGCCATAAATTTAGACTCGGCTTGATCCTCCTTTTTAGCTGTTTCATCTCCGTCTTGATATTGTTCAATTTCTTCTCCAACTATTCTATCATAATGTGTTTCATCTATATTGCTTAATTCTCTTGTCGCAATTTCAGGAAGAGAATCAAATCGTTTTTTTCTTATAAAACCATCTTTAAATAAAAAACTATGGTTTACTTTGTTCCAAAAAATTCGTTTAGGTGATGATTGAAAGTATGGGCTATTTTTATTTTCATCTACAATAGCTTCAGTAGGCATAATCCGATCTTGTAATTCTAAGGTATCTAATAATGAATACGTCTTGAAAATAATGTTTTCTTCTTTGTCTTTAGCTAAATCAAATGTTTTTTCTACTGCATATAATTTGAAAAATTGTAATAAATAGTCTGTTACATCTTTTTTTGTAAATGGGTTTTCTATTTCTAATTGTGCATTATCTTTATCATAATATTTTGCATATGTATTTGTACTTATTCGCTCATGTATATCATCTATAAAATTTTGTATTACAGGTTGAATAGTAATTTTTACAGCATCAAGTGATATGTCTGCTTGTAAAATAATGCGATCTGGATACAAACCTGCACCATTTTTATTTTGTTTGTCAATATTATTTGTAGAGGGTAAAATAATTGTTGTTCCCTGTTTTTCCAATACTTTGGTAATTTCTCTCATCAAGTAAGAGAAAGTATAGCTTGCAGCCCATAGTTCACGGGTTTTTCGTGCGGTTAGTAGGCTGTCGATGATAGGACCTATGGTTAGGGCTATGTATTTATGATTCATAATCTTCTTCACTTATGTTTGTTACGGAATCTTGATATTCATTTGCAAAGTCAGCTAAAA
>ENA-ORXR01005070-ORXR01005070.1-marine-metagenome-genome-assembly--contig:-NODE-5070-length-10661-cov-20.647770_pt1 | contig 10661 bp, 15 predicted proteins | sample MGYA00237866_ERZ511479 | MGnify/ENA metagenome assembly ERZ511479 | reverse complement strand
CCGTGTCGCCGAGGGGGGGGACGCGGAGGCGGTCGGCGCGAGAGGCAGGGGGGGGGGATGGGGGGGCAGGGGGGGAGAGGCTCCGCCCACCTAGCCGCGACGCCGCCCCACGGGGCACCGCCAGCCTCGGGAGAGGCGGTGACGACGGGGTGGAGGTGGATGCTCGACATTCCCGGCCAAGTCGGGTCACGAAGGCTTTCCTGCTGGACCACATGTGCGCGGGTAGTTGGTGCCAACAGACCGCGCGTGCGTTTCCATGTGGTCAGTGGCACGCCTCGTGTGTGACAGGCTCGCTCTGTGCCTTCGCAACGCGCATGGAAACTGGGCTATTCAAGCAACAAACATGTGTGATCCGTGAGCTCACGGGTTCAATCTTTGCAAAAAAGACAGGATACACCGCACAAAGACCGTTCCCAGCATCAAATGCCTTGCGTCCTGTGTTCAAAGTATGCCGCCCTGTCAGATTGTTGTCGCATAGAACACCACTCGTGCAGACACGAATTTGGACTCGTTTGCATACATTTTGTTTCAATCTTTGTTTGGTGAGGTCACGGACCATGTCGCGAAAAGCCCGAAGTGTGGTACCTTCTCACAAACTTGTTGCTCGCAATCCTATTGCCACAGCGTCGTAGCGAGGACGGGAGGAAGCGCCCGAACGTACTGTTTTGACCATCTTGTCGCACTCCGCTGGTTGAGCCCTGGTGAGAAAAATGGCTCATGGGCGACGACTCCTCGGCCTGTGGCGCTGGGATACGTCCCTTGTACATAGCGCTCCGACACGAGAAGAGGCCCTCACACATGCGTTCACGCCGATTTCCGGATTGGGTTGCACGCGTGCGCGCACGCGTTTAGCACGAAAACACGATTCTGTAAGGTACCCGGGTTTGGCCCCACTGCGCAGGTGTTGAATTTGGTTATCCGTCCAGATGGGATGCCCTCAACTCTACCGTGGTGCGTCGAGCAGTTCGCAAGCGTTTGGCGGAGACGGCGGCGGAGAAGCGACTCGCATAGGTTGCAAGGATCAACGTCCGGCGTGGCAATACGGGCGGTGTCATCGCATCCACCCGAGTGCGAGTTCTGCTTCAGTTTCTCATGAGCGTGCTTGTATGGCGCCGGCACGCCCGATTTTCACATTCAAGGTGTGTCGTCTTTCCCTTGTACTGTGACCTGACCTTCTAACCGGCCTTTCCGTCTCCTACAATCGTCCTCCCATCTCTTCTTCTGGTTCTTTGCATCTGCTGAGCATTTCGAAGGCGGGCACTGTACGCCGGAAAAGATGCGCCCCCCCCTTCTCCGGCAGCAGAGACCGCCGGCGCGGTCGGTCGTTCTGCGCCAGGTGGTACGGAATTGGCCGCCACAGGATCTCGGGAAAGCGAACTCCGACAGCTTGGCGCGGCTGCGTTGGCCGAGGACCAGGCATCGTTTGCTTTTGGGTCTGGGGATGACTCTGAGCGTGCTGCTTTTTGGAAAAGGCCCGTCGGGGTATGGCTGCAGGGTTCTTACGTAGTAATACTGTGTGCGGTTTGACTGTTAGTGCGATGGATGTCGTTGTTTTGATTTTGACCCAGTGGGGTGAGCAGGGAGGGGTGCATCCGGATGTGTCGTCCCTCCCACTTAGATTGCGTGACTTGGTTTTGTCGTGGGTCATGTTACATCGCCGTTAGTGCCTTTCTGCATCGCCATCTGGTATATGTTTAGTAGATTATTCATTTCTCTCGTCTGTGTTACTCCCGAACGACAGGCAAAGAGGCAAACAGTCCGTCCCATGGACCACCAGTCCCACAATGCTCCGGAACGTTTCGAACAGCCTCCAAGAGGCTATACTCAAAGTGAGATGCACTGTTTGGGGGAGTCAACTTAGACAATGCAACCGCATATAGAAGCGTCTCGGTCACCCCGGGATACAAGTGGTGCGCGGTCTTGAATTGGTGTGAATAATCACTAAACACTTCTTCTATCGGCTGGAACTCCGGACTGTACTGTGAAAGACGCAGAGGAAAGATGCCGTTGGCTCGGATGAAAGCATCCGCCTCGGTCGAGTGGATAGGTGCGTTGTCGTACAGTAGAACACACCGGTCTGGTTTCAGCCTCCACGGTAGCCCAGGAAAAAACTGGTTCATCGTCTTCAATAGCCCGTTGAGGAAGAGCAGCCAATCGTCTGAGTTCTACGAAGGGGGAGTGGGGGTGGTGACCGAGTGCAGCACCTCTTCTGTGCAGGAAACGACCATCATCGTTGAAGTTCTCAGCATCACCCTCCGGTCACGCGACTGACACTCGAAACGCGCACCGCGGAGCCAGAGACCACGTCGTCGCCGCAAGTCCCCGCCGTCCTTGTGGGTCTCGTCGGCGGAAACGAGGCACCGAAGACAACTGACAAGAATAGATTGGCGAAACCCGCTGGCCTTTTTGATCACGTTCGCGGCACACGCGATGCAGCTTCTCGTAATAGCAGCCCGCAGCCCTCAGAACGCGGTCGAGAGTCGCGATAACCCGTCAAAGTTGATAAAAACATAAACAAGTCCTTCATTTCACCTAACAGCTGCTTAGGTTCCGAAAAAATGACGGCTTTCACAGCACGGACGAAGTGCTCGTCAAACTGAACATTGTCCGCATGACGATTACGGATGGCCGGGTCCAGTCACCACTCGCCGGTGTCCTTGTACGCCTTGATCCAAGCCACCGCCGTGCTGCGGTCGCATGATAGGCTCCTCGCGGCCTCCGCCGGGCTAAAACCTTCAAATAAAACCCAGGAGACGACTAGCATCCGCGCCGTGTCGTCAAACATGATGAGGGAGTGCGAGGGAAATCGGAGAACGTGCAGAAAGGAATGCAGCACTTCAGCAGAGACCCTTCACTGGACCTGGCTGTTTGTGAGTAGAGGCCTGTGTGAAAAGCAGCCCGTATTTGCCTTTGGTAGAAAAAGATGGCATCGCTGTAGGGCCCCGATTGGAAGGACTCTCTCGACCTCGGCCAAAGCCCAGGAAGTGGACTGACTTGGAGTCTGTGAAAATTCAGACCGGAGTTTCTTAGCGATAATGCAGTGCCAAGAAGGCTGTTCGATGGAGTTCCAGTGGAATGAGCCGTCTCGCTCATCGCGTTAGAAACATGATACGACCTACGTGCTATACAGAACCTATCTCTCTGTGCCTGATGTGGCGGGCGGGACGCAATATCAGTGGACGTTTTAAGCATACGGTAGAGGAACAGGACACGGAGACGCCTGCGGCCAACCTCCCCGCGGCGCATTCGCGCCGTCGCGGGGTGGCGACGGCAAGGGGGTGTCGTGGGACACCTGCGTCAGTCCTGTGGCACTTTCCGGGGCAGGTGCGGGGCAGATACGGTGAGAGGGACTTGGAGCAGGTCCAGTCCCCAAACGTGGGGTCCATGAAAGTCTATCCCACCGCGCAGGCGCCCCAAGACACAACATTACTCAGCAAGATACGACCGGATATACAGAGAGATGGATCACTTCAGCTCACTAGATGCCGTACGGGAAGTCATTCGTGCCGAAGGCAGGAGCAGATTCCCGAAAAAGAAACTAACAAAGTCGGTTGGGAGCGTAAGCGCCGAGGTGTAGCTGGCAGCCAAGATGCGCTTTGTTGTGGTAGACAGCTCGGCGATAGAACCTTGCGGAACCCCCACCGCCGAGGCGGCGGCCGCTACCCCGCTCTTGAGGGGGTGAAAGTCGTAGAAGCTGCCGACCATCGCCGCGAGGCGCATGAGCAGAAGATCTGCCAGCAGCCGGCGGAACAACAGCGACGCCGCTTGCGGCGGCTCGCAGGCCAAAAAGAGGCTGGTGGTGGGGGAGCATCGCGAGAGGTCGTCGAGCAGCCGCCTGATTAGGGCATGGATAAGGTCAGGCTCGCCGGCAGTCCGCGAGTACTGCAAGGGAAGGGAATGAAGAGACCGGGAGAGTAGCCCTTGCGCCGCCTCAGTTTTGCGCGGCGGAAAGACTCAGTGCGTCTTTTCTTCAACCCACGCCTCCACTTCTCTGACCGTGGGGTGGACAACCTCTCTTGCCCACCGCAGCTATCAATATCGACAGACGACAGCCGTCTGCTGGCGTTGCCTCTTAGGGGCTGTGACGAGCGCGCGGTGCGCCAAATCCCACACCGCGCGGGCCCGGACATGCACGCACACGGGGTTGCGGGATGTGTGGTACTCGATGTCATCCCGCCGGAAGCTCGCCGTGGCCTCTCGCACCGGGTAGTCTTCGCACAGGGCGTACAACCCAGCAGCTAATTGCGCCTTGCGCACCACCGGGAATATTGGTTTCAGGCTGCCGACCTTGACCGAAGCCCACCGCCACTGCCTCTCGATGAACTAAAAGACAGTCGTGGTGGTAGCGTACAGGGCGTCCCGCTTCCGCCGTGCGTAGGAGCGTGGAGAAGAGGACCAGGGGATGAAGTAGGGAGGCGCCGGTGTTATCTCCTAGTGAGTATCTGGGGATGAAGGTGACGTCACAAGCATCAGCGCCGTGACCGCCACTGGCACGGGCCACCATCTCGCGGTGGAGATGCCGCCAAGGGCCGCTGCGGGCGCCGGCAGGAGACCTCTTACGAGGCATGGGCGCAATGATGGAGCGGTCGCCCGTCGAAAGCTTCTCGGCATGCACGGGAGCATGAGACACAGGGCGCTCGCCGACGATGAAGCGAAAGTCAGCCATCCGACTTTTGGGGTGCCGTGCCGGCACCTGCGTGCTATCCGATATGAATCTGCCGTCACCTTGGGATAGGACGTAAGCATTCTGCGCCATTGAAACAGCGTCGGCCCACCAGGTCTGCGCCTGCCAAACTGGTAGAATCATCAGCCACGACATTGTTCAACACGCGGTAGGCACCGATAAGAGAAGTAAAAGTCCAACGGGTCTGTACCCCTCCCCAGTCGATCGAGAAGGCTTCGACGCCGTCGCACCCCGGTGATCTCATCCGAGAGATGAAGCGAGCGTAACGGGTCTCGAGCGCCGACGCGAACATGTCCATTGTCGTCGCTCCCCATATCTGCTCCAGACGCGTGCCCACCATAGCGCCTAACGATCATTGGTCGCGAGCGCACATGCTGAAATAGAAGTGAGCCCACACGCCCTCAACAGACAGCAGCCAAGAATCCTCGAGAGAGACACCCAGCAACTCATAGACGACTTACAATCGTCTAATCTTGTCCATCAAGGCGCGGGAGCGGCTCTTAGAGCTGTTGATGACGTGCTTCTTGACGAGGTTTATCACCCTTACGTTCAGCAGGCTGCCTGAACGCAACCGTGTCCGCCCGAAGTTCGTGAGGCAGAAACGTTCTACCACCACCTCTTTGAGGCCTTCATCCTGGTCCGGCTGTGTGAGGGTGAAGCAGGCGGTGGCTGCCAGGAGCGTGCCGAGATGTCCGCCCCACTAGTACGGAGATGCGTCGGTCTCCAGCAATCCAACCGTTGGCTCCTACAGTGCCAGGCCGACTCCAGGCTCGGTCCCGAGCCCCGCCAACCAGCGCACGTCCTCCACTGATACGTTGGATAGGCGAACATAGCCGCGGCTGCGAACGGAGAGACGGGAACCTCCAAGCGGTTACCGGCTGTCCAGCGGCCCCGCTCTTTCGATGCAGCTTTTGGAGTCAAAGATTCTGTGCAGGAAGGGGTGCGTCGAAGAAACCACCAGGGAGCGCGAGACTGCTGTACCAGTGAGCCGAATTTTTGAGTGGTGCCTCATACGGTGTCCATTTCTGAACGCGGTGGTCAGCAGCATTCTAGCGACGGAGACTAGCGTGTCCAGAAATGATGCCGGCAGCAGCAGCAGTCTCCTGTGCGTCTCTAACAGAAAGACGAGAAAGGATACTGCGCGCGTGCCCGTGTGCAATCCATCCGTAGGGTGCACATGCAACCCCAGCGACCGAAGCAGGGCCAAGATTTCTACCCCCGTGTTGTTGGCGTCTGTGGCCGTGGAGAGATGACCGCGCCGCCACGTCGCCGCACAGTCGTCGACGTACGCCTTGACTTTGTGGCCCCTTTCAGGAAGCGAGGCGACGACCGGGTGCAGGAACTTGGTCCACGCCCACGAGGTGAGGCGCAACCCGACGAAGTGAACGTGCGGCTCGTAGAAGACGTCGCCCACGGTAAATATCAAGTATTGTAGGTTGGTGGGATGAAGAAGGATGTGGTAGAGCGCGTCCCGTACGTCCCAGGAGGCGAGGTGATCGTCGATCAACAATGACGACAGGAATCCGGAATTCCGCTCGTACTCGAACTTGCGAGGCCGGATGAAGCGGTTGATGTACCGCACGTCCACGAATAGCCTGTCTTTTCCGTCGCGCGCGACAAGGGAAGGGGACATACAGGGCGAACCCAAGCCCGCATCCGGCGACAGACGGCGCTCGTAGCCCACCGAAACGAAGCTCGATTCCTCTGCTCTGGACTGCGTCCGCTCTGCCGCGGGCATTGAGTACCCACGCGGCCGCGTGGGGGTGGGATTAGGTATCCAGTGCATGAAGAGGCCAAAACTTCAGATTCAAAGAATACAAGGGGCTACCGCTGCTCGCCCTTTTCTGTCTTATCATTCCTCTTCCTTTCCCGTCGCCTTGGAATTTAGCGGTCGCCCACCATCGGCACAGCGGACTACCTTGGCTCCCCCCACTCGTACAACTTCTTGGCGGCGTTACGGCCAACCCGCTACCCCCCCCTCGCCTGCTTCGCCTGCCTGCAAAAGCTGTGCTGGTGCCAGTGAGTGCAGCGGGGTTCGCCAAGACGGGCGCGGCGGCGGCGGCGACTGTGACTGTATCGCCGTTGGTGGCCGTGGCGTCGGCGGTCGTGTCGGCGGTGAGGGCGGCTGCGGAGATCGTGACCGGAACGGCCGCAACTAACACAACGGAAACGACCACGACAACTCCAAAGACCCGGGCCCTGCGGACCCGGACGACCGGGACTCGTCCGAACCCGCATTTCAGTGGGAGACGACAAAGACTACTTGGACGACGAGCACCGTGGCGGCTACTCAGCGTAAACGAACTAAATAACGCCCTCGGCGGCGCAGAGCACCCGCGTCACCCGCCCAGCCATCCAGGATGTTCTGTTGCCGCCGCTTAATGGCGGCCCGCGACTGTTGCCGGAGCCGTTCGACGTCGTCAGCATCACGCAGTATGAGTGCTTCGTCGGCCGCTGGAGTGTAAGATGACTCATAGTTCTTCTTCCATACCAGCTGTGAGGCATCAGACGTGAGGACGAAGTGACGCCGTTAAAGCTAACACGGCATGTACATGTGGTCCGCTGTTCTGCGATGTAAAATTGTAAAACGTTTGCATGGATTGCAGTGGTGTGTCACAGCAGCTCCAGGGCAGTGACAAACGCTGCGCTGCTCTTGCTGATTTGACGGGGGTGCGTACTCCACCAGCGCGCGCACGTGGCGGACAACGTCATGTATGTAGCTGATGTGTGCGCGAAGGCACGATACTGCGGCACGGTTCGTCTCTCGTGAAGGAAACGCGAGTGGACGGAAGCACCTGGCAACAGAGAACCTGGATACATTTACTTCCTACGTGGGATTTAAACTAAACGTGATAATTCACATGCCCGGACTTCTCTCCTCGGCATGGGACTTGCATACTGCTACTTGGAACGTACTTCTTAAAGTGACCCCCGTTGTCTGACTGTGAGTTGTCCACGACATGTTTTTTCACACGCGTTTTTAAGCTTAGTTCAGAGTGATTTGGAGCCGATAAATCGACGAGAGCCCACCTGCACCAGCGACGAAGTCGATGCATCGGCGGCACCGCTTTACTCGAACGAATGCATGTATGACACGCCTACGCAAGAAGCCAGCCCACTATTTACTCTTTCTTGCACGCTGCCGGCGTGGCAGGAGCTGCGAAAAGTAACGTGCTGAATAGAGAAACCGTTACAAGTCACTGTCGGGAAAAGCAGCAGCCAGAACAGGTCAACGAAAGACACGGATAGATAGCGCCCCCCTCTTCGGAGATGCCGACTGACGCCGCGTCAGGGGAAGATGCCGTCAGGGGAAGATGCCACAGCTGCACCGAACAGCTTTCCTTCCCCGTCAGCTCGTCCAACGTCGCACACCTTAAGGAAGCTCACGCTCCATGGAAAGGCAGCCTAAGCATACCAAACCTTCTTGACCTGTTTCAGAAAGAGCACCAAAAGAGCGCACCAAGAAAGAACAACAACGAGCACATCAGTTTTCTCGCTGAGTCAGCGTAAAACCCAACGGGAACCTCACAGATCGGCTGATCAGCTACACGCTGCAATCATAAGCACCAGGTGAAGAAGTGTGGGAGGATGGCAGGAGCGAACCGTCGATTGAGCCCAGCAATAGAAAGGTCGGGGGGCGCCATCTTGAACGAGTAGTGAATCAAAGCGGACAGAAAGCATAACCACATTCATTTACTCTACGTCACCCACGCGTCTGGTGAAAAGAACACGATGGATCACGACACGTGCTGTACATGCCGAGGCTCCAGGTGCTCACATGCCTCATGTATTCGTGCAGGATGCAGTAGAGTGACAGCACACCAACAGCGAGCGAAGGCTTACCAATAGTGAGTACACTGTGCGAATATAGCAGTCCGGGTAGATGGAAGGAAGACCGGCGACCGTGACGGTGACAGGCGTCGGGAGGAAGAAGGACGTCGAATGCTCCGCGGTGCGCGGCAGGGTGGCGGTGCTCCGGTCCGAGACACGACGCCGGAGACTGGCCTGCTGTCCAATGAATCGAAGCGGGCCACAAAAGTTCCCATCTGGGCTTCCCTCAATCAGAATTCCAATGCGGAAAATTTCGGTTCGAAGCAAATCTGTCACAATTCCGGGGCAGCCACCGGCCTTTTGATTGCTGAGTTGCGAAACTAAGTTACACCGTCGATCACATCGTACTTCTCTGTGCTTAGCTGCTTCCGACTCCTATTCTGTTCCGACCAGTGACTGTGAGGTAACTAGATACTATGCACACTTGGAATGAGATCGGTGCTTCTCTGGCCGTTGCACTCGATGAGTCTCGCTCTCACTGCAAGGGCATCACATCCAAGTGGCCACAGACACAATGCCGTGCATCCCGGACAACAACGCGAATGGGTAGCTCGGGCATGAGCGCGCTCCGCGGCGCTCAAAGACCGTTCACACAAAATTGGACAGACGCACCGCACTGGGCCAACAACAGTGTTGTCGTGGTCCATCTTTCCAGATGAGCACACAGCCCCTCTCACAGACGATTATGGGAGGGTAACTTGTGGGGGACTGTTGACGACAGCATTTGCTGACGATACTCATTCCTGGATGCTCATTGGTCTGTATCAAGCAAGCACGTGCCTCTTAGCCAGGCAGCCTATGAACACCGATTGCCCTTGGCACACGTGTGGCAGAGTTCCTGACCCAAAGCATTACTCCTGTGCGTTGTGAGCCCAAACGCACTCGAGCTGATTCCAACAGCCGCTGGAGGGGCCACGTCAGCATTCGGGGTCTGAACGAGCCCAAACTTGATCACTGCGGGGGGGAAGAACAAAACTGTATCTCGCGAGGGCGTCCCAAGACAGCTTCTCACAGCGCATGCAGCGTGGTGGTCCACACCCAATTTGAACAAGATCACGAAAGTGTACTTCCTTGCACTAAAATTGACTTTTAAGTTGTCAGTCTTATGCGAAATGTAACTGTTGAAGGACATTAGGGCGCGTCCAGCAACGTGCGTTTGGGCAGCTAGAATGGCGAAAAGAAACTGCCACGTGGGCTCATCTGATTGGGTCCACGTCGGCGTTCGACGGACGTTCGCATATGAGCAATGGAGTTAGGTCGAACGGGGGCTACAAACCGCGGAAGAGGCAGACATTGGAAGGCATCATCGGTGAGCATGTGAACCGAGTCGGTGAAAGAGTGCCGTTCGCATGTCGTTCGCCGTTGAATCCATTGTCCGCGACATGTAGGAAAGAGGGCCTCCGGCTGCGATTCCTCCGCGATCGACGCGCAAACCGGCACCGATCGTGTGATTGAAGGGGACACGTTCGTAGTTGACATGGCCGAAATGGCCCGAAAACTCGGTCGTCGGCGCGATCGTCGTGCCACGACTGTGTCCACCACGTGCCAAGTCTGGCGTCGAAGAGGATCTGGCGCAATCTGGCACAATCTGGCGCCTGACGGGGTCCCTCCTGCGGCCCGAGGGCTCCAACGTTGAGGTGCGCGTGTGCTGGTGGTCCATGCCCGCGACGGGATGCCCGAGCGGGGGTGTAGCACCGCTGTGACTGGGGCCCAGTTCCACGCGAGAGAGGCCCCACGGCGACCCCCACAGGCACCAAAACGACCCGTGGCAGTGCCTCGATCGTAGTCAAATGTCGGCGGCAGACGGTACGGTTTTGCTTCCCCTGGGAGGCACGCGTCAGCCGTCCACGCACCAGTGCACGCGGATGGTGCAGCGATTAACTGTTTTCGATATGTGGTCAACGTGCACTTGGCGCCTGTCGGGGTGCCAGTCAGCTGAGTTCGAAGTCGGTATGACGCACGCACGTGCTGTCGGCGCCGTTCGGTGCAGGGGAGCTCGAGCCGTTGTGGTCCGGCGTCGATATGTCCAGGAGAGCTCCACTACCCACCCGCCTTTGTCGCCGCGCGCGCCTTCCCCCCCCCCCCCCCCCCCCCCCCCCCCCCCCCCCCCCCCCCCCCCCCCCCCCCCCCCCCCCCCCCCCCCCCC
>ENA-ORXR01005069-ORXR01005069.1-marine-metagenome-genome-assembly--contig:-NODE-5069-length-10662-cov-3.235522_pt1 | contig 10662 bp, 4 predicted proteins | sample MGYA00237866_ERZ511479 | MGnify/ENA metagenome assembly ERZ511479 | reverse complement strand
GTCGAAAACGCGATTGGCTATCTGACTCAGTCGTGGTGGCGGACCGCCCAGGTCAGCTCGCCAACCCAAGCCCAAACCGGGTTCGATCAGTGGTGTCTCAACGTTGCTGACCTGCGGCTGCGTGCCGGTTCCACCGTGGTCAAAGCTGCCGTGATTAGTTAGCGCTCTCGGCGACGGCGGTCCACGCGGCTCAGCCCGGTCATGCAAAAACCGACGCCGACCGCCATCAACGCAAACACGATGAGTCTCACACTTTCGAGCCCAGTAATGGCCAATATTGGAGCGGGGATCGACGCGACCGGCTCCGGATCTGGCGGCGCAGGCGCCGTTACCGGTGCTGTTAGCACCTCAAACGCCAAGATCGTCGGTGCTGGCACGACGGCGCGTGCGTCGGTACTGACCGATGACTGAGCAGTGATCGAGGGGGCAGGCAGGCCGCCAGGCGCACTTCCAGAGGCGCTTGCTTCGTTCAGCACAACACCAGCGTCGAGCTCAGCTTGCGCCACCCCGATCGAGACACATCGATATTCCCACGCCTCGTCAACATCCAAGGCTCCATCACCGTCGGTGTCTCCACGAAGCAAGGCAGGCGCAGTGGCGCACTTCCCGTCGACCAGTACGACATCGCCGATGGTGACGTTGCCCGTGTTGGTGAGCACGAAGTCATAGGTCAGAGTGTCGCCGACGCTTTGCGGAGCTGGCGATTTACTCGTTTTGGTTGCGGTCCAGTCGGGAACCTGGAGGACGTTCACGGTGTGAGCACCCTCGGCTGGTGGCAGTTCACCTCCAGCTGGCGTGCCTGTTACCTGCACGCTGTTGTCAACAACTCCCGCATCGACCTCGTCCTGGGTCACCGTAATGCTGGTGCACTCCCAGATCTGGGTTTCACCAAATTGCAGGTCGCCATCAGCCATAAGCGACTCGAACGTCAACGTTGGCGTGGTCGCGCACTTTGCGTCATAGATGTTGACATCGCTGATGCTCACATTGCCGCTGTTGACGACCGTGAAGCCGTACGCCAGAGTCTCACCGGCAGCCGAAGCTGAGGCGTTCGGCGAGGACTTGACGACTGACCACACGGGATTGGCGGTGACGCCGATGACATGATCGTCGGTTGCAGGGGCCAGCGAGCCACTACTTGGTAGACCACTGCCGGTGACGCTATTCAAGACTTCGCCACTGTCGATTTCGGCCTGCGTGACGGGAATACTCGTGCATGCCCAGAGTTGTGTCTCGCCCGGCTCAAGGGTTGCATCGCTAGTCATCGTCTCAGAGACCAACATGGGTGCAGCCTGGCATTTCGCGTCTTCCAGCGTGATGTTGACGATGGACACGTTGCCAGTATTGACCAGCGTGAACGAATACTCGATGAGCTCTCCTTCTTTGCCTGGCACTGAAGGAGAAGCCTTCACGATTTCCCACTGCGGGTTTGCGACGATCGGGACGGCGTTCTGGTCTTCGGCCGTTGGTAGCTCGCCACCCGCTGGCGAACCGTTGACATCTACGGTGTTTTCGACCCGGCCAGCGTCGGCTTCGGCCTGAGTGACCGGCACCGAGGTGCAGGACCAGACCTGGGTCTCGGCGAAGTCGAGGGCTTGATTCTGCAGCCCTGACTCGCTCGCAAGAACGATGTCGGACGCACACTTCGCATCAGCGAGGACGATCTCGCTGATCGACACGTTGCCGGTGTTGATGACGGCAAACTCGTAGTCAATTGTGTCGCCGGCAGCGGTAGCCCCATTGAGGGCGGTCTTGCCCACGATCCAACCCGGCAATGGAGTCACTGCGATGTCATGATCGTCGGTTGCTGGGTCTAGCTCGCCACCGGACGGGTCGCCGGTTACCGAAACGGTGTTCTCGACAATCCCAGCATCGATCTCTTCCGCGTTCACAGGCAACGATGTGCATGACCAGATCTGCGTCTCGCCAACTGCAAGAACCGCGTCTGGCGTGATCGTCTCAAAGCTGAGGGTCGCCGGCGCTGCGCATTTGGCGTCAGCTACCACGACACTGTTGATCGTGACATTGCCATTGTTCACCACCGTGAACGTGTAGGCAATGGTGTCTCCTGGCAAGCTCGGCGAGGTCGCTGAGGCCTTGATGACTTCGAAGGACGGAACCGCCGAGATCGAAACCGCATGCTCATCGACCGCAGGTTCTAGGGTTCCGCCAGCAGGCGATCCGGAGACTGTCACGGTGTTCAGCGCCACGCCAGCGTCGACCTCGGCCTGGGTAACCGGCACCGAAGTACACGACCAAACCTGGGCCTCGCCGAACTCAAGGTCGATGTCGGGGTTCAGCGATTCGCTATCGAGAACGGGAGTCGTTGCACATTTGACATCTCCGATCATCACATCTCTGATCGTGACGTTGCCCGTGTTCACGACGGTAAATGTGTAGTCGATCGTCTCGCCAGCCATGCCAGGCACGGTGGTGTTTGCCTTGACCACTTCGAAGCGTGGCTGGGGGTTAACTGGCGTGGTCAGCATGGCTTCGGCTGGTGGCAGCTCGCCGCCAGCCGGAGTGCCAGTAACTTGCACATTGTTCAGGATCGCACCTGCGTCAACTTCGACCTGGGTGACCGGCACCGAGGTACACGACCACGTCTGCGTTTCGCCAAAGTCGAGTTGGATGTTGGCGGCGACAGATTCATTGTCTAGCGCGGGTGCGGTTGCGCACTTATCGTCGACAACTGCCACCGCATCGATCGTCACATTGCCAGTATTGATGACGCGGAATGTATAGACCAGCGTCTCGCCTACTTGGGTTGGAGCCGATGGCGTGTCCTTGACGACCGCCCAGGATGGAGCGGCGGTGATTGGTGTTTCGAGATCGTCGACTGCGGGCTCGAGCACACCGTTGGCGGGGGTGCCTTGCACTTCGACATCATTGCTCACGACGCCCGCATCGACCTCGGCCTGGGTAACCGGCACCGAAGTACACGACCAAACCTGGGTCTCGCCAAACTCGAGAACGTTGTTGGCGGAGATCGATTCTGAGTCGATCACTGGCGCCGTTGCGCACTTGAGGTCAAGCACCTGCACTGAGCCGATCGTCACGTTGCCGGTGTTAACAACGGTAAAGGTGTAAACAAGCACGTCGCCTTCGAACCTTGGAACCGAACTTGTTGCTTTGACGACCTGGAATCGAGGCTGAGGATCAACCGGAACCTCGTGCTCGTCGCTTGCTGGCGGCAGCGTTCCACCTGCAGGCGTGCCTGTCGCGGTCACCTCATTGTTCACCCCACCCTCGTCGATCTCGGACTGAAGTACCGGGTTCGAGGTGCACGACCAGATCTGCGTCTCGCCTGCGTCGAGCACTCCGTTGGTCGTGATCGACTCGCTATCGAGCACCGGGCCGCCGTCGCACTTAACGTCTTGCAGCACGATTCCGCTGATCGTGACATTGCCCGTGTTGATCAACGTGAAGGTGTAGTCGAGCCTTGCCTGTTGGACTGTGATCTCGGACGAACTCGCCTTCACGATCTCCCATGCCGGTATGGGATCAATTGGCAGGTCGTGAGTGTCTTCGGCAGGGCCGAGCGTGCCGCCTGCGGGGGTACCGGTGACTTCAACTGCATTGGAAACCACTCCCGCGTCGACCTCGGCTTGGGTCACCGCAATCGACGTGCAGCGCCATAGCTGAGTCTCGTCGTAGTCGAGTTCACCGTTGGCGTCGACCGATTCGGTGCCGAGCACCGGAGCGCCGTCGCACTTGTCGTCGGCAACTGCCACACCGCTGATCGAGACGTTGCCCGTATTGATCACGGTGAAGACATAATCGACCGTTTGGCCAGCCTCGGTTGGCGCAGAAGACGTCGATTTGACCACCGCCCACGATGGCGCCGGGGTAACCGGGGTCACGTGGTCATCTGTTGCTGGGGGCAGCGTGCCACCTGCTGGCGTTCCGGTGACCTCGACCGAGTTGTTGACTGCGCCAGCATTGACTTCGGCGGCGGTAACAGGTACTGAGGTGCAGGACCAGACCTGAGTTTCACCCGCGTCGAGCACGGTGTTCGCAGTGGCCGACTCTGACTCAAGCACGAAGGCCGTTGCGCACTTGGCATCGCTCAGCGCAACGCCACCAATGGTCACATTGCCGGTGTTTACTACTGAGAATGTGTAATCGATGGTGTCGCCAGGAACGCTAGGAACTGTGGCCGCTGCCTTGACGACGTCCCACGACGGAGCCGCGTCAATTGGCGTCGAGTGATCATCGGCGGCTGGTGGCAGCACGCCGCCCGCAGGCACACCGGCCACTTCGACGTTGTTGTTCACGACGCCTGCGTCAACCTCGGCCTGGGTTACCGGAATCGAGGTGCAGGACCAGACCTGAGTTTCGCCCGCGTCGAGCAGAGTATTCGCTGCGATCGACTCTGATTCGAGGACGACGGCGGTGGCGCACTTGGCATCGCTCAGCGTCACGCCGCTGATGGTGACATTGCCCGTATTCACTACGGTGAAGCTGTACTCAATGGTGTCACCGTCTTCGGTCGGCACACTGGTGTTGGCTTTCACCACATCCCACGAGGGGGCAGCGACGACGGGGACCGCGTGTTCGGCGTCGGCCGGTGGCAACACGCCTCCAGCGGGAGTTCCTGTTGCCTGAACCTCATTGTCGACTTGGCCGGCGTCGACTTCGGCCTGCGTCACCGGTATCGAGGTGCACGACCAGACTTGGGTCTCGTCGAAGTCGAGAATGTTGTTGGTCGTGACCGATTCGCTCTCAAGGACGGGGCCCGAAGCGCACTTTGCGTCGACTAGGGTGATAGCGCTGACCGACACGTTGCCGGTGTTCAGAATCGTAAAGGTGTAGTCGATCGTGTCGCCAGTTTCGGTGGGAACAGTCGTCGATGTCTTGCCGGCAACCCATGCTGGTGCCGGTTCAAGGGGAACCGTGTGATCGTCCATTGCCGGCGGAAGGGTGCCACCCGCTGGAGTTCCGGTGACTTCGACGGAGTTGTCGACCTGTCCAGCATCAGCTTCGGCCTGGGTGACCGGCACAGATGTGCAAGACCAGACTTGGCTTTCGCCCGCGTCGAGAACGCCATTGACGGTGAGCGATTCAGAGTCAAGAACGAAAGGTGTTGCGCATTTTGCGTCGCTCAAGGCGACGCCGCTGATGGTCACATTGCCAGTGTTGATGACCGTGAAGGTGTAGTTGATCGTGTCGCCGGGCTTCGACGGAGTTGTGGCTGCTGCCTTGACGACATCCCAACTCGGGTCAGCGTCGATACCGACCTGATGCGTGGATTCGGCGGGTTCAAGCAAACCGCCCGCGGGCGTACCGGTCGCCTTGACCTCGTTGTCGACAACTCCGGCATCTACTTCGGCCTGGGTAACGGGCACCGAGGTGCAACCCCAGATCTGTGTCTCGCCAACGTCGAGCAACCCGTTGGCGTTGATTGACTCGCTGATCAATGCAGGTCCGGCTGCACACTTGGCGTCAACCAGTACCACGTCGCTGATGGTCACATTTCCGGTATTCACGAGCGTGAACGAATACTCGACGGTGTCGCCAGCCGCGCCAGGGATCGTCGTTGCACCCTTGACGAGCGACCATGCTGGATTGGCAACAATAGGTGTCACGTGGGTATCGGCCGCAGGGTCGAGCACGCCACCAGCCGGAGCTCCGGTGACTTCGACCGAGTTGTTGACAACTCCTGCGTCGGCTTCGGCCTGGGTGACCGGTATCGAGGTGCACTCCCATACCTGGACTTCTTCGAACTCAAGGACGGTGTTTGCGGTGACTGACTCGCTGGACAACGTTGGCGCCGCGGCGCACTTGGCGTCGGTAACGACGATGTCGCTGATCGACACATTGCCGGTGTTCTCGACGCTGAACGAATAATCGATCGTGTCGCCCGCAGCGGTCGGCATGGTCAAGTTCGCCTTGACGACCGTGAAGTCCGGGTCTGGCAAAATTGGCGTTGAGATCGCGCTCGGCGCCGGATCGAGGGTGCCCTGCTCAGGCGTTCCTGTTGCCTCGGCGTTGTTATCCACACTGCCAGCATCGACTTCTTCGGCGGTTACTGGCACCGATGTGCACTCCCAGACCTGGGTCTCGGTCAGTTCGAGGACGGTGTCTGCGGTGAGGGTCTCGCTTGTCAGCGTGGGCGCCGCGGCACATTTGTCGTCGACGATAATAATGTCGGAGACCGTGGTGTTGCCGGTGTTTGCGAGCGTGAAGGTGTAGTCGAGTGTGTCTCCGGGTTCGGCGGGCTCAGAAACGGTCGCCTTCTGAAGGTCCCATGACGGCTCGGCGGGCAAGAATTGAGTGAACGTTTCGTCATCGGTCGCTGCGACTGCTGGCAACGTTCCAACCATCGATGTGGTGTCGGCCGTGTTCGGATACGTCGTGCCAGGACTCAGCACGACCGGATCGCCTGGGTCAACGCGGAACGAAACTGAAATTGTGCAACTGTTCGCTCCGGCTGCGGGAATCGTCACGCCGCCGTTGAGGAGCTCTAGGTTACCGGTGCCGTTGAAGTTGGGGTTCGTCTCGCCGGCACACGGTCCCGTTGCACTCGTCACGATGTTGCTGAACGATGACCCGGCGCCGAAGGTTGCGCCGAGGTCGTCGGTGACTGACACGTTTGTTAGGTCGACGTCGCCGATGTTCTCAACGAGCAGATCATAGGTAACGTCGATGGTGCCGTCACTGTTGAGGACAGGCGTGCCGTTGAGCGTCTTGGTTATGTCGATCTCGGGTTCGACGCAAACCTCGTTGGGCGTAGGCGTTTCGGTGCTGGCATCGCCTCCGGTCTGGGCTGCACGGGGATCGTTCCCGTTGTCGCTGATGTCGTTGACGATCGCGGTTGCGGCGATACCGGTGGCAGTTGATTGGTTCGTCCACTGATGGCATCGGTCAGCCCAGACTGGGTCACTGAAGTCGGGCGCGTACTCGACGTCGATGATGATGACCTCGGTGGTCTCGGGCGCCAAGTCATACGGCAGAATCAGATCGGTGTTTCCGTCGCCGTTGTAGGCCGGATTAAGGTTGGTTGCAATGGCGGTGGTCGACGAGGTCGACACGCTTTGGATCGTTGAACCGGCAATTACCAACGAGTCTGTGACTTCGAGTCCCATGATCGGAATCTCGGGCAGTCCAGGCGGAAGATCGAATGCCGGCAGCGTTGCCGCTGCGTTCGCTAGCACGGCGTTGATGGTCGCGCCGTTGGGCATGTTGCTGCGAACCTGAATCGTGTACTGCGTGCTGAATGTCTGCGTGGTCGCATTCCATACTGCGGGCGAGCTCACTTCTTTTGCCGAGCCGAAGGCGGCGCAGCCCATGGCTGGCATGAAGCCCGCGATCCAGCCAGAGGCTCCGGTCTTGTTCCAAAACACTTCGTCGACTGGCCCCAGGAAGTCGACTTGTGAACGTCCGGTCAAGGTCCATGGCTGGGTGCCGCCGTTGGTGTTCTTGACGATCGTTGCCATGTTTGGCTGGGTTGTGGTGACGGTGTGACCGGTGTTGGCGCCGAATGCGGCAGTGGCAGTCACTGGAGCCGCCAGCCCGTTGTAGGTCGCGGTGGCTTCGAACCCTTCGCCGTTGATGTCCATGTCGCTGGCGATCCACTGCGAGTAGAAGATTGGTTCAGACAGGGTGACGGTTCCTTGGGCCCCGCCACCAAATCGGATACCCCACTTCGCCTGACCCTGCAACACTGGTTCGCTGTTCTCGGTCAGCGTCGCGGTGACACCACCGCCAAACTGTCCAGCCCCGGTGTCGATCGTCCACGGTCCGTCTTGACTTGTCGCCGCCGGATTGACGTTCCATTCGTCGAAGTAGTCAGGGCTTTCACAGAACGACGCCGGGTTGGGCGCATCGCCATCGCTGGCGAAAAAGCCCATGGGCGCGTTGTTGTTAGCTTGTGAGCGAGTTGGCGTAGGCACTGCTGAAGCAGGGGGCGCCGAGGCAAACACGATGGTGCTCACGAGCAGCATGATGATGGTGATAGGTGCGAACGCTCGTGCAGAACGAGGGAGGTGTCGGAGGCCGACACTTGTGATTGTCCCTCTCATGGGGCGCTCCTTAGAAAGCCGTCCCAGATAGGAGTGGCCCTGCCAGGCTAGTGGACACGTTGTATCAGCAACAGGGATGCACCAATGTTGGGGTCGCCTCGGACGCTGGGCCGCGATCACGCAGGCCGAGCCAAACGCCACGCCACCGTGATGCAGCGCTTCGCATTGATCGCTCGCGACAAAGCATGTGTTCAATGCGGCGCCGCCCACCAACAGTGTCAAGCCCACCACATCAAGCCATGGAACGCACCTGGTAAAGGCGAGACGAACCTCGCCGAACTTGTGCTCGACACCGAATGGTGTTGACCCAGCCAATCACGACGCCAAACCGCACGCCGACAGCCCATTGACCTGCCACCGATAAGCACTCAAACAAAGACACTGGATCGACATGACACGACCTGGGGCTTCGGGTTACTTAGTCTTGGGCGGTGAACGATCGCCAGGAGGGCCAACCCGAGTTGCACCACGGGCACTCCCATGCCCACAGCCACGACGCCATTGCATGGTCGACGTTCAGAACCAACCCGCTGCTACGCGCCGTGTTCGTGCTGGTCGTGGTTGCAGCCGTCGCGACAATCATTGCCTTGGTCCTGTTGTGGCCAAGCGAAGCCGGGCGCCAAGCTGCCATCGAAAAGGGCGAACAATTCGGCCTTGGCTCAGACCGCTATGCGGCGACGGTCACCGAAATCAACGAAGGCCGCTGTTCCTATTCCACCGCTGAACGCCCGCAACAATGCCGATTCGTTGCCTTCGAAGTCGACGAGGGCCCCTTCGCGGGCGAATCGTTTGACTTCCAAGAAGTCAATCTTGAGTTCGACTCCATCAACCCCAACGTTTCCATCGGCACATCTGTCATCGCAGGCTACGAATCGTCGACCGATACCTGGTTCTATGCCGACCTCGACCGCCGGTCGCCGCTGATATGGCTCGCAGTCCTGTTCGCAATCGTGGTGATCGCCCTTGGTCGGCTGCGCGGATTCGCCGCGCTAGTCGGCATGGCCAGCACGCTACTCGTACTTGTCGCGTTCATTGCGCCATCGGTGCTCGATGGAAACGACCCGCTGCTTGTATGTGTGGTTGCAGCGGTGGCGATCGCCTTCGTCAGCCTCTACATGACCCACGGAGTGAACCCCACCACCACGGTTGCGCTTGCTGGCACGATCATGTCGTTGGGCCTGACCTTGGCACTCGCCGCATTGTTCTTCTCGATCGCCGGCTTCACCGGACTCGCGAGCGAAGAAGCGCTACTGCTGCCATTCATTGCGACCGATCTCGATCTGACCAATCTGTTGCTCGGAGGCGCAATTCTGGGCACCCTCGGCGCGCTCGACGATGTCACCGTGACTCAGGTTGCAACTGTGGCCGAGTTGCATCATCGTTCGCCCAAGCTAAGCGCAGCCGAACTCACCGTGTCCGGCATCAGGGTTGGGCGCGATCACATTGCATCAACGGTCAACACGTTGCTACTCGCCTACGCCGGTGCCAGCACGCCGCTGCTGCTGCTTTTCGCCGTGTCGGATCAGGGGCTGGACAAGATCGCTAACGCCGAGCTGATCGCAGTAGAGATCGTGCGCACATTGTGCGGGTCCATCGGGCTGGTTGCGGCAGTACCGATCACCACTGTGCTTGCAGCGCTCGTCACCCAGCCAAAACGAGCCAGCCATCCCGACGAAGACTCATCAGAAGCCGTCGATGCTTCAGGGGCCGCTGATGCCGATCCCGGCGCCGACCGACAGGCAACCGACGAACCCATCAGGTCCGACGAACAGGCCGAGAGAGAACCGGTCGATCCCGCCACCCAAGCGTCGTGGGACGATTTCGCCCCCAACGAAGAGACCAAGTGGTGACCTGACCAATCTCGAGGAGTACCCGACGTCCTCGTCAGTAGTGCATGGCCGAAGCGTTGCGAGGCGGCCAAGAGCAGTACCGTTACAGGGTGTTCTTTCCTTACCGATTCGACCGAACGTTCAAGGCCATCTGGTGGCCGCTCGGAGTTCGAGAGGGAGTCGACGGCGTGACTGTCGACGGTGACACCTTTACTGCCACCTTCGGCCGTTGGAGAGTTGAAACGGCACGAACCAACGTCAACGACGGCCATATCACCCGTGACTACCTATGGTGGAAGGCGATTGGCGTGCGAGCCTCGTTCGCCGACGATGGACTGACTTTTGGCACATCGACCCATGGCGGTGTTTGCGTGCATTTCGTGGAGCCGGTGGACAAGGTCATTGGTTTCAAGGACCACTCCGCGCTCACCGTGACGGTCGACGACCTCGAAGGTTTGGCCGCAGCCCTCGCGTCCTAAGAGGTGAACGTGAGTGCTACAGCAGCGCGATCGGTTTACCGGCGAGCCGGTGCCGGCTTCGATGCGCAGTGCCACGACGGGAACAGAAGCGTGGGATTCACCGCCAGCTTGCGGGCAGCTGACGACCCCGCCCACGCTCACCTCGGCCGCCGCTACAGCTCGCCGCTCGAAGGTCAGTAGGTTGAGAGAATCGAACTCGCCGTCGGTTCCCCGCCGGCCCCAGGTCTTGACCGACTCGAAGATCGAGCGCATCTCGTCGTTGCTCTACCACGGCTCTTGCATCAACGCATCGTCCGATGGCCGCCGTGTCATTGCGTATTTGGTAACGGT
>ENA-ORXR01005068-ORXR01005068.1-marine-metagenome-genome-assembly--contig:-NODE-5068-length-10662-cov-136.773642_pt1 | contig 10662 bp, 9 predicted proteins | sample MGYA00237866_ERZ511479 | MGnify/ENA metagenome assembly ERZ511479 | reverse complement strand
GATAAGGATTTCAAAGGATTCTTAGACGGAAAAAAGACGAGTATAATGGCACATGTTATTTAATTTCTTTCACTAATCGCTTTTAATAAAGGGGTTCGCCTGATGACTTTTCGATTTAATTTCCTGTTAAAACCTTCAATATAGTATAAAATGAAAAAGCAAGAATCGCATATTAGGAGTATTCTCAAAGGCTTGACCTGGCGATTTTTGGCTACGGGAAGCCTCATACTAATTGTCTATTTGGTAGATGGTAGTATTGGTAAGGCGTTAGAAATAGGTGCTTACGAATTTGTACTCAAATTACTCATCTATTACGGACACGAGCGTGCTTGGAATATTTACCTGCAAGGGAAAGAACAAACCCCCAAAATCAGTTTGTATAAAACTATTTTGTGGCGGTTGATAGCTTCATCTACTACTTTTTTGATTGCCTATTTTGTATTGACAGAGAGTAGTACAAGTATAGAAAATAAAGCACTTATTGTAGTAGGCATTGAGTTTGTCGCCAAATTCATCACTTATTATTTACATGAAAGAGCATGGCAAATGTTGCCACGCGGTTCGATTAGAAGAATATTAAAAGATAAGATGAGAGGTTGATTCGTTATTCGTTATTCGTTATTCGTTATTCGTTATTCGTTATTCGTTAACTCGTAACTCGTTAACCCGAAACTCGCAACCCGTAACCCGTATAACTCAAAACACGAAATTTATGAAATATAGTGATTTTGCCCCCGAATTAATGGATATAGCGCGTCGTGCAGGCGCAGCAATTATGGAAATTTATACTTCAGAAGATTCAGATTTTGGAGTAGAAGCCAAGTCTGACGATTCGCCACTAACGAAAGCTGACAGTTTAGCCAATATGGTGATTTGCGAAGCATTGGAAAAAATGACGCAGCGTTTTCCTGTTGTTTCGGAAGAAAATAAAGCCGTTGATTACGAAACACGAAAGGAGTATGACCATTATTGGTTGGTGGATCCTTTGGATGGTACAAAGGAATTTATCAAGAAAAACGGTGAATTTACGGTCAATATCGCACTCGTACACGAGCAGCGTGTGGTCTTTGGTGTCGTATACGCACCGGTGTTGGATGAAATGTACTGGGCAGCAAAAGACGAAGGCGCGTTTTTGATACAAAACGATGAAAAGCAGCAACTTACGGCGGCTTCATTTGGTATGAATGACAAGGCTTTGCGTGTGGTTTGCTCCCGTTCGCACCTCAATGAAGGCACCCAAAAATTTGTGGATGCTCTTACCGAACCCGAATTGGTCGCCAAAGGCAGTTCGCTCAAATTTCTTATCCTCGCGTCTGCCAATGCAGAGTTATACCCACGCCTCGCCCCTACGATGGAATGGGATACAGCAGCCGCCCAAATCGTACTCGAAGAAGCCGGGGGAAAAGTATTGCAAGCCGATACCAAAACACCGCTTTTGTATAATAAAGAGAATTTGTTGAATCCGCATTTTATTGCTTACGGGGCGATGTCGTGATTCGTTAATGGCACAAATCTCCAATGGAACATGTTCCATTGAATAAGCGAAACCAATGTGAGATTTGTTTTTCGATATAAAAAATTGCGCTCAAAGTTGCCTTGCATTTTGAAAATGCAAGGCGACTTTGAGCGCAATTTTTTATGGATGAATTCGATTTAACAACAGCCATTTTCAACTAAAACACAACAACACTACGATACCACCACAACACTAAAAACTACTATTGACCGTCATACGCACACCGCTAAATGCGGGTTCGTAGCGACACACGCCGCCTGTGCAATTGATGCCGTCGGGTTGGCGGACGTAGGCGAGTGAAAATTTATTCGCTTTCTCTGCATACGATACATAAACGGTATAAAAATGCGCCGGGCGCGACGTATCATCAATCGTAATATTCGATTTTTCATAGAATTTTTTCGGGTCCAATGTCACCATATCTGCGATGGAAAACGACCATTTTGGTGCGATGCTGTATTCGATTAGTGCGAATGCCCATTGTCCATAATCTTGCTCCGTGTTGAGGTATTGCAACTCCATCCGCAGTGACCTTTTACGGTCAAATTTGTACACAATTTCCGTGTACGGCGTGATGCTTTGCACGAGTGGTACATTGGGTTTGACCTCAAAAACCTCCTGATTATACTGCTGAAATTGCAAACCACCGGTCACTGCCCAGGGTGTTTTACGTTTTTTATATTTACCAATCAAATGCACCTCGCGGTAAAGCAGTAAACCGTCCAAATCATTAATATTCGAGAAATTGATTTCACCGCTCCACGATTTATTTAATTTGAACTGCATATCTGCTTGAAATGCCAACTCGCCCAATTCTTGCGTAGCGGCGTTGTAGCGAGTGGTTAGTCGTTTCGAGTTTTCGCGTGCCATTGGCGGTAGAAAATTACGGACAACTTGTATGGTATTATCGCCTGGATTGACGCGAAGCGGGAAGTTTTCGGTGCGCTTGGCTTGCAGCGTCAAACCAAAACCTTTGCGCGAATAAGTTGCACTTGCAAACAAGACCGAACCAGGTTTGCGTTGATAAGTGACCAAATAATTACCGTAAACGTTATCGCCCGTAATTGTTGGGAGTTCATTGATATTATATTGTTCCACTACCCGCCCCATGGTATCGACGACGACGCCCGTAGGCGAAATAATCGCTTCGGGCGTCTTGATAGAGCCTTCGAGATATACTGAGAAATCACCCATCGTCAGCGTATTGTATAGCGTGAAAGCGTAGACATTATATTTTGGTTTGAAAAAGAAATCACCAAAATTGTTCAGCGAAATATCTGCGCCGATATTCCGAATAATATCGGCGTTCAGCGAGCGATTGACCATACCAAAACCCGGCGAGATAGAAGCCGTTTCGTTTAGCATTTCGAAGCCCTCAATATTGAGCGCATTCACGAGCGCAGGATAGGTTCCGATGATAGTATTTTGTTGTGAAAACGGGTTGCGCTGCTTGCCGGAAAAGGCTTTGATGCGCCAGTCTTCGTTCAAATCGTAAGTCAGCCGCAAGCCGAGCATCGAGTTGTCGATAGCTAAAAAGCGTTCTTCGTAAGCACGAAAAATGATGCCACTACCAATTTGGTCATAATAATTTCCGACGGTGATACCGAGCTTATTGACCTGCTTACCGATTTGCCAAAAGCCAATGCCTTGTCCTGAAAAAGCGTCTTGCGGATTGGGCAGATTGGAATTTTGATACATATCAAATCGCAATTTGAAATCATAACCCGATATGCCATAATTGAGATTGAGCCATGCTTCGCCGCCTGTTTTTAGGTAGTCGTATTGCGGCGTATTGGCTGCGCCAATCGTTGTATCGCGTTCGAAGTAATTCCCATTGGCTTGCAATTGTCCCGAAAATGTACCTTGTGCGTACAATTGAAATGCAAATAAGGAGAGGAGTATTGTTTGGATAAGAAACTTCATAGTAGTATCGTGATTTGTGACTCGTATATTCGTAATTCGCAAAGGGCGTTTGCTGTACGAAATTATTTATGCCTCGTTCCTGAGTAGTAAGTATCAGGAACAAAATAAATGCATATTCTCGACTTGTTCTTTTTCCTTTATACTAAGACAAGTCTCGCTCTTGTATTTCATGGTTCGCTGAAAGCGAATTTGACTTGAGCTTGATGTTTGAACTTAAATTTACAATGAGTGCAAGTTATGAAATATAAAGATATAAAAGTTCAAAGTAATGTAAATTATACGATGTATATACACAATAAAAAAGCCTTCCCATGAATGAGAAGGCTTTTTTTACAAAAAAAATATGAATTATCTTTTCGTCAACCGAGTTGTGTGCAGTATCGAACCTACGTCGTCTATAAATTGCAACAAATAAGTACCGCGCATCACATCACCTACATCAAATCGGCGAGTATTTGCCATCAAGTCAAATATTTTCACTTGTTGCCCTGTGATATTATACAAGACAGCTGTTTTTATCTTGCTATTTTCTGGTAATACCACAAAATCTGTAGCCGGATTTGGATAAATCGTAAAATTATTTTCGGTCGGTTCCTCTACGGAAACGGCAGTGGCATTGCAAGTATAAGTATTCTCTTGAACAGTATTGAGACTATCCAATGGGTCATAAATCAACATACGGACAACACCATTACCTTCTGTGTTATTGACTTTAAAATTTGGCTTCATATCCCCCTCTTCACCCGGCTCCAAGGTAAAATCACTCATAGATTTGGCAGGTCCCCAACACAAAACATTATCACAAATCAAAGTTTGCCATTCATCAGGAATATCTTCGATTCTTTTCCATCGCAGTTTCAAAATCCCATTCGTATTATTAACTACCTTTGAAGGGGCTTCAATTAATGCTGTGCTTGGATCGCCCGATACGTTGACTGGCGAAGGGGCCAAAGTAAAATCCTGTGCCAAAAGCCCCGCACTAAAAAATGCAATTGCCATCAAACTTAGTACAATTCTTCTCATTTTTTTTAACTTTAAATGTTTTGTAATCCTTACTTTATTTTATACAAAAGATTGATTATCAATTTTTTGTATAAATCGTAAGCGTGAATTTAATTTTATTATCAGATGTATTGTTCCGCAATATATAAATAATTATGGTAAGAATCTATCCTTTAACATTATTTTATGACTAATTTATGCAATAAGCCATCCATGTAAATGGTTTACAAAGTCATTTTTGGGGAAAATAAACTCCAAATTTCGAGCAATGAAAGTTTTGGAATTTGGGTTCTGGAATTTGTTATGAGGTATTTGTCTATCATATTGCTCCTGTTTCCATTTTCGCTTTTGGCGCAGGATAGCCTGCGGTTACAAGTTATTTGTGTAGATAAAAATGATGGTTTTCTCAAAAAAAACATCACCTATAATACCAATCACCAAAGCCCGACAACCATCATTCCGCAACTCAATCAAATCTTATTACAGCTTCACGGTAAGGGCTATCTTGCCGCCTCCGTCGATAGCCTTAGTACGAAAAACAGCCTACACACTGCGCACCTATATGTAGGCGATGTATACGAATGGGCGAGCCTCCAAAACGGTAATATTCCCGATGTTTTTCTAAATAAAATTGGTTTCAAAGAACGTTTTTATTCCGATAAACCTTTTCATTATCGCGAAATAAAAAATATACAAGAAAAACTTCTTGCTTATGCCGAGAATAATGGTTTTCCATTTGCTCAAATTTGGTTGGATAGTATTTACATCAATGAAAATAAAATCGCTGCCCACCTCTATATGAAACGCAATCAAGCGATTGTTTTTGAAGCGATTAATGTGGAAACGGAGACGAAAATTTCCGAAAAATACCTCTCTGGTTATCTTGGTATCAAACCCGGAGATTTGTACGAAGAAGGCAAGGTCAAAAAAATTAGTAGTCGCATCCGTGAGTTGGCATTTCTGGAAGAAGAACGACCGCCGAATATTACTTTCGTGAAAGATAAAGCAACCGTCAATTTATTTTTGAAAAATAAAAAAGCGAATCGCTTTGATTTTCTCATCGGTTTCTTGCCCAATAATAGCGAAACGGGCGGTCTTCTCCTTACGGGAAATGCCGAAATTGACCTCAAAAACCCTTTTGGAACGGGCAAAGAAATCAGGCTCGAATGGGAACAACTTCGCGCCGGTACGCAGCGGCTTCAATCCGAATTTTTGTATCCTTATTTTCTCGGTTTGCCTTTTGGTTTTGAGGTCGATTTTGATTTGTACAAACGTGATTCGAGTTACTTGGATTTGGTGCGTGATATTGGCGTACAGTATCATTTTGAAGGTGGCAATTACCTCAAAGCTTTCTGGAATGTAACGGCAACCAACCTTTTGGAAATCAATGAAAATCAAGTCATTGCAACGCGCCGTCTACCCACAAATATTGACATCAGCAACTCGACTTATGGTTTAGAATATCGTTATGAAAAACTGGATTATCGCTTCAATCCGCGCAAAGGTTATGACCTCACGATACGCGCAGGCGCAGGTACAAAGCGCATAGACCCCAGCCAAAAAATCGCTGACCTCAGCGACCCAAATGACCTGACTTTCGACTACGCAAGCTTGTATGATACGCTTCAATTGAAGAGTTTTCAGTATAGTTTGAATATCAATATAGCGCGATACTGGCAGCTCAATAAACGGAGTACAATAAAAACAGGTGTGCAAAGCGGTTGGCGTATTTCGCAGAATGATTTGTACCAAAATGAACTGTTTCGTATCGGCGGAAATCGACTTTTACGCGGCTTCGATGAAGAGGCGGTTTTTGCGTCTTTATACACCGTATTTACAACGGAATATCGGTTTTTAATTGGTCAAAATTCTTATTTGTACGCCTTCGGAGATTATGCCTATATCGAAAATAAAAGTGTGGAAAATAGCATCCGTGACCAACCCTTCGGTTTTGGTGCAGGGATGACTTTTGAGACTCGTGCAGGGGTTTTTGGCATCAGCTACGCACTTGGGCGACAGCTGGGCAATCCGATTGATTTTCAGACGGGAAAAATACATTTGGGTTATGTGAGTTTGTTTTAACTCAACTCAAAATTCAGGCTAGTATTCGACAGAAATAGGGTAAGAAATTAGTATCAGGAACAAAATAAATGTATATTCTCGACTTGTTCTTTTTCCTTTATACTTTACCAAATTTTCCTTAGCGAAAGAAATTAAATAACATGTGCCATTATATTCGTCTTTTTTCCGTCTAAGAATCCTTTGAAATCCTTATCCCGAATCGGGGTTCGGGACAGGCTGTAGCTAAGGCTATGTGCGGCTTTCAAAAAATCCTTAGACAAAAAAAGGTTCTTTGACAATTTTTGCAAAAAAGCCCCTCCCTTCCTCCAATGTGGTTTTAACCCATTGTCGTTCAGCTATTTATTGCAATGGGCTAAAGCCACATTGGAGGAAAATGCAAAAATTGTCAAAGAACCAAAAAAAAATACTTCGCATTATGGGACATCTTATTTAATTTCTTTCACTTAAGTAGTGAGACAAAAATATCCTTACTTTTTGACGGTTTCTTTTTCCGCTATTTTTCCCTACAAAAATCCTTACGTAGCGTAGGCTATGTGCGGTTTTTGTAAGAAAAAATATCGAAAAAATAACCACGTCAAAATTGTAAGCCTATTTTTGTCCCACTACTTACAGTGAGTATTCGCGTCAAATTTGGCTCACATAAAAAAAATAACGGCGTGAAGATGTAGCGTTTATTATCTTTTTATCCCTGTGCATTATCCCGTATAGTTATCGGAATGAGGACACAAAATCGAATGAACCTCTGTTTTCCAACGGGGCAGGCGTGAAAGTAAATTAAGGTCTCGAAAAAACAGCGAATGAAGCTCAACTTTACGTATGACAATAATAATAATACATTGCAAAAATACCTTTTTGGTCAAATTTTTGTAATTTCGTGCTTCTTTGAAAGAATAAAAAACGTACATTTATACAAAACTCTGATACTTTTCGATAAAAAAAGTAGTGGTAAAGTCTCACTTTGTGTGTCTATAAGTAGTGAGACGAAAATGGGCTTACAATTTTGACGTGGTTATTTTTTCGATAGTTTTTCTTGCAAAAAGCGCACGTAGCCTATGCTACAGCCTGTCCCGTACTTGATTTGGGATAAGGATTTTTGTAAGGAAAAATAGCAGGAAAAGAAACCGTCAAAAAGTAAGAATATTTTCTTTCACTTATACTACACAAAAAAGATTAAATTCCACCAACAAAATAAAATAACTCGAATTAAGGGGCGTTAAACTCGGAAGTTATACCTTTTAATTTGCAACTCAATTTAAAATGAAGTTGATTAGACATCTTATCATATTTGCAGCTACTTTATTTGTAGTTGGTACAACGACGGCGCAGGATATTCACTTTTCGCAGTTTTATCTCTCACCGCTCAACCTCAACCCCGCAATGACGGGACTGATGGAGTGTAACCATCGACTGACTGCCAACTATCGCAACCAGTGGCAGAGCGTCCTCAAATCGAATGCCTTCAACACTTACTCCGTATCTTACGATATGCGTGTTCCTGTTGGGCGATACGATAATTTTGGCTGGGGATTGAGCTTATGGGGTGACCGAGCAGGAGAGCTGAACTTTTCTACGATGGAGGCACGTACGCACTTTGCGTATAGCAAGCGTATTGCAGGCTCACGCAAAAGCGCAACCCATATCTCGGTAGGTGCTGAGGCAGGTGTTGCACAGCGCAGCATCGACTTTCTCAACGCGCGTTGGGGAACACAAAACGACGGCGGTGTATTTAATCCCAACCTTCCGACACAAGAAGAATACGATTATAATAATTTTCTATTTGCCGATGTATCCGGTGGAGTGCTTTTGTACGGCGTACTCAACGAAACTTCTAATTATTATGTTGGTGGTACATTTAGCCACCTTAACCGCGCCAACCAATCTTTTAACGATGGTGATGGCGAAGGCGAAGAATTTGAAGCTTATTATAGCAAACTGACGATACACGCCGGAGGTGAATTTATGCTTACAGACCGTATTGGTTTAGTTCCCGGCATTGTTATTTTCGACCAAGGACCGTCGTTTCAACTGAATACAGGAACAAGTCTTAAATTTAATCTCGGTAGTGGTAGACGCAACGCACTCCGCCAAGCCTTCCACCTTGGCTTGTGGGGTCGTCTCTCCAATCGCCTTGATAGAGGTGTCTGGATGGACGCGATCATTCTTTCTACCCGTTTTGATTTCGAAGAGTTTACACTCGGCTTTAGCTACGATGTCAATATATCAAGCCTACAAGCGGCGTCTAATTCCAATGGCGCGTACGAGCTTTCTATCTCCTACAAAATCTGTAATGGCGATAGACGTGGTGTGATGTGTCCGACTTTCTAAGGAATGACGCAAAAATAAATTCAGATTTTGACTTGTTCTTTTCTCCTTCTTCTTCGTTATGAAAACCCTTGCGTAGCTTTGCCATGTGCGGTTTTCATGCCTCGAAAAAGAAAAAAATAACGGCGTCAAAAAACTTAATTTATTTAATTTCTTTCACTTAGTGAATTTTTTAGTGTTAAAAAAAAGAGCGAATGACAACAGTTATTCGCTCTTTTTTGTATTAGGAACGACGCAAAAATAAATTCAGATTTTGACTTGTTCTTTTTCCTTTATACTTCACCAAATTTTCCTTAAATACAGTGAGTATTCGTGTCAAATTTGGTTCGTCTAAAGAAAAAATAACGACGCGAAGAATATACATTTATTTAATTTCTTTCACTAAGTATTGCAACCATGATTAATATTTCCGATTCGGATAAAAAGCGAGTGGTCATTATAGGTGCCGGTTTTGGTGGCTTGACGCTTGCTCGCAAACTCGCGCGACAGAACTTTCAGGTTATTCTTATCGACAAGAATAATTATCACCAATTTCAGCCTTTATTTTATCAAGTGGCAATGTCGGGATTAGAACCCAGTTCGATAGTATTTCCTTTGCGGAAAACTTTTCAGCGGCGCAAAAATGTTATCATAAGAGTCACCGAAGTGGAACGTGTCGATCCTGCGGCAGGGATAGTTCACACGTCATTAGGGAGCTTGAAATATGACCATTTGGTGTTGGCTATTGGCGCAGATACCAATTTTTTTGGCAATAAAAATATCGCTTCCAAAGTCATTCCGATGAAGTCCGTTTCGGAGGCTTTATACCTTCGCAATAAGATATTGGAGGATTACGAAAAAGCGGTCACGACTGCCGATTTTGAAGAGCGGCAAGGTTTGATAGACATCGTAATCGTAGGCGGCGGACCAACGGGTGTAGAGGTCGCAGGCGCATTGGCGGAAATGAAAAAATACATTTTACCGAAAGATTATCGGGACGAATTGGATTGTGATGAGGTGGATATTCATGTGATACAGGGGGCTGATACATTGTTGAAAGGAATGTCGAAACAGGCAGCCGAAGCCGCCGAACGATTTCTGACGCAGTTGGGTGTTCAGGTCAAAAAAAATACGCGGGTTACGGATTTTGATGGTGAATATGTTTATATGAATGATGGTACAAAAATCCGTGCGAATAAGGTGATTTGGGCAGCGGGTATTATCGGCAATACCATCGAAGGTTTGCCCGACGAACTGATTACTCACAGCCGCCGCATTCATGTGAATGAATATGGTCAAGTACTGGGTTTTCCAAATATTTACGCCATCGGCGACATCGCTTACCGCGAAACGGAAACTTACCCTTACGGACATCCTCAGGTTGCACAGGTCGCCATTCAACAGGCTAAAAATGTGGCACGAAACCTCAAAAGTATTCAAAATAAAAAGCCGCTAAAGCCCTTTGTCTATAATGACAGAGGTTCTATGGCAACCATCGGTAGACATCGCGCCGTAGTGGATTTGCCACGCCTTCGTTTTCAAGGTGCGTTTGCTTGGTTTGTGTGGTTAATCATCCATTTATTTGCCATTTTGGGCGTAAAAAATAAGCTTTTTGTTTTTCTGAATTGGTTGTGGAATTATTTTACCTACGACCAATCACTACGATTGATGATAAAGCCGCGTGTTCCGAAAGAGGGGGTTGTCGATAATGTTAGTTAAAGAAAATGGTTCTTTGACAGATGTAAGTAGTGAGACAAAAATATCCTTAGTAGTAAGTCAATCTAATTATGATATGTTGCTTTGAGTGAAATTTTTTCGAGTACGAGGCGGAGGTTATT
>ENA-ORXR01005067-ORXR01005067.1-marine-metagenome-genome-assembly--contig:-NODE-5067-length-10663-cov-3.550822_pt1 | contig 10663 bp, 6 predicted proteins | sample MGYA00237866_ERZ511479 | MGnify/ENA metagenome assembly ERZ511479 | reverse complement strand
CCCCTGACGCACCGCACGGCCCACGTCGTTTTCATCGTAATCGCCCGCCATCTCGTCGCGGCTGAGAACTGGAAACATCGTTTGTGCGGACAGCGCCGAGGCAAAGCCGCTGACCATGTCGGCATCCATCGGGGTGCGGATGCCGCCGGGGTAGGATGGATCGCTTTGCAATCTGCCGTCGTGGAACAGGGTGGTGAATTCGGCCGCACCCAGATTGAACAGCGCAGGCGCGTTGCGCGGGATGCGCTGCACGGGCAGGGCACCCGGATCGGCGCGCCGCGCGTCACCCAGCCCCACGCCCCCCTCGCCAAGACCCAGCGCCATACCGTCTGCGGTGGCAAAGGCGGGGTGGTGGCAGGTGGCACAGGCAATATTCCGGTTGCCCGACAGCACCGGATCATAGAACAACAACTGACCCAGCGCCGCCTCTGCGCGGTTGACAGGGGCGAACATTGTGTCCTCTACGGCGGGGGGCAATTGCTGGGCACACGCAACGGCAGGGATCAGGGCGGTGGCCGCAAGGGCCGCGGTCATAAAGAGGGGAAAAGACATGAACGACTCCGGTGACGTGGATGCAGCTAAGCATGACGGCGGGGGCGATGCCATGCCTGTCTTGCTGGCGGATGTCGGGGGCACCAATACGCGCGTGGCCGTGGCGCGCGGTGGCACGCTGGCCAGCATGCGGCGCTATGAGAATGCGCAGTTCACCTCGCTTTATGACCTGCTGTCCGCGCATCTGAAAGGGGCGGATGTCGGCGCGATTGACGCGTGCAGTGTGGCGATGGCGGGGCCTGTGCGCGGTGGCGAGGGGCGTCTGACCAACCGCGACTGGCAGATTTCATGCAGCGGCCTGCAAGCGGCGCTTGGCTGTGACAGGGTGGTTTTGCAAAACGATCTGACGGCATTGGGCTATGCGCTGGGAACGCTGGGCGGCGACAGTCTGCACCGGTTGGGTGTCGCGCAGCAGGGCCAAAGCAACGGGCAGGCGCTGGTCATCGGGATCGGCACCGGGTTCAACCTGTGTCCGGTCGGGCGCGGGGCGCAGGGGCGTGTGCAGTGCCTTGAGGTCGAGATGGGCCATGCCGCGCTGCCCGCGCCCGTGCGCGATATGCTGGGCCAGTGCCTTGGGCCGCATGCCGCTGCTTTTACCACGCTGGAGGCGTTGTTTTCGGGCGGCGGTCTGGCGCATTTCCATCTGGCCCGCATCGGGCGCGCCGCCACCGCGCAACAGGTGGTCGAGGCCCACGCCGCAGGGGACGCCGCCGCAGGCGAGACGCTGGAGATCTATACCGCGCTGCTGGGCGCATTCTGCCGCGAGCTGTCGTTCCAGTACATGCCGCTGGAGGGGATGTATTTCGCGGGCAGTGTCGCGCGCGGAATCCTGCGCCCCGAGTTTCACAAAAATCTACAGGCTAGAACCGTTGCGGGTGACAAGCTGGGCGATCTGCTGGCGGGCATCCCCAAATGGACCATTCTGGACGACGCCGCTGCATTGCGCGGGTGTCTGGCCGCCATTACCCCGTCCTGAGGTGCGCGCGGCGCGATTGCGGTCGACAGCGCCGCGCGCGGCTGCGATAGCACGCAGCATGCCCCCCTTTTGACCGGAGCCTGCCGTGCGCCTGCTGATCGACACCCGCCTTGCCTACCAAACAGCACAGCCGTGCGATCTGTTGTTGCAGATCGAGGCGCTGGAGGACGCACAGCAACGCGTGACGCGCGCAAGGCTGGAGTTCGACGCCCACAGCACCCACCGCAGTATTCCGGGCGAAGAGGGGCTGGGGACACGGGCGTGGGTCAAGGCGGGTGCTGCGTTCGAGTGCCGCTACCGCGCGCAGGTGGAGGTGACGCGCAGCCGGGCCGTGCTGCGCCACATGCAGGCGACGGCATGGGCGGATATCCCGGGTGATGTGGTGAAATACCTCATGCCCTCGCGCTATTGCCACCCCGAGCTGTTTCTGGATTTCGTGAACGCGCAGTTCGGCGCACAGGCAGGCGGCGTGCAGATCGCCGCGATGCGCGACTGGATCGCGCAGCGCTTCACCTATGATCCAGCGGCCAGCGATGCGGGCACCACCGCAACCGACAGTTTTCATAAACTGGCCGGCGTGTGCCGCGACTATGCCCATGTGCTGATTACATTCGCGCGCGCGGCGGGTGTGCCTGCGCGCTTTGTCAGCTGCTATGCGCCGGATGTGACGCCCAAGGATTTTCACGCCGTGGTCGAGGTGTTTCTGGACGGCGCGTGGCATCTGGTGGACGCCACCGGCATGGCGCAGGCAGACGAGACGGTGCGCATCTGTGTCGGGCGCGATGCGGCGGATGCGTCTTTTATGACATCTTACGGCTGGATGGAGATGCGTGCGCAATCGGTCACTGTCACGCGCGCACCGTAAGCGGGGCGTATTGTGCGTGCGGATGAAGGCGCTTAGATACCTCCCAGACCCGAGCAGATTCTTTTACACCGGACCCTGATCTATGACCTATTGCGTTGGCCTTCGCCTGAACCGCGGCCTTGTGTTCATGTCCGACACGCGGACCAATGCAGGCGTCGATAATTTCTCGACCACGAAAAAGATGTTCACCTGGAACGTACCGGGCGAGCGGACGATCACGCTGATGACAGCGGGCAATCTGGCGACCACGCAATCGCTCATCAGTTTGCTTGAGGAACGCTCGAAAACCGTGTCGGAACGCAGCCCGACGATCCTCGAGCAGCCGACGATGTTTCAGGTCGCACGGCTGGTCGGCGCGACCCTGCGCGAGGTCATCAACGACAGTGCGATGACGGGTCAGACCGGATCGGGACGCTTTACCGCCTCGGTGATTGTGGGCGGGCAGATCAAGGGCGGCATGCCCACCTTGTTCCTGATCTACCCCGAGGGGAATTTCATCGAGGTCACAGAGGACGCGCCGTTCTTCCAGATCGGGGAGGCGAAATACGGCAAGCCCATTCTGGTGCGCGCCTATGACCCCGAGATGAGCTTTGAGGACACGATCAAGCTGATGCTTGTGTCGTTCGATTCCACGATCAAGGCGAACCTGTCGGTCGGTCTGCCACTGGATTTGCAGATCTACACGCAAGACAGCTTTACCATTGATGAGCAGACCCGCATCGAGGTGGATAATCCCTATTACCAGTCGATCTCGCAAGGGTGGGGCGAGGCACTGCGCACCGCACTGATGCATCTGCCGGGCTATACGCGCAGCTGAGGCCCTAGCGCAGCACGACCACGTCGACGGCCTGTGTGTTGCGCTGACCGCCTGCGGCCCGCAATTGCCCGCTGAGCGGGGCGATGTCACCGTAGTCGCGCCCGTAACCCACGACGATATGGTCATTGCCCACCAGCGTCGCATTTGTAGGATCGTATTCGATCCAGCCCTGATCGGGGCCGCACCACGCGCGCACCCATGCGTGCATCGCATCCACACCCGCCAGCCGCACACCGCCCTCGGGCGGGCGCGTGCGCAGATAGCCGCTGACATAGCCTGCGGGAATGCCCAAAGCCTGCAATCCAAGGATCATGATGTGGCTGAAATCCTGACAGACGCCGCGCGCCAGGGCAAAGGCCTCTGAGGGGTCGGTGTCGACGGTGGTCGCTGTGGCGTCAAAGGTCATGCGCGCATGTAGGGCGGCCCCCAGCCGGATCACCGTTGCGGCAGCTGTGGCGGCGGGATCGTGCAGGTCGCGCGCAAAGGCACTGATGGCCGCATCCGCCCGCAGACGCGGGGCGGGCCCCATGAAATGCACCGGCGCATCCGCCCCCAGATCACGCCCCTGCGCCCAGCCGCTGCGCAGCGCCGCCACGGGGGGCGAGATATCGAGCCACGGCTGCGGCGGCGCCATCTCGACGTGACAGGCCAGTGTGATCGACATCTGCCCGTGGGGGGCGGCATGCGTGCAGCTGGTGGTGGCGTTGCCAAAGAAATCGACGCGTGTGCTGCGCGCATCGGGCGCGGGCGTAATGTCGAGGTGGTGCGTGCTGAGGTGTTGGCGCTGCGGAATCGTCCGGGGCAGCACGCGGATCAGATGCCGGCCGTTTGCAGCGGCCTGCGCATAGCTGTGGGTGATCGTCAGGCGGATGCTGAAAATCATCGCTCAGACCAGATAATGCGCGTTGAGCGCGCTGGAGATTTCCAGAATGTCGCTGCGCAGCGCGTTCAGGAAGGGCACGGTCACGTCCTCGGGGCGGGCTGTGGCCAGACGGGTTTGCGCGCGCAGCACCAAACGCGCGACCCGAGACAGATTATGGCCCTCGCCCTGACGCGGCAGATGGGTCAGGTGCTCGTTCGTGCGCCCGAGGTGATAGCGCACGGCGCGCGGGTTTTGCGGATCCAGCGCCAGCAGGTCGGTGACGGAGGCGGGGTTGGCCCACACGACAAACCGCGCGCGGTGCGACACCACGCTGTCCCCCAGCTCAAGCGCGAGATCAATGGCCCCCTCGGGCGCGTTCGTGTCCATGCAGGCGGCCAGGACCGCGCACATATGCGCCGCGCGCTCCAGCGAGACGCCAAGGCTCAGAAACCGCCACCCGTCCGAGCGGTACATGTTTTCGTGCACCAGACCGGCAAAGCCGGTGATCTGGCGCAGCAGCCCGCTGATCTGGACCGGCACATCGTCCAGTGGCACGGGCTGCGCGTCCAGCTTGCGCATGTCGTCCACCAGCCCGCGCAGGGCCATCATCCCGTCAGGCGAAAACCGGTCGCTGATGCGCGACGCGGCCTTTAACCCCATCGCCAGCGGCTCCGAGAACCGCTGGGCCATGCGGTGCGCCTGTGCGGGTGCGCCGTCCATCAGTACGCTGCGCAAAAAGACGGGCAGGGCGTCGCCCGCATCCGCCCCGTCTGACAGGCGTGCGAAATGGGCGCGGAACAGGCGCATGTTCTGCTCGGATCGCTCGACGTAGCGGCCCAGCCAGAACAGATTGTCGGCGGCACGGCTGGGCAGGATCGCTTGGGTCGAGCTGCGCGTGATCGCCCGTTTTTCCTGCGACAAAAGCCGCGGTGCAGGTACTTTTTGCGGGCTGGTGACCCAGACATCGGCCACTTTTCCGCCGCGCTGCATCGCCAGCGCCTTGGCGTCCGCACCGCCGCTGATCTTGGCATAGCCGCCCGGCAGCACCGACCAGCCCGAGGCGGTGCGCCCCAGCGAGACGCGGATGGACATGGGGCGCGCCACCAGCACGCCGTCCTCGATCGCGGGGGTGGTCGACAGGGTCACGGCCTCCTGGCCGACCAGCGCGTGCCCGTTGCCTGCCAGCATCTGCGCCAGCCGTGCGCCATCCGTAGCCCCGCCCAGTGGCACGGTCGCGGCATCGGCCATCAGCGGCGTGGTGGAAAACGCATCCCCGATCATCATGCGCGACGCGTGGGCCAGCACATGATCGCGCTGGCCGGCCTGTCCGCACCACCATGTCGCGATGTTGGGCAGCGCCAGCGGGCGGCCCAGCCGTGCGCGCGCGATCTTGGGCAGGAAGGCCATCAGCGCCCGCGTCTCCAGCACGCCGGCGCCGACCATATTCACCGTGCCCAGCGTGCCATCGCGCAGCGCCTGCACCAGCCCTGTGGCCCCCAGCATCGACGCGGCGTTCAGCTCCAGCGGGTCGATCATCTCGCTGGGCAGACGGTTCCACAGCAGGCTCACGGGTTTGGCGCCCGCAACCGTGCGCACCATCGCCTTGCCGTTCTGCACGATCAGGTCTTCGCCCTCGACCAGCAGCAGGCCAAGGTAGCGCGCCAGATAGGCGTGTTCGGCATAGTTCTGGTTCATCGGGCCGGGGGACAGCAGCGCGATCTCGCCCTCTGTCTGGCCCTTGAGCGCGAAAAGCGTCTGCTGGAACTCCTGAAAAAAGCCGGCAAGGCGCTGGATGTTGGCCGTGTTGAAAAAGTTGGGAAAGACGCGGGTCATCGCGATGCGGTTCTCGATGGCGAAACCGGCGGTCGAGGGGGCCTCGACCAGATCGCTGATCACCCACCATTTGCCGTCCGGCCCGCGCCCGATATCAAAGGACACTGTGTTGAGGGCGGGCGCATCCGTCTGCCGCGCACCGACCATCGGGCGCAGCCACGCAGGGTTGCGCCCCAGCAGCGTGGCGGGCAGCTGGCCGCTGCTGACCAGCGTGTTGTCGCCGTAGAAATCGCGCAGCACGAAATCCAGCAGCTCCGCCCGCTCGACCAGCCCCTCTGACAGGGTGCGCCATTCGTCCTCGCCCATCAGGACGGGGATGTGGCTCAGCGGCCATTCGCGCTCGGAGGAGAGCGTCTCGTCGTATTGGCGAAACAGCACGCCCGCGTCGCGCAGGTATTGATCGCCGCGCGCAAACCGCAGGGCCAGTGCCTCGGGGGACAGATTGGCCAGATGCGACATGAAGCCTGCCCAGACAGGTTTGACGCTGCCGTCGCTGTGCAGCATCTCGTCCGTGTGGGCGGTGCCCGCGCCGAATTGCGCGGCGTAGCGGGCCAGCAGATCGCGGGTGGCCGCATCGGTATTTGGCTGCGTCTGCGCCATCGCCTACAGCCCCGGCCTGCGGCGCAGATCAAGGGTCATGGGAAATTCGGGATGCGGGCGTTCGGGCGCGGGGGCTTTGGCGTTCGGGGTGTGGCCCATATGCTCGAACCGGCTGAGCCTGCGGGCCTCGGCTTCGTTGCCATTGACGGGGAAGGTGTCGAAATTCCGCCCCCCCGGATGGGCAACGTGATAGCGGCATCCGCCCAGCGACTTGCCGGTCCAGGTGTCGAAAATATCAAAGGTCAGCGGCGCATCGACCTTGAGCACGGGATGCAGCGATTGCGCGGGTTTCCACGCCTTGTAGCGCACGCCGCCGACGAATGTGCCATTATCGCCCACAGCGGTCAGCGGCACGGGCCGTCCGTTCGCGGTGACGCCATAGCGGTCTGGCGCGGCGGATGTCAGCGTGACCTGAAGCCGCTCCGACGAACTGTCGGTATAGCGCACGGTGCCACCGATCGCACCGGTCTCGCCCAGCACATGCCACGGCTCCAGCGCCTGCCGCAGCTCCAGCGTCGCGCCCTCATAGGTGACGGCCCCGCAAAACGGAAACCGGAATTCCGCCTGCGCTTTGAACCACGCGGGGTCCAGCACCAGATCATGCGCGGCCAGATCCGCCAGCACGGCGCGAAAGTCCTCCCAGATAAACGCGGGCAGCATAAAGCGATCGTGCAGTGTGGTGCCCCAACGGGTGAGCGCGCCACTGATCGGATCCTCCCAGCACCGCGCGATGATGGCGCGCAGCAGCACCTGTTGTGCAAGGCTCATCCGTGGATCGGGCGGCATCTCGAAGCCGCGGAATTCCACCAGCCCCAGCCGCCCTGTCGGCCCGTCGGGGGAATAAAGCTTGTCGATGCAGATTTCCGTCCGGTGGGTGTTGCCGGTCACGTCGATCAGCGCGTTGCGCAGCAGCCGGTCGATGAGCCACGGGGGCGGTGGTGCCGCCCCGTCGCCCGGTGGCCAGATCTGGTCCAGCGCGATTTCCAGCTCGTACAAACCATCATGGCGGGCCTCGTCGATGCGCGGTGCCTGTGAGGTCGGGCCAATGAACGTACCTGCAAAAAGATACGACAGGCTGGGATGGCGCTGCCAGAACAGGATCAGGCTTTTGAGCAGGTCGGGACGGCGCAGGAACGGGCTGTCGGCGGGGGTCGCCCCGCCCACAACCACATGGTTGCCGCCCCCCGTGCCGGTGTGGCGGCCGTCGACCATGAATTTATCCGCACCCAGACGGCACTGGCGCGCCTGCTCGTAAACGGTTTGGGTGGTGGCCACGCAGTCCTCCCATGTGGCGGCGGGGTGGATGTTGACCTCCAGCACGCCGGGATCGGGGGCGATGCGCATGACCTCGACGCGGCTGTCATGGGGCGGGGCATAGCCTTCGATCAGGACCTTGCGACCGATCTGCTGCGCGCCAAATTCCACGGCAGCGATCAGTTCGAGGTAATCCTCCAGCGTCTCGACGGGGGGCAGGAACACGCAAAGCCGCCCCTCGCGGGCCTCGACGGAAATGGCGGTGCGCACGCGGCCATCCAGATCGCCCAGCGTCTGCTCGACCTGTTCCTGCCGTGCTGTGGCCTCGGTCCGGTGTGCGATCTTTTGTTCGGGCGGATGAGGTTCAGGGGCAGGCGCGTCGGGCAAAGGGCCGCGCGCCTCGGTGGGGTCTTGGGGGGTGATGAAGGGATAGTCGCCTTGCGGCACATGGGGCAGGGTGCCCAGCGGCAGGCGGTAGCCCACGGGGCTGTCGCCCGACACCAGAAAGACCTTGCCGCGCCGCAGGTTCCAGACCTCCGACATCCAGCGGCTTGAGGCCCGCGCCTGCCAGCGCTGCACGGGCAGGACATAGCCCGCAGGCGTGGTCAGCCCGCGCTCGAACACCCGCGCGATCCGCGCGCGCTCTTCGGGATCGGCGAGCTTTGAGTTCTCGGGCGTCACGTTCGCGGGCAGATTGCCCTCCTTGATGATCCACTCGGCGGGGTCCTCAAAGGCGGGCAGGACGTTTTCGCGCGGCACCGACAGATGCTGTGCAATGTGGGTGAGCAGGTTTTGCGCATCCTCGGGGCCGACGTCCTCATGGGTGTCCTCGCGGGCCAGCAGATCGGGGTTGTGCCAGATCGGCTGGCCGTCGCGGCGCCAGTACAGCGAAAAGGTCCAGCGCGGCAGCGTCTCGCCGGGGTACCATTTGCCCTGACCGTAATGCAGCAGCCCGCCGGTCGAGAACGCCCCCTGCAAGCGGCGCATCAGGTTATCGGCCAGCCCGCGCTTGGTCGGGCCGACGGCCTCCGAATTCCACTCGTCACTCTCGAAATCGTCGATGCTCACGAACGTAGGCTCCCCGCCCATCGTGAGGCGTACATCGCCCGCCGCCAGCCGCGCGTCCACATCACGGCCCAACTGGTTGAGCGCATCCCACGCCGTGTCCGAGAACGGTTTGGTGATGCGCGGATGCTCGGCTGTGCGGGTGACCTGCATGTCAAAGGAAAATTCGACATCCGCCGCACTGGCCACGCCGGAAATCGGCGCGGCGTGGCGGTAGTGCGGGGTGGCGGCCAGCGGGATATGCGATTCGCCGGCCAGCAGACCCGAGGTGGGATCAAGGCCGATCCAGCCGGCCCCCGGCAGATAGACCTCGACCCAGGCGTGCAGATCGGTGAAATCCGTGTCGGTGCCCGCCGGTCCGTCGAGGGCGATCAGATCGGGTTTGAGCTGGATCAGATAGCCCGACACAAACCGCGCCGCCAAGCCGAGATTGCGCAGCACCTGCACCAGCAGCCAGCTGGTGTCACGGCACGACCCGGCGGCGCGGCCCAGTGTCTGCTCGGGGGTTTGCACGCCCGGCTCCATGCGGATCTCATAGGTGATCTCGGAGGCGAGGCGGCTGTTGAGCATGACCAGAAAATCAATCGTGACCATCGGATCGCGCGGCACGCTGGCGACAAAATCCGACAGCAGCGGGCCTGCGGGATCGGTGCGCAGATACAGGCTCAGGTCGGGTGCGATGTCGTCGTCATAGGAAAGCGGGAATTCCTTTGCGCTGTCCTCGACAAAGAAATCGAACGGGTTGTAGACGGACATATCCGCGACCAGATCGACCTCGATCTTGAATTCGCGCACGGGCTCGGGAAAGACAAACCTTGCCAGCCAGTTGCCATAGGGGTCTTGCTGGTGGTTCACGAAATGGGCGGAGGGCGAGACGGTCAGGCTGTGGGAAATCACGCGGGTGCGCGAATGGGGGGCAGGGCGCAGGCGGATAACCTGCGGGCCCAGCGTGACGGGCCGGTCGTATTTGTAATGCGTCAGGTGATAGATGCTGGCGGTAATGGACATGGGGGCAGTCTCCTTGGGGTGCCGTACATCTGGCCGTTCTCCATAGGGTGACCCGTGCGCAGGTGCAAGACAACCGGCAGTGTGGCCTTCGGGCAGAGTGCTGCGATAAATTGCCTAAAAAACAGACCATCCGCGTGGTGTCGCGTGCGCAGGGGCACAGATGCGTTGCAGTCCGGTCCAATTCAGATACGCTGGCGGGATGGAGACAAAACCACCCCCCTTTGACGAGATGCTGACAGGTGAGGATGGCGTGCGTGATGCCTATAGCGCCTATCACAACTGGTTCACGGATCAGGACCCGTCGCGCCTGATCAAGAAATCCAAAGAGGCGGAGGCATTTTTCAGGCGCACAGGCATCACCTTTAACGTCTACGGGCAGGCGGCCGCACAGGAACGGCTGATCCCCTTTGATCTGATCCCGCGCATTATCTCGGGGCGCGAGTGGACGAAATTGTCAAAGGGGATCGAGCAGCGCGTGCGGGCGATCAACATGTTCCTGTACGACATCTATCACCGTCAGGAAATCCTGCGCGCCGGCGTGGTGCCCGTTGATCTGGTCGCCCGCAACGAGGCGTTTTTGCCGCAGATGATGGGTGTCGCCCCGCCGGGCAACGTCTATACCCACATCGTCGGTACCGACATCGTGCGCACCGGCGCGGACGATTTTTTCGTGCTGGAGGACAATGCGCGTACGCCGTCGGGCGTCTCCTACATGCTGGAGAACCGCGAGACGATGCTGCACATGTTCCCCGAGCTGTTCAGCCGCAACAAGATCCAGCGCGTCAGCGACTATCCCAAATCCCTGCGCCGTTCGCTTGCGGCCTGTGCGCC
>ENA-ORXR01005065-ORXR01005065.1-marine-metagenome-genome-assembly--contig:-NODE-5065-length-10669-cov-2.947413_pt1 | contig 10669 bp, 6 predicted proteins | sample MGYA00237866_ERZ511479 | MGnify/ENA metagenome assembly ERZ511479 | reverse complement strand
GCCTCCGGTACTTAGATGCTGCTATAGAAGCAGCGAAGCGGTTCTGGGTGGGGCCGCCTAGGCCGGAATTTTATGCATCACTAGTGGTTACTCACTTTGACATGTCATCCTCACAGGTGTTGTGTGTCTATGTTGAAGCTAGCACGGGATTGCCGTTTTCCTGGGAAAGACGGCCATCAGTTTATACGTGTGAGAAAATGCAATTTATTGTGGTGGCACAAATTTATTGTGGTAGTGCAGATTCATTCCAGTGATTGAGCCAGGTTCATGAGGCGTTGTCCACAATCACCCGGCACTTTCAACACCGCCAACTCGTCGGCGCGTGTGACGCCATCGTTAATGATGAGGATAGGCTGATTTCGCCGTTGTGCATCGCGGCAAAAGCGGAATCCGGAATACACCATGAGTGATGATCCTGCCACCACCAGCGCATCTGAAGCACCCAGCGCATCCATGGATTGCCTGACGATCTGTCTGTCCACATTTTCACCAAAGAAGACAACGTCTGGTTTCATGAGCCCGCCGCAATGTTCGCAGGCAGGAACACGCATTGTTGCAAGATCTTCAACCTCCAGATCAGCATCGCCATCAGGTGCGTGTTCAGCGCTGAGCGTTGTCAGCCACGCGTTGGCGCTAAGCAGTTGTTGTTGAAAGTCATCGCGATGGATGCAGTGATAACATTCCAGACAGCTAACAGTGGTCAGGCTGCCGTGCAGATCCACGACAGCTCCATGCCCGGCTTTTTGATGCAGTTGATCTACGTTTTGCGTCACCAGTAGTTCAAGGCGATTCTGTTTCTGCAGCGATGCCAGCGCGTGATGGGCCAGCCCCGGTTCTGCTTTGCTGAATGATGGCCAGCCCACAGAGCTACGAGCCCAGTAACGTTTGCGAGCCGTTTCGTCCTTGATAAAAACCTGACCAGTAATGGGGTGCTTGCGCTTCCATTGGCCCTGTTTGTCACGGTAGTCGCCAAGACCGGATGCCGTACTACAGCCCGCGCCTGTCAATACGAATAATCTTGGGTGGCGAACAATGAACTCCGCTAATCTGATGTCGTCCGGGTCTCGAGTCAAAATGTTCAGTTGCGCAGTTTTTCGTCCAGTTGACCTTCTACATTGAAAGGAATTCTCACCGGCCAGTTGGCAAGTTTAACGAAGCCGCTGACATCGTAATCCAGCGCATTGTCCGGATTACTGGCGAGCATGAGTAGTTGGCCAAGAATACGATTCATACGAGTGCTGACCATGACTTCGATCTCAGCATCACCTTCTGCAGGCAAGGTGACTGCAGCGTTGCTGTTCCCCTGTGCCAGCTCTTCACCATTGAGTTTGGCTACAAACGTGACTGACTGCAACGCAAGGTCGTAAGTGTTAGGGTTGCTCAACTGCAACTGAAGCGCCAGTTGCTGTTTGACCAGACCCAGTTTATGAGGTTTGACTGACAGAAGCTTTACATCCGGTGCAACAGGTTTGCTGGTAGGGAAAGTACTGCATGCGGATATCAATGCAATCAACGACAGGCAGAAAATGAACTGATAGACGTGGCGTACTGTATGGATACTCACGTGGTCAGGCTCCCCAGATCGCCTAGTAGCGACTGTATTGACGCAATACAGGCAGGCCCTGCAGTTTCAGTGCGTAGTATGCGAGGCCCGAAGCTTACCGCGTGTGCGCCGAGACTGACGGCAAGATCCACTTCATCGGCGTCGAAGCCACTTTCAGGACCAATCAGCACAGCGACATTGTCTAGTGCGTTAGGGTCGAGTGCCAGGTAATGAGCCAGGCTCTTCTCAGCCTGGGGTGCAAGAATTAAGTATAGGCACTCAGGGCGTTGCTCAGGGCGTTGCTCAGGGTTGTCAGACACATCGGCAAGCCATTGTAATAGCTCAACCGGTTCAGCCAATTCTGGTAATCGGGTCCGGCCGCTTTGTTCGCAGGCACTCACGACTATGTTCAGCCAGTGATCCATTCTCTTGCGAAGCCGTTTCTCATCCAGTGTCTTGATGGAGTGCCGAGTGTAAACCGGTTGTATGGCACTGACGCCCAACTCTACCGACTGCCGCAGCGTGGTATCCATGCGCTCTGCGCTTGATATCGCTTGAACCAGCTGAATAGGCAGTGGTGACTCTGTTTCGGGACGGTAGCGCTCCTGCACATCCAGTGACGCACACTTGCCAGGTGATTGTTGTCCGATATCAATCAGCGTTGCCCGATAGTTGAATCCGTCGCCATTGAATAGTTCAACCGCGGCCTCAACGCGCATACGCAGTACTTTGACCAGATGATGGCTAGCGGGTTTGGGGAGCGTCAGTACTTGCCCCGTTGAAATGTCACTATCCAGGTAGAAGCGCGGAATACGAGCCGTTCTTCTAACGCGTCGATGCGGTTTGTCGGTCATTGTCGACGCAGTCCGAGGAGCCCCGTCCGTGCAGATAGTTCCACCTTGTCCGTAAGAGTCTGCTGGCTACGTTCACGCAGCCGGGTAATGCAATGTGTAAATTCTTCTATGGCGGTGTTAAGGTCGAGCTCACGGGCGTCGGGATAATACGGTTTGGTCGCCAGAATAATCAGATAGGCGTAGCGGTTGGTATCTCTGAAGCGTTCCAGCAACCGGGCTGTTGTCATGGTGGCGTCAGCGTCACAAAAACCGATCAGTTTCAACAGCACATCCGCCCCGGGCAATTGCGGATTAATCTCGAAGTCGTCTGCCGGGACAGATGCAACCACGGCAGGGTATTGCAGGCAAAGAGACACTGCCCGGCTCATGGGGGTCAGGCCTGTATCATTGTGGGTACGCGATGGTCTGGCTTGCGCTGGAGGCGCTCCGGCCTGTGCACTACCCAGTGATACGCCTATTAGCGCTTCAAGACGACGTAAGGCCAGTTGTTTGTAAACGCCTTTGGGAATAGTTGCCAGCAATGGCTTGGCTTTCTCGGCCAATTGGGCCTTGCCGCCGATACCGGTGATGTCTATGTCGGTTGCCAGGTACTGATACAGGTAGTCAATGATGGGCAGCCGCTGCGTTAACAGATCGTTGAAGCCCGCTGCACCATCAGCCTTGACGATGGAGTCGGGATCCTCGCCATCTGGCAGAAACAAAAAGTGCGCATCTCTACCATCCTGCAGGCACGGTAGTGTGGCGGTCAGCGCGCGCCAGGCTGCTGCTCGCCCAGCGCGATCGCCGTCGAAGCAGAACACCACATTGGGTACTACCTTGAACAGTAACTCGGAGTGTTGCTGGTTGGCCGCAGTACCCAGCGTAGCAACGGCATTGTTAATACCATGCTGGGCCAAGGCAACCACATCCATGTAGCCTTCAACAACGATCGCCATACCTGCATCCTGAGCAGTCTTGCGTGCTTCATACAAGCCGTACAGTTCGTTGCCTTTATGGAACAATGGAGTTTCGGGTGAGTTGAGGTACTTGGGTTCCTGGTTATCCATGACGCGACCGCCAAAACCGATCACGCGGCCTCGCCTGTCCCTGATAGGAAACATGATGCGATTTCTGAATCGTTGATAGGGACGTTTACCGCCATCACCACCTATTAGCATGCCGGTCTTTAGCATGGCCGCTTCTTCACCGGGGAAGCTCTTCTGCAATGCGTCCCAGCCATCAGGTACAAAACCGATGGCGAAACGCTTTGCCGTTTCTCCACTCAGGCCACGCGCCTTGAGATAGTCAATAGCCTCAGGTGATTTGCGCAGCTCTGCCGTGTAGAAGGCGGATATCGATTCCATCAGCGTGTACAGCGGTTTGCTATCGTTCCGGTTCTGAGCCGCTTTCTGGTCACGCGGGACTTCCATGCCCACCGAATCTGCCAGTGATTCGATCGCGTCCACAAAATGCATGCCTTCATATTCCATCAGAAAACTGATGGCATTACCGTTTACGCTGCAGCCGAAGCAGTGATAGAACTGCTTGAGCTGACTGACGGTGAAAGAGGGTGTTTTTTCGTTGTGAAAAGGGCAACAGGCGCTGTAGTTATTGCCGCTTTTCTTGAGTGTGACTCTTTGGTCGATGACATCGACGATATCTACTTTTGCAAGCAGATCGTCGATGAAATGTTGAGGTATCTGCCCGGCCATAGCCTCACTATACGCCGCTGGTCAGGCCTGTCCATGAAACGTTGTCATGTCTCGTGTTCAGGCCCAACCAGAGTGCTACGTTACCGGCGTGGTTCACAACACTACGCCGCACGGCCCAGCGTTGAGAGCAGTTCACCGAGCTCGGCAGCCTTTGGCTTGATCATCCAGAAGCGCGATGCCAGCGAGTAGAAGTCCTCGACCAGGTGTTGGCCCAGGTTGCTGCCGGTCTCGGCAACGTGATCCTCGATCAGTGTATGCAGATAGTTTCTGTAGCGTTCCATCGATTCTGCATGCAGGCGGTGAATGTCGATCAACTCATGGTTGTAGCGATCAACGAATACGTTGTGCTGGTCGAATACAAAGCCCAGGCCACCGGTCATGCCAGCGCCGAAGTTAACACCGGTTTCACCCAGCACCACCACACACCCGCCGGTCATGTATTCGCAGCCGTGATCACCTATGCCTTCAATGACTGCCACGGCACCACTGTTTCGGACCGCGAAGCGCTCACCACCCAGACCGGCTGCATAAAAGTTGCCGCCGGTGGCACCGTACAGGCAAGTGTTGCCGACTATCGTGGATTCGCGTCCGGCGAATCGTGCGTCGCTGGGCGGCCGGATTACGATCTTGCCACCTGCCATGCCTTTGCCGACATAGTCGTTGGCATCGCCGTCCAGGTGCAGGTTAAGGCCACCTGCATTCCAGACGCCAAACGATTGCCCGGCAGTACCGGTGCAATGAATGTTCAATGGTGAATCACTCATGCCCTTGTCACCATGCAGCTTAGCAATCTCTCCGGATAATCTGGCACCAATAGAGCGGTTGATATTCTTGATCGTGTAATGAAAATCCCCGCCCGATTTTTTGCGTATGGCAGTCCGGCAATCAGACACCATCTGCTCAGCCAGCAAGCCCTTGTCGTGCGGTGTATTGCGTTCCACGTTACAGAAACGCGGTGCTGAATCCGGGATCCCGCCAGTGGCCAGAAGCGGCGTCAGGTCGAGTCGCTGTTGGCGTGGCGTATTGCCCTCAGCTGGCGTCAGGAATTCAGGGCGGCCGATGATGTCGCTCAGATTCCGCACACCCAGATGAGCCAGATGACGACGCACGTCTTCGGCCACAAATTGCATGTAGTTCATGACCTTTTCAACGTTTCCGTTGAAGTGCCTCATGCGTAAAACCTTGTGCTGAGTTGCAACACCGGTTGCACAGTTGTTCAGGTGACAGATGCGCAGATACTTGCAGCCCATCGCTATCATCGGACCCGTTCCAAAACCAAAGCTCTCGGCGCCCATGATGGCCGCCTTGATCACATCCAGACCGGTTTTCAATCCACCATCAGTCTGCACACGCACTTTGCCACGCAGGTTGTTGGCGCGTAGTACCTGATGGGTTTCGGACATGCCCAGTTCCCACGGTGAGCCGGCATACTTGACGCTGGTCAGCGGCGATGCACCTGTACCACCGTCGTAGCCCGAGATGGTGATCAGATCTGCGTAGGCCTTGGCGACCCCTGCAGCGACAGTACCCACACCGGCTTCTGCAACCAGTTTGACCGATACCAGTGCTTCCGGATTAACCTGCTTGAGGTCAAAAATAAGCTGTGCCAGATCCTCAATGGAGTAGATGTCGTGATGCGGGGGAGGGGAGATCAATGCAACACCGGGATTGCTGTGGCGCAGACGGGCTATCATTTCATTGACCTTGTGTCCGGGCAACTGACCGCCTTCACCGGGTTTAGCGCCTTGTGCAATTTTGATCTGCAGCACTTCGGCATTCACCAGGTAATGTGGTGTGACACCAAAGCGCCCGGAAGCGATCTGCTTGATCTTGGACATTTTCAACGTGCCGTAGCGCGCCTTGTCTTCACCACCCTCACCTGAATTAGATCGACCACCAAGTCGGTTCATGGCTTCGGCCAGCGTTTCATGCGCCTCAGGGGATAACGCACCCAGTGACATACCCGCAGAATCAAAGCGAGACAGAATGGACTCGACAGACTCCACGGCCTGTACCGGGATAGAAGGGCCCTTGGGTGTCAGATCCAGTAGATCGCGTAGCATGGCCGGGCGTCTGCCATCGACTGTTTTTGCATAGACCGCGTAGTCGTCATACTCACCGCTGGTAACTGCAGCTTGCAGCTGATTGACAACATCCGGGTTGTAGGCGTGATACTCGCCACCGTGGATATACTTGAGCAAGCCTCCCTGAGAGACTGATACCTGCGGATCAAAAGCCTTTTTTGCCAGCGCTTTGAGATCGGTCTCCAGATCGCTAAAGTCCATACCTTCAATACGGCTTGTGGTGCCGCAGAAGCACAGATCGACCACACTGGAATGTAAGCCGACTATTTCGTACAGCTGCGCACCACGGTAGCTTGAAATGGTGGAGATACCCATCTTGGACAGGATCTTCATCAAACCCTTGTTGATGCCTTTACGGTAGTTCTGTTCCAGTTGTGGCACGTCAGAGTCGGGTACTTCACCGCGACGAGACAGACCATGAATGGATTCGTAGGCAAGGTACGGGAATACACAGGTGGCGCCGTAACCGACCAACACAGCAATCTGATGTGAATCTCTGGCAGTACCCGTTTCCACCACGATGTTGGCATCACAACGACAGCCGGCTTTGATCAGTGCGTGATGTACAGCACCGGTTGCCAACAGCGCATGAACCGGTAACAGGCCCGTGATCAACTCACGGTCACTGATCACGATAATGACCTTCTGCTTTTCGGTCACCGCGTCAATAGCTTCAGAGCAGATACGCTTTACGGCCTCTGCCAGAGACTCTTCATTGGGGTCGTACATGAGCCCGATACGCGCGTGTGAATAGCCCGGTTCGTCATCCATTGCCAGCAACGTATCGAATTTTTCACTAGACAGAACCGGGGAGCGAACCAGCAGGCGATTGGCGTGATGATGTGTTTCGCGAAACAGGTTCTTCTCACGGCCAAGACAAGTCTCGAGAGACATGACAATGGTTTCCCGTAATGGATCGATAGGCGGGTTGGTGACCTGTGCAAACTGCTGACGGAAGTTGTCATAGAGATGGCGCACATGCGCCGACATGACCGGGAATGGCGTGTCGTCACCCATGGAGCCTATTGCTTCGGCGGCACCTTCTGCCAGAACCCGAAGCACCTGATCGCGCTCTTCGAAACTGACGTTGAACATTTTCTCGTAGGTGGCCAGCTGGCCGTCCTCCATGACTGCTGATGCAGGTGGTAGATCACGCAGACGCGAGCGCAAGTGACGCGCATTTTTCTGAAGCCACTTTGCATACGGTTGACGATGCTTTAACAGGTCGCTGATATCCTGAGGTAGCAAGAGCCTGCCAGATTGAGTATCTACAGCCAGCATCTCGCCCGGCTTGAGTCTGCCTTTTTGAATGATGTCGCTGGGCAGATAGTCGTACACACCCACTTCCGAGGCCAGCGTGATGTGCCGGTCCTTGCTGATGACATAGCGAGCCGGGCGCAGGCCGTTTCTGTCCAGAACGCAACTGGCGTATCGACCATCGGACAAGACAACGCCTGCAGGTCCATCCCACGGCTCCATGTGCATGGAGTTGTACTCCAGGAAGGCGCGCAGGTCGGAGTCCAGCTCCCATGTGTTCTGCCAGGCGGGTGGCATGAGCATGCGCATGGCCCGGAAGACATCGATCCCGCCTGCGATCAGCAGCTCCAGCATGTTGTCCAGTGACATGGAATCTGAGCCGTGCTGACTGACCAGTGGCAGTAGCTCGTTCAATTCTGGCAGAACCGGCGAGCGCAGCTTGGATGAACGCGCGTTGGCCCAGCTGCGATTGCCCTGAATCGTGTTGATCTCGCCGTTGTGAGCGAGGTACCGAAAAGGCTGAGCCAGTCGCCACTGTGGCAGTGTATTGGTCGAGAATCGCTGATGAAAAACGGCAATGGACGATTCGAGTGATTCGTCTTCAAGGTCGGTATAGAAGGTTGCCAGATACTCAGGCATTACCAGACCTTTGTAGAGAATGACGTCGCTGGACAGGGAGCACACGTAGAAGTCGGGGTCCGTATCGCGCAAGGCAATTTCAGAGCGACGGCGAGCCACGAACAAGTGACGGTTGAATTCGGCTGAATCCATCTCTTCTGTGGGGGATACGAATATCTGCTCGATGACCGGTACGCTGCGTTGCGCCTCCGCGCCGCAAGCGGTGATATCGGTTGGCACTACGCGCCAGCCGTCAACACGCAGCCCGCGTACTTCACATTCACGGTTCAGCGATTCTTTGGCCGCCGTGGCCAGTTTTTCGTTGAGGCTGAGAAAAACGATTCCAGTACCAAATTCGCTACCCAGCAATATTCCACACTCTTCAGCGGCCTTGCGTAGAAACACCTCTGGCTTGCGCAGTAACAGACCGCAGCCGTCACCCGTCTTGCCATCTGCGCCAATTGCACCACGGTGGGTCATGCGCCCCAACGCCGTTATGGCGGTGTCTACCAGCCAGTGGCTGGTACGGCCGTCCATCTGCGCAATTAAGCCGAAGCCGCAATTGTCGCGCTCGAAGTTGGGTTGGTATAGCCCATGTTCGGCTAGATTGTCAAGGTAGGTCATAGGCAGTGAACGGTAAATGGCCATTGTAGCGGTGGGGCAGACAAGGGTCTGCACAATCCACCATTATACCGAGTCCTACGTCCGCAGCTTCTCCTATGGATTGCAGGAGAGCAGAATATTGCTTTTCTGAAGCACGAATAGTCGAGTTACTGGGCTTTCAGAACGTCCTGAACACGACCAACCGAGCGAATCCACGGCTGATTGGTCAGCGCTGAAGAAGGCATGCCTTCGACTGCCGATCTGGCGTCGTCGATACTCGGATACAAACCGTTGAGCAACGCAAACCAGGTATCGCCGTCTCTGATGAACGTATAGATGGAATTGGGGGTGGGCAGAACTGAGGCGTTGCGTTTGAGGAAATTCTCTACAGACTCGCGATCTCGCGAAGCGCTCATCTGGACGGTGAATAAATCCTGATCCTGAACCAGTATCCACGTGGGTGACTCCAGAACACCCACAAGGTCCGGGTCCACATCCGCAGCAGCTTCTTCCACAAGACCTTCTTCCAGTTCTGAAGCAGGAACGTCGGCTGCTGCAGCAGTCTGCGTTGGAGTGTCGGTGTCTGTCGGGACTGTAGCCGCGATCTCGGAAGGAGAGGGGCTGTTTTGCTCGGATTCGCCAGCGCTAGCTGTATCGGATTCGGCAGGTTCCGGTGGATTTTCGTCAGCAACAATCACGATGGAATCGGCTGGTGACTGAACGTCCGGATCCTCGTTGACAGGTGCGTCCGGGCTGCTAGCCGTCGCCGATGCTGCAGAGACTGACGGTGTAATGGTATCGGCAGGGGCTGGTAAGGCGTCGGGAGATTCATCGGCTAACGTGGAAATCGAAGATTCCGTATCGTCTGCTGTTCCGTCAGGGTCGCTACCTTCGCTTGCTTGCGGCTCGTCAACCGGTTGAGCTTCAGCAACAACAAACGGCTTTGGCTCAACGACAGGCGTCTCCTCTACCAACTTGAGTGTCTGGCTCGACTCTTCACCACCCAGTGGCTTTGCTTCTTCGCTCGAGTAGCGATCAGCGTTGTCGCCTGATCTTTCAGGGATGAACATCGAGAGACCGCCCACGATCAGTATCGCTGCCAGAACGCCCAAGGCCAGCTTGCCAATGCGCGAATCCATCAGTGATCCGCTTGGTTCTGTGATCAGGTCTTCGGTCAGCAGGTCATCGGTTGGCCCGTAGCGTTGGTTAAGGCTGGTTGCCGTGATCGCGTGCAAGGTGCCTGGAAGCCCGCCGGACTGGGCGACAAGGTTGTCCACGTCACGGTCTGAAAAAGGCCACTCACCGTCAAATCCGGCCTGTGCCAGACGGTGTGAGAGATAGTCTGCGGCTCTTGAGGGGTTCATGCCGTCTATGGTCAGACTGGAATACGGCAGGTCTGCGCCCTCCGGCAGTAGATCGGGAATATGGTCTTCAAACTCTGCGGGAGCAGCTAGCGCAACACGCAGTAGCGTCTCATCCTGGCTGTTGAGATACAGCATGCCGCTGAGTAATTGCGTAAGTTCAGTTTCGGTAACGCGATGCGCATCATCGAGCACGATGGCGCTCAGGATGTTGTTGGCGACCATGCCCTGCAGGCAGGGCACCAGCGCATCGAGCATGTCCTTCAGGTCTTCCGGCGGCGCCTGCTTGAACGCCTCGAGCATGCCGGTGAACAGGTTGTGGGTGCTGAACCGGGCGCTGCCGCGGACCGAGAAGCACTGGATGCGCAGTCCGCTGTTGGCCCCCAGTTGGGCGAGCAGCGTGGACTTGCCCGCGCCCGGCTCGCCGAGAACCAGCAGCAGATCGTCGCCGGTGATCAGCGCCTGCTTGATGTCGGCGAGCTGCTCGGTCGTCGTCTCGTCGGCGAACGGTTCATCGCCCGCCGCCAGTTCGGCGAACGGCTGGCGTTGCAGTTGCAGGTCTGCCAGGGTCATGTCCGAGAGCAGACCCGCCGGTTCGGACTCGGGGGCGGCGGGCGCCGACATCGCATCGTTCCTGTGATGGGTGGCCAGATGGTAC
>ENA-ORXR01005064-ORXR01005064.1-marine-metagenome-genome-assembly--contig:-NODE-5064-length-10675-cov-11.835818_pt1 | contig 10675 bp, 18 predicted proteins | sample MGYA00237866_ERZ511479 | MGnify/ENA metagenome assembly ERZ511479 | reverse complement strand
CGGGCCTGTAGTACATGAAATTTAGTCTAGTACGCGTCTTAGTACACGTCTAGCATGCGCCCCACTTTCCCGACGATCTCATTAGTTCTGTGGCGGAACTGGAGGCGACTGCTTTGACCACAAACGGGCCGCTGCGGGCATGCATGGCGGAACCAACTGCTGACGGAGGCAAGCCCTGCGCAACGTGTGGTGAAACCGGTAAAACGGTTGCCTCGCGAACGGTTGCCTTGCGCGCCACGACCGCCGGCGCCAAGGGCTGTTGCCGTCCCTGACGAGAATTCACGGCAGATTCCACTGGCAGCCGTGGGGGTCCCCCCTCCTCCCCTCCCTCCCCACATACCCCCGCCCCTACTACCGCCATCTTGGCATCTTTCCTGGCTCAGTCTGCGCGGAATCGCTCCCCTCCTCTCACTGCGGGACGGCGGCCGCCAATCTACATGTGGGGCCGGCGAAAGCCGCGGCGGGGGCGACAATATCCACCGCCTCCCCTGCCGCCGCAGCAGCTGCTGCCGCCGTCGCCTCCGTCGCCGCCGTCGCGGCCCCTACCACCGCCACCGCTGCAGCTGCGTCTGCAGACGGCGGATTCGTGCCGCGCCGCCGGGGGTCGGAAACTCACGCGATGCCCACCCCCGAAACTCCACTACCAGTCGCTACCGGCCGCGGCCCCGTGTGTGGTGACCGTCACCTCGACCCGCTCCGTAATGGCCGAGCTGCTGTCGCCGGCACCCCTTAAATGCCGGGCGCGGCGGCGCTGGCATGCGGCCGCTGACGCCACCTCTCCCGCCCAACTTCCACCTTACCCAGCCGGCTGATGCCGGTAGCCGCGTGGTGCTGACCGCGAGCCCACCCCCCCTCGTACCTATCAAGCCCCGTATCGCCGCACGGGTCCGTGGTTCTTTCACCTGTGTGGTTGGCTCCTCGCTGTGCCCTCTTCGGCCCCCCCACTTCTCTGGGGTTGGCTCTACCCGCTGTCGGTAACGGACGGATGCCTCATCGGCGTGGTCGCGCCCGTGGCACGCCCAAGGCTCCAGCAGGGCGGGGAGGTTCTGTTCTTCGCCAGCTCAAGTTGAGCTTTGAGCGCCGCCCCCCTGCGGTGCCTCCGCCGCGTCGGAGGCTGGGCTTCCACTTCGGCGATGACGCCGCCGCCTCCTCCAACTCCGGGCCGGCCACCGCCCCCCGATCCTCCCCATGCGCTCCTGGCCCGGGTCCGCAGCCGGCAGCTGACTGTGGCGCGCGGACTGCTCGTGCTGGCCAGAGGGCGACACGGGGCACAAATCGCGGGAGAGGACCTGGACCGGCACGTGCCGCCCCTGCCTCCGGCGCCCCTCCTCAAGGACGCGGTATAAGGCCTGCTGCATCTGGCGGCGCCGCCACGCTGCCCCAGGGCGGCCAGTCCTCCAAATGCGTGGCGGCCGCTGTACGTCGTCGCTCGCCGCCGCCGCCGCCGGGAATCCGCGACCGTGGTATTCAGGCTGTTTCTCCACCGCGGGACGGTGAGGTCGTCAGTTGGCGGCAGCCACAGCTGGTGCTTCGTCGTCTTTTTCCTGCCGCGCCCGCGGATGCTGCAGCTCAAGCCGATGCTGCTTGTGGTTCTGGCGCCGGTCCAAACGATTACGACCCTGTCGGTGGACAAGTGCCTGCAGCGGATATTGAACGCGCACCCCGCGACGGTGGTGCCTCCATTGGCAATGCCAGGCGAGCTATACTGCTCGCTGGGCAAGGACCTTCTGGCGCGCCACTCCGGCGACGCGCCGCCAAGGGTGGCGGTGGAGGTGTTCCTGAAGATGCGCGCATGGCACGTTCCGGAGCACCGCGGCTACAGCAGGCGCTTCTGGAAGTGGCGGCGCCCGATAATGACGATTAGTATGTGCCGCCGGCCCAACTACCAGACCGCGCGCCTGTTTCCGCGGAATCAGGAGCAGCAGGCGATCGGGCGCTGGCTCAGGTGGCTGGATTGAGTCCGGATGCTGAGGAGGCATGTGATGAGCCGCCTGGTGTGGGCTCCTCCCGTGTCGCTTGTCGAGGCCGGTCGCGGGCGGCGCTGGACAGGGCATCCAGGGCTGTCCGTCGTCGCTTGGGTCGCGGCGCGCGGGGGGCGTCGCCTGATGGGAGTAGCGACGATGTTGAGACTCATGTGGCGGCGGGCGACGTAAATGGCGCTTTGCAAGGCGGAGTGTCCCGCATCGTTCGCGGCGCGGCTGCTCGGCTACGCTCCGCCCGCCTTAGTCCTTTGCGCGGTCGCCATGCCCCGGTTGCTGAGGCGTTTGACGTGTGGGAGATGGAGCGACTGGAAGAGGATGCGGCTGATGGTGCTGATGAATCTGCTGCCCGACCAAGAAAGCGTTTGCGGCGGGTGGTTCGGGCTCCCACCGCGTCCGAGGACGAGGGACTTTGATGGGTTGGGGGGTTCTGGAGCGTTGATAGGCTTGTTTTGCGGCAAGTCCCATTTCCTTTCGTACCACTGTCGCCGGCCGGCCTCGTGCAGTGGGCGTTTTTCAGATTCCGTCGGTCCGATGAAAAAGTTCCGCGGTTACCATCTTCTTTCTATCGGGGCACTTCTCGCTGAGAACGGTGCCCACGGTACGTAATGCCCTTCGTCGTAGCGCCCATTGGAGCAGTAGCTGCAGCCATTGGACGCACAGCATACCCCTGTTGAGGAACACAGCTATGTACGTATAATATAAGTCCAGGCATTTATGGAGCAACGCTTGAGAACAGGGAGCCGCTTGCGCGTGACAATACACATCAATGCGTTTTGTCGCATGCGTATGATGCAGATGAGTGGCGTCTCCCATTGCGTGCCAATGCATCTGTGAGCGGACGTCATGGATGCCTTTGTTTGGCGTACATGCGCAATAGTACAGCTTCATAGCGCATAGAATGCGAGCGCCTCCCAGCGGCGATCGAATCTCTCAATCCAGTTATCTCTTCGCATCAAGAACAGTGTAGCACCCCGTGAACAAGTACCAGCAACCGTTAAGCATTCGGTCAGGTAAGGCTTAACTGAGCCCTTCTTTACTTGTTTCGCACTAGCGTTCATTCGTTTTTATTAGCGCTACTTTCGTGGTCGATTAAGACGAGACACCGGTGAATCTGCGTCAATGGGTGGCTCTGCGGCGCCCACGTGATATTTCTTCCTGTGTCTGAGACGCTCCCCGGTTCGAAACGCCACCGGCGCAACCCAGCCTCCGAGGCACCGCGCAGGATGACGCCTCCGGGCAGGGTGGCAGCACCTTTGTCGGAGGGCTCTCCGGGTGGCGCCGCGGCGGAAGCAGGCGAGGCGGCGGCAAGGGCGAGCGGCACGCCCCCCCCCTCCCCTTCCGTCGCGCGACAGGGAAGGAGGCGCGCGCGGCTGAGGGGGGGGGCGGCGTCGCTTGCGCCGCGTCAACCCTGGGCGGCGGGCGGGCGCCAGCGCCGGTACGGGGCGTCGCCGCGGCGGCGGCCGCGGTTTGCGCGCCCGCAGGTGACAGGTGCCCCGCGCGGGGCCGCGCCGCGGCGGTGGACGGCGGCGGCGACTCGGCGGTGGTGCCTCGGCGCGGCCGGCCGCCGTCGGGCGCCGGCGGGGCGACGGCGGCGGTGGCCGGCTGCAAGGTGGCGGGCTGTACCGGGGGCGCGGCGCCGGCGGGGGGCGCCGCCCCAGAACGTGCCCCCGTCTGGTATATCGGGGGGGCGCCCCTCCGCGTTGGCGCCTGCTCTAGAGCGGGCAGGGGCGGCTGCAGCAACCTGGCTGGCGTTCCGGGTGGGGCGGCCAAGAGCGGCGGCGCCGCCACCGGCGGCGGCCACAGTCGGCCGCGGTTTCCCGCCACGGCGCCGCCCCCGCAAGCGAGCAGCGGCGCCGTTGTCTCCGCGACGGCGGCGCCAGGCGCCGCCGCAGCGGGTCGAGCGGGGGCACCACCGCCGCCGCTGCGGCGCCACGGCCCCGGCGCGTTTGACCCCCCGCTGCGCGGCGGAAAGGGCAGCGGCGGCTGCAACGGCGGCGCGCGGGCGGCGCTGTTGGCGGCGGGGCTAGGCGGCGGCAACGGCGACCTGCCGTCGGCGTATTGGTTGCGACCTGCGGCGCCGGCACCGGCTGCTCGTCGGTCGCCACGCCGCCAGCTGGGGGTGCCGCCGCCTCCCCCGTGGCGGCCGCCACCGCCGCCGCCACTACCGCCGGCAGCCGCGCGGCCGCCGGCCACCGGTGCGCGCCACCGTCTTTGACAAAGGCGCTCGCGGCGGCCGGCATGCCGCGAGGTGGTGCTGTCGTTCCCGGTGCCGTCACGACCGCCGCCGCCGCCAAGGACCCCGGCGGCAGCCGCGCTGACCGGTGCGCGGCAGCGGGCGCGCCGCCGCCGGGTCTCCGATAACGGCTACGCGTGGCGCGCAGGGTGGCGCTCGTCACCAGCAGATATTTTCGGCGGGCGCATTCTCGTTGCGTGATCGGCAATGTCGTTTGACTGATATGGTTGGTCCCGTGTCAGTCATTGATTGGTACTAAATTGGATCAAAAAATCTGCATCCGCCAAACAGTACTGACACAAATTCAGTGATAATAATTTGCGCAGATTATGGCTGAAACCGGAAAAACCGGTTAGCTATCCGTTTGCTTGGGTGTCCCCTTGGATCCACCGTATGACTCTCTTTGTAGCCCCCCTTGGCGACTTCCTGGCGACACAGCTCGCGCCTGTGTCGCCTCGCAGTAACCAAGAAATAACCCGAGAAAGCGAATGAGCAGAACCGCCGACGACCTCCACCAGACGTGGACCGACCTCATGGTGCGCACCTTCTTCTCCGCCCTCGGTCTGGACGCCACGGACTTGTAAGAGACAGTGGCCAAGGGCCTGTTGCTCAACAACGCGTACTACATGACTTTCCCGGGGCGTGGCGCGTGCCCAGATGCCCTGGCTTCCCTCTTTCGCGTTCTCGGTGCGTCCAACAGCGTGACCGATCCGGCCAACCCGACAGACGGGCGCTCTATCCGCGCTACTCTTGGTCACTTTGATTTCGTTTCTACCAAGGTGCGGAACGTCCTGGAGATGGCGGCCGGGCAGCGTGCGACGTCTCGCGCTGGGGCGGTGGGCGACGGAAACTTTCTCATGTGGGTGGCGGAGGTACGTCGTATGCATGCGGTGTTCCCCTCGGAGGGGGCGTTGGAGCGGGGCTTTCAGCTGATCGACGGCGCGGCGCTGGAACGCGGCCTACCACAGTAGTAGCAGACGCGCATTGACCGTTTGTGCTGCCGAGTCTCTTTCTTTTGTGGTCATTGTGCTCAACAGAATCATACCTTACATGTTATTCATACCCCTAACAGCCGCCCCCGCTCCCTTCCGCCCCCGGCCCCGTAGGGCCGCCCGGCCGCCGCGACCAGCCGCTCAAAAAACCGGCAGCTGCCTGCCAGCGCCCGCCCCAGTCAGCAGTGCGCCGTCGTGACTCGGGTCTCGTGTGCTGCGTGGGAGGAGGATCGATCTCCTCTATTGGTCAATTCACCCTCCATCAGCACCGCATCGCTCCAACCCTCATCCCAGAGCCCATTGCAACCGCAACGGTATCACGGTCTGATGGGGCTTGAAACAAGATCACCGCCGAATCGGATCTCGCGCGTTGCTGGGAGCCGACAACAAGCAGACGATCGTCACAGCCTCCCGACTGCCCATCCAAACGCAATTTGGATTTGATCGGATGGGCTTTTTGATGGGGAGGGATGGGCGATCGTCGGCTGTCGGCGCTGGCCGTTCGACAGGGCTGAGGTAGCCCCCGGTTGACGCTGTAGCGCCGACTGCTCCACGAGCAGCCTACACGCCCCGAGGAAGGAGTCGTCCGAGCACCGCGCCTAAGCGTAATTGAAGAGGCCGTGCCATGCCTCCAGCGCTTTGTCCCCATAGGCGCCCAGGGAGCCAAATCGCCACAAGAACGCTGGTGCGTGGTGAGCTAAGGCGTGTAACTTCGTTATGACACTTCGCTACGGAAGAGCGGCCCGCAAAGGAGGCACAAATCTATGTGCCAGTCGTGCAAACGACTCGACCTCCTCCAATAGCACGTCAGCGACAGTTTTGAGCGTTCCCACAGTTGCGGCCCAATCCGCCCACCCAGCGCGTAGGGTGGCCAGCTTTTCCAATGCCAGGTATCCGGCCAGGGCCTCACAAACCAGGGGGTTCTTTTCTGAGACCCGGTGGCATTCGCGCCGCTCCAGAGCACCGCCATGATAGGGTACAGGGCTGACACGGATTTCGTTCAACTGGGTCCGCCCTAGCACTTCTGCAGCCTCGACACAAGCTGCTGCCCCCTTGGCCTCGTAGACAGCCTCAAATCTCAAGTCGATTAGGACCAATGTACCCCCTAGTATTGTGTTCGAAGGGATGACCGCAACCACAGCAGGGTACACCGCCATCAGCGGGCTTTTCACGATAGAGAGATGCTGCATAACGGTAGCGGAAGATCATCGTTGTCGCACGCGTGGAGGGCCTCCATGGCCATCTCGAAAAGACGACGGGTGCGCAGGCCGGCGAGAGGGGCTTCTGGCCGCTGAAGTGTGCCATACTTGCCAATTAACTCCGCGTTCAGGGGTCCCGGTCGACTCTCAGCAGGGAAAAATAAGGACGGGAACCGCACGGACGCCCCAGCATGACCGACAAATGCGGACCAAGACGCCAGGTCGCCCGTTCAAAGGAGCCGTACAGCCCGAAGATTACCGCCGACAGCCACGCCTCGAGAGAGCGTCCCTTGCAGCTCCAGAACCCACGGTCCAATCATCTTGTGGAGCCCATCATTGTCGTCTCTAATGCACGACATTGTTGACATCAGTATCCTGCTGGCACGGCTCTGGGGACAAGCTTGACTAGCCACCGCTGCCTCGAGCTTGGACGTGGGAGTGCCACGACCCCCCTTGTCTAACCCCACACACAGATGTAAATCTGCAGTCGAATCAGAGTGAAGGGTTTAGGGCTGGCCAGGCGGGGTTGGAAGGAAAGCCTCAGTGTGCGTAACCTTAGACCCCGTACCGTTCCGGATGAAACGGTCGGCCCGTTGGCCAGACGACCACAGCTCTTCCGTGAGGCACTCGAGTGCACTGTGGATGTCAACCAAATGCGCACCTCGCTCGTCCGTCCGCACTTGCCGACCCGGATCCTTAGACACCGCCGCCACCGCTTTCCGCATTGTCTCGCGACTGGCGAAGCAGCTGTCCCGTCCTCCAAACGATTGTCGCAAGGCTCCAATGTAGGCCGCTGATGTTACATAGAGCCGCAATCAGGGCTTGTAGAAGGGATGGGAGAGGGCCTGACCCTTGGCCAGGGACAATTGCAGGGCCCTTGGTCTGGCGATCCTGTCGCAAGAGCTGCAAGACGGCAGGTTGGTAGGTAGAGGCCCGGTCGGACGTAATCTGGGCTTGCAGCTGGGACAGAGTCCTTTGGCATCCTTTCACGCGGAAGACTGCGCGAGGCGTCGCGTGAGGTGCACACACTAATGAACACACCGCACCCCAGCACTCTCGTGCGGCGGGTGCTGCGGCTCCTCCCTAGCGCCGCCGCCTCGGAATAAGCGTCCAACTCGGTGGGTGCATGCGTGATTGCGCATAAGTACTAATCAGCGGCAGCTCCGGGAGGGAGGAAGGCGCGTACGCAAAATCCACGGCTAGGTCAATGAAAGCACTGCTATGTCAGGAACTAGAAAAGAAATGGAAAGGACACATGAGGGCAGTGTGGTCGTTGTACAATTCAGAAACCTGGCCAACGCGTATGGGGGGACCGAGGGCGAGCCGGCATGTGGTGCGAGGCCCAAAGTGATTCGCATTCAATGTAAATTACAGTGGTATTCTCAAAAATACACGGCGCTGCTTGCTTCACGCCGCTTCATGGGGTTCGTCGCGGAGGGGGCGAAAACGTACCTCGGAAACTCGCTCTCATCATTGCAGTTCATGGGCGCTGGGGTCCACGAAGTGCGTGGCCACTGGTCTAAGGGAAAAGGAGTACAACCTCAGAAGGTCAGGAGAAAGCGGGATTCAGTGGAGTGCGGTGATGATGGCGGTGTGACTCGGTGGTGCTGGTAGCGACGACGGTGTGTCCGAGATGGACTGTGCCGTCAGAGCTGCGGACATGGGTCGAATGGCGCTTCAGGCTGTAAGAAGAGTTCAAACGAGGCCCCCGAATGGCCACAATCATTTTAACTCACATGTCCGGCCTTAACTAGGCGTGAGATGTGGACTCAGACTTGTACTAGAGCAATTCTCGTGTACTAAGCCCCCGATTTCCGTACTGACATCAATTCGGAGGAAAACTGGATCTGTGGCCGAGCGGGGGGGGGCGAACGCGCGTCATCCGGCGGGGGGGGGTCCAGCACGTGGGCTAAAAGTCCCCCGTGCTGTCCGCGGTGGGGTGTACCCGGCGAACCGGGCCAGATTTGTGCGCTTGTAGCCCCTGCTAAAGCAGGTTACACATGACGCGCACACAATGAAATTGGCTGTGTAAACGTCGTTTTGGAGCGTGTCAGGGCTGTTCAGGACTGGATGTCACCTATAAATCTAGGTCGGGCGTCCTGGACTACCAGAATCCACCAGCGTTCAGCACGTAGCATTCTCCAGATACGTTGTCACACATCATTCTAGAACGGATGTCCCTGGACTGCCAGAAGCCACCAGCGTTGAGTGCGTGAACGGCACAGCTCTGGGGGTCACACGTCAATTATTGTGCCGCGGTCTGGTAGCCCAGGAGCTTTACGACTACTCACCCGGCTGGCTCATTCTCAGGCTCAGTGCTGTCAAGCAGGCCGGGGCAGCAGTCATTATTTGACTCAGTCAGGCCTGTTGACGGTCAGATACGGTCGCCCCTTGCCTCCGGCACCCCCTTGCCAACATCGCAGATAGACAGAAGCCCCGATCACGGGCTCGGGGCGCCCACCGGGGCGGCGCGCCCTGCGTTGTGTGTCGGCGGGACGCATCCCCCCCCCCCCGCCCAGCTACGACGGCTTAATGCCCAACAGGGACCACCAATACGCGCACCGCTGCCCACCAGGTGGCCGCCGTACCCATGACGTGCGCCGTCGCCGACACCGACGCCAGCGCCTCTGACAAACTGTACGCTTTCGCGGCTTGCTCGACTCTTCTTTGTATCTTCGCCCTTACTTGTTCTCTCTCGTAGTCCTGCTGCTTTATTGGACGAAGTGGTTGTCTTCATACCATGATCAAGTACTGAATGGGTGCGTCTTAAATGCTTGTGCTTCCCTCCCTGATCGGGTTCTCCTACGCTGAGCTTCCTGCGATTGTGCTTTTTTCTTGTGCTCGCCTTGGCCATTTCCTTCTCGTGTAGTTACGGGCAGGGGCTAGGCGGGGATTGCGCAGAAGGCGGCGGAGGCCGGGCGGGTGGGCGGCGGGCGATCCATGACTGCCCCGAGAAGCGCCCCCAAGAGAGCAGTGGGGAGCCCGTGCGAGAGCGGGTGGGGGCAGGGAGTGTGGGGAGCCCCAGAGAGCGCACCAGGGATCCACGGGGGGAAGTTAAGGGCACCCCCACGAAGCACCAGGCAGCGCAATAAAAACCACCAATTTTCCTGCAACGCAATGAATCAGGGCAGCGAGACGTGGACAGCAGGTTGGCAGCCAGGAAAGTGCTTCTCGGTGCACTATGTGACGTTCTATTTGCCAACGAGGTCTATGTTTCATGTCTAGGACGCAGTTATTGTATATACTGCGAGAGTGCGGGGGTGCCCAAAGCTGCGCCGAGGCCTAAAATGCGAGAAACGTTTCTATACTGCATTGGAAATTTTGCAATGTGAATGGGGATCGAGTATGGTCTAGTACAAGCCATTCTACGCCGTAGTGGAGGCCTCTGGAGGCAATTTGAAAATTGTGGGTCCCGGCGTCAGTACAAAAAGATTGCATGTGCCCCACTTTCCCGACGATTGGAGCACATCCAAGCCCACCCAAACGCATTTTGGATGGGATAGCGCTGTGATTTTTCTCGGTTTTGAATCGGCGTTTCCAGCCGATAGCGAAGTCCCAGTTCCGCCCTTGAGTGCACTGACTCGCGAAGCCCGCCGGAGGGACAGCGTGTGATCCTCGGCAGGCCCGGCCGATTCATATTGAGAAATCTGGTATTGAAACATTGCGACCACGCCCTTGGGTCTCCGCGCCCGAGCAATGTCCGATCTGGGCAATTCTCCAGCTCCTGGGTTAAGTACCATCCAAAGATTTCTACGCGAGCGATTACTTCCTAAGAAACCGTCGTCGATGATCTGATACTTCGCGCCGGTCGCTGGACGTCTCCTCGACCCCTCGTTAGAGGTCGGCCGAGAGCAGCTCAGGGTCCGCAATCGGCTCGAGAGCGAGCCAACTGGTGCGAGTGGTCAATGTCAGGCCCGTTCCGGGACACAGGATCTGGTTTGTGACGCGGGTTTGCTACGCCGAGAACCCGGCGTCACACCGGCTCGGTCATTCCGGGACATCCTCTGGGATATGGGTTTGTGACGGCCCCAAATGTAACTTGTTCGATATACTTGGCTTCACTACTCTGATCTGCCCCTTTATCGTTGCGTCGGATGGAAACATGTGCCGATTGGTACGCACCGCCCAGGTGCGCGTTTTGCCAACACACCAGGCAGTCGGTGGAGAACGTGACCGTGCGGCCGAGCGCGAGGCCTTCGGCCGCCGGTGAGTGAGGTTCCACCGGGTGTGCACGGGTGCGGAGTGAGCGTGCCTGGTTGCGATTGTGAG
>ENA-ORXR01005062-ORXR01005062.1-marine-metagenome-genome-assembly--contig:-NODE-5062-length-10679-cov-12.764667_pt1 | contig 10679 bp, 11 predicted proteins | sample MGYA00237866_ERZ511479 | MGnify/ENA metagenome assembly ERZ511479 | reverse complement strand
AACCACGATTTTGCTTCCGCAGACCGTACGGGCGATGAAGACGTCGCCACCTCTAGCAACTTCACAGAAAGATGCGGGCAGCCCCGGCGCATGTTCTTATAGTCAATAAAGCGCCGGGGGACGTCCTCCAACGCCGTAGGGAGCCAAGCGGACCGCCAAAAACGTTTTTTTAAGTACTCCCGCAACGTGCACTAGAAAAAGGGACTTTTTTTTCGACGTGTGGGTGTAGGAAAGCACCCTAGACTGAAGTCCAGGGAATTAGAGCCTTGCAGTCGTTCCACAGAAAACCCAGCACTCCAAAATTTGCAACAGTGACATCACAACACGCCTAGTTAAGAGCGCACTTCTGGGTGAGACACGTGGATAAATTCAAGGAGCCACGTCCAAACGTTACAGTTGTGATTCAAACCCAATGTGGCCACTGCATGCATGTGCGGCGTGTGCACCGGCGCACCCGGCCAGATACGCATTCTTCCTTGCGCAACCACCTACGGCCCCATTCAACGCTGACCGGGCCCCCTTCACCGGCGATTGGAGCCGGGGGTGGATCCTCCATCTTCCTGGACCAGCCCGTCAACGTCAGACGATGAGCAGCGACGAGGAAGAGACCATTTGCTCTGTCGATACCCCGCCCATCCCCCCTCCGCTGAGGTATGTTGACAGATGATAACAAAGCAGCATACCAGCAGTCTCCTTTTTCTGGTCCGTTGCTACAACCACAGAGAGGCGAGAACGATGATCATTTCAATCCAGCTCTTAACCTAGTTTTCTGTTCTTGTTTCCATGGTATGGTCAGTTGTGTCTTTTTCCTCTTCACTTCGCATGGTTTGAGAAGGTATGAGGCTTCTGCTACATTGCAGCGGGTGTTCATTCGAACCGGGCCGGCCTACGTCTGTGTCTCGTGCTCCTCGCCTTACCTCAGGCCTGGCGGCGACGCGGACCTCTGGCGGCGGGCGGTATGCTGCGTCGTCATCGATGACGCAGAGTCGATTGAGGTCTTCAAGACGTTGGGCGTGCGAAAGTGCGCCGTGAGGGAGGGGGAGGATGCAAACGGGACCGTCCTGGGATGGTGTTTGCGTTGCTACTCGGCGTGCCGTCCACCAGCCCGTAAACGCCTGGGCGCGCAGTGCCACTCTCTCCTACATCCTCTCGTCAAGACAGACGCCGCGGCGTCGTCCATGCCGGGTCCAGCGTTCCTCCTTACCTGTGGGTCCCAGAAAAACGTGGGTTGCAAGCACGTCTTCCTCCGTCTGACCGCGAAAAGGTCTGCCCCGCATGCAATACGGCGGCCGAGTTGCGCAGTCGTGCGGTGCGGCACCCACCAACGCGCGTGTCTGCCTCGGTGGGCGGAGTGTCGGTTCCACCCGCGGTGACGGCTGTCATGCAGCAGGGCGACCTACCTGGGATTGATGTTGCGCCAGACGCCAGCAGCGTGGAGGGACTAATGCACGCACACCTGCGCCGAACCCGCCCAGACAAGATCACTACCGTTTTTTTCAAACGGACGGACTCGCACCTACGTGAGGATTTCCACCGCCATTAAGGCGGTGGTGGGGCCGTGGCACGGCCGGCGTCGCAGAGCGATGGCTGTGGGGACAGTGACACGCATCACCCTGGCGGACCTCTCGGCGGCCGCTGCAGCGATTTCCACCATCCAAAGTCAGGCCAAGTCGCGCGGGGGCTTGGCGGTCGCGCCGTGGTCATCTCTTTCTGTTCGAGAGCAGCTGCAATTTAAGGTTTGCAACCGCATCAGCGGGGTGACCTGGGGGCGCTTTCGCGCCCTCGTGGCAGCTGGTGGCAAGAGCTTAGCCAGCCTGCAGGCGTTGCGTGTGGAGGCGGCTGCAGCCTCGAGCGAGGCGCACCACGCGGTGACAACCAGTGATCAAGGGGCTTTCCTGCTCAGTCCAAGGGCGGCGGTCCAAGCCCGGCTTGACGACTAGGTCGCCAACGCGGAATTTTTGGAGTGCCCGGTTCGCGAGCCAGACTGCCTCTCTGAGGACGCTGGCTCCTCCTCGGACGCATCCCGGGGCTGGGAATCTGCCTCCACTGATTCAAACGACGTGGAGGTGGCGCGGGTTAGCGACGTTCCGCTTGCTGGCCCCGGGCAAGGCCCCTCCCCCGGTCACCCGGGTGGCTACCAAGGCGGGGATTTGCCACCTGGTGGCCCGCACCCCACTGATTGGTCTGCTCTGGATTTGCTGGGCAGCGCTACTCTGCTGAGCACCACGCCCGAGGCCAGTCCGGCGGCGGCTGCGTCCATGGCGTGTCAGATGGCCAGCCACGACGCGCTAGCGGCGGATGAATCTGCCGGGGGTGGTGGTGGTCGGGAATCTGGGACGTCTGCGGACGGCGGAGGCGCAACTGTTGGCTCTTCTCGGGGTGGCCAAGGAGCAGGCGACGATGCGGCGGCTGCTCCTGCCGGCGCAGATCCCGCGAAGCCCCCCGTCCAATTATGCTTTGGCATGGACAATAGAGGCCGGACAAGCACGGTGAAATCCTTCCTCGGAAGAGCCAACCAGCGCCACCCTGCCAGCGTTGGCCACTCAATATTGCTGTGGGTGTTCCCATGCAAGACAGATGACCATGCAGCACTGGAGGCAATCTGTGCTGTGTGGTTCGCTGATATTGAGGAGCTGCGCGCCAATGGCGTCCAAGTCCGGGGTGAGCCTCGCACCGTACAGGTCATCCTGAGGGAGACTACAAGTGGATGACCGCTTTTGCGGGCCACTCGGGGGCTTGTGCTGGCATGCTCTGTCTGTGGTGTACAGCAGTGGCACGGCCAACTGCCAAGAATGCCGCGATGGTCAAGCATTTCGGATGCATCCAAGACGCCAGCCGCTGCGCGGGTCGGCCACGCGACGTCGCCCACGCGTTGCGCATGTGCGTCACATACGCGGCAGGCCCAAATGGGTCCCTCGCACGTCCTAGGGCCTTGCGACGTCATCTGTCAATCGAGCGGCGCCCGCTCATGGTGATTGCCGCCATGGATGTGGCACCCATGCCTCTCCATCTGACGCTGGGTATCACAATCGCACTACTGGAGCTTTCCGTGGAAGCCATTACGTTCTCCCTGGGGAAAGCCGCTGCACTGGCCTTCTGCACTTCCATGGGTGAGATTTTTCGGCACGACGCCGGCGTGTGCCCCGCCCCCTACTCTGGTGAGACGTTTGAAGGGCGGGAGTGCCATCGTATTGGTCGCAAGCTGGGGCTTGTGGCTGATTTGATGGACGGCACCGCCCCGGGGCCCGGCGCGGTGGCGTGGCGGCGCGCATACTCCCTGTGGGAGGGGCTGCTGCCCACTCTCAACCGCGCTGATACAGTTGGTGATGATGCGATTGCCCAGTTTGGGACCGACGCTGCCGCTTTCGTGGATGGGTTGAGGGCTGGGTTTGCATGGTTCAGTGAAACCCCCAAGATGCACGTCCTGTGCTGCCACGCGGCCGCGTTTCTCCGACGGTTTCGGAGTTTGGGCCGGTACAGTGAGCAGGGACTCGAGGCCCTCCATGGTCGCTTTAACCAGGATGCGGCCCGCTATACGTCGGCGACGTTCCTCGGATCGTTCCAGGCTTTTGTCAAGTCGGCAGCCGTCGGGGGTGCGCCCGGCTCAGCCGCCCACCGGCATTTGCCAACGCGCAAGCCCGCGGCGGCAGCGGCGCGCGTCGCAAAGGGTGCTGGAGACAAGCGGACACGAGCGTACAAGGAGCAGGCTGGGCTGGCAACCAAGTCGACCGCCTGCCGCGAAAAGGCGACAGCTGACATGGCTGCCTGGGTGGTGGGTGTCACCAAGGCCGCGGCCAGTCGCATTGGCGCTCACCTGGACCGCTTGGAGCGAGCCAAGTCACGGGCGCTCACCACGCGTGGGAGGGAGACCGCCGCCGACCTGGCGGCTGTGAGTGGGTGGGTAGACGACGGCATGCTGTCAGACAGCGAGGCGGCGTCTCCGATGCAGCTGCTGGGGTGGGGCTTGGAGACAGATGAATGTGATTAAACGAGCTCGGCTCGTGTGATGACCACCATGTGATGGTATGTGGCAGCGTGTCTGCGGGCAAGTCAACGTCCAGGCTGCCGCACGATGCCAAGACAGTTGAAGTCTGACCGCGACACCGCGGAACACTGGCACAGCTTCGTGTAAATTGTTGTCCAGCAATGCTGCGATTAAGCCATAGAAACAGCCCTCCGGGTGACACGTCCTCGACTTTCTGGAGATTGTTCCCAGATCGTCCGCCACGCACTTGAAGCATGAAACACATACGTTGAACAGCGATCTGGCCAATCAGAAGTCGAGAAAGCCAGAAGTCCGCTTTGGGGCTCTTCTAACTAAAGGTGTATCTCACCCTATAAGACGGAGAGAAAAATCGTTGCTGAGGACTGAGTATTGTACCAACGGCCACGAAAATTTCGCATATCATGGGATAGTGGGTGGACGTTGCCTCCACAAAAAATGGCGCTATGAATCTTGAGTACCTGGGAGCTGGCTGTCGGTGAGAGTCATTCGTGAAGCGTTGGACCCGATCGAGGCGCTCTGATCTCGTGGCGCAACGCAGAATTGACAGATATCGGCATACACATTGAGTGTGCAGGGTCCTGGCAGGCATTCTGAATCGACTGGAAGCCTCCCTACTAGATTTGGGATCGAGGGGGGAAACACTTGCAAGAATCGGACCCCTGCTGGAGAGAAGCGCTTCACGTTTTGTGCGACTCCCTGGCGCTTCAGAAGTGCATGTTTTTGACAACCAACTGGATGTAAGGCTTTCTATGGTCAATTGCGACTTCTGTGACCGTCACGTGCACGATTAATTGCTGAAGCGCATACGGTACAGGATCAAGGGTTCCGGAAGTGCCCCTTTTGTTCATGCCTATGTTTTTTGCATGCGCTACAAGTCGTCCAGAGACACTTGGAAGATAGCATCTAGCGATGCACTCTTGGAGCTCTTGAGTCACTCTTCCTTTCTATGTGCTTTTTTCTTGAATACAGTGCGCCGTTGGCGGCTTTGTGCCAGCCTGAAGTCGCGTCGCCGCCATCCGTCTTATTGCGTGAGATGCACCTTTAGGCGTGCCACAGGGGCCACAGGCGTTGTCGTCACTCTAAAATGATAACTGATGTTTTGTAAACATTCACTAGCGAGTCAGTAAAATTGACTAGTCTTCTAGTTAAAACAGTAAGAAGAGAATGGGGGCTATTCGTTATGGTGCGTGTCCCAAAAATGAGACATGCGCGTTTTCTGGAGGACTGACACATCACTGCACGGGGGCAGGTGGGGTGGGGTACGAGAAAATTCTCGACTGGCCTCCATGGTAAGAGCCTCTCCCGAGGCGTTCTTGGCAGACAACTCCTTAGTACCCGCCTGTGGGCACTGTTCTGTGGACCTCTCAGGTAACCCCGATCTTGGAGCCAGTCATTTTCAGGTTCTCGGGGTTACAGGTTTGCAACGCCAAAGCTCATGTGCTAACTGAAGCTTCGATGAGGGGTGTCCCAAATCATGTTTTCTTCACAGGGGGCTACATGGCGGTCTTTTTCACGTTTTTATTGATAAGGTGGTGCCCCTTTCTCCGTGGACAAATCGTCAGCACATGCCTGCTCTAGTATCCGTGCATTTGATTGGGGCGCGTGATCGTCACCTGTTGAAACCGCAATGAATGACACTTCCCCCCATGACACGTGAGGATGTGCCGCCTCTGCTAACACTCTCAGGGGCCGTTCCAGCAACACAGTGGGACCGAGTGGGTCACATTACATTATCGGACCACTGCAGAAGGCCAGTGGGCCGAGAATAATAGAAAAAACCGCGATGTCTCATTTTTGGGAGACGCACCATAGATATTTTGACTTTTAGCTGTTCTCCGTTAATCCATGGTGAAAAAAGATGCGATCAATGGGGTCAACCTTGTCGAGAACTGTACAGTCAATATCCGCTGATATGGCACTCTTGTGCATTTTGTATCCCACCTTGTGTTTCAAGTATTCTTTGACGACAGCTACTTCCTGTGGTTTGCTGGATCGGGCCAATGAGATGCGTTCTTTCCGCCCGATCGTTTGCTGCTGCTCTCTGGTGCGTCCTCAGCAATCGCGATCCTCCCAGTGACATGGCAGGGTGCCATACAACTGGGACGCGTATAACCAGATTTTGACAGTATCACCCTACTTGGGGGGTACTGAGCCGTACTGGGGCCCGATTTCCGTACTGTGAGCCCGAAACGGCGGCCCGGTGCCCAAAACAGATGCCGGGCGCAACTTGGCCTGCGCCACGGCGGCCGAAACGGGGGCTACAAGTTTGCAATTCATCCACTGGAGACGGCGACCGGATTCCGCGCCTTGTAGCCCACCTCTGAAGCAGGCTATATGTCTATCGAGAGATAGGAAGATCGAGGCCTCAGGGACACATTTAAACGGCGCAGCGGTCACCCGCACGATTGCCAGGCGACTCCCGGTTCTGTGACTTGTAGAACGTCCGAAAGCAGGCTACAAGTTTGCGAACGGAGACAAATCAGCGAGTCGGGTACCATTCGACGTGCGCTGCCACATACAGGTCAAGCCTCAATCTACGACCGGTCACACATCGTCTTCGTGCACCAAGTCTACTTGGGCGGCGGCGGTCGGTGCGACGCCATGACGATCCATGTCAGCCGCTCAGGTAGCTCGTCTCATGTGCACGTGCCGCATGTGCTGCATGTTCCTCTGTGCCTGAAAAAAGTGATCACAGCCAGTAGTAGCTCCTGAAGGCCTGTTTTCCCGAAGTCGGGGAAGGAACTGGGGTAGCAGCAGGGGGGAGGAGGGAGAGGCCTTTGGCAAGCAGCTCAATGCGTAGAAGGACACATCCGCGACAGTTGCTCAATCGTGTTCCGACGCACTCGCCTCCGACGCACCCTCCTCCCAAGCACGCTTCGATGAAGAATATCTCCTGCGCTCCTCGGTGGGCTGCCCGGCGCATCGCGACCAAGTGGTGAAAGACGCAAGATCACACGGAGTCTGAGCCCGGCCCACCAGCATCATGAGATCGCAGCCACTATGGGCCCCTGAAAACGTGCAATGCACGGCTGCCGACCTGTTTTAGACACAGGCGCCGGCAACAAATTGGTCCTACCCCATGTATTACCTGCCAACTGGCAGAGTTATCCTGAAAAGCTTGAGCGCACACACCGCATCAAGGATGCAAATAACAACCGCCTTATAGCAAAGTACTCCGTACATCTGTACTTGGAAGTCGGGTGCGCCAAGGTGTTCGACCGATTCTGTGTCGCCGGACACCTATCGGTACCCAGTTCATGGATAACCATGTCGAAGCTATGTTCACTTGCTTGAAAATGGTAATGAGCCAAGACCACGTCGGAGACGTTACCCGTGACCGAAGGCGAACGCCTATCCTCGCCATGCTGCTCGCCAACAAGTGGGACCGGTCGTGGGAAGACCAACCTACCAAAAGACGGCGTGTCGCCAAGTGCGCGTCAAAGGACGCATGGAGGAATGGGTTATGGCAAACTATGCTACTCCTGGTCTAGTGACCATCCCGGCAAACATTCGCCTATGTAGGCACATATCAGTGGCTGGCGCCAGGGGATTCGCACTCGTTAAGCCCGATGAACCATTCTGGCTAAGGTTTGTGACTTTGGGCCGGACCAGGCCATAGTTCGCAAGCGCAGTATCCCCGGATTCTCCTAACCATTCCAGGGGCCCATATTGACCGCCATAACGGAGGATGAGGCAACCCACACACTACCAACTGGTGAGGACCCCCCAACCTCTAAAGATCCTGTAGAGGATTTCGACCTCAGTCAGGCACCGGAACACTTGCACAAGCAAATCCGGGAAATGCTACGCACGCATTCTGCGATGTGGGATGGCACCCTCGTCACTATTCATGATACAGACCATGCAATAGTCACCCCAGCAGACGCCGTACCCATTCGGGCACAACCGTATCGCACGGGGCTATTCAAATGGCAGATCAATTATGATCAAATCAACATGATGTTGAAACTGAAGGTCATAGAGCCCAGCCATAGTGCATGTCCAAGCCCCGTCGTCATCGTGCCAAAGAAGATTGGCGAAAGCAGCTTCTGTGTCGATTACCGACGACTCAACAACATCACCAAGAAGCATGCTTATCCACTTCCTCGAATGGAGGATTGCCTCGACTTCTTAGGAGATGCTAAGGTCTTCACCTCGCTTGAATGTACGGCCGGCTATTGGAAAGTGCCTCTACGCCAGGCTGACAGAGAGAAGACCGCGTTCACAATGCACGCGGTATTTAACATTGGCTGTTCATGACATTCGGGTTGACCAACGCACCCGCTACGTTTCAACGAGCCCTGGACATTATCTTTTCAGCCATCAAGTGGCAACTGTGCCTCGTCTAGACGATGAAATCATCTTCTCTGCCTCTGCAGAACAACACGGCACAGACGTCGACATGGTACTAACGTGCCTGCGCGAAGCCGGCGTCACACTCAACTTCGACAAGTGCACGTGGTTCTCCGACGAATTCGAATACCTTTGAGACATACTCCGACCCGGACAGCGTCATGCTCAAAATAAAAGCGTTGATGCGTTGCAAAACGCCTCGTTCCTCACCACGAAGACCCCGCTTAAAAGCTTCCGGGGGATGTGTAACGTCTATACACGCTTCGTCAAACACTTCGCTAACAGGGCGAAACCGCTCAATGCGATGACCCGCGCCGAAGACCCCCCGGACCTGCCAAAACCATCAGACGCAGCCCTTTCGGCCGTCGATGACCTACGCCATGCTCTTCTCGCACAGCCAATCTTGAATTTTCCGAAGGCCAAAGGCCAAATGATTGTTGACGTTGACGCCTGCGCCGACCGACTGTGATGCACTTTGTTGCCAGAGCAACCTGACGGTTCTAGATTACCGGCTGGCTATTGGAGCCGTGGCCTCAGCCCTGCTGAGAGAAACTATTCCACGACGGGACTTGCGTTCCTAGGCGTCGTGTGGAGCGTGCTTAAGCTCCGCCATTTCCTCGACTGTCACCGCTTCCTCATTTGGACCGACCACCAAGCTCTGAGCTGAATTTACAGCACAACTGACTCTAGTAGTCGCCTGATGCGATGGCGCTTACGGCTGTCAGAAAATACGTTCGACATGCAGTAAGAATCCGGTTCCTCCCACCATGCCGCAGAATTCTTGTCCCGAACGGATAATGGTGCCGCCGTTGAATACATCAACGTGATATCCCATCCCGTGCATTGGCCGAGACGGCCAACGGCTTGCTGACGGGGAGGTACACGGGTACCGACAGGCCGGCCCCCGTCGAATACGACGATATCGTTGAGGCCCAAGAAACCGACGAGTTCTGTGTAGAGTTGGCTACATGCGTGGCTCGCAAAACCGCGAAGGACTTCTTTCAAAATGAAAGCAATGTCCTAGTCAGGCGGGCGCCTTAAGGTGACCAGTTGGTCATTCGGGAAAGTCTACGCAAGCGTATCCTTATTCTGGAGCATCATGCTACGGTATCAGCCCGCCCGGGTATGAACCGGATGTACTGCGCCGTGCGGCGTCGGTAGGTTTGGCCATCCATGGTCACAGATATGTAGAGCACTATTACAAAGTGCACCACATGTGCCCAGAATTTGCTGCCACATCGACGACATACGTCGCCATTGACGTTGCTCACAGCTACGCAACAATTGACAGACCTATCGGTCGATATCTTCGGACCAATCCCCGCTATCAAAGCTGGTAACCGCTTCATCTTTTTGTCATCACTGACCGCTTCTCCAAGCTGAAAACGTGTGTTGACTTACGGCGCATCACCGTAGTCTCCGTGGCACCAGCCCTTTTTGACGCATGGGTCGCCTGTTACTGTGTCCCAGACCAAATCCTAACGGATCATGGCCCCCAGTTCATGTCAAACTTCTTCGTCGCCGTATTGAAGTTTCTTGGAACCAAAACGGTGCGCACCACGGCGCACCACCCGCAGACCTATGGTCAAGTAGAGAGGTAAAATCGTACTGCAGTTCTCTCAATTCTGGCCGATCGCAGCAAGAACAACCTACAGTCCGCACAACTGCTGGTTGGCTGAGAGCTCGTATCCGGCCCAATGGATGGCTGCCGTGCATCTGTTCAGCACATTTGCTCTCTTCGGGATCGGCCAAAATTGGGGAGACTGCATTAACATGGCTACACGACTCCGACATTACGTCACAGACGACCTTCGTTGTTGGGACGCGCTACTCCCCGTATTGACCTTGGCATAAAACAGCCGACCTGACCCGTCGACAGGCATTGCGCCATTCGAGCTCTTTATCTCTCGAAGAATCCCGAGCTTGTCGGTACGTGACCTCCCGCCTGGGACTCCGTTGAAAAACAAGAGGTACTCTCAACGATGGATCCCCCTTTGCGCGCAAGCGCGAGCTCATGGCTAAGCTGAGACAGCAGATCCCCGCCGTCGTGGAGGTCTTGCAGAAGATCGAACAGCGCTATAAGCGTAATTTAGACTCCAACGCGAATACAGGGAAGAAGCGTACTCCTGTCGGTGACTACGTCTATACGACTATTTACAAACAAAAGAACAGGCTGCAAAGCAGGACCATTGATCCTTTCTGTGGGGGAAACCCCCCTGACAGGGGAGACACGACCCCCCGGAATGAGCCGGGGACGGGTCGTGAACAGTCACGCAACACCCCCCTAGGGGGGTAGCGTGGGACAACCCCCTTGGGGGGG
>ENA-ORXR01005059-ORXR01005059.1-marine-metagenome-genome-assembly--contig:-NODE-5059-length-10682-cov-16.526450_pt1 | contig 10682 bp, 5 predicted proteins | sample MGYA00237866_ERZ511479 | MGnify/ENA metagenome assembly ERZ511479 | reverse complement strand
TAAGGTGCCAGTTCAACTTACATCCTTACGCCATCGTTTAATCGGTGCGAAAAGGCGAAGTTTTGAGCGGGATGGCGCAGGGATGCCTATTTGTTGAACATAATTGGGTACAGACATTCTATATAGTTTATTCTTCTTTCTTGTAAAAAAAAGTTTTCTATTTACCCACTTACAAAGTCATTATTTGCTAATTTACTGCGTATGAAAAGTCAAAACTGAAAACTAGCAACTTTTTTATTTGAAAACAACAACACACAATTAATTGACAATTAGATGATAACCAAGGAAATTTTAAAAAAATAGCAGATTTTGATATTCGTGAAGAAGTTCGAAATAATTTGGATTTAGGAGACTGTTTAGGAGAAATTGAACAGGCAATGACTAACTTAAAATACTTGTTAATAGGACTTAAGTTAAAAAAATAATGTCAACAGTTGAACAAAAGGAATCGGATATTTATGTTCAGGGTATTCCTAGAGCAGGTTCTACTTTAGCACAAATGATTCTTTATCAAATGACTACTGATGGGAATATGGATTTTGATCATCTTTATGACGTTTCGCCTTGGTATATTGCGACTGCAAAGGGAAATGCAAAAGAGTATAATGAATACCTTGAAAATCCTCCTGATTATGGAAAAAGAAAAATCATCAAAACACATCTTGAGTATGCAATGTACAAGGATTTGAAAAAAGGGAAATTTATCTACATAATTAGAGATGGCAGAGATCAATCTATCTCAGGATATCATCAGGTTAGAAATTATTTTGTTCCCGATATAAAATATCAAAACTATGTAGATGGTTTTATGACCGATTATTTCCATACAAATGAAGAATGGTTACGCAATTAAAATGATCTGGATATTCTATATATCAAGTATGAAGATATGGTTAATAATAAGGACACTGTAATCAACAAATTATCGGATTTTTTGGATATCCCACTTACACAAGAAATTGTGGAAAGAGTTATGAAAAGAACTTCATTTTCATTTATGAAAAAACATGAAAAAAAATTTGGAGAGCAGTCGAAAGATCATAGAATTTATAATCAGTTTATTCGTAAAGGAGAAACAGGAAGGGGTAAAGATTTTATGACAAAGGAACAACAGGAAAAATATTTTGAACTTGCCAAACCTTACCTTGGCAAACATCAAATAACCTTAGCTATTGCTGAGAAAAATAATAATCATTATCAAACACGCTATCATAACAAATAACTGGCAATGGTAACCAGTACGTATTTTATACATTTCCACTGATTTTGTTGCTTTTATGTAAAATATTTTATATATTTATGAATTAAACAACAAAAAGGACTCTTTAAAGTGAAAAAACATTTTTCTCATGAAAAAAGTACCTTGCTTAACCGATCCAGTGCTTATTCTACAGATATCGCTAATGAATCTGACGGAAATTCAATAGCACCTCCAGTCTTGTGTATTCAAGCATCAAAAAACATTGAAGAAGAAAAAGAGGAAACTCTTGAAAAGCAGGAAACAGATGAGGTGTCCGGACATGCGGTTAAAGATTACAGTGACGAAGATAATCCAGAAGAAAACAGTGACCACCCATCTAGTGGTTTCAGCTATCCCCCATTCCGACTTCCAACGCCCACTAAATCAAATACAAGAAGTGAGGCCAATGCAGTTGACCCCTTTCAACTTCCTAAAACTGATGAACTAACTGCCAGATCTAAAAGTGATGATAGTGGATCCGACAATGGTTCAGCAGGCAGCGATGACAACCAGGGAACAGCACCCAATGGTCTACCTAATGCACTAAAAAGCAAACTGGAAAAAAGACTAGGGTATGATTTCTCAAAAGTGAAAATTCATAAAAACTCTAAAAAGCCCAAAGAAGTCGGTGCATATGCTTTTGCTATTGGGAATGAAGTCCATTTTGCTCCTGGGAAATTCCAGCCTTACTCCAATAAAGGAAAAGAGATGATTGGCCACGAGCTAACTCACGTTGTCCAACAAAACCAAGGAAAGGTAAGCAAGACAAAAGAGATCAAAGGGTTTAAACTAAATGACGAAAAAAGACACGAAGAGCAGGCAATCCAAATCGGTAAATCTTTAACAAAAAATACCGAAAATAGAACACCAAAAAATAACACCTCAAAACTTCGCCCTCTATCAAGCAACCCTCAATCAATTATTCAAAGAGATGAAATTGAGGGCGGTGACAGTGTTATTCCTTCAATAAAACTATTTGACAGCTATTTAGATATACCACTAGGCAATATTACTGAAACACCAAGTATTTCGCTAAACTTCACCATACTTAATGGTGTTATCGCCACACAGTTTACCGCAGTCATTGATGACAATAAATTTATAGAGGGATTCTTGATCATTGAATCCAGCGAATTACCCAATGTCAGTTTTAAACTAAAGATAAATTCAGAAGGCGTGGTAGAACCATCCTTGCATATCGAACGGAAAATCCTCGGATTCAACACAATTGTTAACGGCTCAATTACACCAAATGGACTGGAAGGCAGTGTTAATGTAGCCATTCCAGCAGGCTCTCAAATCATTTCTGGTTTAGAAACAAGCAGAGGTAGTATTTCCTATACATTTGGCAACTCCAACCATTTGTTCACAGGAAGCATTGGTGTCAAAACCACAGATGGCCTTGCAGAAGGGAATGCACAATTAGAGTTGGATTCAAAAACATCAAAGTGGGCTGGCAATGCTGATTTCAAATGGTTGATTCCCGACAATTTATTGAACCTACCTGCTGGAATTAATATAACTCTACCCAACGGTATCACGTTTGCAGCTTCTTTTTCTTCCGATGATGGATTAATGGTAAACGGAGATATACCAGTTATAATTAGTGCATCTGGATCAATCGGAAGTACAGCTGTTGACGGCTCAGCTACCTTGAGAATTGTTGTAAAAAACAATGCTTTATCTGTGCTCCCTATACAACTGCAATTGATCGCGATTGGTGGACTAACACCGCCAAACGTAATAGAAAAAGTAATCAGCAATCCAAGTAGTAATCAAGTACAGCAATTTAGAAGTGATGTAGACACAGGAGCAATAATCTCCATAGAATTCCTTGAATCAGGACTGCTAGACAAAATAATGCTTGATGCAAAGGGTGGATTAAGTGGCAAAAATCGCGTAGCAGAGTTTGCCTTTTCTGGACAAGCAAAAGTTTCTCCATTTGCTTATTTAGGTATGTTTCACCTGATTACAAAAAGTAAAATACCCCTAACCAAAGGGAAACGATTTGCAACTTCTATTACACACGGAAGCCAATTCTTCGTTTCTACTAGCAGCCAGGGATTAATTTCCAATGTAGATGGAAGCGTTGGTATTGACTTTGACGAGCATGAGGAGCCGTTGGCCAGAATGACACACATAGGAGTACTAAACCCTGATAACGGCTGGTCATTGTCTTCTAAAATCGAATTGGTTGATGACATTACGATAACTTCACCAGAAAAAACTGGATTTGGTTTATATATCTTACCAACTACCAATCTAGGCGCCACGTTAGTCAATGGAGAATTAACCAAAATTGACGGAAAATTAGGAATATTAGTGGAAGATAGCATCGGAAACCTTTTAGAAGGTCGCATTGAAGGAAGTGTTGGTCTTGCAGAAGATAGTGATGAACTCACCTTACATTCCGCCACTGCAAAGGCTTCTTTAGTCAGAGATTTAAACGTAGATATAGGTCTCAGTAAAGTAATATTACTAGAAGGAAACAGTATTAATGCCGGTTTTAAAAACGGTCAACTTTCAGAAATAGGTGGTTCCTTATCTGCCATTTATGATGATGGCAAGAATAAGATTAATATTGACGCAGAAGTCGACTATGACATCCTTGGTAATAATATTCGTAAACTTGATGCTGGACTGAAATGGGATAGTGATTTGACACTATTTGGACTTGCCGTTAGTAATTTAGAGGGTGGTCTCAGCATAAGGAATAACCAATTAGTTTCACTGGGTGGAGAAGCATCAATAAGTGGGAATATTGGCAATGTTACCCTAGAAGGCGAAGTTGACCTTGCTTGGATATCTGATGAGGAATCCGACAGTTACTTTTTGGGTGGTGGGAATTTAGATTTCTACTGGTTTGGGAAAAACCAAAACGGCGAAGATAGATTTGTTACGGGTTCTGTTAGCGCACAATTTGACAAAGACTATTATTTCATCCACGGAGAGGTAGAAATGAGTTTGATGAAAGAGCTAACTGGTGCCGCGGACGTTTCAATGGACAAAGAAAATGGTCCAATCATTTCTGCCAGTATAGCCTACCATAATACACTAATCGAAGCAGATGAACTCTGGAAATCAGACTGGCCTTTTGAGTTCCCAATTCCACTCGGCATAGGCCAAATAAACATTGGATTGCTAATAGAGGCATACCTCACTACTCTCCCACTGCTTGTCTATGGAATTCTAAAAATTGATGACTGGAGACTGAATGCTCAAGATTCACCAATATTCCATCTAGGGCTTGGGGCTTCTTGGGGACTGGATTTTGGGGTAAAAATTATGGCCTATATTGAATTAGCTCTTGGCTTTTTTGATATAATAAACATTTCCGCGGGAATTCGGGCAGGTCTCGGCTTACAGGTTCCGATTAGAGTGAACCCAGAAATTTGGATACACAGTGATGGCAAGAATGTCTGGGGAGAAATCGGCTTTTTACTTTCTATCAAACCTGTACTTGAATTATTAGTAGAAGCTTATCTCGAATGGAACTTACTTGAACTTTGGGATGGAGGGTTTGAAAAAGAATTTGATGGTCAGAAACTAGGAAACATTGGTGATGTAGAAATAGGCGGAACCTTTTCCTTCGGAGATAAAACTGAAAATAAAGCAACAACTACTGCCACACAGGAAAAAATAGAATCAACAGCAAAGCCGATACAAACTCCTGCTGGATTAAGTGCCAAAGACAGTAAGAAATCTGAATCGAAAAAAGATCCTAAATCTGATGTAGGCATTTCTGGTTTGGCTGATCAATTAACCACACCTGATAAAGACAGCAACGAAAGTGGTAGTGATGAAAAAAAGAGTGACGGAACAAGCTCCGTTAACGCTCTAAAAGAAAAAATCGACAAATTTAGTCCATACATAGAAGGAGTCCAAGCTTGTCTGCATATGGTTAAATTGTTTAGTGCCGCCGTCAAACTAGTAAAAAAATGGGGAGTTTTTGGCTACATCTATTGGAGAATGCTTAATGCTGCTAATCAAGAGGAAATAGATGAAAAAAGACGCACAATTGATGAGTTTAAAGACATCTTGATTCAAGACGGAATCATTCGAGATGGTAGCTTTTTATCAAAAGTGTTGGATTTGCTTAGCGGTAACGCCACATTTTGGGGATTCATCTGGGGGTTGTTCCTAAACTGGGTCGATCCGAATAGAGGCAACAGGAAAATTGTAGATGGTGGACATCATATGAAAATGGACTTGTTGGAACGGGCAGGACTATGTTCAAGCATGATGGATAAGAAAGTCTTAGGTGGTGAGAAAGCAGAAGGAAGACTCATTATAGTTGTTAAAGATACAAAGAAGGCACAAGGAGACGGGGGAGCTCGAGAATTGATTAATAGAAGTGGGGGAATTGAAACTTGGGATGACGAACTTGATAATGATTTGCTCTGGGGATCTGATGATAATAAAGCGTTATGGAGAACCGTTCGTCTACTATTCGACGAAGAAACGAATACAGATAAAGGAGGTGCAACCTACACCCCCGAACCTGGAGCACTCATAGAACGAAGATCAAGATCTAATGAAGAAATTGCCTTGAAGGCGTTTGGTCATGAAACCTATGCCATCTACCTTCCTCCTGAACCGGCAGAATCAAACAATTCTAACTCAAATCAAAATCAAGGAGGCAGTAAGCCAGGCATCGATGATGATGTTGTTCCAGATAACCATACGAATCAAGAATCGAATACAACCTCCTTAGTTCAAATTCCTTTTTGGGATGAATTAGGGGCTATTGCAAGCACAACGCTTAAATCCACTCGATATTTAATTGGTAATACTATCGAATACACCCACAGATTTGAGACGTTTGAATTTTTAGCAGAAGTAGTCTACGGGAACAAAGCACTAAACAAAAATCTGAAAGGTTTCAATTTAACTGTTTTCGAAAAAGAAATAACGGAAACCAATGTTATTGAAACGATATATCATTACAATGATAATAGCAATGGTTATGACATCAATAATCATGAATATGAAAATTATGATGATTTCGGAAATTATACAATTGAGGAAATAACAGAAGATGTAACCTACATCCAAATGGAAGAAGGTGCCACGATCAATCTACCTACTCTTGAAGAATTAGGCTCTCCTTGGGTAGAAGTAGACCCAAAGGCAATCGGCAGCACAGGCTTAAGTGTAAAAGTTGCTAGAGGGGCTAACGATGTTCCTATCATGTTGTTATTGCCAATAGACCAAGCTGTCCTAGAACTGGCAGCAGAAGCGAGTGCAATAGAAAATGCGAAAGGGGCAGCAGACCAACTCTTAGAAGTCGCTACATTCACAGATCAAACCACACAAGAAGAAGCTGAATCCGCCGCTACCAAAGCAACAGACTTGATCGACTATTTGCTCACTTCCGGTATCCTTTCAATCGGTCTAGGTGGTCAGGAAAGTGATTCAGTACCATTAGAAGATGCCAAACCAGGAGATATTGTCGAAAAAGGGCATCATGTCTTACAAAAAATCGCAGAACAGATTTATCAACACCAGGAACGTGCCGCCTGGATAACTGCGGCTACTAAACAAAATTACGCACTTACAGACGAGGACGATCTGCTATATTTGCCAACATGGGAAGAAATGCACGGACTAGATGTACTGCCAGCAGACGAACGAGGTGTTGCACCAAACTCAAAAATTGAAGCGCGAAACGGTGATTCATGGGCAGCCTTGTCGCTTAAAGCCTATGGAATATGGGAAAAAGCAGTAGCCTTAAGCGAATACACTTCAAATGCTGGATTGGCATTGGATGCTGGAGTAATAATTTTGTTGCCAGAAGAGCATGTACTCGATTCTTCCTTGCCTGAGAATAGCGGTGAAAACGAAAATGAAGAATCCAATGATACTGAATCGGGAGGAACAGAAGGACAAACAATTGGCGATAGAACCTTTAAGCCTGGCACTCAAATAGAAATTAGAGATGGCGATACCTGGAGTGCTCTGGCAGAAGCCACTTACGGCGATTTCGCCCTATTTGTAAGACTTGCCAATCACCCTGCCAACAAGGCAGTTAAGACACTACCTGCTGGAGAACTCGTTACACTGCCAACTCATGAGGAATTGATGGAAGTTTCTGAATTCGGTCTGGGCTTGTCTCCTAACGGCTATCCACTATTGACAGAAATGGTTCGGATTGTTTGTGCTGATGAAACGCACCACGTTTGGGTAGAGAATCAAGCAGAAGGAGAAAAAGTTGAGGGTGTCTGGATGATGGCTTCTGAACATTTTGAGCTTAAGCCAGCCATTACAAAAGGACTAGCAGAATCAGCGGAGTCATCAGAACTACATGCGAGCTACAAAAAATTAGATGGAGTAACAGGTAAAGAACATACAACAGAACATGTTAAAAATGAAGTAGTAAAACCGACCAGGGAAGTCGTCAATGCTGGTGGGTTGGGATTGGAAACAAGTGATGGAGAAAATGAAATTAGTGAGGACATGTACACTGCTCCTGGTTGGCAGGACGTTAATGAAATTGGTCTTGTTTATCAAGCTACTGGCGCAAACCTCAGAAGCAAACCATCCTCAGAAGATTCTTTCATTATCAATCTTCCACAAAATGAAAAAGTTCAAATCTTAAGACACAACCCTCAAACTAGTTGGTATGGCGTAGCAACGAATGATGGGCAGATAGGATACATCGCAGATTGGCTAATTCAAAAGCAAAGTGAATCAGATCAGGATTGGAATGTTTTGGAGGAATTAGCATTTGGTGCAGCATTTAATGGTGGGATCTTGCATGGTGCGTTCGATGGTTTAGTAGCCATGGTAAAGGGAGTTCTTGATTTGGTATGGGGAGCAATAAAAAGTGTTTTCAAAGGAACCATTTGGAGTGACCTCAAAAACCTATGGAGTGCTATTACAAGTCTGACTTTTGATGACTTAAAAGAATTATTATTTGGATGGATGGATCCTTGGATTTTAAAAACTCAATCAGATAATCCGTTTGTTGCTGGACATGCCTATGGATATATGACAGGTAGAATACTCTTTGAAATCATCTCCCTATTCGTAGGAGGAGCTGGTATTGCAAAAGTCGTATCTAAACTAGGAAAGTTAGCAGGTAAACTGGCTGATTTTAAAATTCTATCAAAAATAGGAGATAAAGTAAATAATGCTACAGGAAAAATAAAGGAAGGTCTTGCCAAACTGCTTACCAAAGCACTTGATTTCTCTAAGATGGATTTGCCTGGTGCATTACACCATGTAAAATTTAGAGACCTTAAGGTTGCAAGAAAGGAAGGAATTGGAGGAGCTCATGACGGAGTTGAGTGGGGTAAAATAAGACAAGTTGATGCAACTAATAACCCCGGTTATCAAGTGCCTGTTGGTAAAACACTTGATCAAGTAGAAGAAATCGTCGTAGTAAAGAAAAGTCCCTCATCTACAAGTACACCCGGAGTAGAAATTATTGAATATAAAATACCTGCATTAAGCGGAAGAGCACTTCCTGATGTCACAACAGGAAAATTGAAACCAAAGGGTAAAAACTTAACCAAAGGGGTGTACGATCCTAAAATTTGGACAGACCAAAAACTTGTAACTGCACTTAAAGAAGCACTTCAGGATGCTGCTAACAAAAATGGTGGAACACTGAAAAGACAATGGTCTGGATTAACTAAAGAAGGATACCTTATGGGAGGCTATTTTGAGAATGGTAAAGTAACTTCATTCTTTTTTAAATAAATTTCATTAAAAAAATGTATCATGTATATCTTAATTACGGTATGAATTATAAGATAATAGAAAACCCACCTTACACTGATTGGAGTAGAGTAGGTTTAGAACTTGATTATGAATGTGATCCGCTCTTATTTTTTATGAGTTCAGTTACAATTGAGGACTTTAGCAACTTACTTGATTGCCTTATTAATAGTGTGACTTACTCAAACAGGTTTGCATCTTTTACTATATATGAAGACTTGGATTGGGAAGATAAAGAAGATATAACTATTGATGAAAACGAAGTTTTGATCGAGCATCACCATTTTGGAAATGCCGTCATTAACACTAAATTTCTTAAAAAGTTAGTATTTGATTATGGAAATAAGTTATTGTTAGTTTATTCAGGAGATGAACAGTTAACAGGATGTTTTAAAAATGATATTTTATCAAGACTTAACTTATTGGAAAAGCAATTATAAATGCTGTAAATTATCAAAAAACCAATCTTTTTGTATAGTCAAATTGAGCTGGTATCAACTAAAATAGCTACACCAATCCCATAATGCAAAAAAAAACAAAACAACAATACCTACAAGCAGCCCATCAGTTTGTCGAAAAAATAAAAGACAGTGGTGACATCATTGGTATCATCATCGCAGGTGGGTTTTTAAATCATGTAATCCACAAAAATTCGGATGTTGATATATTTGTCATACTTAAAGAGGATTGTTACTACTGGGAAAAAGGAACCGATTGGATTAACGATGTAGAAATCGAGTATTTGATGTATCCGCCACACTTAATCCGAAAGCAATTTGAGCGGGAAATTCGAAGGCCCATATCTGCCAGTATGTTAGCACATGGCATCCTTGCATTCCAACGATCTGATGAAGTGACAAAAATCATTGAAATTGCAAAATTACACCTGAAAGCTAAATTGCCAACCATGGGAAAAACTGCCATGGAAATCGCAAAACACAAATTAGCTGACCGTTATAAAGATCTCGAAGATCTCGTGCTTGTTGGAGAACGCCTTCCTGCTCAATTAATCAAAAATGATTTGATTCAATATTGCATCGATCTCTTCATCAAAATTCACCAATTGAAAAAGGAGAAATTTAAACGTATAATTGCTCTTATTGACCCTGTAGATCAGCAGTTTACCCGACTCCTTGAAGCGTGTGTTTCCTCTGAAATTGACGATCTTGAAACGGCACGAAATCTTAAGTCGTATATCGAACAATTGCTAGGTGGGCCAAACCCTGAAAACTGGAAAATAGTTAGTAATGTTTAATTATTAATTTTTAAATGTTTAATGATCAATTACTCCCTTCATAAAACAAAGAGAATACAGACTAAAAAAGTGCTATCTGTTTAGACATTTCCCTCCCACTAATTCCTACAAGTATTAAAAGACCCTTTTATAATGGTTAATAATTAATGTTTAATGATCAATTATTCCCTTCATAAAAACAAAGAGAATACAGACTAAAAGTCCAGTCTGTTTAGGCATTTCCCTCTCCCAATTCCTACAAGAATTAAAGACCCAATTAATCATTAATAACTAAACATTAATCACCTTTTATAATGGTTAATGATCAATGGTTAATGATCAACTACTCCCTTCACAAAACAAAGAGAATACAGTTAAAAGTCCAGTCTGTTTAGGCATTTCCCTCTCCCAAAAGTCAAAAAAGCAATCGCTTACGAGTTGTTAACCAATCAGGTACAAATCTCCTACACAAAACCCTTGAAAAGG
>ENA-ORXR01005056-ORXR01005056.1-marine-metagenome-genome-assembly--contig:-NODE-5056-length-10692-cov-11.933585_pt1 | contig 10692 bp, 14 predicted proteins | sample MGYA00237866_ERZ511479 | MGnify/ENA metagenome assembly ERZ511479 | reverse complement strand
TGAGCGGGGGGGGCGTCGTCGTGCGCGCTGGGGGCGTCGTCGGGGGCGGGGGGGGGGGCGTGGGGGGGGGGGGGGGGCGTCGTCGTGAGGCCGTCGTCGTCGCCGATGATGCTGCACCGCCCTGCGTCAAAAACTCACCTGCGTTTGGCCGGACAAATGAAAATTGAAGAGAGAAGGACGACTGACGTGAAAGTGTACAAATTATATTCGAAAATGAAAGTACCCCTTGTGTTTGTGTTCCTATTCGGATCGGCCAAAATTGGGCATCGTGCAATAGGTGGCCTGGGAATCGGCGAAGGGGATTTCCCCACTGCTTGCGTGTACCTGCGTATAATACGGAGTGGAAAGGAGGGACAGATGACCGTCCCAGTCTTTCTGGTGCTCCGCGACATAGCACCGGAGCTGCCGCACAAAAGTGCAGTTGTATCGTTCCACCTGCCTGTTGGTCTGTGGGTGGTACGGAGAGGTATAGTTCGAGACTATACCCATCAGCCCGACGATTCCCTGCTCATATACCGAGGCGAACTGAGCTCCGTTGTCCGTAACGATTGAGTCAGGGATGCCATAGGCAGCCACCCAAGTAGCAATAAACGCTGACGATACCGTCAGCGCTGTCGCATCCCGTAACGGGATGTCACGCGTCAGCTTTGTGAACCGGTCACAGATGACCAGCACATGCTTGTGTCCACCGCTAGAGGTGGTCAATGGGCCTAGCAGGTCCATTGGGAGCGCCCAGAGGAGCTGGAGAGCCGGAAGCAGCTTCATGGTAGAAGTGTGCCTCCGATCTGAGAGGCGGTTCTTCGCGCACGCGGGGCACTGCTCCACGTGCCTATATACGTCCACCGCCATAGTAGGCCAGTAGAAGTATCGGCGGAGGTGTGGCAACACAGCACACCCACCCCCCAGCCCGGGGGGGCGACCGTGCCGTGTGCCCGGTAGTCCCGAAGAAGGACCCCGGAAGAAAACACCGGAACCGCCGAGACATAACTGGCGTGGCCGGGTACACCCCGACGAGCGCGACACAGCACTGTTGGAGCCGAAGGTTTACTTGGTGGGCGAAGGGGGTCGGGGCCAGCACCGCAGACCCCCCCCCTTATATACTCTCGGGGACTCCGCCCAGAAAACGCCAAAAGAGGTCCCAACATAGATACGCACCCCGACCCACCAGGGCCACCCACTCCCACTGGGAGTGGAAGGCAGTGAACCACGCATCGCTCCCGCCCGAACGAAGCCCATTAAGTAAGCAAGGCGTAAATTCCAAAACATTAGCGCAGGATGAGAACCCAGGACGTTTAGGAAGATGTAACGGTTACCCGATTTGGGTGTATACTTCCGAACTTCGGTACTAAAGCAAGTCGCCCGTTAAGCCGTTAACTGGGACACTTAGTTTGTGGCCGTCTTCCTAACCATCCCAATGACATGGCCTGGTAAGTGACCCTGGGCCTGTGTGATCCTCTGTGATCTGGGCTTGTAGTTGCGACGGATCTCGACTGGTGAGCGCGGGAGGTGGCATACTACCACAATTCCCCCTTTCCAAGGGTCAGCCGTCCCGACTGGCGGTTGTGGGGAGATGTTTTCCGACAGGGGACCCACAGGGTCACTCGTCCGGGGCTGTGGCGTGGCACGTGCCAGCAATGCGGTCAGCCCACTTGGCGGGCCGCGGTCGGAAGATGTTTCTGGCTCGGGCCCCGAGTGCAGTGGTCCGAGTGTGGATGCAATCAGTCGCAAGGCGGGGGTGTTCTCCCGCCCCTACGTCACGAGTTCACGTGGGGAGTCGCCGCGTGTCGTCGCGTAGGCGGTTGCTCTGTGTCGCGTCGCTTGCCCGAGGCGCAGACTGCCTCTGGCGCACCCCCTCGCGTACCCTCATTCCCTCGTGTCTGAGAGGGCGGAGGGCTGCGTTCTGTCCTGCCAGCGTGAGGCCACTCACCCCCGCTGGTGTGGGCAGGGCGAGACCATCGCCCTCCCAGTTCCCATCGGCAGCCCCTGACTCGGGGGTGCCGTGTTGGACGCGCCCGTATATGGGTCGCGCGTGCTCGACATGTACTCGCGTCGGGTCGGGTGCGCAGCAGCCTCGCTGCCGTCGCTCGCTTCGCCGGCGGCAGACTACTCCCCGGCCATCGATTCCCCCCCCCATCCCTGAGTGAGGGCGTAGGCTCTTCCGCTTCCTTCCGGTGGGTCACTCCCCCTATCCCCATTTTGTTTTGTCTTTCCCCGTTTGTTTGGGTTCCCCAGAGTGCGGGTTGTGGGACTGTTTCTCCCCGCGGGGCGGGTGACTCCCCCTCTCCCCCTGGTTGCGGCGATGGCTTCCGCGGAGTCGACGCAGGTCCGGGGCTCCCCACCGGGGGTGCCCCTCTTGGAGGAGGTGGAGGTGGAGCTGGCGAGTGACGCGTTGCCGGACACCCCCCCCGCGGCGCGTTCCTCGGCGACGGCGTCGCGGCAACCAAGTGCGTCATCCCCGGCCGGGTCGGCGGCACACTCGGCCGTCGGCCTTGGTCACGGACAAGGCCCAGCGGTGTCGGGCTTCCTTCTTCCGGCGCACCCCGGGGAGGGCGCCCGTGCCCAACGGGCGGCGCTCGTGGCGGCCCAAATAGAGGCAGCCAGCGGGGGGACTACTCCTCCCGCGCCACAGGGCTGATGGACGCCACCACCCTACCCGACTGGGATGAAGGTGGGTCACCTCCGGGACGTCAACTTGGCAATCTCGGACGCACGTAGAATGGACGCGTGGCAGAGCTGGTGCGTCCAGTTCCCACCCAAGTGGAGTTCCGCCTTGGGTTCAAGACCTGTCTCCCGGCTCTACTTGAGGCGGGGGACAAGAAGAGCGTCATGACCGCCCACCGCTTGTTCGCGGCCGCCCCGGAGGACGAGGAAATCGACGGCCAGAGCGCGGCCGTTTCTTGGGCGTGGGCGTCGCAATCCCCGCCGTACTTGGCGAAGGCGGATCTACACGTCAACCACGCTGCGGCGCGCCAGGAGTGGCTGGAGCGCGACGATCACGCCGACTTCTTGTCGGCGGTGCAGGTGGAGTTCCGAGGTGCACCGGGACATGCGCCCGCGCTACTATGCGGCGCGGCCACCGTGGTGGTCGGAGGTGGAGGTGCCTTTTGGCTTCCCGGCGTGTATGACGCGGTACGTGGCGTACTTCGCCACGGCTCTGCAACCCGGTGATCACTTTCACAGAGCGTTTGCCATCCTCGCTACCAACTGGGTGATCGGGGTGGTGTCGCCCGAACTTCGGGTGACCGTCGAGGCGGCCAAGGCGCGCCGGGCCGTACACGCGGCGGATATCACGACCTGGACGCCCCGAGTCCGAGTGTGGTGGGGCCGTCCGGCGGAGGCTCTTCCCGTGCCTACTCGGCCCGTGAGTCACCGTGGTTTGGCGCGGCGCCGAGTCGGCGTCGCGACCCCCCCGCGTTCGTCATGGTGGAGCCTTTCCCCCTGCGCCATTTGCTCGGGGACTGGGCCGGGAGCCTCTGCCGCAAAGTGTTGCGCGGGGGCTCCAGGAGATGCTTCCCGCCCTGGTGCCCGTCATCTGGGACGCGGCCGGGGAAGTCACCCTGGTGGCCTTGGCTGACACGGTCGGGTGTTTGAGCCGCCGTCTCGCCTCTTTTGCCGCCCAAGTCGGGTCGGCTGACGAGTCTTCCGCGGCGCTCCGTCTACTGGAGGAGACCGCTCGCCCCGCCGTCGGGGCCCACTTGGTCGTCCGACTGGAGGAGCACCGAGCCCACTTGGCCTGGTCGCAAGGCAGAGGATACGGACCCACTGCACCTCCGGCTGGGCAATCATCCACGCCGCAGTGGGGCGTCGGGACTGGGGCGTCCTGTGTACAGGATGGGTCCGCTGAGCTGCGCGGGGATTACTCCTCCCCGCCGGCGCCGGGGTACGCGCAGCTGCGATATGCCCACGGTACGGGTTCCTCCGGGACGGGATCCACGCCGACGCATGCACAACTGATGCAGGCGTGGGAGGCGCAGCGGTCTACCGTCCCTGGTGTCCCGTCCGCGCCGGAAACGTTCCGTCGCGTGAGTTGGGGTGGACCGAGTGGGGCCCACCGGGATGCATCGCCGCGCAGGGAAGGCCGGGGCCGCCCCGGTGGCATGTAGCCGTAAGAGAGGGCCCCAGCCGGGGTCCTGGTGCGGTGGAAAGCGTATTTTGCTTTGCTTTGCGTTGGTACACACGTAAACGGCCCGTTTGCATTCCACAGTAGGGATCGTTCCTTGCGGGTGGTGACCACGCGTCGTCCGGGGTGACTCCCCCCGCTCGGGTGTCTGCCGCAGCGCGATTTTGTGCCGACTGAAGTATCGGCGGACCTTTTCACTCGGAAGGTCCTCGACATATTCCCAAGTGTACTCTCGGGGACCATACCCAGGCCAGCGCACGCGGAGCATGAGTCGCCTCTTCTCGTCATACGCTTGTCTCAAAAACTGATCTAACACCGCCTCCATCATTTTAGTTGACGATGAAGGCAGGGCGGGCACTTGCCACGCGGCGAGAGCTCGCTCCCAGACTGGGTCGCCCTCGTGTGGCTCCGGTGCCCGTGTGGCATGATTGCCATTACTCGTGCGGATGCCATTGTCACTCTCGATGGTCAGCAGCCGCCCATCGGACTTTAGTATCATATAGGGGCGTTCGTACCTGTCCCCAGCATATTTAGGACTCCTTCATAAAGTACTGAGGCAATTTGTGGCCCGATATCCGAAAGTGTGGAATTGGGTATGCCGGAACTGGCAATCCACACGTCCAAGAAGGAACTCAGTACATCCAGAGCCGTGAAGTCTTTCAGAGGGACGACACGAGTCAACTTAGTGAAACGATCGCATATGACCAGCAAATATTCATACCCCTTGGGGGTGCGTGGCAAAGGGCCAACTAGGTCCAATGCAACGGCCGCAGAGGGCTCTTTCGCGGGGAACAGACGCACGGAAGCAGTACTCCGCGTCTCCATGAGCCTCTTCTTGGCACATGTGGGGCATGCCGCCACCCAACCAAGCACGTCGGCGACCACAAAAGGCCAGTAATATCTTCGCCTGTGGGTCTGGTACATCCGAGTGGCACCTGGGTGTTCGCCCAGCGGGGAGGAAGGTTCCCGCTGGAGGATGTCTGTCGTGAGGGACTGGGGGACAACCACTTGTTGTACCCCTTGCTGATGGCCCTGACGGCAGAGTATGCCGTCTCCGCTCGCGCAGAAGCGGGTGGCCTCGGTAGTGTTCAGGTCTTTCTGGACCTTCTGGCAGAAGTTATCGGCCTGTTGGGCCGTGGCCAACTCTGCCAACGGGATGGGCAGCGCCTGGGAATTCTCCGGGCGTCAGGGGTCTAAGACCGCCCCCGAACTCGTCGAAATCGTACCCCGACTACGGGTATCTCCTCCGGGATGGGGTCCTCGTCTTTCCCCTCAGTCGGGATACGGGACATCGCGTCAGCCAGTGCACGACGCCGGCCAGGCTTGTACTCCACGTCATAGTTAAATTCGGCAAGACGTACCCTCCATCTATTAAGGCGATTGTTCGTACATGTCGTGGTGGTCCGTCCCCACCACAGTGCCTGGTGATCACACCGTATAAGGAAGTGCGTCCCTTTACTATAGGGACGTAACAAAGAGACGGCCCATACCTCTCCGAGGCCCTCTATCTCCGTAACGGTATAGCTCTTCTCAGCCAAGGTGAGTCCCTTACTGAAGTAACCAAGTGGGTGATACTCGCCCGATGTGTATTCCTGGAGCAGGCTGCAACCGAGTTGGTGGTAGCTGGCATCCACGTCGATGATGTACTTGCCTTCCTTCCCAAGGAGGGCCAATATAAGCGGGTTGCAGAGCAGTTCTCGCAACTTATTGAACGCCTCTTGCTCCTCTTGAGTGAGAGTGGCAAGCCTCTTTGGCAACGCTGTACTCGCCAAGCGATTTAGGGGCTTCGCGTGCTTCGCAAAGCTGTCGGTGAAGCGCCGATGTATATTACACATCCCCAAGAAGCTCCTCAGTTCGGATTGCGTCTCGGGGAACTGGGCCTTCCTGATGGCTTTCAGGTTCTTCTCATTGACGCTGATGCGTCCTGGCCGAAATACAAGGCCAAGGTACTCCACTTTGTTACTGAAGAGGTGGCAGTTTTTCTCTTTAAGCTTGACGCCTGCGTTTCCCAGTAGGGTAAACACCTTGTCCAAGTGGGACAGGTGTGTCTCAGCATCTTGGGAGAAAAGTATTATGTCGTCTAGGTGGACCAGGACGTACCGCCACTTGACACCTGCTAGTAGCATGTCAATGGCGCCCTGGAAAGCTGCCGGCGCATTGCATAGGCCGAAGGGGAGACGTTTGCACTGGAACTTCCCCGAGTGGCAGATGAGCTTTGTGAGATGGCGATCCTCTAGTGGTACGGGGATCTGCCAGTAGCCCGCGTTACAGTCTAACGTGGAGAAGAAGTTTTCCTCACCAAGTGCGTCGAGGCCGTCATCCATGCGGGGGAAAGGGTATGCATCCTTCACCGTCCCCTCGTTCAGTTGACGATAGTCGATGCAAAACCGATATGAGTCATCCGGTTTCGGCACCAGGACGATGGGGCTAGCCCACTCACTTGAGCTGGTCTCAGTGAGAGTCAGTTAAGTCATCTTGTCGACCTGCTCCCGTATTTTCTCGCGGGGCGGGGCCCCATCCGATACAGGTTCAAAAAGTACTGGCTTGGCCCCGGTTTTGAGCTTGATGCGATGCTCCGTGGTTTTGATGAGGCCAAGGGAGCCGTCCCACAAATTGTGGTGCTCCTTGATGAGCTCATCGAGATGTGCCGTGAAACTCTCAGGCACGTTCTCAGTGTGGATATGCGGACAATTGTCGCTGTCCTCAGGCGCTTGGGTCAGGGTACTATTCGTGTCCAAGGCCTGCCACTGCTCCGTAGTCAGGGCAGGAACGTTTCCCTCGTAAAAATCAATGAACCCAAGGTTCATGCCCGCTGGGACGCGCTTAGTTGTCTTCCCAGTGTGAATTATCTCCAGCCACCAGGTGTGCCCTGCAGTACAGGTCATCGTTCCTGGGGCGACATGTATCTGGTGTTCGTAAAACACCCGATGTGGGGGGGAAACCATTCCGTTCCCCTGGAAAGCCGTGCGTACTTGCACGTACCCTCGAGACCTTTGTGGGATCACTGTCTTCTGCGCCAGCCGGACTGAGGCGGAGGCAGAAAAGGGGCAGGCACGATCCATGGCTGCCTTCTGGGTTGTCGCAGCAATAGTCCTGCCGCGACTTAAGATGGAACACGCCCCCCATCGCGCATCCGGATGTAGTTGTCCGGACCACAGATCGCCGAAACATAGCGATCCGTGTAGTCCGTACCCAGAATCATGAGGACTGACATGCCGGGTACTACCCCGAGAGTGCGCTGAGTCGTATATAATCCAATGCGGGCGTGAAGCGCAATGGTGCCCTTGATGGGAAGTAGCCCAGTATTTATGTCATACATGGAGGCGGATGTCTGATCCGCCGCCTTGACCGTCACATCCCTGGGAAGGAGGTCTTCCCGGATGAGGGGGACGCCAGACCCGCTGTCTATTATGACCCGGGTGGCCAACTCATGCCCGTTCATGAGCGATACTCGGGCTGCCACTTGATAGTTGCTGCCTGTCAGGATGGCAACGACCTTACTGCGGTCGACACCCTTCGGGAGCCGTTTATCCCGAGGGCGTACACCCTTGGGGCGGGTGAGGATCCACTTGACTTTCGTGGACGACTCACCCGTTGCCCCAGATGAGACCACCGGAGGCCGCGGGGTTCCCATACCCCCAGTGGTTAGGCGTTTCCCGCATCGGAGTGGGATGCGGGTGCCGGATCCCCCTCTGAGTGTGAGGGTTCCCCCTCCTCAGTGGTGGAGTCGCTTTCGACCACTGCCTCCGCGGCGTGCGTGGCAGGGAAGACGGGCGGCGCCTGCTGGCGCGGCGTCTGAGTCGGGCGCCCGGCCTGGGGACGCGCCCAAGGAATACCCATGGACAGACGGGGCCTGAGACGTGCATCCAACTTGGAACACGTCTCGGCCAAATGTCCCTTTTGGCCACACTGCCAACAGGGCTGAGTGACTGGTCCATCACCGCAGCGGGTGGTCGTTGGTGTAGTGGCCGCGACTGGCAATCCCTCACCCTCTTCCCGCGCATAGTAGGCGCGGGTACGCTGCGGGGTGCGAGGCACAAGGGTCTGCCTCGTCTGGCGCCGAAGGCGGCTTGCTTCGGCTGCCTTACGGGCTTCCTCTGCCCGTTCTTTCTGCTGCTCCGTGCGGATCCAGCGAAACTCGTCACCTCAGTCTAGGAAAGGCGAGCCAGCTCGTCCAAAGTCGTGTCCGGCGTGTTTCGCTGACGTACAGTGGCGCGCACCGCCCGGTGATCTCCCTCCACGAAGCACCCCTTTGAGGGCGCCCGACTCTTGAAGAAAGCCGCACTCTGTGCTCAGCCGTCGCAGGCGTTCGGCGAAGGACAACTCGTCCTCGCCGTCCTCCTGGGACGCTCGATTAAACTCTTTCACTCGAAGAGCGATGGATGCCTCATCTGCATGCATCCGCATCATCCAATTGACCAGTTCCAAGTAGGAGGTCACCTCCCCAGGGTTGCCCCCACGCCGAGTAGGCCCGACGGCCATCACCTCTGAGCGGAGTGGCTCGCGAGTGAAGTCTTGAAGGACGTAGAAGGCCTCGCCTTCCGAGACGAAACTGTCGTCACACGCCTTTGCGAATCTACGCAAGTACTGGAAGACCTTGTGAGGTGGGGTCCCGTCCCACTCGGATCGGGACCCTAAGGAGTGTGAGATATCCTTCTTGAGCCGACCCATGTTATGGGCCTGCTCGCGCGTGTAGAGAGTTGACTTACTCTCCAACGCATACGTCTCACAGTCAAACATGTCCTTATACTGGGGATTGTTCACTGTGATCCTGGACGGTAAAACTCGTACCGATGAGGCAAGCCTGCCCCGGATGGGCGCATAGTCCGCGCCCGCACTACGAGGTTGTCCACGCGGGAATGACGCGTTGGTGCGCCGTGGCGTCCGGGAGGAGTACTCCTGGGTTCCGGGTGTACGGATGTCAGGGGAATCCCCCCCTGAATATTCTCCATCTGAGGATTGCGAAGTATAGACCAGTCGACGACGGGGGGAAGAGTAGCCCCCCCGACGCGTTCGGGCCGTGACAGCTGGAACCGAAGCCAAGGCGGGCGACCCCTGTAGGGATCGCGCCACCTCCATCCGTCCCACGTGGGTGCTTGCGTCCACCAGCTCTGGACCTATCACCCCCCCAGAGCCCCGGGGAGCACGACTAGAGCTCCCACCCGGCGGCTCCCATGGTAAAGTGGGCACAGTCCAACCCACCCGAGTCGCGGAAGGCCTCTCCGTCCGCGACACACGGGCCGGCCGACTTCCGCCAAAGAGAATGCCAGCATCCGGATGCAGACTCTCGGTATGACTGCGAACCGAGGGTGCCCAGCCGGAGGGCGAACGCCATTGGGACCAACGGGAAAGGGCTGGGGGCGGAATCAAGACCCACGCCGAGCGTCACCCGCATCCCCGTCGCTCTGACTCAGTGGGTCGCCGCTCGTCGGCGGACTGACTCCCGGGGGGAGGTCACGTCCGCCCCACCACTTGTTATTCCGAAGCGCCCGGACGGGTTCTCACGCCCGCCCCTGTCCATCGGGCCTTTACTGGGGCTCGCCAACCTTGCGTTGCGGGGTTGGCTGCCCGCCCCAACCGCACCCCCCCGCGCACGGAAAAACACGCGGCAACCGCGGCAGCCGCCAACAGGCCGATCGCCCCAGCCGCACCCCCCCGCGCATGGACAAACACGCGGCAACCGCGGCAGCCGCCAACAGGCCGACCGCCCCAACCGCACCCTCCCGCGCACGCACAAACGCGCGGCCACCGCGGCAACCACCAACAGGCCGACCGCCCCAACCGCACCCTCCCGCGCACGCACAAACGCGTGGCCACCGCGGCAACCGCCAACAGGCCGACCGCCCCAACGACACCCCCCCACGCACGAACAAACACGCGGCAACCGCCGCAGCCGCCAACAGACCGATCGCCCCAACCACACCCCCCCGCGCATAGACAAACACGCGGCAACCGCGGCGGCCGCCAACAGGTCGACCGCCCCAACTGCCCCCCCCCGCGCACGCACAAACGTGCGGCCACCGCGGCAACCGCCAACAGGCCGACCGCCCCAACCGCACCCGCTCACGCACAAACAAACACGCGGCAACCGCCGCAGCCGCCAACAGACCGATCGCCCCAACCGCACGCCCCCGCGCATAGACAAACACTCGGCAACCGCGGCGGCCGCCAACAAGTCGACCGCCGCAACTGCCCCCCCCCGTGCTGGCACAAACGCGCGGCCACCGCGGCAGCCGCCAACAGGCCGATCGCCCCAACCACACCCTGCGCATGGACCAAAACACGCGGCAGTCGCGGCAGCCGCCAACAGGCAGACCGCCCTAACCGCACCCCCCCGCGCTCGGACATACACGCGGTAACCGCGGCAGCCGCCAACAGACCGACCACACCAACCGCACCCCCCCGCGCACGCACAAACGCGCGACCACTGGGGCAACCGCCAACAGGCCGACCGCCCAAACCGCGCCCCCCCGTGCTCGCACAAGCGCGCGGCCACCGCGGCAGCCGCCAACCGGCCGATAGCCCCAACCGCACCCCCCCGCGCACGCAGAAACGCGCGGCCACCGCGGCAG
>ENA-ORXR01005051-ORXR01005051.1-marine-metagenome-genome-assembly--contig:-NODE-5051-length-10701-cov-2.490305_pt1 | contig 10701 bp, 14 predicted proteins | sample MGYA00237866_ERZ511479 | MGnify/ENA metagenome assembly ERZ511479 | reverse complement strand
GGGCACGTTGGCCGCGCACACCCCGGATGACCGCATGGGCATTTTATAAAACCGCGCCATTTGCCCCGTCATTTGGGTGGCCCGCATGTATTCGGGCGTGCCAAACGCGGGCGCGCCGGACTTCATATCCACGTTGGATGTGAACGTGCCAATGACGCATGGAATGCCTGGCCGGACGTATTGGAACAGCGCAATGGCACACAACGCTTCGGCGATGGATTGCGCCACTGCCCCCGCAAGGGTCACCGGTGCCATGGCCCCCGCCAAGGTGAACGGTGTGACCACAATCGCTTGGCCACGCCGCGCCATGCGCAGGCATCCATCAATCATGGGCTGGTCGTGTTTCAGCGGCGACGTAGAATTGATGTTGGTGTACATCTTCGGGCTGGCTTCGAATTCCGCGTGGGACCAACCGCCCGAAATGCGCACGATTTCCATCATGTCTTCCACCCGTTCTTTACCCAAAGAATAGGTGTGCATCACTTTGTCTGTCAGCGTAGCTTTGTCATAACCCACTTCCAGGTGCCGGACAGAGGCGTGCAAATCCACGGGTTCCACCGGGTAGCCACCCACGAAATGGATGCAATTAAAGTACTGCGACAGGCGCAAAAGATTGGCGCATTGTTCGCGGTTGCCCGCCACTTTTTGCCCCAGTTCCAGGTCCCAGTAGTTGGGCGGCGACGAAACGTTTCCAAACGTGATGGCCTTGCCCCCGATGGGAATGGCGCGGTCCGGGTTGCGCGGCGTAATGGTGAACTCTTGCTGCGTGTGGGCGATCATTTCCATGATCCAGTGGCGGTCAAAGAACACTTTCTCACCGTCCACTTTGCAGCCCGCTTCCTTAAACAAAGTCAGGGCTTCTTCGTTTAGAAAATCGATGCCGATGTCTTCCAGGATTTCCATGGCGGCATTGTGGATGGCTTGCACACCGTCTTGCGTCAGCGGTTCCGTGGGGCGGTCCAAATTCTGGACGATCCGCCAGGGCATTTGTTCAATGCCCTTCAGGTCCCGTCGCGTGTTTGCCGCCCGTCCTCCACTGCGCCGTGCCATGGCTTTCCCTTTCATCTGTCGTTGACTTGAAGCTGGGGTATTGGGGGCGTCAACAATTCGCCGTTTGCGACATATCTATGTCGTATCAGTTCCCAACCAGGTTGGAATATCCACCACAGTTTCCAACACGACATCGGCCAACGCGGCTAAGTCCACCCGGACGGCGGGTCCTGTCAGCACACCGATGGTTTGCATTCCCGCTGCGCGCCCTGCCCCCAGATCATGGGTGCTGTCCCCCACCATAGCGCAGTCCGCCGGACCAACCCCCAGCGCTTTGGCGATGGCCAGCAAAGGCGCAGGATCAGGCTTGGCACCATGACCACTGTCGGACCCCACCACCATGTCCAACAAATTCAAATGCGGGGCCAAATGCGCACGCGCGGAACTTTCTGCATCATTGGTCATGACAGCCAGTTTATATCCCCGCCCCCGCAGGTCGCCCAAGACAGCGTCCAGATCAGCGACCGGAACTTGGGGCACAGCCGCCGCTTTGTCGTTCAAGAAAACCGACAAAGCATCCCATTCCCAGTTAGGCAAAAGCGGCAATACTGCATCTACAATTTCATGGGCGGCACCGGCAATGACAAAGCTGGTGGGGCGCAATACGTGGGCATCAAGATCGTAATCCAAACGGTCCGCCAACGCTTGGATCAAGGCCGCATCGCCATCGGCCAAATCGCTGATAATCAGGCCCGTCCACACCCCCCAGGTTGCTTGGAAATCGAACAGCGTGCCGTCTTTGTCAAAGATGAAGGCTTTGATCATGTCCAATTCACCTCGGCCCCGCCGGGCAAAGACTGGCGGGCCATCATGGGGTCCATGTAGTCAAACCCGTGTTCATCACAAAACGCAGTGACCCAGGCATCGTCGTTCATCAGAAAATCCAGGATCGACACCAAGAACGCATCTTCGTTCAACCGCGACCGCAAATCCATTTCACTGGTGCCCGTGGCCCCCAAAAAGACGCCCCGCAGATCTTCGTTGCCCATCAACCACGCCACGGCTTTTAAGGCGATTGTTTCTGCCCGTTCAACATTCATGGAAAAATCTGCTCCTTGTGAAGGCAATTTTAATACAATTCATGGATGGTTGTCCCAACCGAAGGTGAGGGATGACCGATGAAAGACTTCTATGACGATGCCATATCCACCAAGCTGGGCCAACCCATTGCCGTTGTCACAGCCCGCCCCTTTTTGGCGCGCCAACTTAGGCAACAACTTGCGGGATTGGGCTATTGGCGGGTCACCATTGTGTCCCCCACAACGGGGGAAGTTCCTGATCCTGATTCCGCTTTGGTCATTGCGGAAGATCACCACGCAACGGGCCGTGTTCTATCTGAAGGGCAAATCGAACCCCACAAAGTCATCGTCGTGGCCACCCCCAACGACCCTGCATTTGGGTTGCGCCAAAAGGGCGAGGCTGCGGACATCATCGGGTTTCAATGCGGCAGTGAAGAAATGCGCCTTAAGCTGGACCGCTATTTCCGATCAGAAAGCCGGATCAGCCCTGGTTTTTTGAAAGTACGGCGCAGACTGATCTCTAAGAATGACACAAGCCGTTTGATCAAAGCCGCGCGCATGGGCGACAAACCCGCGTTTGTGATGCGGCTGGTGGCGCGCGATGGATGCGTCTCAAGTCTCTATGAATTTGCAGATACCTGCCTTGCGGTGGTCGGCAGTGGGCACCCCCTGGGGCAATGGTCAGAAAACGAACTGCGCATGTTGTTGCGGGTTTCAAACTTCGAAAGTGCCCGTGAAATTGCCAAAGCCGTGGATTATTCCATTTCGCGCCTTCCCAAAAACCACATCGACGGCGCGTCCATTCGCATCTTTTTGCGCAAGATGCGTCCCTTACAACATCGCGCGACGAAACAAGCCTCCGATGATTATCTATTGGCGCGCCTTAAGGTGCGGGCGGCTGAGAAAACCGATCTGCACAAATTGGCAAGCTAGGACTCATTTGCGTTTCGGACGACGGTCCTTGCGCAACGCTTCCGCCAGGGCTTTGCGCTTGGCCAAGGGCATGGCTTGGATTGTCGTCAACATCTTTTGTTCCACGACCGTTGCGCGACGTTCGAGGATACCCCGTAAACCCGTCAGGGATTTTTGCACCAATGCGGCATCAAAGGGTTCTGTTTCCACAGCGTCTGCCAAAGCCAATGTCGACTCACGAAGGTCTGATCGTTTCAAGCCCGCTTTGCGGTGGGCGTCGCGCACACTTTGGGCCAACGCCCGGCGTTCTTCCCGCGACAACTGCGACATCAAGGGCCACAATAAAACCGGGGGCGCTTGCCGGGCCGCAGGGCCCCGGCGTTCCCCTGGTTTCGCATAAGGCCCGCGATGTTCCAATCGGTTGGGCGCGCCAGGTTTCGACAATGACGCGTTTTCACGCGCAACACTGTCCTTGTGTTTCACCCAGAAAGCGCCCCCTGCCCCAATCACCAGAACATTCACCGCCAAAGAAGCAAAGAGTACAATTTTCAATCCGCGCATGGGCATCCCCTACAATTCATCCCAAGTGGCCATGGCATAGTCATCCAGCCACAAGAATTCTTCCAATTCGGTCATTTGTTCACCGCCGACAACGAACAATTCTGCTGGGGTACTGATCCCGATCATCACCCCCAACGCCATGGCAGATGCCAAGCCAGCACCACCAAGCCAGCCCCCCACGCCGTCCAAAAAGACACGCCACTTAAAGCGGGGCTGTGGGGCGTTTTCCAACTGGGTCTGGGCCGCCTGGACCATCAGTTTGTCCATATAGGAAGACGACGGCATTGGCGGTTCAGCACGTGCCGCCTGAAAGAACTGTTCCAGGTGGTCTTCGTCGCGTTTTTCGGTGTCATCACGTTTCATTGTCAACCAATCCTAAAGCAGATTTCTGGGGCGCTAGCAGTTTACTCAACGCGCGTTTTGCACGTGACGTCAGACTTTCCACCGCTTCCACAGATGTGTCCATGATTGCGGCGATTTCGGGGTTCGGCAGCCCCTCGATTTGACGCAGCACGATCACTTGTTTTTGCCGATCCGGCAACTGATCCAATGCGGCATTCAACGCGACGCGGCGTTCATTGTCAGATAATTTGCGGTCCGCAGACGGGCTGTCATCGGCAACTTCCGGCACTTTGTCCCCCGACATGCGCTTACTTTTGCGCAACCGGTCGATGCATTGGTTGTGCGCCACCCGGTACAACCACGTAGAAACTTTGGCCCGATCCGCATCCCATTTGGGGGCAATCTGCCAAAGGCGGATCATCACTTCTTGGGACACGTCTTCGGCTTCGGCGGCATTGTTCAACATTCGGAACGCAAAGCCGTAAACCATCGGCCCAAACCGCGAGACCAACATCCGCGCCGCACTCGCATCACCTGCGGCAAAAGCCGCCAAAAGCGCTGCGTCATCGCTGTATTGGTGTGTGGCATCCAACGGCATCATCACATTCTGGGCTAGGGTATCGTCAAAACATAAACAAGCGCGGCAGCGCCCCCATGGGGACGCCGCCTGGCAAAACGTTTACTTATCTTTTTTGTTTTTGCCGTGGCGTTTGCCCTTGCGCTTTTCTTTCACCGCGTCGAATTCAGCCTTGCTGATGGCGCCGTTGTTGTCTGCGTCCACTTTCTTGAACATCCGGTCGATGTTGCGGCGGGGCATTTCATCCCTGGTCAATTTTCCATCGTTGTTGGCGTCATTGCGTTTGATCATGCGATCCGCCCGCTTGGTCGCCCGTTCTTTTTTATCTTCCGGGGCGCGCGCCACCAGTTCTTGTGCAGTCAAAGCACCGTCACCATTGGTGTCCACTTTCGCAAAACGTGCATCAATTTGTGCGGTCATTTCAGCTTTGGACAGCGAGCCATCACCATTGGTATCCAGCTGTTCAAACGTGGGGCGTTCGCCCTTGACCTTGTGGCTGTTTGCCATGGCGGGTGCCGCAGCGCCCAAGGCAATGACGACGACGGTCAAAGTTGCGATAGATTTCATGGCTATATCCCTTCGATAATTACCAGACTATTTTCCCAAGCAGACCTCAATTTCTGTTTGGTATGTCTTTAACGTGCCGTTGGAAAAGTTCCGTCGCGCAAAATGAAATAACTTTTACTCAAGCCGCAACTCCGATCTATGATGCGGGTATGACTGACGTTCCTATCAAGCCCGCATCCACCGTAATTGTCTTACGGGATTTCCCCACCGCCCCAAAAATATTGATGGGTCAACGGGGATCCAAGGCGGTGTTCATGCCCAACAAATATGTCTTCCCTGGCGGGCGTGTCGATGCGGGCGATCACGAAATTGAACTGGCCCATTCCTTAAACCGCCACTGTGCTGCGCGCTTGGCCGAAGATACGGACGCGACACCAATATCTGCTTTGGCAGCGGGGGCCATTCGTGAACTTTGGGAAGAAACGGGACAAATCTTGGGGTCAAAATCCCCTTGGCCGAATGCGCCGGAAGACTGGGCCGGGTTCGCAGCCCACGGTTTTCGCCCCGATGCCAGTGGATTGCATTTCTTTTTCCGGGCCATCACCCCCCCTGGTCGCCCCCGCCGCTTTGATGCGCGGTTCTTCATTGTGGATGCCGATGCGCTTGCCACTGACCCTGATGATTTTTCGGAGGCGGCTGATGAATTATCCCATCTGGCTTGGGTGTCCTTGTCTGATGCCCGCAATCTGGACCTGCCGTTCATCACGTCTGTGGTGCTGGGGGAATTGGCAGGGCTGACCAACATTGGGCCGCCCCCAACCGTGCCGTTCTTTAAAAACACTGACGAAGAAAACTTGTTTAGACGTCTGGGCGGCGTGGCCTAGGCCACCAAGATTAAGAACACGACGCTGGCCAGTAAGAAGCCCACGCCCCAAATTTCCCGTCGCGTGATGCTTTCGCCGAAAACCAGCGTTGTGATGGCGATGCTGAAGGCGATTTCGATCTGACCCACGGCTTTAACGTATGCTGCGTTTTGCATGGCAAAAGCCGTGAACCACCCGATGGACCCGCCCAGCGACAACAAACCCACCCAGATGGCCACGCGCCAAGATTTCAAAACGGCTGTGATTTGGCCGGGTTCGCGCAACCGCAAGAACACCGTCATCAGCGCGGCTTGGATTAAGATTACCACCATCAACGTCGTCAGGGACCGGGTCAAAACATCCCCCGACGGAATTTCAATCGTGGCCCCGCGATACGCCACCGAACAGATGCTGAACAACAACCCTGCCCCCAGACCCAAGGCTGTGCCCCGGTTCAAAATGCGTTGGCCAAAGTGGCCCTGGGACACGGGGATATCCGACAGCAAGATCGCTCCGATTACGCCGATCCCGATGGCGACCCCGGCCCAAAGCGTGACCATTTCCCCCAATACGATCATGCCCAGCAGGGCCGTCAGCAACACCTCTGTCTTGGCAAAGGTCATCCCCACGGTGAAGTTGCGCAACTGGAACAAAGACACCAAACACATCGTAGCCAGGATTTGGGTAATGCCGCCCACTGTGGCCAAGGCCCAAAACCGGGGTGACAACTGCGGAAACCCCGCGCCGCGCCACAATAAATATCCCAATGCCACTGCAACGATCAGCGGTCCTGCATAAACAAATCGCGCATATGTCGCCCCACCGGATGACAGTGCGTCCATGCGCAATTTCTTTTGCACCATGAACCGCATTGTCTGCAAAGACGCCGCCGCAAGGGTGACAAATATCCAAATCATTGCTGTGATCTACGCTTTGGGGTCGGGGTTTTCGGTGTGCCCGTCCACAGCCATCACTTGGCCTGACACCATTTTGGCCCCGTCACTGCACAAGAACGCGGCCATATTGGCGATGTCTTCGGCAGTTACCAATTGGCGCATGGACACACCCGAGGCGTATCCATCGCGGATGGCTTCAAATGTCGTGCCTTTGGCGGCGGCTTCGCGTTCCATGACGCCCGTCATGCGCGGCCCTTCTACAGCACCGGGGCAGATGGCGTTAACCCGAACCCCCGCTGGCCCCCATTCCATGGCCAATGTTTTCATCAACCCGATCACGCCCCATTTTGCCGATGCATAGGGCGCGCGGTTGGGAAAGCCGTAAATCCCAGCGGTGGAACTGGTCAAAACCATGGCCCCGCGACTGTCTTTCAACATCGGCCCCGCGAACTTTGCCGTCAGAAACGAACTTTCCAAATTGACTGATACGCACTTGCGCCAATCGTCCAGTTCGATGTCTTCCACAACGGCTGTGGGTCCCGCGATCCGGCATTGGCGCAAACGGCATCTAAGCTGCCCCAATGCGCACCAATGCGGTCAAACAGTTTGGCCATGGCTGCCGCATCTGAGGCATCCACCACATCGCGTTCCCAATCATCGGGACAATCTTGCAAAGCGTCTTCGTCAATGTCCGTGACCCAGACCTGCCAGCCCGCCCGTGCAAAGGCGTGCCCCATGGCGAACCCAATGCCGCTGCCGCCTGCGGTGATAAGAACGTTCATGTCTTCACCCCCACGGCGCGACCCATTCCTTGGGGTACCTTCAGTGTCGCATGGGCATCGGCAATGGCCCCCAGTTTGGCGGCAACCGCGTCCCCCGGAACAGACGATTGGCGCGTGTTCAAATCAACGTGGATTAACATGTGTTCCCCCGTGGCCAACAAGCGATCCCCGCCGAACATTTGGTGGAACAGCTGCATCTTCTTGCCAGCCCCTTGGGCGCAGTATGTTTCCACCCGGATTTCATGGCCCGCATGCACTTCGTCCACGTGGCGAATATGGGTTTCCGCCGTGAAGTAACTGCCCCCCGCCGCAATATATGCCGCATCACATCCGACGATTTCCATAAAGCGGTCCGTGGCATCACCAAACGCTTGCAGGTACCGCGCTTCGTTCATGTGGCCGTTGTAATCGGTCCAATCCAGTGGCACGACACGGCGCACGGTTTCCACCAAGCCGGATGCGTCCACCGGGCCAGCGGGCTGTTCGGCGGCATTCAACAACGCCCCCGCGCCCCAATCTTGGGCTTTCAGCGCCCGCAGAATACCCACCAGATTCTTGTCCCGAATGCGTTCCAATTCGCGGATGGAATGGTGGCCAGATTGCGCATCAGACTGGTCCGCGATGGCATCCACCAGTTCTTCGGTAAAGGGCGGCGTGTCCATCAGCTTGGTCCAGGGCCATTCCAACGCGGGTCCGAACTGCGCCATGAAGTGACGCATGCCGGCTTCACCACCCGCCACGCGGTATGTTTCAAGCAGGCCCATCTGCGCCCACCGCAACCCAAACCCGTACCGGATGGCGTTGTCGATTTCTTCCGTTGTGGCGATGCCGTCGTTGATCAGCCAAAGCGCCTCGCGCCAGACAGCTTCCAAGAAACGATCCGCGATATGGGCGTCAATTTCTTTGCGTACCCGCAACGGATACATGCCCAAACTTGTCAGAATATCTGACGCACGGGTGACCATAGCTTCATCGTTTTTGTCCGTGCCCACCACTTCCACCAGTGGCAGCAAGTACACCGGGTTAAACGGATGACAGACCAAGATTTGGTTCGGGCGGGTCGCACAGTTTTGCAATTCAGATGGCTTGAACCCAGATGTCGAAGACCCAATAACTGCGTCCACATCACACGCCGCTTGCACGGCTTGATACACTTTACGCTTTAGATCCAACCGTTCGGGCACGCTTTCTTGAATCCATGCGGCCCCATCCACCGCGTCCGACATGGTGTCGTGATATGTCAAAACCCCTTCGGCGGGCACACCGCGATCCATCAACCCGGGGTAAGACCGCCGCGCGTTATCCAAAACTTCGCTAATCTTGCGCTCGGCCTCTGGGTCTGGATCAAAGACCCGGACATTCCAACCGTTCAACAAGAACCGCGCGGCCCACCCGCCGCCGATGACGCCGCCGCCAATGATCGCTGCTGTTTTGGTCATACCTTCACCCTTCCAAAGTCTTCACATGGGCTGCCATCGCATGGCCCAAAGCCACCTGGGCATCCGTATCCAGATGCACCCCATCAGTATCGCTGACCTGCACCACAGTCCCCGCATCAAAAAACCCGCACCCGTGGCGCTGCGCCACCTGCTTCATGTGCTGGGCCATGCCTTGCTGGCGGGTTTCTGCCCCCGCAAATCCATCGGCCAGCAAGCCAATTTCACGCACCGGCGCGGGGCAAACCAGCAAGATATCTTTCACCACGCCTGATTGCTGGGCGCATTGGATCAACCGCCCCATCCCTTGGGCAATTTCATGGGCCGACACCCCGAAGCGGGGTTTCAAATCGTTGGTGCCTAACATCAAGATCAACAGGTCAAGGGGTTTGTGGGCGTGCAACGCCGATGGCAAAACCGCCAACCCATTGCGCGCGCCGCCTTCGATCAGATCCTCATGAACACTCGCGCGACCGGGCAAACCATCGGTCACCACCTCCCAATCGGCACCCAAATCTTGCGCCATCACCGAGGGCCAGCGATGCGCATGGGGATATCTGTCAAAGCCATCAAATGATTGCAGCGGCGGTGTTCCGTGGGAATTACTGTCCCCAAAGACCAGGCAAACCGGCACCGATCAACCCGCCCCTTGGGGCACGGTCAACAACCGGGAAAGATCATAGCCATTGGTTTCCAGAACCGCGCGGGCACGGGCAACCAGCCGCGGCTTCGGTTTTGGATCACGCGCCAATATCCAACCCGATCGCCCGTTGCGCACCCCCACCACGGCAATGGAATACGCAGGATCGGTCCACAGAACCCAATAATCAGCGGCACCCCCAAACGGCACCGACGGGAAAGACACCAGCAATTTTCCAGGGCCGTCCACGTCCGCAAACCCGACAATGGTATTCTTCTCGTTGCCTGCCAAATCGCGGCACACATTGGTTACTGAGATGGTATCTTCATCAATCCGGCCATAGGCAGCCGTCACATTCGCACAGCCCCGTTCAAAGAAAACCGGATACCGGGCAATTTCAAACCAAGTGCCTAAATACCGATCCACATCCAAATCGGCCTTGGCGGTCATGGTCACATCAGTGTCGCGATACACTTCGCGGAAACCGCCATCATCGCCGTCGGCAATGGGCGCTGAACATGCCGTCAGGCACAGGGCAATCCCCGCCCAATTAATTTGCGCCCAACTCATACAGGCGCACGTTTCGTCAGGCCCAGCTTATCACGCACAGCTTGCGGTCCGATGATCTTGGCCCCCAACCCTTCGATGATCCCCACGGCTTTTTCCACCAGTTGGTAATTTTCCGCCAGAACACCGCGTTCCAACATCAGGTTGTCTTCCAATCCAACCCGCACGTTGCCCCCCGCCAACACGGATGCGGCAACATAGGGCATCTGGCTGCGCCCCAATCCAAAGGCGCTGAAGGTCCAATCATCAGGCACATTGTTCACCATGGCCATGAATGTGTTCAAATCATCGGGCGCACCCCAGGGCACCCCCATGCACAATTGCACCAACGCGGGGCTGTCCAAAACGCCGTCTTTAACCAGCTGTTTGGCGTACCACAAATGGCCCGTATCAAACGCCTCGATCTCGGGCTTTACGCCCAAGTCGGTCATCATCTGCCCCATGGCCACCAACATACCGGGCGTGTTGGTCATCACGTAATCAGCCTCGGCAAAGTTCATGGTGCCGCAATCAAGTGTGCAAATCTCGGGCCGGCATTCGGCCACATGC
>ENA-ORXR01005050-ORXR01005050.1-marine-metagenome-genome-assembly--contig:-NODE-5050-length-10707-cov-2.571214_pt1 | contig 10707 bp, 9 predicted proteins | sample MGYA00237866_ERZ511479 | MGnify/ENA metagenome assembly ERZ511479 | reverse complement strand
ATATGCTTGCCGCGCCACCGCACGACATATTTGCTTCCGATTGCGATAATTCCTGCCGCAAGTGAGATCCAGATCGATCCTGTACGCAGCAGAAGTGTCAGCGACAGCGCGCTAATCATCGGACTACGGGCATCAAATTTACGGCCTGTAATCTTATCACCGATAAATTGCGTCCCAACAGTGCTGCCGACGCAGGCGAGCACATGCCAAAGGTGAAGCCCGAAGGCGTAATAGAATGTGCCCATCATCACGAGTGTTGTGAGCGCTGTAATCTGAAAATGGCGAGGGTCGCGGAAAAGGGTCGTAAGTATATTTGTCGACTTTAGCCGCGTAAACAGTGCGGCCGCGCCGCGCGTCTCGCGCTGCGTTGTCTGCCCCTGCTCTTCAATCAAACTGACCAAAATCTTTTCCTAACGTGTTATTCCATAACACATACCAATGGGGCAAGAAAAGGGCAGCTCTGTTATTTTAAATTGCAAAAGCGTAAGATTAGGTGTCGGAATTAAACACATCCAGAGCGTCCGCCTGCGTGAAATGACGGCTATAAATCGCCCTCACCCCATCCGTAAAAATGTCGGCCAACACAGGCTTTACGTCAATGACGCGCTCAAAGCGAACCGTTAAGATGTCGCCATTTGCGTTTTGGCGTGTCCCTTCTTGGGCTTTGACCATAGATGTCATGGCCTGACGTGCTGAGGCGTCATCATAGGCTTTCGCCTCGAGGACGATCTCTTGATAGACCACCTCATGATTCGGATTGTCAGAGCTAATTTTGCTCAGCACGCGGCCAATAAATGAAATTGTCACCGGCGACGCCTAGAACGGGATCTCGTCATCAAGCTCGAAATCTTGCTTGGGACCATCCATAGATGAGGCGCTGCGTGAACCGCCGCCCTGATTTGAATTGCCGCCGCCATAATCACCGCGGCTGTCACCGCCGCCGCCTTGATTATATCCACCACCCGAAGAGCGCCCGCCTCCGCCGCTATCGCGGCCATCAAGCATTGTTAGATTGCCGCCATACCCCTGCAGAACAACCTCAGTCGTATATTTCTCATTGCCGTCACGGTCCGTCCATTTGCGGGTCTGCAATTTACCTTCGATATAAAGCTTGGAGCCCTTTTTGACATAACGCTCAACAACACCAACGAGGCCCTCTTGGAAAATAGCAATGCGGTGCCATTCCGTTTTTTCTTTACGCTCGCCCGTATTGCGATCTTTCCAGCTTTCGGATGTCGCAAGTGAAAAATTGGCGACTTTGCCGCCATTATTAAACGAGCGGATTTCAGGGTCATTGCCCACATTTCCGATAAGCGTAACTTTGTTGATTGAACCCGCCATTTTAACCTCTTAGATATGTTTAACTCTATATGTTCTATTTTTGTTCTGATTTCAAGAGCCGTATATTATTGCGCGGAAATTGACGCGTAATGCACGTCCTGTCCAGCGCAGCGCGCAGAGCACAGCGTCAAAGCTGTGGATTACCATTAATTAAAGCCTTTGGGCACAAATTACGCTAGAGCTGTTACCAAGACAGCCCGGGGAGCGCGCGATGAATGAAGACAACCAAGAGCAAACGGATAAGGGTGAATACGCATACACACCCCGCCAAGTCGAAGACATGCAGCATCGCGCCTTTCGATTCGGCGATGGTAAAATTTCGGGAACGCTGGCCTGCACGCTCGGTATATTATCGCTGCTCGCCGTGCTTTGCTTCAAATTTCCGCAATATTTGACAACCGCAGAACTTCGCGCCGCCTACGACGCAGCCTTTTTGCAGCAGATTTTGAAATATGGCATGTTTGCTGCGCTGGGTTTTGGCGTGTTAAATTTCGTCATGGCGAAATATCGCCGCCTCGCCTCTATAGGAATATTGTCAACAGCCGCCGCCTTTGCGCTTGGGGGATATTCCATTCCACTGGGCCCCGTGGAGCCAACAGCGCTGGCTCTGGGTCTGGACTGGCTTATCTTAGCTTTGGTTATCTCAGCGATACTCTTTATATTTTTAGAGAAAGTCTTTCCCAAATATCGCGACCAAGTCATTCTGCGCCCGGGCTGGGAATTGGACACGGGGTACTTTGTCTTCAACCATTTGCTTTTGACCGTGCTTCTTTTGATCGGCAACGGCTTTGTGGAAACCGTATTTGGCTGGGCGATACACGATGGGTTTCAAAGCGCTGTTCAATCTCTGCCAACATTTGTTCAAGTCATCATCCTGATTATTGCCGCCGATTTTGTCCTCTACTGGTCTCATCGATTCTTTCATGAGAATCCCGATTTATGGAAGTTTCATGCCGTCCACCACAGCACGGAAAATATGGACTGGATGGCGGGGTCGCGAAATCATATTTTTCAAACAGTCGTTGATCGCTGCTTGGCGCTTGTGCCCCTTTACTTATTAGGAACCAGCAAAGGCGCGCTCGATATCTATGTCGGTATTGCCGCGTTTCAAGCGGTCTATGTCCACTCCAATGTCAACATACCGGTCGGGCCGTTAAAATATATCTTCTGCACGCCTCAATATCACCATTGGCATCATAGTAGCGAAGCGCCGGCGATTGATACCAATTACGCTGTGCACACGCCGTTATTTGATAAACTCTTCGGGACATATCACATGCCCGGCAAGCATTGGCCTGCCCATTACGGCACAGTGAAAAAAATCCCGACGTCGTTTTGGGGACAGTTGATGCATCCTTGGCGCAAAGACAAACCCGACCATCTGGATCCGGCGGAATAAATCCGGCTGCAAACGGGACTGTTTCTGTGGGCATATTTTAAATTCCCTAGGCGCCCAATTGCAGTCGCTTTAACATAGCCTATTGAAACGCGGCGGCGGCTTTGCCATTTAACGCTTTCACATCCCGATATTAGGACCTCATGGCTTCTCTTAAATCTATCCAAGTGCGCGGCGCGCGTGAACACAACCTCAAAGGCGTCGACGTTGATCTGCCGCGTGACAAATTAATTGTCATTACGGGCCTCTCCGGGTCCGGTAAAAGTTCACTGGCTTTTGATACGATTTATGCCGAGGGACAGCGCCGCTATGTCGAGAGCCTCTCGGCTTATGCTCGCCAGTTCCTCGAGCTGCAAAGCAAGCCGGATGTCGATAGCATTGAAGGTTTGTCGCCTGCCATTTCGATTGAACAAAAAACAACGTCAAAAAATCCGCGCTCAACCGTTGGCACGGTTACGGAAATTTACGACTACATGCGACTGCTCTGGGCGCGGATTGGAGTACCCTATTCCCCCGCGACAGGCCTTCCCATTGAGAGCCAAAGCGTCGCCGATATGGTGGACCGCACCATGCAGATGGAGGCTGGCACAAAGCTCTATATCCTCGCGCCTATCGTACGCGGGCGCAAAGGTGAGTACCGCAAAGAGCTAGCCCAATTAATGAAGGATGGATTTCAGCGCGCCAAAATTGACGGCGAATTTTACCGTATCGAAGATGCGCCCGCTCTGGATAAGAAATTCAAGCATGACATAGACGTTGTCGTTGACCGCGTTGTGATTAAGCCGGACTTGGAAACGCGTCTCGCCGATAGTTTTGAAACAGCGCTTCGCCTTGCCGACGGCCTCGCCATAGCTGAACATGCAGACGATACCGCAGAGCGGGTCCTTTTTTCGCAAAAATTCGCCTGCCCAGTTTCCGGTTTTACCATCAGCGAAATTGAACCCCGCCTCTTCTCCTTTAACAATCCGCATGGCGCCTGCCCGGTCTGTGACGGGCTTGGGGTTGAGATGCGTTTTGACCCGGAGTTAGTTGTCCCTTCAGGCGATTTGACCTTGTCCCAAGGCGCGATTGCGGCGTGGGGCAATAAACGCACGGGCCTCTATATGCAGACGCTCGGCGCGCTGGCCAAACATTACGGCTTTTCGATTGACACCAAGTGGAATAAGCTCGGCGACGGCGTCAAAGACGTCGTGCTTTACGGAACTCAAGGCGCGAAAATCAAATTCGTCTACAAAGATGATGGCCGCAAATACGAAACCACCAAGCCCTTTGAAGGCGTTATCCCAAATCTGGAACGCCGCTTTCGCGATACCGACAGTAGCTGGATGCGCGACGAGCTGGGGAAATATCAATCTAATGTGCCCTGTGACACATGCGACGGCAAACGCCTGCGCGCGGAGTCTCTGGCCGTAAAAATCGACATGATGGATATTAGCGAAACCGGCGAAATGTCGATCCGTGACGCGCTGGCCCGTTTTACAAAACTGGGCGAAGATTTATCGCCCAAAGATCTGGAAATCGGCGAACGCATTCTCAAAGAAATTAAGGACCGCTTGGTATTCTTAAATGCCGTCGGCTTGGATTACCTGACGCTGGGGCGCGGCTCAGGTTCGCTTTCAGGCGGCGAGAGCCAACGCATTCGCCTGGCCAGTCAAATCGGTTCGGGATTGACGGGCGTTCTCTATGTGCTTGATGAGCCATCCATTGGATTGCATCAGCGCGATAATGCGCGCCTGCTTGAGACGCTGCAAAATTTGCGCGATTTGGGCAATACTGTGATCGTCGTTGAGCATGATGAGGACGCCATTTTAACCGCCGATTACGTTGTCGATATGGGCCCGCTGGCGGGCGTGCATGGCGGCGAGGTTGTGGCCTCGGGTACGCCGGATAAAATCAAAAAGAGTCGAAAATCTCTGACGGGAAAATATCTGACGGGCAAAAAAGGGATTGGCACGGGCCTGACCAAACGCGAGCGCGATCCAGATAAATCGCTAATCATTCGCGGCGCGCGCGGCAATAATCTTAAAAACGTCACAGCTGAATTTCCCATCGGCCTGATGACCTGTGTGACAGGCGTATCAGGCGGCGGGAAATCCACGCTGACGATTGAGACTTTGTACAAAGCGGCGGCGCGCAAGCTGAACCGTAATTCCACCGCGCGGCCTATGCCCCATGACAGCGCCGAAGGTTTTGAGCGTCTAGACAAGGTGATCGATATTGACCAAAGCCCGATTGGCCGTACGCCGCGCTCTAACCCCGCCACATATACTGGCGCTTTTACGCCCATTCGCGATTGGTTTGCGGGCCTGCCCGAAGCGCAAACGCGCGGATATAAACCCGGACGGCTTTCGTTTAACGTCAAAGGCGGACGCTGTGAAAACTGCCAAGGCGGCGGCGTTATTAAAATCGAGATGCACTTCCTGCCCGATATTTATGTGACCTGCGATACGTGCGACGGCGCGCGCTATAACCGCGAAACGCTGGAGATCAAATTCAAAGGTAAGTCTATCGCCGATATTCTGGATATGACCGTCGAAGAAGCCGCGCAGTTCTTCAAGGCTGTTCCGACCATTCGCGATAAAATGGTGACGCTTGAACGCGTTGGCCTCGGCTATCTTAAAGTCGGGCAGCAAGCCACGACCTTATCCGGCGGCGAAGCGCAGCGCGTGAAACTGGCCAAGGAGCTCGCCAAGCGCGCCACGGGCCGCACGCTTTATATTCTGGATGAGCCGACGACCGGGTTGCATTTCGAAGACGTCAATAAACTCCTCGAAGTGCTACAAGAACTCGTCAGCAGCGGGAATACGATGATCGTTATTGAGCATAATCTTGACGTCGTAAAATGTGCTGACTGGATTATAGATATCGGCCCCGAAGGCGGCGACGGCGGCGGACAGATTGTGGCCACCGGCACACCGCAAGACGTCGCAAAAGTCAAAGACAGCTGGACCGGGCGTTACCTGAAACCGCTTTTGAAACGGGACGCAGATCGGGCCAGAAAAACCTAGGCCCGACTTTTGAAATTCAGGCTACAAGTCTAACTATAGATATCAGCCACAACTTCCGGGTTTCTCATATCCATATCGTCGCGCACAACATAAGCCGTGACACCATGTGAAAAGAAATTTGTGACAAGGCTAAAGAATTGCAAAATCGCAAAGAAAATGACGGCCATCACAATAAAGCCCGGTGAGGTCAGTAAGTCCATAAACCCGGACAAATCACCGGATTCAAGAGCTGCCGTATCTGTCGTTGCCGCGAACATACCCATAAGGCCAAATTGCAAGATCATTGAAATAACTTGGTTCACAATTCCGCCAATAATCCCGACCACGATGAAAGATAAAAGCATCCACCAGAAATAACCTTTCGTCGCCCGCCAGCCGTCACGCAAGGCAAACCGGTCATGCTTGACTGTCGCCGCCGTAGCAGCGGATAGCCGTATCGCGAGAAAAACTGTCAAAACGATCATGGGAATAGCCAGCAAGAATACGATCCCGACCGCTGCTCCAATCGCGCCGTCGTTTCCGCCGGACGATACGCCGAACGCGACAAGGATACCCACGACCAAAGTGTAAAATAGTATCATCAGGCCGAAAACGATGAGAGACACAACGAATTGCACAAGCATGACCTGTAATTCGGTGTGCCCAAAACGTAACGGAAAGCCTGTTCTGACCTCTCCAAAAATTGCATTACGATGAAAAGCCGTGAGCAGAGAGGCCATAGCCGCCCAAATTATGAGAATGAGCGGAATAGACTTTAAGAACATTTTTCCCATTAGCCCCAAAAACGCGAGACCATCATCAGGGCTGGTCGAACTGTCAATGGCTGCAAACAGATCAATGAATGCTGTCATGTCGTTCTTCCAGAGCGGTATGAACAACGCGCAAAGCAGAACAGTGACCAATGTGCCCCATCCCATTAAGACCCAGAAATACTTTCCCATTTTAAACGGAAGAAATGTTGCGTCCCCGAAATTATACTCTTTTTTCAATGCTGACATCTCTCTCTCCTAAACGCTCTCACGCGCAGCATAGTCCTCAAAAGCAATATATAAAAGAAAAATGTGAGCCAGTTATGATGGCCCATTGACAATCAAAGCCGGCGCACCCAGCAAGTCGCCATGGATATTGCAACATTTAACGTGAACTCAATCAAGGCGAGGCTCCCGGCCGTGACGCAGTGGCTAGATGATAAATCGCCCGATATCGCCTGCCTCCAAGAAATCAAAACGGTCGATGAAGGCTTTCCGGTGTCAGAATTTGAAGACCGCGGATATAATGTCATCACCCACGGCCAGAAAAGTTATAACGGCGTCGCCATATTGTCTAAATTTCCAATCGAAGAGCATATGGCGCGCCTCCCCGGTGACGATGAGGATGAGCAGGCCCGTTACCTCGAAGCTGTGATCTCCGCTCCGCGCGGCCCCGTTCGCGTGGCCTCAATCTATCTGCCTAATGGCAACCCTGCGCCGGGCCCGAAATATGATTATAAATTGGAGTGGATGGCGCGGTTAAAGACCCACATTGAGGGACTGCTGCAATTTGAAGAACCGCTTATATTGGCCGGCGATTACAATGTTATACCGCGCCCCATTGATTGCTATGACCCGGCCGCCTGGATGGGCGACGCTCTGTATAGACCCGAAACTTTAGCGGCTTTCAGAAAACTTCTATTTACCGGTCTGACATCGGCTTTCATGCAAAAAGACGGACGCGCGGAGCAGTACACCTTTTGGGATTATCAAGCGGGGGCGTGGCAACGCGGCAATGGTATTCGGATCGACCACTTGCTGCTCTCTGCTCAAGCTGCGGATCGCCTAAGCGCTATACGCATTGATAAATATGTCCGCGAGAAAGAGCGGCCATCCGATCACGTCCCATTTGTGGGAACATTTGATCTGTAATTGACGCGATTAGTCGCCGGTTTCAAAACTGTATCGACGATGTCAAAAACATAACCGATCTCTTTTAGCAGCTTTTCTGTTCGCCCGCGCTGCGTAAGCGGTTTAAACATTGAGCCGACTTCGAACTGGTTGCCGGCTTCGATCACAATCATCAACTGGCCACCCTGAAAGGCCGCCTTTAGATTTTTTCCCGCAAATATAGTCTCTAAATCCAAAAGGCGCTGCATGAAGGTTGGCGTCAGCAAATAGCGCGCCTCAACCTGATCACTGCCATATGCTTCAAACGCTTTTTCAAAAACAGGATCAGCAAGGCCAACCCGTTTTAATGTCCCTTTGCGTTTTCGATTAAAGAACTTGCTTTCGCGCAGAACGATTGTTGTGCCGGTAAATTGCGCCGGGAAATCCAAGGTCATCAAAATGCCGCGAAATACTGTTTTATAACTTGAACCATTATCTGAATTATCGCGCCGCTCCAAATGCGCCTCATGAAGCGTAAAATGTGCGCCATGCGCAAGTCCTGTGATTTGGTCCTCAAAACGCTTTCGGTCGGCTTTGGGCAGGAGACTCAGATTTTGAAAAGAATTAAGCTTCATGGGCTCAAAGCCATCCGCCTTAAATGACATCCCGACATATTGACATATTCCGCCAACGAGATGGGCTTTGGTCTTCAAGCGCACAACCTTCATGCGTTTCTCGGCTTGGGACATCCCCAGCACAAAGCCCGCAAAACCGGCAAAAACGCCAACCCCAAACAGGCCAAATATCATGCTGACCCCGAAGCCGATTAAACCCAAAATGACACCAAAACCGACCCACGTGATAAAGACTTTCACCGTAGCGCGCCTCTGCATATCAAGCGCCAAAAGACCCTCGAAAATGGCGCTGCGATAGTAATCGCTAAATCCCCGAAATTCAGGGCGGGTCTCGTCAAAGTCATCTATCATTCTGAGCATCTTTAAGTCTGAAAACACGGTAGTCCTCTACCGCCTCAATTTCTCGATATTGCGAAAAAAGTGACTCAAGTTTAACAGGATATTGAGACCCAAGATAATCGAAATAATCAAATTCCTGACCGTCAAATCCCAATTTTTTTTCGCTATCATCCACGATTAATAGCTGCGGCGGGCGGGCAAGAAGTGACGCAAATATTTCATCGACTTGTACTTTTGCAACCCGTTTGTTCTCAGCGCTTCCAAAGCGCACGGCGGACGGCACGAAATGCAAGCAGCACGCCTTCCCGCTCCATTGCGCATCAGCGTTGATGACCGCTGGCATGACATTTCGAGGTGATGTGTTAAATGCGAAAACCGTCTTATCCTGACCAAGCCCTGTCATAAGATCGGTTAACCCCGCAACGGTGCGAACACCCTTCGCGTCCGTTATGTGATCAACAATATGGTCACGCGTCGGAACATTTATAATAACCGCCAGCACTGCCAATAAAACGATGGGCCATTGGCGCTTAATTTCAGTCCCAAGCCATGACAGCAACACGATCATACCGCTAAGCGCGAGCAGCATATTTCCGGGCATAACATGATACGCCCACCCTTTTGATTGCCACACGGCGCTAAGATATGCGCCAATTGCGGCAATGAAAAAACTCTTGGCAAGGACGGGAATCTCGCGATCCAATCGCTTGGATAGGACCATGATCACCGAGACAATGAAGATAATGCCGATACATCGCGGCAGGCCATAGATCAGGGCTTTGGATAGCGGGTAATTATAGGCGGTATAATTGGACAGGATCTGCGGCAATAATTCAAAAATATAGGGGCGGGCAAATATCAAAACACATGCCACATAGGCCAAACCGCCAAAGAGTAAAACTAGCATTTCCAAGCGGAAAAGGCGCATGAGGTTGAACCGTCTTAGCTGAAGCCAAAGCTCAAGCGCGATCGGCACGGTCAGGAAAAACGGTTTTTGAAACAACCCAAAGCCTGCAAGAACGGCGACGCAGATCACCAGACCCGTACTCCCCGTCCAGCCCTTGGCTCTAAGCGCGGTCAAAATAATAAAGGGCACCACCAAAACGGTCATTAAATGCTCACGCTGACCAAAATTATATCCGCTACACAGCAGTACGACAAAAGCTATCCCGACAATTACAGCGCCGCGCTGAGCCTTATTTAATTCAGTCTCGCTTAACAGCTTGGCGCTAAGATATAGACTCAATCCGGCGAGCCCCGCGACCAAAGCCGTAAACGCCCCAGGCAGGCTTAGGCCTAATTTGTGGATCCATATTGCAGGTTGATCTATCCACCATGGCAGAGGCGGATTAACGTCTATGACGTCACGGCCAAACACCGCGCCGCCTGCCATTTTCTCGGCCCCCATTAGGAGCCAAGCCACGTCATGATTAAGGTAAACCGAAAAGCGGTAAGCCAGCATGGATACAAAAATCGATATCAATGCGGTCCAAAAACAAAGTGAAGCTTTACGGGTCATTATGGCTCGCGAAATACCCAATATTTTGATAGAAAAAAGGTCACAAGCGGAACTGTTGTCACAACAAAGATTACCGCAAGATAGAACGGAATCCGGAAATACTCTGCGGTGATCCAAATTATGATTTGATTTAAAATCAAACTCAGCACTGAAACAGCAAAAAATTTGGGCGCAGACTGCTTATGACCCGCCGATGAGTCTTTGAATGTCCAGCTAAATTGACCCGCATATGAGACGCACCACGCGACGAGAAAGGCAAAGAAGTTTGACATTAACGGAGATACATTCAGGAGGTAGTGCAGCGCAAATGCAACGCTCATGTGAACAATCGTAGCGGCTACGCCAACTGTGCCGAAGCGCAATAATTGAGCAACAGGTTTGCGCCATGACTCAGGCAAAACACTAAGCATGAACCCGATTCTTTGCGATCACGATCAATGATACGCCAAAGGGCATTGATAATTTTCCGACCCAGTGACGCTCACTTGAAAAGACCTTGTGCAAAATTGAATTTACGCGTTTTGGCGGCATCGCGTCATCAGCATGATCATCGAGGCGAAGGCATTTCTTCAAAACACGAATGCCGGCGATGAGCGGAAAGAGCATCGTA
>ENA-ORXR01005048-ORXR01005048.1-marine-metagenome-genome-assembly--contig:-NODE-5048-length-10709-cov-16.624059_pt1 | contig 10709 bp, 6 predicted proteins | sample MGYA00237866_ERZ511479 | MGnify/ENA metagenome assembly ERZ511479 | reverse complement strand
ATTGGCTGCGGGGGGAGGTGCGCCCTGTCAGTGCCTCGGGGGGGGGTGCGCCATGCGGTCGTGCCGCGCAAAGGTGGTGTCGGCTGAAACCCCTTCAGGAACCCTTCTAGCGGAGGACGCCCCGTCATGCACCACCTGAGGACAGAGAAAAACACAGACAATGCGTGTTATGCTCCGTTGTAGTAGAGCTCCAGTTTCCACACTGCCCTTTCCAACCGCCCCCCGTTCCGCCACGGCCTCATTCTGTTATGGGCTGTAGCACCAAGCGGATGGCAAGTAGACGTCATGTAAGGCACAGCTAAACTTGGAGAACACCTACACACAACAGAGACGAGGTGGTGAACGAAGCTACTGCTCCACACACAGGAGCAGACTGAGAAAAAGAAGGGCACACTAAACACGAAGAAAAGAGGACTAAGCAGGAAGAATCAGGTCGGGGTCCAACACGATGAAGTTTCCGATGGCGTCCCCCAGCACTCGAGTCGATACCCCCGGCGGCTCCACAGCAGGGGCTGTCAGGATATAGATTTTGGGCCGTAATGGGATACGGATACACGCCGATCCTTCGTATCAGATTACGGATAACTCCATCAGCTGAGATCCGGATCAGGATATCTGTCTCCGGAACCGGATATTTGAGTAGATTATAAGCGTATCCGGATACGATTATTGGATCCGAATATAATCCCCCAAGTCCGACAGACAGCTCAATTAGAGCCCAAGAAGAACGCCATCTGGACGTTATTCGAGTGCTAAATGGACGTCAGTACGACTTGAAATCCACACTTGATTTCAACGCCCCAACGGGCGCTGTCGAGGCGGTTCCCCGCCGTTTGTGTAAACGGACGTCAGAGAGACCGTTCTGAAGCTCGTTTTACACTTTGACAACAACGAAATTGGGTCGAGTCGCGAGATTGAACGGTTCCACCCGGGTCGGGCTGGATCGGGGCTTGTCGCTGCCCAATGTTCGGACCTTAATCCTTTGATTGTCGGCACGCGATTCCAGGCACGTACGTGCAATACCCTGGCCTTCAGGGCGGTGGCGCGCTCGGCGACGCATAGACACCGGGTAAGCCGGCCGGCTCCATGGCCGCAAGCACGCACGGGGGCGCGTGCAGCCACATTGCCGTGGCGGGGGGGGCGCGCGGCGGGGAAAGGGGTGCCGCCGCCGCCGCCGCGGCGGCGGCGGCCCGCCGGCGTGGTGCAACGCCTACGGGCGGGGCCGTCACCGCGCCGCGCAGCGCACCTGCGCGCGGCCGACAAGGCGCACGGGTGGGCGGATGGGATCGACCACTGCGCGACGGGGTGCCTCGAACCGTGCCGCGAGATGGAGTTAGAATCCGCCGACGTGCCGCCGCAACCGAAGCCGGCGCGCAGGCACGATCAACCGCGGGTCATCGCGGGCGCTTCGAACCCCGGAAGTCGCTGCACGCGGTCGCCGCGCGCAACTCGGGGCGGTGGGGGGGGGGGGGGGGGGGCAGGGGGGCAGGCGCCGTCTGGGCCCTGTGACCCTTGTGGCAGGACAGTCCTTAAGAGGCCGCGTAACTCTATTCGCTTTCAGCGTCATCGCGACCCTTCCAACGCTGACACGCCCTCAGATCCCGAATGCAGACTGCCACCTCTGAAACGGAGAGAAAGTCCCTTGATCTAAGTATATGTGTGCATCACTACACTTTGAGAGCACCCTGTCCTAAAGGCCAGGGAATTGGAACGTGATTGGAACGACGCACTCCCATTGGCTAGCACGTGTCTGAGCACGCCGTGCACGCGAGGGTGTAACTGAGACGCCGAGTTCGACGTTGCAGAACTCAGGCGCATCCAATCACATGCGCGCGTCAATCAGACCCGGACAGGTCGCCTGGGCAGCCGCAATGAACCGCGCTCGGGACGCAAAATACGGGATCAGCAACTGCATGGGAGTTACCACTCGCGGACGACGAGCTCCCTTTCCGGCTGGGCCGGATGGCCCGTGCGCATCCGTTCAGGCACGCCAGGCCGCCTCCATTTTTGGCCGCGGCTGCCGCGCCGCCGCTGCCGCCGCCCGCGGGCGCGTTTGGGGGGCTGCTGGGGGGTGCTGGGGCGGCTGTTTTTCGCGCGCGCCGCGGCGCGCCGCCGCTGCCGCCCCCGCGGGCGCGTTTCGGGGGGCCCCACGGGTCCTGCTGGGGCGGCTGTTTTTTTGCGCGCGCCGGCCGCCGCCGCCGCCACCGCCGCCCGTGGGGGCGTTTGGGGGGCTGCTCTGGGGGTGCTGGGGCGGCGTTTTTTCGCGCGCGCCGCGGCGCGACGCCGCTGCCGCTGCCCCCGGCCGCATTTGGGGGGCCCCACGGGTCCTGCTGGGGCGGCTGTTTTTTTGCGCGCGCCGGCCGCCGCCGCCGCCACCGCCACCCGTGCGGGCGTCTGAGGGGCTCCTGTGGGGGTGCTGGAGCGGCGTTTTTTCGCGCGCGCCGCGGCGCGCCGCCGCTGCCGCCCCCGCGGGCGCGTTTCGGGGGGGGCCCACGGGGGCTGCTGGGGCGGCTGTTTTTTTGCGCGCGCCGGCCGCCGCCGCCGCCACCGCGGCTCGCGGGGGCGTTATGGGGGCTGCTGTGGGGGTGCAGGGGCGGCGTTTTTTCGCGCGCGCCGCGGCACGACGCCGCTGCTGCTGCCCCCGCCCGCATTTGGGGGGCCCCATGGGTCCTGCTGGGGCGGCTGTTTTTGCGCGCGCCGGCCGCTACCGGCGCCACAGCCACCCGTGGGGGCGCTTGGGGGGCTCCTGGGGGGCTGCCAGGGAGGGGTTTTCGCTCGCGCCGCCGCGGGCCGCCGCTGCCGGCGCCCGCGGGCGCGTTCGCGTGCCCCCTGGGGGGCTGCTTGGGTCGCTGTAGCTGCCTGCGATCGCACTTTTGGGGCCCCTGGGGTTCCGCTCAGGCGGCGGGTTTTGCACGCACCAGCCGGTGCCGCTACCACCGCCGCCCGCGGGTACGTTCGGGGGGCTCCTGGGGGGCTGGTGCGGCGGCTGGTTTTCGCGCACACAGTCGCGCGACGCGGCTACTGCCGCCCGCGGGCGCGTTTTGGGGGCCTCTGGGGGCCTGGTGGGGCGGCTGTTTCTCGCGCGCGCCGCGGCGCGCCGCCGCTGCCGCGGCCCATGGCCGCATTTGGGAGCCCCTTGGGGTGCTGCTGGGGCGGCATTCTTTTTCGTGCGTGTTGCCGCGCGCCGCCGCCGCCGCCGCCTGCGGGCACGGTTGGGGGCCCTCTGGAGGGCCCTGCTGTGCCAGATCGTTTTGTGCTGGATGGCCCGCGCCGCAGCCGGGGCCTCCGCCTCCCGCGGGCGCGTTCGCGGGATCTCGCATGGCTGTTGTGTGGGGTGTCTCTTTGCGCCGGTCCCCGCGCGTGCTGCTGTGGTGGTGAACGGGCGCTTGGATGGAGCGGGCGCCTGACGGTTTCCTCCGCCGCGCGCGGCCCTGTCCGGCGTCACCGTCCCGGCCGCAGCGCACGGACACCACGCACGGTCGCTGTTGGAGCAGGCTCGGCGGGCTCGTAGTGGCTGCGTTTTGGCCCTCGCCCCACCGCGGTGGGGGGACGGCCGACACCGCCACCTCGACCGCCACTGCCGTCGTCTGCCCGTCCCGCTGTCGTCACTTTCCCGGCGCCACCGCTGGCCAGCGCTGTTGGGCGGCTCGTCGGCGGGCTCTTGGTGGCGGCGTTTTGGCCCTCTCCCCACCGTCAGCACCACCCCACGACCCCTCGACGGCAACTGTCGGCGTCTTCCCACCGCACCGTCACCACTCTCTACCCCACCACCGCCTGCCGCGACGGTTGGTGGTCCTCTGGCGGTTGCCGCCGGGCTGACGAGGGTCAGTCCTTTGTTTATCTGCTTGCCGGCGAGCAACGGGTGCCTTCGTCTCTGGCTGCTGACGAGGGGCACGTGCCGCGCTTTTGCCGCCCCGCGACGGCGCCAGTGAGACGCAGCGCGGGCTCAACTCGGATGCATCTCGCTGTAGCTTGTGTTTGCGTCGTCGGTGCTGGTTCTACTGCGTTTCTGGTTGTGACGCCGCGGCTTCAGGGCGCGTGGGCCGCCCTGCTTTGGCGCAACCGCCCGTAACGCCAAACCACTCTGCCAAGAAGCTGTAGCGGAAGGCGGGCGTTCTGGTGGCACTTGGCGGGAGCCACACCACGGCATCCACGTGAGGATGCTACGGCGTGGGGGCCTGGGCATCCCATGCCAGTGCCGCCGTGGTCCAGACGGCTTCTATTTAGCCGGCCGGTCGTGGTCGGTGGATCCCGGCCCCCCCCCCATCCTTTCAACCTAGTCGTCACTTGCTCCTTCCTCCCCCTCCTCCTTCCGCACCCACCTGCCTCTCTCCCTCCCCCTCGCTCTCTTGGCCCGCACAACGAACCATGGCACCTTCGGCGGTCGCCCTACCGGTGGATGTGGTTGCGTCGGTTGCTGTGGGTGGCGCCCCGCTCGCGAAGACGCCTTGCCTCTCCACTGGCGCCTTCGTTTTGCTCAACTCTGTTCCGGTGGTTCCGGTGGGCCCGACGATGGCGGCTGCGCCGGCTACCTCCGCGCCCACGGCCGGAACGGACAAGTCAGCGGCGGCCGCCCTCCCGACGGCCGCTGTGGACACCCAGGTGGCCGCCACACAGTCGTCAAAGACGGCCGCTGCTGGTGCGCCCGCTCCCACAGAGGCGACGGCCGCCATCGCAGCGCCTGCTACCACCGCGTCGACGGCCGCCACTGGGGCGCCTGAGATGACCAAGGTGACAACTGCCGTCCTTGCGCCGGCCGCTGCCACGGTGACGGCCTTCGTCGGTGCGCCGGCCGCTGGGACGGCGACGGACGCCGTCGGTGCGCCTGCTATCTCCGCGGTGACGGCCGCCGTCGATGTGACGGCTGCTGCCTTGGCGACGGCCGCCGTTGACGCGTCTGTCGACGGCGCAGTGACAGCGCGCAATCTGGACGGTGCCCTCCTCGCCGCGACGGCAGTTTCCGGCAGTGTTGCGGGCGGCGTGTCGGGCTGCACGCAAGATACGACGGGCCTTTCTGATATCCCTCTGTCGACCGCCCCAGTGCGCCCTCTTGTAGGCAGCAGCGGTGGCAGCAGCGCCCCTGCCGCAGCTGCTCCTTCGAGTATCGCGGCCGGCACAGCCGCTGGGGCAGCGGCGGCGCTCGAGCGTGCGGCGGCAGCGGCGAGCGACCGAAACAGCCCGCTTATGCGCCGCCTAGCCAAGTACGTCTCGGCGATCACGGGCAAGGGCGCGTCGGCGGTCCCTACTGCTGCCCTGCGGGCGCTTGGTGCGCTTGTGGCTGCCGCCGAAGAGGCCGAGACCCACCTTGGCCTCGGGCTGTTGGTGCACGCGTCCGGAGTGGACACGGCGGGCAACGTCGGCTTCCTCACATTGGCGGGGAAGGGCAAGTACGCCGGCCCCGACGTTTTGCGCGTCCTATCCGACGTCCACCAGTTTTCCCGAGCCGGTGACGTTCTGTCGCAAGACGGGCTGGCTCAAGGCTCCCGGTCGGCGCGCCTCGTCGGCTCCGCCACGCGCACGACGCCCGTTGTCGCCCCTCTGCCGGCCATTTCCGACGAGGACACGGAGCTGCACGAGGTCATGACGTCGCCTTTTGACGACGACCTGCCGCCGCCTGTGGAGTGGCAGCGGTTGGCTCGCAGGGTCTGTCGGTCGCGGTCCCACGCCCCCCCCCACGCCTCTGAGGAGACAGAACCCTCGACCGACAGCGTCCCAGCTCCCTCCACCACGGGCATTCCGTTTCTGGTTGAGTCGATCCTGCCTCCCCCGGTCTACATGCCCGAGCAGGAGATCGAGGACATCCTGCGCGAGTTGACGGGCCAGCTGGGGAGGGTGATGATGTGCCTTAAACGTTGTTTACAAAGCATGGCTAACAAATCCTAGCTACGAAGAAGATTCAATGACAATCGCGGGTACCCAGTGCCCGCTACAAAAGAGGACCCCGAGGTAGACAGGGGCGCACACCCGACCGGGAGCGGCAACCAACACGCCGGGGAGGAGAGGGGAGTGCGAGACTAGGGACGCTGCCCCACTCAAAGCGCGGGGCGGAGGTGGCCCGCCGAGCCGCAGAAGTAGCGGGGCGCGGGCACGTACCGTGGCGGGAAGGTGGGGCGGGGGCAGCCAGAGGGCGCCGCGCTGCTGCGCCGCGCTGCCAACGCGCAGCCGAAACGGCTCGCCGCGGTAAAACGACGCGCCACGCCCCCGCGTACGCGCACGCCGCCAAGAGGCACCGCCCAGCGCCGCGTCCCGTTCTCGCGCCAGCAGGGGCCTGTCAGCTACGCGGTCGGCGGCCCGGGCCCGGCCCAAATGCCGGCCCAATCGCCAGGGTGCGACAGGTGGAACCAGCTGGGGAGGGTGATGATGTGCCACTTGAGAAGGGAGATGACCGAGCGCGAGCGCCACCGGCTATAAGACGCGCGGCGCGTAGCGGGAGAAGAGTGCCCGTGCCGCGGGGTCGTTGTCCAGCTGCGCGTCAATGTAGTGCTTGAAGGCGGTCTTGGCGCTGGCCAACCCCATCAGCTGGCAAATGAGTCCCACTGCCAGCCCAATGGCGTGAGCCGCCGACGCTGCGCCCGCGCGGAGGGAGTGCCCTGACCACTTGACGCCAAGGGGCGGCTCGTGGTTGGTGAGGGAAAGGGCGCGCCGCAGCCAGGTCGTCACAACCTGGGAGGGCAGAGGCTGCAACGCCGAGTGCCCGGCGGGTGCAAAAAGATGGTCCGCCCATGGCCGACCCGCCCGTAGGTGGCGCGCCCACACGCGGCGGACAAGCCGCAACGCCGGGTCCTGCGCCCAGCCGCCTGGTGCCACCGGAATACGGAAGGCAATCCGCTCGCCTTGCTTCAGGATGCCCATCTTGTAGGTGGGCACTTGCACCTCCAGGCCGCCAAGCACCATTCGCACGTCACGCGCCCGCAGGTTGGCCGCCGCGCCTGGCCTGTTGCACATCAGAAAAGACAGCACCAGGCCGGCACACTCCCGCTCAAGCGACCGGTCAGTGGTGGCCAAGCCCAGATCGATGATGTCGAGGATCACCGTGGCCGGTAGGGGGCCGCGGCGCTCCGGCAGGGTACCCTCGGCAGTGACGTACAAGCGCCTGTAGCCGAGCTTAGCGGCGCGCACCAACTCGTCGTCGGTGGGTGAGGGAAAGCCCGCCATCTTGTGCACGGCGCCGATGGCTGTCAGGTAGTTGGCCACAGTGTCAGGCTGCGCCGTCCTGCCCGCCAAGTAGACGCCCAAGTACCTCACCACCGTCTCCGGGGTGGCTGGTAGGGCGAGCAAGCCGTTGCGCGAGCAAAAGTCGCAGAACGCCTCCCAGGCGTTGAGGTAGCGAGCTTGGGTAGTCGGCTGGTACTTGGCGTCGACCAACCGCTGCGCCTCGGCTGACCCCTCGCCGTGCCCAAAGCGACGGGCGTGCAGCCGTCCCGTCAGCCGCTGCCAGCGCTCCCCTCGCGGCACCGGGTTGCGGCGCCGCTGCTGAACCGGAAAGCCACCACGTCCCACGTCGGCCGGCGTGCGGGTGTCGACCGGCTGCCGTGGGTGAACACACCCTCGGCCGCCGGTAGCTGCTCCCAGTGGCTGCACGCCTCTACCGCTGCCGCCCACCACGGCTGCGCCTCCCACCTGGGCGCCACTAAGGTGACCCGGGCTCCGGTGGCGACGATCTTGCGGACGACCGGCCCCAGCAGGTTGAACGGCGGGTTGCACCAACAGTTCTCGCCCAGCCAGGACCGGTGCATCGCGCCCACGCCCATCGCGCCGGGAGACGCCTGGCGCGAGAAGAATCGACCGCACTTGGCGTTCTCCGCTGCCGCAAACAGGTCCAGGGTGTGGGGTCCGTACCGTGCCTCCAGCCGGGCAAAGCCAGCATCGGACAGGGACCAGTCGGTGGAGTCGGGGGCCCGAGAGAGCGTGTCCGCCCACTTGTTCACCGCGCTCGGCAAGTACTCGGCCCTCAACGAGACACCCAAGGACTTGCACACGTCGTGCAGGCGACGCAGCTCGTGCATCACGGCATTGGACCGGCTGCTGCCGTTGTTGACCACATGCATTACCACCTGGGAGTCCGTCTTGAGCCTTACCAGCGTGTGGGGGTCCTTGAGCAGGTCCACAAAGGAGAGTAGCCCAAGGCGCACCGCTCCCAGCTCGAGCAGGTTGATGTGCTTGTGCCGGCGGGCGGCCTCGTGGAACCCCCTCGCCGGCACCAGCTGGTTGAATGTGGCGCCCCAGCCGACGTTGCTCGCGTCGGTGTGGAGCGTTACCGTCGGCTCCATCTCCCACAGCGCCCGGCCTGTCAATGCGTGCTCGTCCAGCCGTGCCCACCACCGGAGGTCCGCGGTAGCCTGGTGGCCCAACCGCACCCGTCTGCCTGATGCGTCCTTGTACTCCTTCAGGGCGTTGTACAGGCTGCGCAGCTTGTAGCGCGCGTTGGGCACTGAGAGGAGAGTGGAAACTGCCGCGCCGCAGAACGACCGCAAGAGCGAGTGCCGAGTCCAGCGTCGGTGGCGAGCCCGCTCGGCCAGGAGCTTCCCCGCCATCGCCTTGACCTTTGTCGTCCGCTCGGGCGTCAGGAGGAACAGCTGCCGCCGCGTGTCGACGACGTGCCCCAGCAACGGCAGCGCCATGGTTCCGTCCCAGCGCCCCTTGGTTGGGTGTAGCTGAAGGCCCAGCAGCGCAAACAGGTGCTGTACCTGCGCGCTGCCGCGCACTGCGTCCGCCTTGCTGGCCGGCCTTCGCCGGCGACTTGGGGGGGCTCCCCCAAAGTCGTCGACGTAGACGATCACCCGAAAGCCCAGCGCTCGCAGCCGCTGCACGACGGGGCGACACACCTTCGTCCATAAGAACGGGGCCACCCGCAGGCCAAAGGGCATTGTCAAGGACTGGAAGGTCCGGCCCAACACCTGAAAGGCAAAGAACTTGCGGTCCTCCGCCCTCAGCAACAGGTGGTGGTAGGCGTCGCGCACGTCCCACTTGATCAGCTCGTCTCCGGGGCGCAACTGGGCCGCCAGCTCCGGGAGTGACTCGTACTTGAAGCGCCTTGGGTCGATGTAGTCGTTGGGAACGCGGCAGTCGAGAACGAAGCGCTTCTTGTTCGCGGCCGTCACCACAAAACCGTTGACGATCACCACCTGATCGTTGATTTCCTTGCCAAACAGCTCCCGCCAGTAGCCCTTGGCCAAGCAGCGGGAAATCTCCGCCTCCACAAAGGCCTTGTCGGCGTCCGCCACGGGAAACGGGCGCGCTCGGTGGTAGCTCGGGCGCCGCCGCCAGGGAATCTGCGCCCCCGCGGTGAGGTTCTTCAGAACCCACCGCGTAGCCCCCAAGGAGCGCCAGTGCTTGAGCGCTCGCTTGGCGGTCACGTACGGGGGAGGGGGCGGGGTGCTGCCGCCCTCCCCCGGGCCAGGGGTAGCACTGACCGGGTCGGCCTTGCCCCGGCCAGCAGGTGAAAAAATCACCGCTGCCCACCGCCGCTGGCGTTGCCGGCAGGCTGCCCGCCTCCGCTGCCGCCCTTAGCGCCGCCTTGGCCGCCGCTTCCGCTGCCGCTACCTTTCGCTCCACTGCCACTGCCGCCACGCCCACCGCCGCCTCCGCTGCCGCCTCTGCCGCCGCCTTGGGCCGTGCCACTCCCGCCGCCACCGCCGCCACGGCGCCGGCGCCGCCCGTTTGCGCCAGCTCGGAGCTCGGCCGCGAGCTTTGCGTGGGCACGGGACTCGTCGCGCGCCACATTCTCGAGGAAGCGCTGGAAGCCCGGGCCGCGGGCGCGGTTGCGGGGGACGGCGTCAGTGCACCGGTACAGTTCTGCCAACCCGGGCTCCACTTTCGAGGCCGTAAGGTAGTCGTACCGAGCGGCCTGGATGCGGTAGTGCAGCCGGGAGGCGATGGCGAGCCACGCCAGCCGCTCGTCGAGCTCGGTCTTGGAGAGGGCGTCGCGGGAGTGGTAGACGGCGAGGCAGTTGTTTGCAATCTCCTGGGCCCACGTGCACGACTGGTAGACGGCGTCCGCCTCGTCACGGTCTGGGTCGTTGGCGGGGAATACCTCCTTGTGCTCGGAATCCTTGGGCTGGAAAGGGAAGGGCAGCCCGTCGTCGCGACGGAGGCGCCGGGGGGCGGAAAAGCTGCTGAGCAAATCACCCGGCCCCGGGAGCTCGGGGTGGTCAAAGCCGTCGGGGTGGCCAGCGACCTCTCCTGGAAGCGGACGCGCCGCCCGGCGGGTGGTGCCGGTGAAGCCGGCGCCGCCCAAGTCCCGGGCCGCACGCAAGAGAGAGTCGTCATCGCTGCTGTCGCGGTCGCCCGCGCCGTCGGCTTGGGAGACCTCGGGATGGCCAAGGGCGGCCGCACGGCCGGAACCGGCTGCGCTGGCCGCCGTTGGCTCCGTGCCGGCCGCTCCAGTAGGGGTGGGTCGCGGGGCACCACCGGCTGCGGGGGCACCCCCGCCAACCGCCGGCTGCGCCGCATGGCCCTGCTGGGCAGCCAGCGCCGCCACTAAGGAGTCCACCGTGGCCTTCAAAGCGTGCAAGTCAACCGGAGAAAGAGAAGGAGAGGGTGTGTCAGCATCGCTCGCCATGCTCACGTAAGATACGCGCAACCAACGTTGGACCACGCCCCGCAAGGGACGGGAAACCTAGTCCGCACTATGAGTGCGAGACTAGGGACGCTGCCCCACTCAAAGCGCGGGGCGGAGGTGGCCCGCCGAGCCGCAGAAGTAGCGGGGC
>ENA-ORXR01005047-ORXR01005047.1-marine-metagenome-genome-assembly--contig:-NODE-5047-length-10711-cov-39.347376_pt1 | contig 10711 bp, 11 predicted proteins | sample MGYA00237866_ERZ511479 | MGnify/ENA metagenome assembly ERZ511479 | reverse complement strand
GGGGGGGGGGTTGTCGACGAACGACGACGTGGTGGCGGGGGCGGGGTCTCCACGGGTAGCGCCGTTTACGCGCCCGCAGGCGCCGCGACCGCCGCCTTGTACGCATAAAGTCGAGAAGCCAGTCATTGTCGCACCATTCCTGCAACCAAGCTTAGCTGCGCGGGCGTCAGCGGTGGTGGGGAGAGCCGGGTGATGTCATCGCATGCGGCCAAGCATTTTCGGGCTGGAGGAGCACAATGACGAAGTGACCAGTGTACTGCCCTGGTTGGGGTCTCCGTTGTCGTCTCCGTGGCCCGTTTCTGTTCCGTGACGGCTCACCTCGCATCTCAGTGTCCTTTCCCGAGGCCACTGCGGAGATCCTCACTCATTAGGCCCCCAGGAGGCTTCCTCCGATTTGAGCTGATCGGTCGTTCGTCTTGGAGGCTAGAACAGAATTCTCCAACCCTCATAGGCTCGAAGAAGCAAGCAACGTGCAGAAGTCACGTCACGTTGACAGTCCCCATGCGTACCTTCCGCACAAACTATTTCAAAAAGGCAATAACAGGAAGAGCATCAAGGCCCGACTCCCGCGCGCGCTCGACCAGCTCATTCTCCACCTCGACGCACGACAACGCCCCCGATGTGACACTCGCTCCATGAAAGAAAACTCGTGATGGCAAGGTGAGTCAGACTGTCGCGTACCTGGCTCCTTATGACAGGGTCCGTCTGCTGCGTGTGTTTCATGCCGGCTGTACGCAGCTGCGCGCAACTCCACTTGAAGACGGGGTTGGAAGATCCAAGCAGCTCTTTCTCAGCGCCCCCGCCTCACGCCACGGCCACCTTCTTGGGGACACGGCCCTTAGCCGTGCTGAATGCCGGAGTGTACTTAGAATGAGTGGAGAGGACCGCGTCGATGCGCGTGTAGGTAGACGCTCGGTTTCTGGCTAGTAACCCGTCCGCAACAATACCCCGAGGAGGAGGGACAGACGTGGCGCGCGACGAGTGCATCGTGTCAGACACATACGCGCCAATGATGTGCGCCGCAGCAAGCGACGGGCCATCGTCCATAGCCGCGGCAGCGTTCGCTTCCGCTGTCCTTGATCTAGACGAGCCCGAGGCGCCCCCAAGCCCTGTGCTGTCTACCACGGCCGCCTGCGCGGTGGGAGCGGCGAACACGTCGCGTTCCCCGTCTCCCACCGATGGAATCGCCGCCAAACGCCGCTTGGATGACAATCGCTGGTTCGTGTGCTGCGCAGCCGTGAAAGGCAGCTCAGCCATGAGTACGCGTACACGCGCTTGCATCTCGACCACGTCCAGTTTGGGACACACAATTGTTGGGGGACCCTTGTCCGGCACAGGTTCAACAACCGAAAACGCACTGTGGCTCTTCTCCTCACGATTGGAGCATGCGGTGCTGCACGTCGGGCAAATAGCCTTTTTGCACACACAGGGGTGTAAAGGCTTGTTGATTAAGGGACAGCGCCTGGCGTCATGGTCACTCAAGGCACATCCACGGCACTTGCGAGACACTGTAGCTTCAACTGTGCCCCACGAAGTACGTATAGGTTAGCCGTCGAACTGACAAGAAGCAACAGCACTGTGAGCACTGCGGCCAGATGGTGTCATTGGAAATGTGCACAGGGGTGGTCGTCACGCAAACGCCCCCAACTGCCATTGAACAGGTCGCGGCGGAAACAAATGACGCGTACCTGTCGGTGTGGAGGCCTCCATGACGAGGGCGTTGGCTGAATCGGTCGTGGAGTGCTCGGGGTCGAGCAGGGAGCAACACGCAAGCGAGGGAACTGGGGCCCGGGCAAGGACGGGTGACGACAGATCTGTGGCGCTCTCGTCGAGCGTGTGATACAAATTGAAGCTAGCCCTTCTGGACTTGAGATGACTGCGGGAAGACTGACTCAGCCTCTATAGCGCCTTGTTGTACTTGGCCTCTCCGAGAATCGCAAAAAGCCCGTATTCTCTCATTAGTTGGTTTAGTGTTTTTCATTCGTACACTGCAACCCATGGATGGAAAAAATCCGTATTCTTTACATCGCCATGTGATTAATCCATGAATTAATCAATAAAATATTGTATTTTTTCATTAATCAACGTATGCAATGCATTTTTTGCTGCGCGTTTTCTCTTGTTGCGAATGCGGTGCTGTCCCCACGGCGACGACGCGACTTGCTGTGCCCATACCACCCGGGTGACGCCGTCCGACCGACGGAAAGACCCCCCTCCTCCCTGCCCCGCCCTCGCCAACACACGGACACCCCCTCTGTTGCTCCCTGCCCTACGGAAAAAAAACGGCTCTCCTTGACGACTGTGGTGCCTCATCAGGTAGCATGCAATACTCCCCATATGTCAATATTGTCCGCCCACATGTCAATGAAACCTTCCCATGTGTCAGTGTTATCTCCCCTTGTGGCAATGTTGCCTCCCCATGTGGCATTGTTGCCTCCCAAGAGTGCCGTGTCGGCAGAGCCCGGATGGCAACAAAGAGCCACTCGGAAGTCACGAATGGTCGATGCAGGGTCATTGTTGCACGACGCTGAGTCGCACCGTCGAAATATTGAGTAACAAAGACAACACTTCGAGTTTCAGAGGCTACATGAGAAGTCAAGCAGTCGTGCTGAAGAGGCAGGAGCGCCACATGACCAGTGACCAAGACCATTTGATGAGCCACAAAGACCAATGGATGAGACACGATGGCTAGTTCAGGAGCCAAAGTGACGGAATCCGGTGACACAGTGGCTCATTGATCAGTCATGACTCGCATCTGCTGAGGGGCTGTGACCGTCAAAAATCGGACTTTCTAGACATTTGATTGGCTCTCCGACAGCGTCCAGATGGTCCTGAGAGGCGTTCCTTACACTGTAATTTTTTGAATTGTACTGTAAGCACACGAATTTTCTTGATATGCAGGCTTACCGTGGCTATTTCAAGTTGGTTTTCTTTCGAGGATTATTTGATATTGTTATTGATTTAATAAATATAATATAATCGTGATAATATATTCGTGATAGTCATGTAAATATCGCGCTGTGCGATGCACGACCTGCCCGCGCCTCGCGCCCCGCGTCGCCACCACACGCCCTGCCCCGACGCCGCCTACGCACGGGCATCCGCCACGCTCCGTCCACACCCCCCACCCCAAGAGCCATCACGCCCCCTCCTCACCCTCACCCTCCTCCTCACCCTCCTCCTCCCCCTCCTCCCCCTCCTCCTCTGCGCCAGCCCCATTGTTTTGGTTGAAGCCGTGGCGCAGGTAGAAGCTCAGATCCTCGGTTTCGTCGCCATCCGGGTTCAAGTCCATGGCCAGGCGACGCTTGGCTCGGCGCTGCATCTCCGCCAGTTTGCTCAGCTCCCGACGCCGCTCGCGACGGCGGTTGTTGGCCTGGATGTTGTGGTTGGACTTGGCCAGAAGGCACAGCGCCGCCCAGTGATCCTCGGCCTCCGCGAGCGCCGGCACGGCGCGTTCGAGGTACAACGTAGCCCTTGCCTTGACCAGGCTGGTCTGCTGCCGGAAGGTGAACCGTTCGTCAAAACAGGACCGTACTGTCGATGGCACTAGGGACTTCAGAACCGTCACGTCCGTAGCCGTGAGCCCCAGCAAAGCGCACTGATATGGCTTTTCGTCCATGAGCTTTTCATGCTCGCGAGGGACCTTGAAGAGAGCAGGCGCTCCGCCGACGGCACCGCCACCACCACCGCCACCACCGCCACCGCGACCGCCACCGCGACCGCCACCGCCATGACGGTGGTGAGTTCCAGAGCCACGACCATGACGAGCGCCCCCGCCGCCCCGACCACCTGCCGTCGACATCGTGCTACTGGGGGTGTGTGAATCAATGGGTCACAACACATGCGATGAAATGAACAAGATGAAAAGAAGTACGTAAGAAGAAAGAGGCACTTGTATAAGTTAGGAGCTGGGCACGAGTGCGGACGGAATCGTTGTCTCTGAACGGCGTTCATGTCCACCACCACTGCATGGTACGCGGGGATCAATGAAAAACGGAGCGCACACACAAGTACATGTAAGGCAGGCACGCACGGGGAGAACGTACCACGAGCGTCGGTCTGCGATCGGATATCGATGCCTGCGACCGGCAAAGTGCAGCACGGAGGCACTCTTGTCCACGTCTGCATCCGACGGGCCGGTCGGGGCATCCCCTTAGTCGACATTCTTGGCCTCTTATCAATGACTATCTGGGCACGGCTGCCCCAGCAGCCAAACCAGCTGCACCGGCAGCTCTCACCGGCAGCCCCACAGGCATCCCCCACAGGCAGCCCCCACAGGCAGCCCCCACAGGCAGCCCCCACAGGCAGCCCCCACAGGCAGCCCCCACAGGCAGCCCCCACCGGCTGCCCAGCAGACTGCACCGGCTGGACAAGCTCCTCTGGTCTGCTCCCTGTGACTGAAGATATCATACACTTGCAAGACAGCTTTGCAGTCTGATCCGTTGGATGCCGCAGGCGGTTATTTCCCCACAAAACATTCTGTGCGCGCCGGCTCACTGTAACTGTGGCAGCGGCGGCAGCGGCGGCGGCGGCGGCTGCGGCGGCGGCGGCCGTCGTCGCCGCCGCGGCCGTAGATCCGACAGCGGCGGCGGCGGATTCGGAGGATTCGGCGCATTCAGTTGGCTCCCACTGCCAGCCAGCCAGCCGGCGCCAGTCCTGGCCACTGCCGGCCACCTGTTCTGTTGCCTTGGGATCATCTGGGTGCCCTCTTTCCGCAATACGCTGCTGCACCACCCACGTAGCGTCCCGCTTTTCTGCCTCCCCCCTTCCCCCTTCGCGCTCTCGCTGCAGCGAACGTGTGTCATTGTCATCACGTCTTTATGGTGTCACACACGGGCGCGACGTACCGCTGCGACTGTGACCGATGCTTGTCCAACAATGGGTGGAAGCCCAAGGCTGTATGCCGCTCAACTTTCTTCAAGCACAAACACGCCGCTGGGACGCGTGGTCGTCATACGGCACCCTACCGTGGAATTCCTCTCGCCGGCGCTGTTTTAGGCACGTCATTTCCTGCCACCGCGGCCGGCGTAGCGGCACCTACTGTCACCGCCGCTGGTGCAACGGCCCACACAGCAGGCGGTGCCACGCGTTCTGCCGCGCGTGGTGACGCGGGTAGCACCGCGCACGCCGGCGACGGCTCGCGTGCTGCCGCGCGTGGTGACGCGGGTACTGCAGCGCACGCCGGCGGCGGCACGGCTGGGTACGCGGGGGACGTCGCCAGCGCCGCTGCAGAGGGTGCCACGGCGAGCACCGCGGGTGGTGCCGCGGCGAGCAACGCGCTTGGTGCCGGGCGCGGTTACGCGGGTAGAGCCGCGCGCGGTGCCGCGGGTGGAGCCGCTCGCCGCGCCTTGCGTGTAGCCTCGCGCGGTGCTGCGGGTGGTGCCGCGCGCGCCACCGCCTCCACGGGTGGCTCCGCGGGGGGTGTAGCGGGCGCCTCTGCGGCTGGTGCCGCGGCAAGACCCCCGAGCAGCGCCATGGACCTCGGGATTGAGGTCGAAACGGGCTACGGGGAGGGTGACGCGGAGGGCGACCGGACGGGCGACCGGACGGGTGACGATACGGGCCACGAGACGGACGGCGAGGCGGGAGCTGATACGGGCGACCGGATTGGCGACGAGACGGGCAACGAGATGGGCGGCAGGGCGGGCGACAAGACGGCCAACGGGGGGGGCGACTGGGTGTGCGACGATCCGGGCGACGGGGGGGGCGACGGCGTGTGCGACGAGACCGACGACGGGGCCGGCGACAAGACGGACGACGGCGCGGGAGAGGAGATGGAAGACGGGGCGAGCGACGGGACGGAAGACGGGGCGAGCGATGGGACGGAAGACGGGTCGCGTGTCGGGACGGACGACGGGACGGGCGAAGAGAGCAGTGACGAGGAGGTGTACCTTGTCGCCGCCCGCGTCCGGGCGCGGGCCGAGGTGGCGGACCTTAGTCTACTAGGCGTCAACGGGGTGGCAATCTCCACGGAGCAGTTCCGGTGGGCAGTTGACGATTTCGTTGGCTACGTTTTTGCACAAGAGCATGGGTTGACGCGCGAGGCGCAGAAGGCGTACCTGAAGCAGCGCGGCAGCTTCAGGCGTTTTCGTACGCCCCACTTGGTGCATGAGTACGTGAAGCGCACAGTTCCCCTGGCGTCGTGGCCCATCGAGTGCTGCCCCAAGGGATGCATGGCCTTCTCCCTGTGGGACGACGAGACGCGGGTGTGCCGGCACTGCGGTGCCCAAAGGTACAAGACCGACGGAGTCCCCGCTCTCATCATATCATACTCGCCGCTGACACCGTGGTTGCGCATGCTCCTCGCGGATCCACTCCTCTCTGTGTGGATGGCCGAGACCATGGCACTCGCGCGGCGGCGCGCGGCCATCCCTCGGGGCGTCCACAACAAGTACCAGGACTTTTACGATGGCGACAGCTTTCGCGGTTTTTGTGCTACGGGCGTCATCTCCGAGGACACCGACATTGTGCTGAGCGCGGCCATCGATGCAGCGGAGTTTTGGCGGCAAACGGGAGAGAAGATGGTGCCAGTCGTGTTCACGGTGTTGAGCTTGCCCCCGGACGTGAGGTCCAAGGTCGTTTGCATGCTCCCAGTCATGATCACACCCGGACCCAAGGAGCCGGTCGACATGGACTCCTTCTTGGAGCTGGCGATCCACGAGCTGAACGGTCTGGCCGTCGGTGTCGACGGGGTGCACATCCACGGCCGGGAGGGCGCGCGCAAGGTCAAAGCCGTGCTCCTCGGCATCACGACCGACATGCCCGGCGGCGATAAGGCCACGCACATGGTCGGGCACAGCGGACGCGTCGGTGGTCGGCTGCGCCCGCTCGAGGGAGTGCTATCGCCTAGTGGCACAAACCATTACTTCCCACCGATGGATCCGAGGACGGGCGCGCCGCTGTTTGCGGTGTCGGCGACGCCCATGGCGGTCCGCAGCAGCGCCACCATCCAGGCGCAAGCGGACGCCGTGGAGGCCCTGCGCAGCGCCGGTCGGCCGGCAGCGCACGTCGCGCGCATGGTGCGCTCCACCGGGGTCTCGGGGTGGTCGGCCCTTTTCACGCCCGGGCCGGAGGGGCGCGCCGCCTACCCCAACATGGCGTACTTGTGGGCACTCGGCCCCACGGCGGCGGCGCCCTACGACCCCATGCATTTGCTCCTATGCAACGTCGCCCCGCAACTATGGAGGTTAGTCAACGGCGTGCTGGCGGCCGAGCCGGGTGTTACCGACGATTTCGTCGTCAGCGCCAAAGTGCTGTCTGAGATTGGGAGTGAGTACCGCGCGGCAGCCGCCACGGTGCCGACTCGCCAAGCGCGGGCGTTGCGCGACATCAGCAAGCACTACCGCTCGTTCAAGGCGGTCGACTGGTTGTTTTTCCTTCTTTCCGGCGCGGAGGTGGTGCTCTACGGGCGCGTGCCAGACACCTTTTACAACATGACCATGTGCTTGTGCCGCGCCGTCCGGTTGCTGTTTCACCCGAGCGCCGTAGACAGCAAGGACCTTGAGGAGGCCGAGAGCGAGATTGTCAAGTTCCTCCAGGCCTTTTACACAGACATCTACCGGGGCAAGCTGTCCCGCGTTCGGGTGTGCCGCCTGATCTTTGCGTCGTTGCTGGACCTGGTGCCGTGTATACGGCAGTGCGGGCCAGTATGGACATTTTGGCAGTTCCCTCTAGAGCGCTTCATTGGAACACTACCGGCGCTCACCCGCAGCCGCTCCGCCCCCCACAAGGCGCTCGTCAACGCTGTTGCCCGGAGACAGCGGGCGGAGCTACTCGCCGGATTCGCAGCGCGGGAGTGCCAGGGCGACTGGGACGCGGCCCTCGGGGACGAGGCGCCCGGGCAGGATGGGGCGGCGGCTTGGAGCGTACCGCTGCCCGAGTCGGGCGGGGTCGAGGCTACCCTCCTCCGCCCAGTGCTGGCACCTTGCGCACTGCACGGGGTCGAGTTGGATGCATTGTTAAAGTACGACGCTGGCGTCGCTGCAGCAAACGGAAATCCCACTAAGTGCTTCCGGCTGCGGCTGCGCGGTGGTGCCGTCATCAACGCCCGTGACAGCGACAACAGGGGAGCGGTCACGCGCCGTCGCACGTCGCTCGTACGCGTCTTGTCCTCTGACCGCCGGCGCCGCCGAGACGGGACTGTGGAGACGTTTGAGCGGCACACGTTTGGGCTGGTGCGTCATTTCCTGCTCTGTGGTAGCCCAGGTGCGCGCATTGGTCTTGCCTTTGTGCAGCTTGTATGCTCTCGTGCTGATGTGACGGGGAGGTTTGGGATCCCTGACCATGTACGGGGCATGGACGTGTTCTCCTCGTATGGTGGCACGCTGCGCTACATTGATGTGCGTTGCATTTTGGAGTCGGTGGGGTGCATGACGCGTGCTGGGCGCCACCATGTGTTGTTCACACGCCAGCCTTTTTCGAGTGGCGGGCTGGGGGAGGAGGAGAGTGAGAGTGACTAAGCATGTAAACCACAGTCGTCGCCTTTTCATGCGTAGCAACACAGCCGCCACCTTTGTCGCATAAGCGGGTGACTTGGAGGGGCGGCTGGCAGCCGGGATGGACGCTGGGCGCGGGTTAAGCGATCTTGACAGATCCCAACAGTCAATTGAATTACAGTCACGCAGCGGCCGACAATTCCCCAGAAGGTGCTGGCGGAGGCCACGATGCGGTGCTTACACTGTAAGGATTTTCAATTACTGTAAGCAATTGCTTTTTCTGGGGCCTATTCTTGGTTTCGTGGCACTTGGTCTCAGCGCCTCTCCACATCGCAGCCCTTGCTTGTCAAATGCGGATCACCTTTGCTGGGAACAAGGGTCCGAGGCCGAGCCACGAGCGCATTGTCAGTGCCGGAAGGCCGGGATCCGCCAAGGGAAATTTACGACACATCAGAGAGTCATTGTGACACAGCAGTGAAGGATATTTCCGTAGGGCGGTCGGGCGGCTTTCACGTCGACCGCGGCATGCCGTGGAGGGTGCCCGCCGACCCCGACGCGGTTGTCACACGGACCGACCCCGATTACTCGACGGTCATTGAAGAGGCAACTACCTATCCTGACGACACGGTCAACACATTTGACGGGGACGGGTGCGTCAACGGGTCGGCCTTCCCCTGGTCGTGGATCCTACCTGTCGCCGCCGGCCGCGCGCGCTCCAATGAAACGTACAACAAGGCCGGCTATAGCCGCGAGTCCCCCGCCTGCGACGGCACCCCGTCCCGCTACCGGTTTTACGTGTCGACGGGCCTCGACGGAGACGACGCGGTGGACCCGCTGCGCGGCTTTGTCCTCAAGATGACGTGCGGCGGGAACGCCCGCACGTGCACGCGCGTCACCTTTGACAAGCGGGCGGCCAAGCACGCGTGGTCGGAACACATCCTGGCCGTCGCCATCCTCGCCGACCTCGACGGCCACGACGTGGCGTCGCCGCGGGGCATGGCGACCGTCGCCCGCAACGCCGACATTGCGTCGTACATGGCAGCGGGGCGCACCGCATCGGGCGATGTGGAGTTTCCCGTCGAGCGCGCGGTCGCGGGGCGGCTGACGGTCGCGCTGATGGGGGCCCTCGCGGCCGCCATCGCCCTCGCCGCGGCCGCCGTGGCCTGGGTGACGCGCGGCTTCTCAGCGTCGCGGGCGGCCGACGCGCTCAGCGCCGCCGGCGCGCTGCGGCTGGCCGTCGCCCAGCGGCAGGCGGTGGCGGCGGCGGGCGCAGCGGCGGCGGCCAACGGCGCACCGCCCGATGGGGGGTATGCGGCCGCCGACGGCGACGGTGGTGGTGGGTGCGACGAGCCGGGTCAGCCGCCCCCGCGGGGCACGCCGGGGCTCGCCGTCGAGCGTGACGCGGAAGGGGGGTATGTCGTCCGCCCTGCGGCGCCGGCAGTGGGTGTGCACCGGATGGTGCTGCGGCAGGTCGGTTGGTGAGGGTGGAGGCGGCGGCGGCGCTGTGGTGGGTGGGGGGGGGGAGTGTTGGCGTTTGGCTTTTGGTGGGCGGCGATTGTGCCGACAAGGGGGAGAGCACGGGGGTAAACGGGTATGGCCCACAACGCCCGTCGCGGCGCGGGCGACGGCGGCGTCCTCCGCGACGCGCTGTGCTGCGGTGTGTGTATAGCGGCGGCGCTGCGCTGGCGCCACGCCACGCAAGACGCGGCGCCGTTGCTCGTGCAACTACGATTGACTTTTTGTTTTTCAGCAATACAGTGAGTTCCCGCGACAGGAAAGGTACAGCCGTTCTCTCAACCACCTCGCATGCCAGCTGATGTACAACTCTTTCCAATCGGCCTCTACGACCCCGTGCATCAGTGTGCCGAACGCACATCGCTGAGTCACATTCTCCTGATCAACCGTCCCGTTCGTACTACAGCTGCTCGCCATCCGTTGCACCACGAGGGCTCCACGCCATGGACGGCCGAGTTACTACAGGTGTGCAAGTCTACAGCCGTTCTCCTAAAAATCCCGCACTGCACCAGGTCCAAAAGTGTTCCAAATCGACCTCTGCGGGGTCGTAGAGACCAACTTGAAACTCTTTCGCCACAGTTTCAGTGCGGGATTTTTCGGAGAACGGCTGTCAGTACTGTGTTTTTTAAGAGATTGACACGAAGTGCCGCAGCCAATCGACTGTTCCCCGTCCCGCGGCACTCGTCTGAGGCCCTTTCTTAGCTGCGGCTTCGTTCGTGTGACGGTTCATGTGACGATGCGGGGCGGCCAGCTATTGGCTG
>ENA-ORXR01005045-ORXR01005045.1-marine-metagenome-genome-assembly--contig:-NODE-5045-length-10716-cov-8.200019_pt1 | contig 10716 bp, 11 predicted proteins | sample MGYA00237866_ERZ511479 | MGnify/ENA metagenome assembly ERZ511479 | reverse complement strand
GGTGTTAAACTTTTGAAGATTATTAAGGAAGTGATTGATTTCTTGAATATTGTGTAATCTAAAACGATTATTATGAACACATTAAATCAAATTATAGTCTTACTATTCTGTCTAGTTTTTCTAAATCTATCTTATGCGCAGAATGGTAAAGATCAAGCAAGAAATCCTATTGTAGTAATAGATCCTGGACATGGAGGAAAAGATGCTGGAGCAACAACCAGAAATGGTATAAAAGAAAAAGATATTGTTTTGGGTATTGCTTCTAAAATAGTGGTACTAAATAACAAGCTAGTTGAAAATCCTTTACTATTATATCTAACTAGATATACAGACACATTAATATCTCTAGGCGATAGAACGGAACTAACAAAAAGACTAAAAGCTGATATATTTATTTCAATTCATTGCAATCAAGCTATTAACAGAACAGCATCAGGAACAGAAGTTTTTATTCATCCTAAAAGCGAAGTACAAGCAGAGGAATCTACCTATTTAGGATTTACTATACAAAAAGGATTGGCAGATATACTTGGTATTAAAAACAGAGGAATAAAGTTTGGAAACTTTCAAGTGTTGCGAGATAGTGATAGTAGTGCAACAATTCTCTTAGAGCTTGGTTTTTTATCTCAAACTGATGAAGCTATCTATTTATCTCAAGAAGATTCTCAAAATGCTGTTGCTTTGGTTATACTTCAATCGATTATTAAATTTTTGGGATTATGAGTGAGCTGTATTTGGAGTTCGTTAAGAGCATCAAGGAAATATTGATAGCTTTATATAAGGATGTTTTAAAGAAAAAACAGGGATAGTGATATTTATCTGTTTTCTTAGATTTTTTAAATAGAATTACTTTTTTTGGGAATGAAATCATTTGATTTAAATGGTATAAATCATAAATTAATTAGTATTAATATATTTAAGAATAATATTTATACTGTTTTAAACAATATAAATATGTGTTATAGTATTTGATTTTTTTATTATTTTTGATATATGTCAGATCGCATTAATAGAATCAAGGAAATTCTCGTAATTCAAAACGTTTCTCAAAAAGAACTCGCAGAACGATTAGGGAAAAATCCAAATACTATTGCCTCAATTTGTAATAATAAAACTCAACCGCACATCAAAATATTCAGAGATATAGCAAAAGTTTTAGATGTAGATATAAGGGAATTGTTTGTTCCAACAAAAACTGTTTAGTATGTTGGAAAAACTTTTCATAAAACTGGGCTATAATCGCAATAATGGTTTGTTTGTTCTTTCAGAATCAAAAGAAGCTATAATTGAAACTTTTCCTAGTCGTATTAGTAGGGTTTTAACGAAAGTTATAAAGCCTTATGCTGTTTTCAGTTTGGATGCATATCATAATACTGAAGGGCACGTGCAACCTTTCAACAATCCACTTATATTATTTTATGAAAACCCAAGTGAAGAAGACTATCAGCTGATTCCAAAGCACTCATTTAATCTTAGTCGTTCACCAATAGTTATTGTGGCAAAAGATAATGCGATAGAAATTTTCAACGGCTTTGATTTTGCTTCTTCTAACCGTGACTGGTTAAAATCAATAAATGTTGACCACGATCTACTTAATATAAGTAATCTTAGGTCAGGGAAAGGATGGAAAGAAATTCATCAGGAGTTCTTTGTTAGAACAAAAACAGTTGACAGGTATTTGTTGAGTAATATAACAGATGCAAGACGAATTCTAATCGCCAGAGAAAGCAACTTCAAATCAGGAAATCTTCCCCCTGAAGTAGCGAACCGCTTAATTGGAAGAATCTTATTCATAAGATATCTAATTGATCGAAATGTTCGATTTACCGACCAAGACTTGTTAATTGGAAATGATAAGGAAGAGAGGCAAGAAGCACTTAATATGTTACTTCTTGACCACGCTAAAACCTATGAGTTTTTTGAATATATAAATCAAAAATTCGAAGGAGACTTATTCCCATTGTATTATGAAAACGAAGGACTGGAATTCTATGAGAAAGATGCTGTACTAAAGGAAAATTTGGAGGTTTTATATTATCTGCTGACATCATCTAATATGTTTAAAGGAGATACTATCAAGGGTTATACAGTACAACAGTCATTATTTAATGTTTATGATTTCGAAATTATTCCGGTTGAACTCATAAGTAATATTTATGAGAGCTTCTTAGGTAATACCGCTTTTGCCAAAGGCGAAATAGTAACTAAATTGTCTAAACAAAAAGAGGTAAAGGCTTTTTACACACCACCTTTTTTAGTAGATTATATGTTGAGTCAAACAGTCAAGCCACATTTAAAAACATCTAATGGAACAGATTGTAAAGTGCTCGATCCATCTTGTGGTTCTGGAATATTTTTAGTTGAATCTCTAAGACAAATTATTGATAACGAAATAAGGTTACAATCCAACGGTCGTAAGGACAACAATGAATTAATTTCAAATGAGCGATTGTGGGAATTACTAGAAAATAATATATATGGAATAGACATAGATCCAAACGCCATAGAGATTACGATTTTCTCACTTTATATTACACTTTTAGATTATAAAACCCACCCTAGAGAGATTGAAAATTTTGCCTTTAAGCCTTTAAAGGGAGTTAATCTTTTTGGTGGACAAGAAGCAGATTTTTTTAATTGCGATAATAAATTCAATAAGCTTTTCAAAGAATCTGTAAAGTTGGATTTCATAGTTGGAAATCCGCCTTGGGGAAGTGTAAAGAAATCGAGATATGTAGAATATATTGATAAACGTTCTAGAAGAGAATTCAAAGCAAGTCTAAATAAGCAAGTAAAATTAGCGATTGGCAACAAGGAAATTTCTCAGGCTTTTATGGTTAGAGTAGAAGACTTAATTCAAGATGATGCTAACACCAAAATATGTTTGATTGTTACAGGTAAGAATATTTATAATTCGGATCCTAAAGCTGTGGCGTGGAGAAAATATTTCTTAAACAACTTTGATGTGCACCAATGTTTTGATTTGTTTGGAGTGAATAACAAAATTGCTGGAGGTAAACAAATATTTGATAATGCAAATCAGCCACCGGCAATATTTCTTTACTCTCAAAAAAAGGACAAATCAAAAAACAATGTAATAAAGCATATTGTAGCACGTGCCAATTTATATTATCATTATTTCAAGACGATCGTAATAGAAAAAAATGACGTTAAATATGTTAGTCAAAAGCTTTTTCTCAATGATGACAAGCTCTGGAAAATTTTATTATATGGAAATTCCCTTGATTATCTCTTTGTTAAAAAAATAAGAAGGAATGGTAAACTTATTTCTGAATTGTTAGAAGAAGAAAATATGTTTGTCAAGGGTGGTTACAAATCTAAAGATTCGGCTATTTTATCCGCAAAACGAAAAGACACAACTAAGTATTGGGGATATCAGTATGTAGAAGTAGAAGGCGAGAAAGGTTTAAAACAATACGAGGTAAATACTCATAAGACTTTTAAGGACAAATTGGATAAACTTCATCTTAAAGGAGATATTAATGATGATTTTAAAGTTCCTCAAATTTCTGAGGAAGATATTTTTAAAGGGTTTAAGCTTTTGATAAAAAAAGGTTTAGATAACTATTTAAATCATAGGGCAGTAAGTGCGATATCAGAAGACAATGTAGTTTTCTCTGCTACTGTTGCTGCAATAGGATCTATTGATGACGAAATTAGTGAAGCTCAAGAAAATATGCTCTATTCGATGTCAGCTATATTTAATTCAAAGCTTTTTATTTATTATTCTTTTATGACAAGTTCGTCATTTGGTGCTGGCAGAAATCGCTTGAATTTTAATGAGTTTTTAAAAATGATGTATATACCCAATGACGAACTTAGTCAATATTCTAAGGAAATTCATATGGCTTTAAAAATTAATTGGCCAAATAAAGACCACAACAGAATAGAAGAGCTTGAATATTTAATAGAAGAAAAAATTAGTGAGATTTACGAAATCACACCTCTAGAAAATGAACTCATTAATTATGCTTTGGAAGTGAGCTTGCCTATAATGAAAAGAGCTGATAGGTCAGGAGCAGATTTGCCTATAATATTTAGGGAGGTAAATGAAAGTAATTTTGAGATACTTGCAAATTATTCCCAAATTTTTATTGAACACTTTTCTGATAGATTTGACCATGATGGCAAAATGTTTTGTATTGATGTATACGTAAATTCTGATTTCATAGCTCTTCATTTTACAATTACCAAACCAAGAACAAATAGATTGAAATTTAACTTTGATACCAAATTAGATAACGCGATTAGTAAACTTGGTAGCCTAGGAGTTAATGAAGTTAGTTCACAATTATTTACCCAACAAGATATTAGAGGCTTTAATAAAAAGTCTTTTTACCTAATTAAACCTAATATTATTAAAAACTGGCATTCTGCAGTAGCTCATATTGATTTAATAGAGTTCATTGAAGCCATAGCGAGTTCTGAAATTAAAAACACAAAACAGAGAATTAATTAATGAACGCCGATAATTTCACATATTCCAAAGAGCCGTATTACCAAGAGAGAATTTTCAATCTTGTTGGATTTTCACAAAAAGAAATTAAAAATAAAAGAAGCATCGAAAAGTTTTCTAGAAAAGCGATACTTGATAAACACAGAGCAAAAAAAGGGAAGCCTGGATCTAAAACAAAACTGGAATTAGAGGATTTCTTAAGAAATGATCTTATTCAAAATTATCTCAAGATTTATAAGACCAAGTTTAATCTAAGTCATTTCTATTTTGAACCAGGTGTAGATGAAATTGAAGATGGAGTTTCTACTGGAAGTTTGGATATAAAGGTTATTTTTCCAAACAAATCACTTGAGTCTGGAGAGGAATATCTAGCTATTGAATGTAAGCGAATTAATAAGCTCTTAAATAAGAAACGCTATTATTTAGATGAAGGATTAAATCGTTTTATTACAAGGCAATATTATCCGCAATCGGATAATAAAGTAGCGTGGATGCTTTCTTTTATGGAGTGTGAAAAAGACTCACAGCGTCAAAGTGCACAAGATATTATTTCACACTTTAATGAACTTTTAAGGGTAAGTTATAAAAAACACATTGTAAAAGAAATTGGAGAAGAAGCCATTAATCTAAATATTGATCCAACCTTGGAAGTATTTAATTCTTTAATAGAGAGAGATGACAAAACTGAACTAATAGTTTATCACGTTTTTCTAGATTATTATGATCTTATAGAGCCTTAAATTATTTTATAAATGAAGCTTTAAAAGACTTTTCTTTTAAGGAGATAAATAAAATTAAGTAGTTTAAATATCAATCTTCCCCCAAACCAAAGGATGCTCACTAGCAGCAACATTTCTATTAGCAACAGATTTGTAGATAGACCATTGCGGATGCTTTTCTGGCCACATCGCTTTGCGATTTAAGCCACTATCTTCCATTTTAATGAATAAAGCTGGAGAGAACAACATGTAATCTTTCTGTTTAATATTTACACCCATTCTGTAAGCGCCTAATCTGAAATAAGTACCATCGTTTCCCTTATCAATATCCACTTCAAAAGAGAGATGCTTTGTAATATCTTTTAAGTCTGTGTCTTGAATTAAAGGAGATAAAGAATTACAATAAGACGGCGCGTTAAATGTGCCTGCTATGATTATATTGGTTTTACCTTCAGCTATCAACTTTTTGTAAACTTCAGCAATTTTACATACTTGTTTTTTCCTAATGTTATCAGACTGTTTTCTGTCTATCGCTGGCTTTTTTAAATAAGCATTTAGTAGCCAAATGGTTTCTTTTGATGGTGTGCTAATTTCATATTCAATCAAATTTTTACCATCATCATTAATTCCTTCATTGATATTATGAGTTCTAACAGCATCGAGATTATAGCCTTGTCGCAATGCTATTCCCATTTCTAAACTATTCATATCATTGCCTTGAATCACAAAAGAGTGGTTAAAAGGTTTGCAGTCAAATTCTGGTAGAATGAGCTGGTTAAAGTCCTCAAATGAAGCTCTATCCTCAATCTCTTGTAGTAGTAAAATATCTGGATTTACATTGGCAATAACCTGGGCTTTATGTTGTGTTGCTTTAGGTTGAATAGGAATGGTTTGAAGTTTTATCCATCCATTCCAATCTGTGAGATTGTTAGCTTTGTTATCAATAGAATGGCTTAAACCTTTCATAAACAGAAAACCTGCTTTTCGTCTCAAAACAGCGTAAGGTCGTGGACTAGATTTTTCAAAACCAATTAAAAATGAGAGTTCTCTAATCCGATCTTGTTGGTTTAATGATTTAGAAGGTTCGACCATGAGTTTGTCGAGTTCTGTTGTCCAATCGGCAGTTAAATTTTCGGTTAGTTTTTCTAAAAGACTTCTGTCTCTGTGAAATAAGTTTTGAACATTAAAAGTTGCTATTTTCATAATTTCTTAGTTTTTTATTTTCTTTTATCGCAAGAGTGTTCATCGAATGCTACCAGATTAAATAATTCTCGCATTCTGCTTCTTACTCTATTGCCATACAAATCTTCCAGTTCTTCAGCATTTAGATTTGTTGTAGCATGTGTTTTAATTTTGTGGTCTATGAAAAGTTCGTGACGTGAGAGAAGAATTTCGCCCATGACATTACAGTCCTTTCCGTAGTGTCTTCCAATAGGTTCAACGCCTAAATCATCAAAACAGAAAAACTGTCTACAACCATAATCCTCGATGGTTTTATAGCCAATATGATTGAAGCCAAATACAATGTTTCTGGAAGGAATTAGGATGTAAGGTTTTTGTAACGGAACGATATTTTTCAGCAAAATCATTAAGCTTGTTTTGCCACAGCCAACAGGACCAGAAAGTAAAATACCTTTATTTGGATCAATCTCATTTTTCTCGCAATTTTCTTTGTCTTTTATGAAATAATGGCAGAGTTTTAAAATGATTGGATGGTCTTCTTCGTAGATTTTAAAACCGTTTCCAAAACGCATTTTTCCTTTAATATCGAGGTAGATTAAGATTTTTTCAAAATCGTACGTCACTTCTTTGCCATCAAATGTGCCAATGTCATACGTTTTGTGTTCTTCAACTATTTTACAAGGGTTGACCATAATCTTTGTTTTTACGAGTTCTCAGATTGTCATTTTTTTGAGGAACTGCATCTGCAGTTTCAAATTCATTGGCTTTTAACATCCAATTACTTGCGGTAGCATGCCAATCTTCAATTTTTATTTTACCACCAATTTTCCAACCGATGCCTTGATAATGGTTGTAGAATTTCTTTGCTTCATTATCAGGCCATTTTTTCTTTTTAAAAAAATCAATGACTTCAAATTCATTTTTTGGTAGCTTAGTTTTATTTATGTTTTCTATTTGTTTATTAATGTTTGTATTACGTATCAATGCTTGTTCACTACTTGTTTCAAACTCATTCACAACTTGTTCAGAGGTTGTACCGAAATTGAACAACTTGATTTTACTGCCTTTATATGGATTGTGTGAAGGGAAATATTTTAGATAATCCCATGAATCCATTTGTTTTAAACAGCGATGATAAGTTGCTGTCGAACCAATTTTTGAAAGTTCCATAACTTCTTGTCTGTCTATGTAAAATTCTTCTCGAAATCGGTTTAAATTCCAAAACTGAAACAAAGCCATATATAAGCTTACATGAGTTGTATTTAACCTTTTGTCTGCATAGACTTTTTGAAATACAGCATTGAGATGTTTTATATAATTCATACATCCTTAATCGATTTTGTGATGTACTCGGTTATTGTCCATGACTTTCTGAATTTCTTCGGAATCATAAAAAATGATGCCACCAACTTTTGTGTAGGGTAGTGTACCTTTAATTCGAAGATTCTGTAGAGTGCCAGGACTAATTTGGAGTAAGTCCATGAGTTCTGAAGATTTTAGATATTTCTTCAGTTTACCTTGCGCTTGTTTACTTAAAAGTTTTTTGATATCATCAAGTAGTTCAAGTTTGAAATCCATTAGATCATCTGTGGTAATAATTGTTGCTGGCATAGTAGAACTGTTTTTAGAAAAGAACTACCATTTTGCTTTCAATTAAAATGATAGTCCTTGACCTGATTTGACTTTCGTTCTACAAATTTGAATAGTATTGATGGATTTTAATCACAAGTAAGACCAGAGTACGGTCAAATTTTAACATTTTTAAATTTGATGCTATTTGTTGGGTTTTGATGTTGTTATAAGTGAATTGCTGATTGGGAAAAGGCGATAATTGGAATAAAAACATGAAAGCAGGAGGTCAACCGTATGTGGTTATAAAAATGAAGATTTTTTTATTCTTCAGCGCTATCCATTTGAAGAAGTAAACCATTGGATAAATCATCCAAAAATTTAGTTCTGCTTATTTTCCGAGATTTGATTTCAGAGAATATTTTATAGAAATCCCCAATATCAAAATGTAATACTTTTTGTAAAGCTGTTGCAATTTCTTTAATATCTACATTACCATTATTAATTACACGATTAAAATAAAGTGCATAGATTAATTCTGTTAATGCAGATTTTGAAGATGTCCATTTTAGATTTGTATTAACAACTTCATTAGTAGATTTTCTGTTCTTTATTTTATCAAGCCTAAATTTTAAATAATTTATAAAAAGCTTATAAGCTCTAATCTTACCTAAGAGCATATCACGAGGTGTACTGAAATCTGGATCTTGGAAATAAAACTTAGATGATGTGATTGAAAAATTATCTAAATGCCCTCTGGTGTAATATTGTTTATCAAAATGGTAGAGTTTCGCCTCTACATACTGATTGAAATCAATATTGTATAAATAAAACCGATTGAGCTTTCGAAGTTTTTTTCTCAATGCTTTTTCTTGGTCTTGAACATTTGATTTTGGAAACTGAAGTTCAAAAGACCGTATTTCGGTATAATAGATAAGTTGAATTAAAGAGGTTTGTTTTTGATGTTTGAAGAATTCTACTTCCTTTGGAATTGAGACAAAATCAGTTTTAATAATAGCTTTTCTAAAATCATTTAATGTATTGCGTGATAAGATGATGATTTGTCTAGACGTGTCAAGAATGGATGAAGAACTTTGTTCAATTTTTTCAAGTTCATTAGTGTAAATAGTATTGCGTAAGGTAAAATCCATCACAAAAGTTTAGTTATACACGCGGCACCCAATAGATAATCTATTGATTTTTAATAGTATTTGGTAGATTTTAGGTTAGTTTAATAAAGATGGTTAGAAATTCATGAATGAAGGACAATAAACTGTGTAAATTTTGCGTATTTGCTATGTGAATTTTATTCACAATTCATAAATACTATTCAAATTAGTTTATTAATTCACTTTGTCAATAAGTTCTTGTCTGCTCGAACAGTTTGATTTGTTAAAGATATTAGAAGCGTGCTTTCTAACTGTACCATAGGATATAAACATGTTTTCAGCTATTTTTTTATAACTGTAGCCTTCTATTATCTGAAGTACAATTTCATTTTCTCTATTTGTAAGACCGTATAGGTCTGCAATATCTTGATCTAATTTATAAGTGTTCTTTAATCGATATAAATAACTATTTACTTCCATTATGGTCACAAAAAAGAAGGAGGATGTCATTATGGAATGCGTAATTGGTTGAAAATCGCCAAAATAAGTTAATGCTGGAAGCATAACTAAAGAAAATATTGAACTTAAACCTAAATTCGTTTGAATTATAAAATAGCTGTCTCTTTTGGTTTTCTTTTTAATCACTTGAAAGAAATACACAATAAAAACTATGGAAAGTATAGTAGGGAAAATTAGAAATAGACTTCTAGCGAAATCTAGAGAGCCTGTATAGTAGTATGGAATAATAAAAAGTAACGCAAAACAAAGGGAAAGAATGATAATCAAGTTCTTTATTTTGAAAAATGTATTCGGTGTTTTAATATTAAATTCTTTATACAAATACCAAACTAGATAGATGCACATTAATATTGAAATAGTATAAGTTATTACATATTGAATAATTTTAGGACCAGGAAAGTTGTCATCTGGTAATAAGCCATTCAAAATATTGTACAGTAGAAAAATAATAGCTAAAATTAGATAGCGATACTTGGATTGAACGTTTTGACGCTTACCTAATCCAATATTAAAAAGTTGAAAAACAATGATAATGCCAATAACAATACACAAGAATAGCACCACCCAATGCATAGATGAAGCATAGGTGTATTCTGGGACAAATCGATATTTTTGAATTAAGTAAAACATATAACCACATGTACAACAATATTTTAACTTAAAATTTCGAGAGTAATAAATATAACTTATCTTAGTGTAAATTGAAAATTGTAGAGCGTAAAATGCTGAATAACAAATATAAACTAGGTTTTTTCCCTACGCCTTTGGAGAAAATGGATAACTTATCTAAAGTCTATCCAAACTATAATTTGTATATAAAAAGAGATGATAACTCAGGTTTAGCATCTGGCGGAAATAAGGTAAGAAAGCTTCAGTTTTTTATTTATGAAGCTTTAAGTAAAGATTGTGATACGATTATAACTGCTGGGGCGCAACAATCTAATCATTGCCGACAAACGGCAGCAGCTTGTGCTAAATCTGGATTAGAATGTCATTTACTGCTAGGAGGTAAAGAGCCTAAAAATTACAATGGTAATTTGCTGCTTTCTCATTTATTAGGAGCCAAAATTCATTTTACTGGAGATAATAGAAAAGGAGAGGATATAATCAAATTAAAACAAGACTTAGAAGTACAGAAAAG
>ENA-ORXR01005044-ORXR01005044.1-marine-metagenome-genome-assembly--contig:-NODE-5044-length-10717-cov-3.136842_pt1 | contig 10717 bp, 10 predicted proteins | sample MGYA00237866_ERZ511479 | MGnify/ENA metagenome assembly ERZ511479 | reverse complement strand
CGTGCCTTAGTCTAGCGGCGCCAGAAAGGTTTTTGGATCTCTGCCAGTGCCTCCGCGAAACTCAGCCCCAGATCACGGTCTACGTGTTCCGCATCGGTGAGCAGAAGCTTGTGAAGTTGTTTACGTGTCTGGTGGTTTGCCTCCATACCTGCCATGTTGATCCTCTAAATTGGCGATGTAGCTTGGGCGCTCGGTGCGATTCCAGTCTGCTGGCAATGTCCACTGTCTTGTCTCGGAAACTCGATAGCAAGCATTATGAAAAGGTCAGCTTTTTGTGGACAGGGACAACAAGCCACTGCGTCGTTGTAACAGATAGGTGTTTCAGGCATCTGCTATGGCACATTTCTTCGATATCTGTACCCTAAGCGCTACAAATCTGTTGTTATAGTATACAGATGAGAATGGACACACCAAAATACCGACAACTGGCCGAACAGACTCAGCGTCACCTGGAGTCCACGGGTAGTGCAGGAGACCGGCTGCTGTCCTTGCGAGATTTTGCGTCTCGTGAGGGAGTCAGCATGAGTACGGCGCTGCGTGTCTATGAAGAGCTCGAGCGCAGTGGCGTGGTTGAGTCTCGTCAACGCTCAGGCTATTTTCTATCCCGCTCAGCGGTGCCTGATGTAGCGCTGCCCACCGCATCACGTGAAATTCTTGTGGCCCGAAACGAAAAAGAGCTGACTGATGTTTTGCAGAGTAGTGCGTGGCACCCCAACCGGTTTACCGCGTTTTTTGCTAGCGGTACGCCGGATACTACAACCGCAGGTGCTCGAGAGCTAGGCCGAATCATTCGCCGGGTTGCACGCCGAGAGCTTGAGAATTATGGACCATTAGCAGGTGATGCTCTGCTGCGCCAGGAAATTGCAAGCCGCTATGTGAAGTCGGGTATGGAGATGGTTGTCGATGATCTGATGATTACCAGCGGTGCCCAGGAAGCCTTGTTCATCAGCATCAACATTGTGACTCAACCGGGTGATTTGATTGCGGTAGAGTCACCGACTTATCACTGATTGATTAGCGCGATAAAACAAAGTGGCCGTCAAATGGTCGAGATTCCAACGGATTCAATAACCGGTATAAGTCTGCCAGCCTTGAGCCTCGCACTGGAGGAGCTACCGGTCAAGGCTATCGTGGTTAGTAGCTCAGTTCAGAATCCATTGGGGTGCAGTATGGATGATGAGAGTCGTCAGCAATTGGTATTGCTCGCCAATTCCCATGATGTTGCACTTGTAGAGGATGATACGCATGGCGAGCTCTGTTATGCCCGTCAGCGACAACGGAATCTGAGTGCCTTTGATACTCAGGATCGCGTCATAGTGTGTGGTTCGTTCAGCAAAACGCTGGCGCCGGAACTTCGTGTGGGCTGGTTGAGGGCGGCTCGGTGGCAGGAAGCTGCTCTGGATTTCAAGCGTGGTGTGTCTGCACGTTCCGCGTTGATGCCGCAACAGGCAATTGCTCGTCATATGGCAGAAGGCCATTACGCTCGTCACATAAGGTTGTCACGCGAAACATATGCCAAGCGTGGACGCGCACTGCGGACGGCTATTGCACAGTGTTTCCCGGAAGGCACACGATTGTCGCAACCGACAGGTGGCTTTCAGATGTGGATAGAATTACCTGAGGAATTCAGTGCGATGGCACTGGCGGAATACGCGCTCAGTCAGGGAATCGCGATATCGCCAGGTCGACTATTTTCTCATCGGGGGTACTACGCTCACTGCCTTCGTTTGTGTTATTCAAGATATCAGGATGAAAATCGTGTATCGATTGAATTGATGGGAAAGTGGCTGTCTGATATTCCTACGCATTGTTCAGCGACAGCGACCAGAGTGCATGCGTAAGACCATTGAAGCTAACAGACCTCTTTTGCTAATGTTGTACGGCAAACCTGCCATGGGTGTGATGATCAGTTGCCTGCGAAAAGCTGGTCCTTCATCGAGATATCTCCAGAAATGGCTGGAGCGATTGCTAACGCTGGTGGGCAAGTGCATGTCTGGCTCGGATAGGTACGAACTAACTTGAATCTATTCTGACTAGTGTGGAGAAAAATTGATGAATGTGAATGCAGATTTTTCCAGGCGAGTTCTATTACACGGGGATTCTATTGCATGGGAAGAGTCACCCATGCCTGGTGTAGAGCGTCGTCGACTGGATCGAGTCAATGCTGAACACGAGAGAGTAACCACCATTGTCAGGTATGCCCCGGGAAGTAAATTTTCGTCGCATGTGCATACCGGTGGTGAAGAATTCATCGTTCTCGAGGGTGTTTTCCAGGATGACTACGGCGATTGGCCAGCAGGTAGTTACATCCGCAATCCACCGCAGTCATCGCACACTCCCGGGTCGTTACCTGGCTGCACGATATTAGTAAAGTTGTGGCAGTTTCAGGCCAACGATCGCACCTACGTACACGCTAACCTGAATAAGCTCGGGTCTGTGCCAGATAGCAATCGACCAGGTGCCGAAGTCACACCACTTTACAAAGATGAGTTTGAAGATGTGCGTTTCGAATATTGGAAACCCGGAGCGAAGATTGGAGTTGATGCCGGCGGTGGTGGAGAACTATTTGTACTGGAAGGAGGCTTGACCGAGAGTGGCGATACGTTGCGCCAGCACTCCTGGTTACGTGTGCCAACTGGTAGCACATTGAGCTCTATTGCTGGGCCCGAAGGCGCTATTGTATGGATAAAAACGGGCCATCTGACTCAGATTTGAAGTAAGTAACTTTCCAAGTACTGGGCAGGTAGTGAGTCGATCAAGACGCTTGAATGGCGACAGTCTGACTATCACCGATGAATTATACGTTGGAGCATGGGTATCGCATATTTCGTATACTGAATTTACCTACTGTTAGATGCAATATGCAGTAGGCAACTACCAACGTCTGTGCGATTGGTACTGCTCCATTCAATTGTCAATCAGTAGAATGATTGGCGAAATCCTAGACAGAAATCAGGAAGATATCATGATTGGCTATACTACTATTGGCATAAAGAACCTGGCTAAAGCGTTAGCGTTCTATGACTCTCTGCTGGCATTGGTCGACGGAAAGCAGATGTTTGGGTTGGATAGAATCAAGTTCTATGGCAATGAGGCTGGTGGAGGCATGCTCGCCGTTTGTACACCGGCTGATGATGGCGATCAAAGCTGCGGAAATGGTCAGATGGTTGCTATTCCAGGCGGATCTCCTGAAGGCGCTGACGCGCTTTACAATATCTAGTAGATCAATCAACCACTGCTCCATAAGGTTGAAGAAAGCAACAAGACCCTTCCGGTTTTATTCGGTCAACGATTCAACCTCTGTGGCCATCATCCCGCAAAGGCAGTTCCGATCATTCTTGACGACATCGTCAAAGATGCCGATATAGGCATCCAGCTTGCGCTTCAGGCCCCAGCGCTGTTTGGCAATATCCTTATAAAGTTTCGGAAGCGGCGGACCAATATTGTGATCGATAGGAGCCTGCGCAAGGTTGGTTTTTCCCGGAAAATAGTAATGCACACTGGATGAATTAATACCAACTTTATCTGCCGATAGAGCAAAATCATAGGATTACGGTGTCACTGGTTACTTCGAGCATTCCTTCCATAGTGGGATTGATTTTCTCAAACTCTACCAATAGTTCGTCTCTTAGCAGTTGTCTGAATGTATTGGCCAATGCTTCAGGTATGGTGCCCAGTTCATTGCAGCGACTAATCAGAAAAACATTTCTCAGGAGGCTGGGGAATGGCAACTGAAATAGCTCGATGTCTTTGGAAAAACGGCTTGAGTCGAGAATGCTCAACGGGGTTGCCATTGTCCAGCCACCGGTTCTGGCAACAGTTGAGATAACAGAGCGGCTTGTCTCGAATGAAAACCGCTTCGGGATGTCCAACTTTATCCTCTTTAGATGTGTAGCAACCATTTGACCCATCGGCATCGCTTCGGAGAATTGAATCAATGGCTGGTTTGAAAGTTGAGTTCGCCAGTCTAGATCTGGCTGAAATTTATCTTTGGCGACTACTAAAACAAAATTCTCTTTGCAGAGTTCCTGAACTTCGAATTTCTCCAGGTTCGCAGGCAATGTAGCCGTAACTGCAATATCAGCTCTGCGATTGATCAAGCGCTTTGTTACTTGATCTGATCGTCCGGAAAAAGTGCAAATAAAACTTTGCTTCAAGCGTTCTTGTAGTGTGGTCGCCATCACCGGCGTTAAAGAGGCATCAAGGTCGTCGATAATAGCGAAATTCAGAATCGGTAAACTGCCGGCGTTAATATCAGCGAGCGCCGTTTCTGCCGCTGATATATTGGCCAGAATGCGGTTGGCGTGTAGGCTAAGCACTTGTCCTGCAGGAGTCAGGACAATGGGCTTCTGCTTACGATCAAACAGTGGGATGCCGATGCTTCGCTCCAGTGTTGTGATGTGCTGAGAAACGCTTGATTTGCTTAACCCTAACGAATCAGCCGCTTTTGCTACAGATTTAGTCTCTTCTAGTGCGATAAAAATACGCAACACGCGTAAATTCAGTTTGTCTGAAATTTCTGGTCTTTTCTGGTTTATGTTGTCGTGCGTGATCATGACATGCTGATCCTGTTAAAGGCTTATTGAAATGCCTGCGATTTACACTGGATGATTCATCAACGAACACGCCTCTCAGAACGCCGGACCTGCACCCATTTCATCAGCGGCAAACTCTACTCACTCAGATGTTGTGCTTAAATGTCGCGTTTGTTCTTGTTCAGCAATCTGGACCCTGTCGTTCGTATTTGTTGAACTGAGTCTGAATCTATTGATTATTGACCCGGCAAATTCTATTGTAGGCAGGAAAAGAAAACTTACGGAAAAATGTGAAAAGTCGAACACGTGCCGTTGTGATAGGGGGAGGGATCGCTGGTTGCTCCACACTCTATCATCTCACTCAAGAAGGCTGGAATGATGTTGTCCTAGTAGAGCGAAACGAGCTGACTTCCGGCACCACGTGGCATTCGGCGGCGCAAGTGACTAATTTTGGCGCTACCCAGACGATGGTCGGTCTGAAATCTCATTCAATCAAACTCTACAAAGAGCTTGCTGACGACCCGGAATATCCTATTAATTATCATCACGCTGACGGTGGTATACGTCTGACCAACAATGAAGCGCAAATGGATGGATATCGGCATTTTGCCAGTGTTGCCAAGGGTATGGGGGTGGATTTTGAAGTGATTGACGCTGCAGAATGTGCCAGGCGTCATCCGCTGGTTTCCACAGAAAATTTGTTGGGTGGGCTTTGGGATCCATTAGACGGGGACATCGACCCGGCGCAGCTATGCCAAGCCTTAGCTCGTCGTGCGCGTTTAGCCGGTGCAGAAATCTACCGCAATACACCAGTGACCGGATTGACACAGCACAAGGATGATAGCTGGACTGTTCATACTGACCATGGCGACATAGAGTGTGAAATTGTTGTCAATGCGTGTGGATATCGCGTTAATGAGGTAGGTGCGATGATGGGTGTACGTCATCCAGTGACTTCTATGGAGCATCAGTATTTTCTGACCGAATCAATTCCGGCGATACAGGAGGCTGGACACCGAATGCCTCTACTTCGTTGCCCAATCAGTGATTACTACTGCCGTCAGGAAAAAGATGGTTTGCTTGTCGGTTTTTATGAACAGGACTGCAAAACTTGGGGCATGGATGGTATCGATCCTGATTTCGTCAATGAACTGTGCCCAGATGACCTGGATCGCGTCATGGACGTTTTGGAGGGTGCGTTCACCAGAATGCCTGCACTGGCTGAAGCCGGAATACGTTCAGTCGTTAATGGGCCAATCACCTACACCATTGATGGTGCACCACTAGTAGGGCCGATACCTGGTAAACGTAATGCATTTTGTATTATTGGACTGCGTGCAGGATTGGGCGAGGGCGGTGGTCACGGGTGGCTTCTGGCGCAACAGATTGTTCATGGTGAGGCCTGCTATGACACATGGGTTACTGACCCACGCCGTTTTACTGGGCATGCCAACGTTGAGTTAACAGCACTAAAAGCAATTGAGGACTACCGAAATGAGTTCAGGTTTCATTTCCCTCATGAGCATCGGCCAGCTGGACGTCCTGCCAAAACTACGCCGCTGACCAAAGTGCTAGAAGATGAAGGTGCTGAGTTCGGAGTTGTAAATGGATGGGAGAGAGTCGCGTACATCAAACCCTCTAGCTATTTTAAAGAAGTATATTCGTTCCGTTTCAATGAGACATTCGATGTCGTCGGTAAAGAAATTGAAGCCGTTAAAAGTGCGGTAGGTATGACTGAGGTCAATGGTTTTAATCGCTTTGAAATTACCGGCCCTGGAGTGCACGATTGGTTCGATAAAATGGTGTGTAGTCGTGTTTCACGCAAGCCCGGGAAAGTGGGATTAACGTATCTGCTTAGCGAATATGGCAACATCAAATCTGAAGCTACCCTAGCAAATCTGGATGCCGAAAGAATCTGGTATGGCTCTGCCGCAGCGTCGGAATTTCACGATATGGATTGGCTGAGCAACCATTTGCCCGAGGACGGCTCAGTGCAAATACGCTCGCTGACAAACGACTGGACTATTCTTGTTATTGCCGGTCCAAAGTCTCGGGAGTTGCTTTCGGCGGTGTCTCGTGGTGACTGGTCTAAAGAGGCGTTTCCCTGGTTATCGGTACGTGAGGCATTTATTGGCACTGCAAGCGCTGTTGTGATGTCTGTCAGTTTTTCTGGGGAATTGGCGTATGAAATTCATGTTCCTAACAGTCAGCTTTACACAGCGTACCTGGCACTGAGAGCTGCGGGCGAAGAATTTGGTTTGACATTGTTTGGAAGTCATGCTGTCGAATCAATGCGCCTCGAGAAAGGCTATCGACACTGGAAGGCCGATTTAGTGACTGAGTTCGATCCGTCCGAAAGCGCTCTTGATAGATTCGTTAAACTGGACAAGCCGGATTTTATTGGTAAACGAGCTTTACTTGAGCATCAGGCTAACGGCCCAAGGCGAAAGTTTGTCACTTTGGTTCTTGATTGCAAGCATGCACCGGCGCATGGAGGAGATAGCGTTCTTGATGCCAGTGGTGCCTGTATTGGTACGATAACCTCTGGTGGTTGGGGCTATAGAGTCAATAAGAACATTGCCATGGGATTTGTAGATCCCGAATTTGTTGCGAAGGGTACCGAGCTGTCAGTCGAGGTTATTGGTGAGTCGATTCCAGCTGTGGTAGTCGAGCCCGATCTTTACGATCCTGAGTACAAACGCGTTCGCGGCTGATTGTTATTGAAATCTGGAGACAAATCGTGCGTTTGGATGACATGAATGTTGGTTTCAAACTGGGGTTGGAATTCGTCGGGTCCCAACTCAATAAATTTCCATCATCTTTTAAACAAGCGCTTTGTGGCTTGTTGGATAATCTGACAACACATCGCGTCTACCCCATTCGAGTCCGAGCGATGCGAGAGCTTCGAATCCGGGACGACAGGCATTTTCCAACGCATCGCGATCGTAGTCAGAAAGATTATTCCATTGAGGCTGCTGACGCTTAACCATGGCTGCAGCTTGTTTTATCCAATCTTGCGACACATCGTCATCGATAAATGTGCCAATTCTGGTGACAGATTCCAGAGGCGAACTAACGATATCTTCATAGCGGATTGTCAGCAACCTACTGGATGGGATCCCGCCCAGTTCGTTGAGACCTGATTGGATTTCTCCAGACCAGTAGTGGCCACAGAGTGCAGGTGGGAGATCAAACGCTTCGAACGCTTTTGCATTAAAGTGTTCGGGAAGCAAGTCTGCAAGTTCATCAGTGAGATCCGCCTCGTCCGAGCGGTCGTCGTCATCATAGGGATCGGTACCAAGACATTCAACCTGTGTTCCACAGAGTATTGCCATTCGAAAGCCGATGTGTTTACTCATTGACAACGCCGAATCGCGACCATCGCGCACCAGGTGAATAATGTTGGCTTCGGGAAATAGACGCCGTAACCTGCCAGCCATTCTGAGTCCACCGCCTGAACGCTCTACCCAGGTCCTTTTTCCAAACCGCACCATCAGATGCTTAAAGAACCTTCTGTAGTGATCACCTATTGGACTATCCGGACCATTTGTCATTGGACCCTCAAGCGAGTCAAACAACTCATCCGGATGATGCATGTCCAAGTGAGGCAGCATCGACTGCAGTATGGGCGGTACGTCTGCTGGTAGAAACTTGCCGGTTGACAGGTTGTAGCCGACTTCTTTCATTTGCAGTGCGTGGTCTAGCAACAGAGTTTGCCGAGGCTGCGGCTGGGACAGCAATTGCCAGAAATCCCGAGCTGAAATCGGATGATCAGGAAAAACTTGCTCTATGCGCATCCCCAAATCACTGAGAAACGAAAAAAGCTCACTAATGCTCAAGGCCCGAGGATGAATACGAATCATCTCGGACACCAGAGTACTCCCGCAACGGCCTGTTCCCAGTATCAGCGTTGGACGCATCGTTATCGTGCCACTGGCAGGCTTGTGCGGGACTGTTCGTAGCGATCCAGGTATGAATGGTAGATGCTGCGTAATCGATGAGTATCGAGAGCAAAACCCGGTGATGCCGACTCACCAAGAACATTGTTCACAGTCGTGCGATCAAACGACTTTGGATTAATCATGTAGGAGTTGTAAAACTCCAGTCGTCGGTGTAGCTTGCGGTCCAGCGGATCCAGCTCGCGGTCACTGCTAACAAAAACGGGCGTTGTAAGCCCGACACAATAACAACACTCTGCGATAACATCGCAAAGCTTGGGTGCCTTTGGGTTAGTAAGGTGGTAGTGATCCTGCGGTGCATCAGCAATACTCAATCCAACCGCGTCTCTGGCTACATGATCAACCGGCACCAGATCGATTGAACCAGCAGAATCTGCCACCATGGTAATGGGGCGGCGGTTCGAAAGCCCAGACTGCGTACGATCCAGCGTACCGCGATACTTGGCGAGGTTGCGAATGAGGCCGTATATTCCATCAGTACTGGTGGTCGTGTATGTTTTTGAATGCCCAACAACAACGCCGGGCCGCATGATCCGATAGGGTAGTCCGCTGGAGGTGACTAGTGCTTCGGCCGCGATTTTCGAGCGCTCGTAGTGGTTGTTTACGAATGCCGGGTTTGATATGACTGCTTTCATATGTCCGCGCTGTCGGCCCGCAACATACGCTGTGCTGATACTATTGAAAACTCTGCATTCGATAGCTTTTGCGAGTGCAAGGGCATTGGCTGTACCACCGATGTTGGTTCGCTCTATTTGCTCCTTGTGGCGATCCTGATACTGCAAAGATGCCGCACTGTGCCAGAATTCAGCGCCTTTCAGAGCTTCAAAGTCCTCAATTCCACATAGTTCTAGCTCAAGATCACCCGGTAGAGCGGTAACTCGTTCGGTGATATCGCGATGCAGTGATTGCTGTAAATTATAATCCGCCACAAGACCAGACAGGATATTTCGTAGCCGCGAGGTAGGCGATAAATCTGGCGTTGCTCGCACCACACAGACGATATTTGCATGAGTGTTTCTCAATAGTTCGAGAACGATGCACGACCCTACGAAGCCAGTAGCGCCGGTGATAACATGGGTTCTTTGATCCTTGATATTCATGATATTGCATATTCCTTTATGCTAAAAGTACTGTTTTAAATTGATGAAGAATTTTTTCGATTGATTACCGGTGCGATGCTGATTCACTCAATGACGTCGTGCTGATGACTCTGTGTACAGATATATAACGATCATCACCTCAATCGCATCCGACAACTGAAAGCCTAAAGGGACGACAATGAATTGTCTGCAAATTCGTGCAGTCTTTCGTATAGCCTTATTTTTAGATCGAAACACCCTATCCATTCTTGGTAAACGGTATCCGTCTATTGATCTCAATCTGCCAAAACCAGATCCAAGCTGCGACTGGTTTGGAAAGGCAGTTGGCTCAGCTGTATTCAGCGATGGAGTTGACTGCGATACCCGGGAATTACCTGAACCCGGTGGGCTTCCCGCACCTTTACGCAGGATTTTATGTAGCTCATTGGTACATTTGCTAGAGGTCAGTAATGCTGTGGTGGTAACCTATACCCGATCTATAAGCTGTTGGAAACCTAGTGTTAGCTCTGCTAACTAATCGATAATAGCTCGGGTCATTGTCACACCTTGTATGTCACCGTTAGCAGTAACGGCAATCACTTCATACTAATAGTCGCCGCCAGAGGATAGGGTTCGATCCAGATGGCTGATACCCATTGTATAACCCAGGTACTGACCATCACGTCGACTCTCATAACCGATTATTGCATCAGGCACTCGGGCCCACTGAAGCTCGAGTAAATCATGGCCGTAGATTGATGCCTGTTTATTCGCTGCTAGCCGTGAGGCGCCGCAATATCGTTCACGGTAAATCGACGGGCCAATGTGCGCAGGTTCTGTGCCATGACAGCCAGTTCTTCTGTCGCTTGGGTGGCCTGCTCAGTGCCTTGGACCGAGCGCTTTGCACCCTCTGCTACGACACCCGTTGTCGTAGCTATGTCGTTGGCACTGGTATTAGCCTCGCTCACGGATTGGCTGATAGCCTGTGTTGCATTGGGTTGTTCATCGACACCTCTAGCGATTGCAGATTGCAAATCGTTGATTTGTTTTACCCTAGTGATGCATAAAATTTCGAGTCCAGAAGCTTATAGAGCTGTATATAAGTACCGCAAGCAATGAGCGGCGCCACTAGGGTCTTGACCGT
>ENA-ORXR01005042-ORXR01005042.1-marine-metagenome-genome-assembly--contig:-NODE-5042-length-10717-cov-19.705263_pt1 | contig 10717 bp, 9 predicted proteins | sample MGYA00237866_ERZ511479 | MGnify/ENA metagenome assembly ERZ511479 | reverse complement strand
CCCCGCGTCGGCGCTCGGGCGCCCCGGCGCGGCGGGCGGCGGCGGCGGCCGGCGCATTGGGCGGCGGCCGGCCGGGCGGCGCGGCGGCCGCGCGCCGCGGCGCGCGCCGCCGGCGGGCGCGCGGCGGCCGGGGGCGGTCGGGGGGCCCCGTGCACGCGGCACGCGCACACGAGGGCGGGGCGACGCGGCGGATCTGGGGCGCGCGGCGGCCGCGGGGGGCCCCCCGCCGCCGGCGCTGCCTGCCGCGCGCCGGCGCTTGGTTCCGCGGCGCCCCCGCGGGCGCCGCGGCAGCGGCGGCACCAGTCTCGGGTGGGCCACTGACGGCGGCCGAGGGCGCGGGGCGGGGGCCGACGAAACGAAAAGAGAAGCCAACCAAACACCGCCCCCGGGACGTGCGCGCGCGCAAGGGCGCGGGGGGCGGGGCGACCGGCGCGCGCCGACGGCGGGGCACGGCAGCACGGGCCGACTGGGTATTGTTTGGGGGAGCTCCGCGCGCCCGTCGGGGGCCGTCGGGGGCCCTGCCGTGCCACCTGGCGCCGACGGTTCCCGTGTCTCGGGTCGGGGCCCGCGTGCGCGCCACGGGGCGGTGGCCACCACAGCCACGCTATCGGGGGGGTGGAGACCGCGCGCTTTGGCCGCGACCCGCGGGGGTGACGCGGTGCGCCCCCCAACCCGCGCGGGCGCCACGCGCATCGGGTCGATTCTGACAAGCAGGGGCGGGGGGTCGGAGCGCGCGCACGAGCGGCCATGGGGTGCAATGCATGGGGCCACGCGGGCGGGAGTGCAGCGGTTGACCATCAAGAAACAGAGTTGGTTGAAGGGCAGACGCCCATCGTGAGCGCTATGACTCTTTGCCCGTGAGGGGCCGACGTCGTCAGACAAGTCGACACGCCCGACGGCAGTTTTTCCCGTGCGGTCGGATGTTGCTCGACACCGGCCTAGACGGGAAACTCCCGTCGCGGACATTGTGCAGATGCACGGGTTTTGTCGCGAGCCTCTCTCGAGAGAGAACCCGTCGGGCTTAGTTTTGCTATGAGATAGAGAAGGTAAGGACGCAGAACCTGCATTATCATTGCCATGAAAGGGCTCAATTTTTCTTTTTCGTGGGTGTATTGCATGGTGCCATTGGCAGTCCTGCTGTTCCCTCATTTTGGTCCGCGCCACACCGGCCTGGGTCAGGTGCTGGTTCGGGGGTGGCGCCGGTGCATTGCTATGGCTTTGCCGGCTGTAGGAGCCACAAGGATAGAGGCACAGCAGAGCAGAGCGCGCGGGAGTAAACCCGGGTGAAGAGAAAAAAAGGTCAACAACAAGCAGTCGTCCAACGTCCCACGCATGGAAGGAGGCAGCAGATTGAGGCAGTTCTACGCGACTACAGGCCTGCAGCACGACAGTAAAAAAAGAGGAAGAAACCTCGCACCGTGCAGTGACCCGAACACCGCGCAGCATAAAACCAAGCAGCACGAATGGTCAACAAAACGCGACACAAGCCTGTTCGACCGTACACGCGCCTCGTCAGTCAACCTCAGCCATGAGCACGCGGGCCGCCCCGCGACGTGCGGCCGCCTCCCGTGCCTCCGCGGCAGTGCGCCTCCGACGACGAGGCGGCTCCTCCTCGTCCTGATCGGAGCACGTCACTAAGCCGTCACTGGAGCTGCCACCGCCGCGCCCCACCGAGCTGCCGTCGGGCACGCCATCTCTCTCGCGCTGGTGGGGCGCGGGCGCACCTCGTGTCTCACGTTGGTCACGCCATGCGGCCAACGCGCCCTCAATGTCACTACCGCTCGACGGTCGAGGCACCCCAGCAGAGACCCCACGAGCAGGGGCCAACGCGCCATCGGCAGCCGGCGACTGAGCACGGACTGCGGGCGTTGGGGGAGGCGGCCGAGTGGGGTCCATCCGACGCGGGTCGTTTCCGTCCGTCACGCGAAAGCCCTTGTCAGCCCTTGTTCCCTGTCCGGCCAACACGAGACCCACCGTCTGCAACTCGACGACCCACTCCGGGCGATGGCCGCCGTTCAGGCAGCTGACCTTATCAGCAGGTGGCCCCGCCGACTCGTCGACGTCGTCATCATCGTTGCTGCCGTCGTTGTCGTTCTCCTCCGTGCCGAACTGCTGCTGGATCCCATCGTGGTTCTTTCGAGAGGCGCGCATCTTAAGGTGGGCGCGCACCTTGGTGGCGGCGACAGCAAAGTAGGCGAGTCGACAGCAGAGGACTCGCGGCCCGCCGTCTGTCGGCCCGCTCTCGGAGAACTTGTGCAGGACATTGAAGCTCGAGAACACAGCTGCGACGCCCCGCACGAGGCCGTCACGGCACACGCTGTTGTTGAGGAACCGGTCGCCCTCCAGCAGCCAATTGGCATCGTCCCGCGTAAAGTAGATCTCAAACTTGGACGTCGTCTTTCGCAGACGACGTAAGGTGCCTTTGCTGAGCCCCTCGTTGACGTGGGAAGCAAATGCCGACAAGACCTTGGCGCCCACCTTCTGGTAGAAGTGCGAAACGACGCGGTGCAGGTACTGGTAGGCGATGGTAAATCGTTTGGGTGGTGCGTCGGACGGCGTGACACCATCAGAGCGAGGTGCCGACTGGCGTCGGGGCCGCTTCGGCAACCGCCATGGGCTCTCAAGCATCCGCACAGCGTCCTTGGCGCTAACACCCACACGTCGCATGGTCCAGTCTCGCAGAAAGACATTGACGTCTTTGGTCGTCACCCATACGTCAGCAGTGCAGGTGCTGTTCAGGAACTTGTCGCGGAGCCACTTCGCCAGGTCACCCTTGAGCCCCAAAATCCAATTTGCGTCTTTTGTCTCCATCTCCTCCTGCGTCCGAGGATCCGGCAGTGACGGCGCAGTGCCATCAGCTCCAGCCGCAGCGGCCGCCCCTGCCGCCGGTTCATCAACGTTCCTGGGCGTCCTAGATGCCATCATGGCCGTCACGGCCGTCAGAGTTGAGGCAACGTCCGCCGCGACCTTGACGAGCATTCGACGCTGCACGATTAGGCCGACGGAGAGCTGATCCGCGACCTTTGCAACCTCGTCCGTTTTTTGGGTGAGCGCCCGCATGTTGCTGTTCGTGACCGCAAGCTCCTTCCTCGTGGCGGTGACCTCCCGGCGGACGCCGGTGACGGCTTCCTTGTACACGCGGTTCAACTCCAGGAGGGGGGCACCGACGCCGGCAGACGAACCCGACTGCCGCGCACCAGGGGGTGCCGTAGGTACCGAACGACTCAGCGGTGGGGCGCGACGCGTACGAGTTGCCGTCGGGCTTGGAGAGCGACTGTCAGCAGCCGGTCGGCGGCGGCGGGATCCGACAGGCAGCGGGTCGGGAGATGCGGCCATTGGTAGTCCAGCCCAAGAAAACTGAGGCGAGAGAGGAGCATGGGCACTGCTCAATGGAGCATGGCTGCCACAATTCAGCTGGCTGCCCGTCATGGCGCCGGTCATCGTCCCGCTGCCTCCGTTGCCGTGAGCCGGCGACATGCGCACAGGGGGAGGGGCCGCCAAGGTAGGCAATTGAGCTACAGGTGAGACGTCCCCGTCACCCGCGGGCACCGCGCCGATGGAGTTGTTAAATGAAGCACCCGGTGCATATGATGGCGTAAACGGCGGTGCCGTCATAACCGCTGCTCTCCGTGCCGTCTGCTGTCGGCCGCGAGCGGGAGCGACCGCTGCCGGCGGGTCAGCAGCGGCGACCGCCGGCGCGTCGGGTGCAAGACAGCCACTATAAGGAGTTGCCGTCTGGTCAGCCGCACCAGCACCAACAGCAGCCGAGCCAGGGCGCATCATGGGCGCCTGGTGAAGCGCGGGGGGATGGCCGTGCACAGGACCACTTGCGCCCGCCGGGCGGTTAAGAGCACCAGGTTGTCCTCCGCGGAGGAAGGGGCGGGCCCGCGGTCGAGCCGTACTGACTGGCGGCGCCGTCGCATGATGCCCTGTGAGATAGACGTACTCCTCCGTAGTCTGGCGGCCGTGCCGCTGCGGCGTGTAGTTGGCCGAGCCAATACCGGTACTCCCGGCGGTGGCTTGTGCACGGACAGGTTGTGGTAGCGGGGACTGAAAGGGCGAGGCAGTGGCGGCCCTTCTGTGAACTTGGCCTTGGTGACGGAGAGGTGGAGGGACGACAGCCAAAGTGACGCAAGAAAGAAACATCCCATCACGCAGGCCCATGGCGCGCAAAAGTGAGGGGAAAAGATGATGAGCGAGGGGGGGGGGGGGGGCGGGGGCCGGGGGGGGCAGGTGGTAGGCGGGTACAGTGAGGGCGTATCGAAGTTGGAAGAGGCTGCTCAACAGTGGGCGATGTGCGAGTCTTTGGCGTTAGGTGGGAGCCTGTCTCACATCGCCCGTTCTTGTACTGGCAGAGGCATGGCCGCAGCCCAGCTTCACGCGCTTACGGGGGCGCTGCGACCGCTCTCACTGTCGCGGCTTCCCCCTTCCCCACAACGCGTGCAAACCGAAGAGACCGGGTTGGATCACCCCGCCTGAGAGTCGCCATTCCAACGTACCGTGACCGCCGGCGTTCGGCGGCAACAACGCGCAAGATAGTGCCAGATGGCCCGAGGGGGGTAACAGGTGGGGAAGGCACGGTAGCCCAGTGTGGCCGGCATCGTGCGTGTCCACGGCCGGCCACCACTGCCTCCAAGTTGGGCGTGCAAGACCCGCCTCCGGTGAGGAGGGTGCTCAGCGACGGGCGATCACTGCGCCGCCGGTCGCGCAACAGGCGTCCCAATTCAGGCATCGGCCTGATCACTGACGATGCAATGGCTCGAATCCGATTATTCGCAAGACCTAAGAAGTGGCAGACAGGGGTACTACTAACTGTGCTGGAGGCTGCCATTGGCCACAGCCGATGACGAAAGACGATGCCGACCGTGCAAGGGAGGTCGCTTCCTGATGCAAATACGCAGCGCCTTGCAATGTCCTGACACAGCGTGCCTACTGCGGAGTCGAGGACCACATTCCAACGCACGAGACTTAGTCGGCCCGCAGAGAGCACGTTGCCTCCTCCATGAACAACCCGTCGAGCGAACCGGCACCTCGCCGTGCACGTCGATTCGTCTGTCGCCATCTCCCTCTCTGGCGAGCGCCCGGCATGGCGCCAATCCGCGTACGACCATGTCATGAACCCGTCAACACTTGCAATACGAGAAGGGGGGGGGGGAGGGCGGGGGGGCGCCTCGAGATTTGGTGGCGTGCTCCTTGAATTCGCTAGACTGACGCACGTGCTCGTTGCGCCACTTGGCGGCGCAAGTGGTGACCCTGTGCCCCTTTCCGCGTCTGTACCCCCCCCCACGATCTGTGCCCTCGCTTTCACGGGCATGGTCCCGTGCCGCTCGCCACATGTGGTGGCCCCCTCGTCCCCCTCCATCACACTCTTCTTCTCCGGCCCCTGCCGCGGCGCATCGCCATCGCTACTCCCGTGACCCCTGAAATTGCGTAACAGCTGGCCGCCGACGGACGTGTTTTCGCTTCACGACGCACGTGCGTTACCGAGCGTGCGCCAAACTAGTGCAGCGCAGGAAAAGGTTCGAGGATGGTCTTTGAGATGACCGAGAGACATGTCTGCCCGGCGCTAAAGCCCTTCACGGCCCTACGACGTGTCTCTGTCGCTTTTGCGACAGCGGCAGCCTGGCAGTGCCTTGTTGGAGATACGGGGATTACCGCAGCAGTGTACGTGACCCCTAGGCGCCTTACTGTCCGCAGATGGGCGCATGTGCCGGACCCTGTGCACCTTTCATGGGCAGGCGGGTCGTAGCTTGCTGCAGACGCAGCATGCATACCCCTGGGCACCGATCCTCTGGTCCTCTGTGCACGCTCTTGGCCTTGGGCGACGGCGGGCACCACTCCTGACTTTTTCGCCTCTTGCTCGCCGCCCTGCGTCCCACCTCCCACGTATAAAACCTTTGGTGACAGGCTCTGTTCCCCGACATGCCCGCTTCTAGACCAACATTCACCTGCATTGACGTCCCCCCAGGCCCTCGCTGTCCTTTCCCTGCCTTCGGCTGCTTTCCTCCATCCCCTCCCCCATCATCTTCACCCGCCCCCTACAAGAGCCACGCCATGGCGCCCCCTTCTTCGGTTACGCGCCGCTTCGTCAAGTGTGACTACTGTGCCGCAACCTTTGCAACGGCCGCTAATGTGGCGCGCCACGTGCAGACGTCACACCCTAGTGAAAGCCGGCTGGTGGGCGCCACCACGGCGGCTGCACGCCTCGTCTTTGGCACGGTGGGCATCCACGAGGCGGAGCCCCCCCCCCTACTTGACGCCGACCCCGCGCCGGTCCTGCTTGCAGCTTCGTTGGTGCAACGTTTCGCCGTCCACGTCGACGCGGACGCCGCCGCCGACGAGGCGGTCGCGGCGACCGCAGCAGACAGTGTGCCGGGTGAAAACCTTTTACCGGCCGTCGCCGAGGACCATGTCTTCGGTCCTACCGAGATGGTCGCCGACTCGGAGGGGAGCGACGAGCCGCCGCCGCTCGTGAGCGAGTCGGTCGGTGACGGTGGAAATCCCCCGCTCATCGACGATGAAGTCGGCACTGGTGCTCACAGTTGGGGCGACGGGCACGACCACGACGAAGAGGTGATGCCGTCTATTCTGCGGCTCGCGCTGGACACGGACGACGAACCAGAGGATGGTGCCTCTGGCGACTCCTCGTCGGGAACGGACGAGGCGGCCGAGTACTGTGCATTCGACGAAGTGGACAACTATCTCAACCCGGTCGTTGGCGCCGTCTCGGCCGGCGGCGGCTTCTTGTCGCGTCACGTCTTCGTAAGCAGCACAGCGGCACGCATCCGCGCGTATTATGAGCGTCTACCCGAGGCGTCTCGCTCAGTGCCGGTGGTTGACCCAGTGTGGGCGACGCGCCCAAGCCGCTTCAACTCCCCGGCGCTACGCGGTGCCCTGCGGTTTGCTCTGACCGCATGCGGCAGCGGCTTGAGCGAGCCCGATCAAGTCAGCTACGCCAGTTCCCTGCGCGCTATTGAGCAGGAGGCGGTGCGCGGCGCTGCCTCGGGGGGCCCATTCACGTCGGCGTTCGGGTCTTCTCACAGCTTCCTCACCGGGACGCGCCGCGAGGTGAAGCGGGTCCTCGCGGAGCGCAACTGGCACCAGGTGCAGATCGAGGTCGGAGAGCGTGTCTTCCAATACTACTACCGCGACATACTTCAAGCGGGACTTGACGAGCTGGCCGCCGCGTCCATCGTGTCTTTCGGTCCAAACGACGCGGCCGCCCGGGCCGCAGGCGATAATGCGGCGGCGGCATTGCATGCGGTTGACCTTGATGGGGATGACGAGGGGCGGGTGCGCCGCAACACGCTCGACAGCGACATCTACCTGTTGACCGAGCGGAACGTGAAGCGGCAGCACGGGCCGGATGCGCGGGTGATGGGCGTCCATCTGCACGCGGACGAGGCGCTGGTCTCGTGGTCCGGCGCCAACTACATGTTCCCCATTCGCGCCAAGTTCATCAACGTGAGCGACGGTGGCGGCCGGTGGGTCACCGTCGGATACGTGGAACACGTGCCTAAGCCGGTGGAGAAGACGAGTGCGGCACGCGTCGCTGCTAGTGACACCCGGAACGACCTCTTTCAGCGCTGTCTCGCAGTGTCGCTTCGCCGCCTCGTTCGTGCCAGCGAGACGGGCATCACGGCGACGGTCGCCGGCCACGGCGCGGTGCTCTTGGTGCCTCGTGTCGTCGGGCTCGTTGTCGATCAAGTCGAAGAGCGGAACGTGTTCGCCTTGATGGGTAACCGGTGCAACTTTTTTTGCTCCCACTGCATGGAGGACAAGCGCGTGAGCGGTGCGCTGATGGGTGTTCGAGCCGTGCAACGGGACGTCATCACCACGCTCGACGCGCAGCTGGCTGCCGCGGATGTCCGAGCAGAGGACCCCCGCGTGAGCCGTCGTCGTGCTCTAGGGCAACAGCACAGTGCTCTGGCGTTCGTTCCGGCCCTCGGCGCCGTCCACGGCCTCTCGACGGAAGGTCGCGACCTCTATCGCATTGTGTCTTTCGACCTCCTGCACGTCTGGAAGCTGGGCTTCCTCCGCCTTCTCGCTCAGCGTCTACCAGCCGTCCTGACGGCGCTTTGCGAGGGGCGCGGCGGTGCTCGGTTCGGCTCTGTAGCCGCCACGCTGGACGCCATCAACCTGCGGGGGTTTCACCTCGGCAGAAACTGCAAGGCCACTCCCGCATCCCCTGGGTATGTTTCGCTGCGGCGCTCACTCTTTCTGTAAGGCCGCATTAGAAACAGCTCCCCCGCAACACTGCCTTGGTGGAATCGACTCGGCAGGCAGCGTCTTGCGCATGTGCGGGCAGTGCGTGCGTACATTGGCCCCATCTGACCCTCGGTTGTAAACCTTGTCTCCCTGTGCACCCGGTTTGTTTTGCCGTTGCGCTTGCATGGCTCTCAGATGCTTTGTGCCCATGAAGGACGCGCAGGCTACCATGACAGGGCGTAGCTGGAGGCATTTCAGCTGCTTTTGGCCGTTCATCGTGGCGGGTGCCCTGGGTCCGGCGGATGCCGCCTCCTCATCCGAGTCGGGCATGGACGGCGATGACGTCGCACCTGTCAGCAGTGCTCTCGCTTTTGTCCCCGCGCGGTCTTACCATGGGAGCGACGACGACGGCAGCGAGCTGTCGCACGAGGCTGATGCCGGTGAGTTGCCGATTGAGTTGGGTGGCGTGAGCTCCTCGCTACCCGGCCCTGACGTCGTCACCACCGACCGGTACCGGGCCGTCTTCGGCGATATGCCCCTGCATGACGCGGTTCTAGAGCTTTTTTGTCGCACGGCGCAACTCGGTGGAGATTTTTTCGGCGACAACGTGGCTGACACGGCCATCATGCCTGAGGAGCTGATCGAACGGATGGACGCGCGCGCCAAGGCTCTCGGCGTCGACTGCCTACAAACGTTGTACGGCCACACGAACACGTCGAAGGTGCATCGAATCATCCAGCACGCGGTTGATGAGCTGCGAGGCCGGGGTAACCTCTGGGAGGGGGACACCTCCGAGAATGAGAAGCTCCACGGCAGCTGCAAGCGTATGTTCCGCCGCAGCAACAAGCGCGGCCCCACAGTCGCGCTGCAAATGATGCGCTGCGATGAGACGCAATCGGCGGTGCTGCGCGAGGTTGTTGAGGCCGATGCTGGCGGCAGCCCGCCCGCGTCTTCCTCGGGCTCCCCATCCAGCGATGACGAGGCCACTATCACGGCACCCCCGACCCTGACCGAGAACCTGTCGTTTACGGGCCGCGGCGAGCGGGCGTTCGTGGGGAACCTACGACTGTCCCCGGCGCTTTCCAAGATCGGTGCTCTGCTGGGCTTGGCAGACAATGCCTGGGTCACAGTGCACCGGACGGCGAGGATCGTCGCACGGTTTGAGTGGGGCGCGCCGCCCAACGTACAACACGTGCGGGCCGCTGCCAGCTTCATGGGCAAGCCATGGTTCTCGTTCGTGCGTTACGAGGCGCGTGACGGCGCCGTGCGTTGGGGACGCGCGCGACTCGTGCTGCGCTCCTTGGGGCGCACGCGCCGAAGCTGTGTGGTCGTCCAGCGCATGCGCCGGGTCGACGCCCGGTCCGGGTGTGTCCTTACCCGCTTCGGTTGCGTCCGTCTCGCGTGGCATTTCGACGGCGCCTCAGACGAGTATCCTGGGCTGGAGTTGGTCGACGCAACACGTATCCTCCGCGAGGAGGACGTCCAAGTCGATTGGTTCGACTTGTCCGACCGGCTCGGACTGTTTGCCACGCCTGCTAACAAGCGCATCACTGCAGCGGAGCGGCGTGCCTCCCGTTATTTCACCAATGTCTTCTATCCCTGGACAAGCCGCTCAATGCGTCCGGGCTTTTGAGTTGGGTGAGAGATGCAGCTGTCGCGTGGGAGAGTGCGTTGATGGGCATGTACGGTTTGACTTCGTGTTGTGCCTTCGTGACAGCCTTGACTTGCATTTTTTTTTCTCCACATGCCAGTGCCAGAAAGCCGGCGCCAGGCCCACTAAAGCGAGCGTGATGGCCTCGAGCGTGGACGCCGTCGGCCGCATATTCTTCCTTGTGCCCCCACTCCGCCTGCTGTTCATATGGTCTGTCAGGTTCTTCGAGCCCCACGTCGTCCTCGGAGCTCTGCCATCAGTTGCGGAACTAGGAGCGAGGCGTCTTCATAGGTCGTCAACCCCATTGCCTGGTATGTGCAAGCTGCGCTGCCCGCCGAAGCAAGTTGCAGCGTCGATACTTCTTGGTGCCCATGAAGTGACCACCTGAAACGAGCCCGACGAGTCCAGCCGTGGCGACTTGCGAATACACAGTCGGTACTGCAACGCCACGGGTTGCCCCTTATCGCTCAAAGTCCCCACATCCAGTGTCCCAGATCGCGTGCTCCTTCATATTACACCTTATCGACGGGGCCTCACTGATCTAAGAAATTCCATTGGTCGATACTATACTTGTCCAGTGGTCCTCAGTCGCGAGCAGATGGTGATCCACCGCACGTCGCGAGAGCAGAACGGAGAGGCTTGCATGCGGAGCCCGCACGGGAATTTCTCCCGTCGAGGATGCGGTCCGTGAACGACCTCCTGCACGGGATTTTTTCTGTGCAGATAGCACCTCGACGGAACTCCCGTCTGGACTCCCGTCGCGATGTTCAGTCTTCTGACGATGGGAGGTTGTGCTTCTTGTTGGCAGGCTGCGTGCCTTTTTCACCTCAGAACGTGATAACAATGCCGCAGATGCTG
>ENA-ORXR01005041-ORXR01005041.1-marine-metagenome-genome-assembly--contig:-NODE-5041-length-10718-cov-10.241801_pt1 | contig 10718 bp, 9 predicted proteins | sample MGYA00237866_ERZ511479 | MGnify/ENA metagenome assembly ERZ511479 | reverse complement strand
AAAGTCGTCAGTACAGAGTTTGCGGTCAGCCTGTAAAGTCGTCGGTACGAGGCAGATTAAAAATTTGTCCTGCACCCTCAACACTCCAAACACCACAATAATACCAATAATTTTGTATTTTTGCGACCAATTTGGATGTAACAACCAAGTAAATTTGAACGATACTAATGGTTTATCTGACAAGAATAGAACATTTTAATGCCGCGCACCAACTTTGGGTCAATGAATGGAGTGAAGAGAAAAACTTTGAGGTCTTTGGCAAATGCGCGAATAAAAACTTTCATGGACACAATTATAAACTGGTCGTGACGGTCAAGGGTAAACCTGATCCTTATACTGGTTTTGTGATGAATGCCAAGGCTCTTGGCGATGTCATCAAACGAGAAATTACGGAAGTCATCGATCACTCCAACCTCAATTTGGACGAAAATTTCTTACCTGAAAATATACAGCCGACTTCCGAAAATCTCGTCATTTATATTTGGAAACAACTCGCCCCTCACCTGAACAATTGTACCTTACATAGTGTTCGTCTATACGAAACAGAAAAGATTTATGCGGAGTATTTTGGAGAAGAGTAAGTCAAAATCTAAATTTATTTATACCTTGATTCGCAATGTGACAAAGCCACTCCTATTGTTATATTGCTTTATGTTAAAAGATGTTTTTTGCGAAGCAAAAAACAGTAATAACAATTTCACAATCACGCAATTTTACAATACTTCCTCACATCGGTATCCGATATACACTCGTTATGGAACTATCGATAATTGACTAAAACATGTCTTATAAAAAAACGGAAAGTTACGATATTAACACCACAGAAAAACTACAAGATAAATACCATTTCATCTTAGATGAATTGGGTGAGAATCCAGAGCGCGAGGGCTTATTAAAAACACCTGAACGTGCTGCCAAAGCCATGCAATTTCTAACGCAAGGCTATCACATAGACCCTGCTGAAGTCTTGCGCTCGGCGATGTTCAAAGAGGAATACAGCGAAATGGTGATAGTGAAAGATATTGAGGTGTATTCTCTGTGTGAGCATCATATTCTACCGTTTTTCGGCAAGGCGCACATTGCTTATATTCCCAATGGGCATATTGTTGGCTTGAGTAAAATTCCGCGTGTCGTGGATATTTTTGCGCGACGTTTGCAAGTACAAGAGCGATTGACGCATGAGATTCTTCATTGCATTCACGATACACTACAGCCACTTGGTGTAGCAGTGGTCATCGAAGCACGACACATGTGTATGATGATTCGGGGGGTACAAAAACAAAATTCTGCAACCACCACTTCTGCCTTTACAGGCGGATTTGAACATATACAAACCCGAAATGAATTTTTAAATTTAATCGGGCAAAAACTTTCTTGATTATGAAAAATCTACACTTTCTTCTTTTTATAATATTGCTGACAACAGCTTGTAAGCAACAGCAACAAACACCCACCACAAAGCCCGAAAGTGTAGAAAAAGATACTCCGTACCCCACGCCCGATTGGTTCAAAAATGCTAATATTTACGAAGTCAATCTACGTCAATACACGCCCGAAGGTACATTCAAAGCCTTTGAAGCCCACGTGCCACGATTGAAAAAAATGGGTGTCGATATTTTGTGGTTTATGCCTATTACGCCGATTAGCAAAGAAAAACGGAAAGGAACATTGGGCAGTTATTATGCCGTAGCAGATTATAAAGGTCTTAATCCTGAGCATGGTACGGCTAATGATTTTCGTAATATGGTGAAAGCCATACACGATGCGGGTATGTATGTGATGTTGGATTTTGTGCCAAATCATTCGGGTTGGGACAATCCACTAATCAACGAATATCCTGAATGGTACACACAAAAAGACGGTAAAATCATTGACCCGATTGACCCCGGTACAGGCAAATCGTGGGGGTGGACAGATGTAGCGGATTTTAATTTTGATAATAAAGAATTGTGGGATTACCACCGGGATGTTTTGAAATTTTGGATAGAAGAATATGACGTTGATGGTTTTCGTTGCGATGTCGCACATGGTGTGCCGATTGAATTTTGGGGCAAAATTATCCCTGAAGTACGTAAGGTAAAACCTATCGTCATGCTTGCCGAATCCGAAGGTCCGCAATATCATAAAAACGGTTTTGACATCACTTATGCTTGGGAATTTCATCATGTGATGAACGAAATGGCAAAGGGTAAAAAGCCAGTTAGCTTTATCGACGATTACCTCAAAAAAGACCGCGCTGAATACCCCGAAAATGCGACACGCTTGTATTTTACCTCTAATCACGATGAAAATTCGTGGAATGGTAGCGAGTATGAGCGTATGGGAGATGCTCATAAAGCCTTTGCAGTATTGTCAGCGACTTTGAGCGGTACACCTTTAGTTTATACCGGTCAAGAAGATGCCTTGAAGCGACGTTTGGAGTTTTTTGAAAAGGACGCAATAGAGTGGGGTGATTTTTCAATGGCAGATTTTTATAAAAAATTATTATCACTAAAACATCGCAATACTGCCCTCCAAAATGCCAGCAACAATAGCGATCCCGTCCGCCTGAAAACGGATAAAGACGATAGTATATATGCTTTTCGTCGAATTGCAGATGCGAATAATGAAATTCTTGTTGCGCTCAATTTATCAGATAAAAAACAGACCGTCAAATTTTTAGATGTAGAAGCGATTGATTATACGAATATTTTTACAGGAGAAAAAATATCTATACAAGAGGAAGGTGATAATCGGACGATTGAGATGGATGCTTGGGGATATTTGGTCTTAGAAAAGTAAAATTATACTACCGTACTGACTGCTTTAGCTGTCAAGTGAGACAGCTAAAAGTTTATAAATAATTGTTTTTAAACTAATTAAAAATTAAAATAAATTCCACTTGACGGCTAAAGCCGTCAGTACAAGTGATACATGAAATTTACAATACACGCCAGAGATACCGCTTCTTCTGCCCGTACCGGAACGATTGAAACTGCTCACGGGGAGATTCAAACGCCGATATTTATGCCCGTAGGTACAGCAGCTACGGTAAAGGCAGTACACCAACACGAGTTGCAGGAGGTAGTCAAGGCACAGATTATTTTGGGTAATACCTATCACTTGTATTTGCGTCCAGGAATGGAAATTATGCAGAAGGGTGGGGGATTGCACCAATTTAATGGTTGGCACAAACCGATGTTGACAGATAGTGGTGGGTATCAAGTGTATTCCTTGAGTCATCGACGCAAAATAAAAGAGGAAGGCGTGACGTTTCAATCTCATATTGACGGTTCACGACACGTTTTTGCGCCCGAAAATGTCATGGATATTCAGCGTCAAATCGGCGCGGATATTATGATGGCATTTGATGAATGTACGCCTTATCCCTGTAAGTATGATTATGCAAAAAAGTCGATGGAAATGACCCATCGTTGGCTCAAAAGATGTTGTGACCGCTTTGACAGTACGGAGGGTTTGTATGGTTACGAACAAACTTTATTTCCTATCGTTCAGGGAAGTACATATAAAGATTTGAGAAAACAATCGGCGGAGACGATAGCTTCTTTTGAACGGGAAGGCAATGCGATAGGTGGTTTGTCGGTCGGCGAACCGGCGGAAATGATGTACGAAACCACCGAGATAGTTTGTAGTATTTTACCGAAAGACAAACCACGATATTTGATGGGAGTCGGTACGCCGGTCAATCTATTGGAATGTATCGCTTTGGGCGTGGACATGTTCGATTGTGTATTGCCGTCGCGCAATGCGCGGCATGGTTTGCTATATACTTCAAAAGGTATTATTAATATAAAAAATAAAAAATGGGCGGACGATTTTAGTCCGATTGACGCAGATGCGCCTTGCGAAACTAGCCGCTTTCACAGCAAGGCATATTTACGACATTTGATTCATAGTAAAGAGCTGCTTGGCTCACAAATTGCTACTTTACATAACCTTAGTTTTTATCTCTGGCTGATGGGCGAAGCCCGAAAACATATTGCCGAAGGCGATTTTATATCATGGAAAAATACAATGGTTAAACAGCTCGCGCAGAGGCTATAAGTGTTGAAGTATTGAGGTGTTGAAGTGTTGACGAAAACTATGTGTCACACTTCAACACTTCAACGCTTCAACACTTCAACGCTTCAACACAACTTATGCTAAAAACACTTGATAAATATATTATCAAAAAATACTTGACGACATTTTTCTTTGTCGCCTTGATATTTACATTGATAGCGGTGGTGATTGATTTTAGCGAAAAAATTGACGACCTCATTCAAGATGACATTCCTTCCAACGCGATTTTTAAAGAGTATTATCTGCCTTTTATTCCCTATATCAATGGTTTGTTGTGGCCTCTCTATGCTTTGATTACAGCAATATTTTTTACCTCCCGAATGGCGTACAATTCTGAGATTATGGCTATGCTCGGTGGTGGTATGAATTTTTATCGCTTGATGGTGCCGTATTTGATAGCGGCATCTACGGTGGCGGGGATTCATTATGTATCAAATCACTACCTGATTCCTGAAGGCAATAAAAGTCGGACATCCTTTGAAAACACCTACGTATGGAAAAATAATTTTGATAATAAAACCCGAAACATCCACATGTTTTTGGATGAAAACTCCAAGATATATATTCGCAGATACAATCGACGGGATACTGTATGCAAGAATTTTACCATAGAAAATTTTGAAGATAACAAGCTAGTTTCCAAGCTGTTTTCTCCGCGTGTCGAGTGGCTCGGAGAAACGGGACAATGGCGCATCAAAGACTATCGTATCCGTGAAATAGATGGTATGAGTGAACGTTTGATTTCCGGTAAAAGGATTGACACTACGTTGGCTTTTACACCCGCAGATATAGAGCGTCGTGATAACCTCAAAGAAGCCATGACAACTCCCGAACTGAAAATATATGTGGACAGAGAACGCCAACGCGGTGCGGAAAACTTTGAAAAATTTGAGGTCGAATTGCATCGCCGGAGTGCCGAGCCTTTTACGATTATTATCCTGACATTCATTGGAATGGCGGTAGCTTCGCGTAAGGTGCGTGGCGGTATGGGTTTGCACCTTGCGCTCGGAGCAGGATTGGGTGGAATGTATATTTTTCTTTCCAAATTTTCTATGACCTTTTCGACCAATGCGGGCTTGCCTCCTCAAATCGGCGTATGGATACCTAATCTGATTTTTATCGTCGTGACTTTACTCTTGATTTCTAAGGCGCAGAAGTAGAGCAATCCGCGATTGTATTATTTTATAGGAATCATATCATTCTGCAATCACATCGTTTTATAATCTCTTTTTATCAATAAAATGTTATTTTTACAAAAAATAAACAGGCTAAATTATGTTTTCTTTTTATAAAGTATTGATAGTTAGTATTTTGTGCGTTTTCGTGTCTATGAGTTCTTGCAAACAATCGAAAACTGAAAATGCTAATAATGCTACAACCATCCAACAAGCACCAAAGAAAAACACATTACCTGTGCCAAGCACAGAGTTCTTGACAAACATTTACGAGAAAGTAGATTACATTGATATTGTGTTTGATAAGACGAATTTTAGCGTCAGTGTTACGGATAAGCCTAATGCACAACGCAATGTCAGTTATATGACCCAAAGCGAGGTAGAGGACGTGAACTGCACGCCATATATCGGAAGAATGTACTTCAATTCACAAGGAGAACCCATCGCAACAGCGCAGATTCATCATAGTGAAGGCTGTAAGTATTTTATCTTTACAGATGCGAGCCACAGACCGAGATATGCTTGTTTGATGTCAGAGGCAGGTTTGGCGTTTTATGACAAAATACTCACTACGCAGGTTGCTCCGGTGCCGAAGTAGGACGATACATTGGACAACATTTTAATTTCTTTCACTAAAACACCGTAAAAAGAAAAAAATATTCCTTAATTGGAACTTTTCCTTGACAAGTTGTTGTTATATTTGTTGACATATTGTTAAATCAAAAAAGAGTTGGTTAAAAATAAAATTACGTCCAACTTTATTTCATCATTAAATAAATTTAAATATTGGCAAGAAGACAAAGGAAACCAAGAAGGCCTGAAAAGCCCAGGTTTCGCATCAATCATCAAATCAGAGTACCCAAGATACGCCTCGTTGGAGATAATCTCGAAGAGATTGGCAAGGCTACCGGAAAACAAGTAACATCGGATATATATCCTACTCGTGACGCACTTGGATTTGCTAATGCCATGAACTTGGACTTAGTAGAAATATCTCCAAAGGCAGACCCGCCCGTATGTCGTGTTATTGATTACAAAAAATTCCTTTTTGATAGAAAGAAGAAAGATAAAGAGCTGAAGGCAAAAACGGTGAAAACCGTCATTAAGGAAATTCGATTCGGTCCAAATACCGATGATCACGACTTTAATTTCAAAGCGCGTCATGCAGAGAAATTTTTGAAAGAAGGCGCGAAGGTAAAGGCTTATGTACACTTTCGTGGGCGTACCATCGTGTTCAAAGAACGTGGAGAGGTTTTGCTCTTGCGCTTTGTTAAGCACTTGGAAGAGTTTGGTACGATTGAATCTATGCCACGTATGGAAGGTCGTAGGATGTTTGTCATGGTTGCGCCTAAAAAGTCTGCTTTGAAACCATCGAAAAAAGCAAAGGCAGCACCCAAATCTGAGAAGAAAAAAGGAAAACAAGCGGCTGAGAAGCCAGTAGAAGAGGTTGCCAAAACACCTGACGCAAAACAGGCAGTGCCTAAATCGGAGAAGAAAGAGAAGCAAGCAGATGAGAAGTCGGTAGAAAGTGTCGCAAAAGTACCTGACGCAAAGGAGGCAGCACCTAAACCGGAGAAGAAAGAGAAGCAAGCAGCAGATGAGAAGCCGGTAGAAAATGTTGCCAAAGCAGCTGAAACAAGAGCAGATAAAGAATAGCATAAAATATACTATAAAAAAGTCTCACCTTTTATAAGGTGAGGCTTTTGCATATATTTTAAAATGAAGGACAATACAACGCCTTTAAGATAAAATCACTACATCTTTCAAAACTCCAAAGCTGCCTCAAACTCTATTCATATAGTGAAATTTCACTACTATTCTTAGTTTAAATCTTTTTCCCCTCAGTAATTTCACCATCAATAACATCAAAATCCTCCACATATAATTTTGCACTTACATCTATCCAAGTGAGCAATTCGTGTATATCCTCTTTTACATTTTCTGCGACACTGAAATCAATGTTGTTTCCATTGAAGCAGATAGGTTCATTGTGGTACACTCTATTTCTAAAACCCCTAATATTTTGAAGTTTTACACTAATTGTATTTCTCCCAACCGTACTTGGCTTATGAGGAAAACAATGTATCACCGAACCGCCAATCAACTTATAATGACGAGGTTCAAATAAAGTCGTCCAAAAACCCAATGATTGTTCAGCGATGACTTTTCCTGTTGTGATAGTGCTTCTTTTTTCTCGAAGTTTTCTCTCCGCTTTTTCAACCTGATTTTTTAGATAGAAACCTGACTCTCTTCTCCTTCCACTCCTCTTCTTTCCCAATGTGTGGTCATTCATAAAACCTGTTTTTTTAGTTGTTATCCAGTCAACATCACTAAAATGTATGCTCAATCTATCATGAATCTTATTTCTCAAAATAATTTCGAAGAGATTTAGAACCGGATAAAATGCTTGTGAAATTTTTAAATTAGCAGCATATAGTTCCTTTGCTCTCATTTTGGAGTTGCCACAAGCAGCCAAATATCTATTGAGTCTTGGCTTTGAAACTAATTTTTCTACATCCTCGTATCTCAAGGTCTTGTGTTTATGGTCGAAAAATCGTATCTTTGTATTGTTATACTTAGTCAAGCCTCTTTCTTGCAAAAGAAACGTAACTAAGTGAAAGATTAAGGACACTTCGAATAATTTATTCTTAGTGTCTTTTTTTATTCTAACACCTTTCCTTTAAAACTCCAAAGCCGCTTCCAATACCTCACTCATCGTCTTCACATAATGAAATTTCAGCCCTTCGATATAATGCGCTTTAATTTCTTTTACATCCTTTTCATTCTCTTTACAAAGGACAATTTCTTTGATGCCTGCGCGATTGGCAGCCAGTATTTTTTCTTTTATGCCACCTACGGGCAGTACCTTTCCGCGTAGCGTGATTTCACCTGTCATCGCAAGGAAAGGCTTAACGGAACGCCCTGTAAATGCGGAAGTTAGTGCGGTTAACATCGTAATACCTGCCGACGGTCCGTCCTTCGGAATCGCGCCTTCGGGTACGTGTACGTGAATGTCTTTTTCTTCAAATACTTTGGCATCCAAACCGAGCGATTCGCTATTGGCTTTGAGATAACTCAAGGCAGTTGTAGCAGATTCTTTCATCACATCGCCAAGGTTTCCGGTAAGGGTCATTTTGCCTTTACCCGGACTCAAGCTGGCTTCTACAAATAGAATATCACCCCCCACCGAAGTCCATGCCAAACCAACCGTGACACCCGGAATGTGCGGTTCGGTATAGCGTTCATTACTATACTTGACCGGACCAAGCAAGCCGTATAGGTCTTCGGATTTGAGCGTAACATTATACGCCTCTTCCATTGCTACTCTTTTGGCAGTACCACGCATCAGGGCAGCCATGCGACGGTCAAGTTCGCGCACGCCTGACTCGCGGGTGTATTGCTTGATAATTTGCGCGATAATGTTCGGTTTAATGCGAACGTCTTTGGCTTGAAGTCCGTGTTCTCCACGCTGTTTTGGGATGAGGTGCTGCTTTGCAATTTCGACTTTTTCTTCTAACGAATAACCACTCACATGTATCACTTCCATACGGTCAAGCAAAGCAGGTTGTATGGTAGAAAGTGAATTGGCAGTGGCAATAAAAAGGACTTTTGAAAGGTCGTAATCTATATCAAGATAATTGTCGTGAAAAGTGTTATTTTGCTCAGGGTCAAGCACTTCGAGTAAGGCAGAAGATGGGTCACCTCTAAAATCTTTACCGACTTTATCTATTTCATCCAGTATAAAAACGGGGTTAGAGCTTTTCGCTTTTTTGAGCGATTGCATGATGCGTCCTGCCATCGCGCCGATGTAGGTTTTACGATGTCCGCGTATTTCCGATTCATCGTGCAAACCACCGAGCGACATGCGAATATATTTGCGCTTGAGTGCCGTAGCCACCGATTTGCCGAGCGATGTTTTACCGACTCCCGGAGGTCCGACAAGGCAGACGATAGGAGCTTTCATATCATTTTTCAGCTTTAATACAGCAAGGTGTTCAATGATACGTTCTTTAACCTTTTCCAACCCAAAATGGTCTTTGTCTAATATTTTTTGTGCCTTTTTAAGGTCAAAATTATCCTTCGTAAACTCATTCCACGGAAGGTCAAGTAAAAACTCAAGGTAGTTGAGTGTAACCGAATATTCGGCTACCGCCGGATTGATACGACGTAGTTTTTTAAATTCTTTGGCAAATACTTCTCCGACTTCTTTCGACCACTTTTTCTTCTTAGCTCTCAATTCGATTGCCTTGAGGTCTTGTTCATTACCGCCTTCGCCAAGTTCTTCCTGAATGGTTTTGAGTTGTTGATTGAGGAAATAATCACGTTGTTGTTTTTCGAGGTCGCCACGTACTTTATTTTCGATTTGGTCGCGGAGTTCGAGTAGCTGCAATTCGCTGTGCATTTGCTCCAAAATAACCTCCGCCTTTTTTGTCATTTCATTGATTTCGAGTATCGCTTGTTTCGTCTCAATCTTGACACCAAGATTAGAAGCAATGAAATTGAGCAAGAAAGTATTGTTGTCTATATTTCTAAGAATCATCGCCGCTTCGGAAGGGATATTTGGCGATAGTTCGATGATTTGTTTTGCTAAATCACGAATGGAGGCGGTCAGGGCTTTAAATTCACGAGCATTGTCGGGATCTATTTCTACCATTGTTTCTACCTGCCCCGTCAGAAAGGGGTCGGTTTGTGGCATGTTTTGCAGTTCAAATCGCCCTTGACCTTGCAGAATAGCAGTGATAGTGCCGTCCGGCATTTTTAGGATTTTCATAATACGCGCAAGCGTACCAACATGAAAAAGGTCTTTGATTTTAGGGTCTTCTATCTTGGAACTGCGCTGCGAAATGACCCCGATATATTTACTGTTTTCATAAGCCTGATTGATGGCTTTGATGGACTTATCACGTCCAACAGTAATCGGAATAACAATACCCGGAAAAAGTACAGTATTTTTTAGCGCAAGTAGCGGTAGGTCGTCAAGATCTTCGGCAAGTTCAATTTCTTCTTCATCCTCATCTCCTATGGAGAATAAAGGCATAAATTCAACACCCTCGTCAAAATTTTTCGGAAACAAAATATCTTCAAACATATATAATTCCTCTTGGATTTGGTTGTGTCTATCAGCAAAATATGTTGCTTTAAAGTCTTGCCTTTTTATTCAACTTCTATGCCACCCGATAGTGTTCGTTTTTTTCAGACAAAACAGCCGTTTTTGACATTAAAAACACGTCAAAAAGGCAGTTGAGATTTTATGGCTTTATCAACACATTGTTTTATTACTTGATGTTTTCAATTACGATGGACTTTACAAAGCAAAATCTTCTAAGTACTAAACAATGGAATGGGTAATGATACAAGTATTTGATTTAGGGAAGAGGAAGAAAATAATCTACCCCAAATGAAAAAGTTATTTTTTTTATATGTTTGGCTAAATTTGACGCGCATAGCCGAGCTACGTAAGGAAGATTTAGTGAAAGAAAT
>ENA-ORXR01005040-ORXR01005040.1-marine-metagenome-genome-assembly--contig:-NODE-5040-length-10719-cov-11.054031_pt1 | contig 10719 bp, 13 predicted proteins | sample MGYA00237866_ERZ511479 | MGnify/ENA metagenome assembly ERZ511479 | reverse complement strand
CTCGTAGGCGCGGGCGGGGGGTGGTTGGGATGGGATGGCGGGTGGGTCGGGGGTCGCGTCCAGGGCGGCCCGCGGGGCGGTCGGCGTGATTTCTGGGAGGTCGGAGGACGGGGTGTGGGGGGAGGTCAGGTAGGCGCGAGAGGGTGGCGAGGGATTGGAGCGGCGTAGGGAGGGGCAGGTGCGGGCAACGTTCTCGGGGGCGCCGCAGTTGTGGCAGGGGTTGTCGCGCCTTTGAGGCGGGCGTCAGAAGGCGGTGCGCTCTGTCCTGTACGGGCGGGTGGCGTGCGCATGTAAGCGCTTGAAGACATACCAGGCCTGGGAGGCGTCTTCGGGATTGTCCTCGATGTCAACGAGGGAGGAGTATTCGGGGCGGGGCGAGTCGGCGGGGGCACCGTCGGCGAGGAAGGCCGTTCTGGGGAGGGCGGCGCCGGGCGGGTTGGGGGGTGGCGTGGCGGGGGGCGGGCCGGCAGTAAGGAGGCGTCGGATGTGGGAGATGAGGTCGTGGGGGTTGTCAGACGGGAGGGAGAGGACGGCGTGAGCAAACCATTCGGTGCGGGTGGCGTCGATCAGCTTGTCTTACAGCATGACCGCGTTCTGGTAGGATGGGGGCAGCTGCCTCTGGATGAGGGAGAGGTGGAAAGGAATGCGGTCGAAGCAAGCGACGAGGGTGTCGTCGGGTAGGGTGTGTTGGCCGGCCAGCGTCGTGGCGTGCCACATGCTGCAGACACGGAGGGCGCGGGCGGGGGTGTTGACGCGTTCGGAGATGAGGTCCCACAGCAGGGACTCGGTGCGGCCGCAGGAGTCGGTGAGCAGGGAGGGCAGGTTGAGGTCGGACTGTCGCACGGCAAACGTGAGGCAGATGGCGCGGGCGGAGGCAGGGACGGAGATTGCGTCGCAGACGCGGGTGAACTCGGCACGAGCGCGGGTGAAGGACTCGAGGGGGCCGCCTCCGAATTTGCGGGCGGGGGTGTACTACTGCGAGATGTTGCGCATGGTATACGCCGCCGAGGGGCCGGTAGCGTGGCGGTCGGGTCGGTCGGCGACTGTGGAAGCGTGGGAAGAGGGCGAGGACGCGGCGGCGGGGGAAGGAGAGGGCGCTCCTGAGCTGCGAGGAGCGGGTGGCGGCGTCGGCGGGGGCGCGGGTGCGGGGCAGGGGCAGGTGATGAAGTAGGTTCTGGGGCCGAGAGGAGGGGCCGACGGATGGCGGCGACGGTGTCGAGGTCCCCGTAGACGTAGGCGGTCAGCACCTGCATGCGGGGCATGTCGGGGCCGTGGCGGGATGTGTTTTGTGTTGGGTAGAGGGGCCGAAGTGCCTGGATGAGGGAAGAAAGACGGAAGAGCAGGGTGGGCTTGAGGGAGGAGACGTCAAAGCCGTAAAAGGCCCAGGTGACACTGTTGTTGATGTCGAAGGCGTCCCAGGTGGGATGGAAGGTGGAGCGAGCGCCTGTGAGGCGGAGGGAGACGTCCTGGAATGTGTTGGGCTCGTCCTGGAGGGTGCCGATGTAGGCCTGTGGGTCCGTGGCGAAGCGGGGCAGGGCGGGTCGGGGCAGGTCCTGACGGGGCGGGGCGGTCGGATCGCGACGTAGAGAGACAGTGTCAGCGCCGGCGGCGGCGGTGGCGTAGAACATCGGCGGCGGCGTCCTGGAAAGGCGACTGCGAGGGAATCTTCAGCTCCGCGGTCGAACTGATGCCACCATGTGAAATGCGTGAGAAGATTAGCTCTTCTTCCGACGCTCATGGGAGTCGGGGTGGTGCATTGAATGGCAGACGGTTAAGGGCGAGATGCGGTGTCGGACGAAATCGGAGACATGCAAATCAAAGACGAGAGAGCGGTGGAGGCCGGGGCCGAGCCCTAGCAAAATGGATCATGTCAAGTCGACGGTCCTTCAGACACCAGCGGCGGTGGATTGATGTCAGCGGTCCTGCCTAATAGAACGTTTCAGTCGCAAGTCTCTAGCGAAGTAGTATTAGGCCTCTGACAGGCCTCCAGCTCCATTATTGAGCAGGTGTTGCTGCTCTGGTCACGTGCTGGAGTGGCCGTCCTATTATCTTACGCCCAATACGAGAGCACTGTAGAGCTTCTGGCCTGCATTCGACGGGAGTCAGGCTACCCGGACTTGTGCATGACTGGTCCACGTGTCGCGAGATGACAGTACACGTGCTGATAATTATCAGACCTCGGCTGATGGTTTCGATAAATATCGAGAATTTTAATCGATAATATTCGGGAGATAATTATCGCACCTCATACTTGCTTGGTAGGGGACAGGCACACAGTCTTGACACAAAAAAGCACATGTGGACAATATGGATGCCACTTGATATTTTAAGTAAATTTGAGGGTGCTACGTGCGGTGTCGTAAGGGCGTTTTGGCTGCCTAATGGGTCGTTAGTAAGGCGTCGTATCCGTCGCGCGCCCCTAGCGCCCCTCAAATAGAGTCAATATCCGCTTATATGGCACCCTGGTGCACTTTGTAGCCCACCTTGTGTTTCAAGAGTTGTATTCTTTGGTGACGGCTGCTTCCTGTGGCTTCCTGGATCGGGCCAATGAGATGCGTTCGTTTCGAACGATCGTCCGCTGCTGCTCTCTGCAGCGTCCTCAGCGATCCTGATCCTCCCAGTATCGGTGCATGTCCCAAAAATGAGACGTGCGCGTTTTCTGAAGGACTGACACATCACTGCACGGGGTCAGGTGGGGTGGGGTACGAGAAAATTCTGAACTGGCCTCCATGGAAAGAGCCTCTCCCGAGGCCTTTTTGACTGACAACTCCTTTGTACCTGCTTGTGGGCCCTGTTCTGTGGACCTCTCAGATAACCCCGATCTTGGAGCGAGTCTTCTTCAGGTTCTTGGGGTTACAGGTTTGCAACGCCTATTCTCATGTGCTAACTGGAGCTTCGATGAGGGGTGTCCCAAATCGTGTTTTCTTCACTAGGGGCTACATGGCAGTCTATCTGAAGTTTTTATTGGAAAGGTGGTACCCTTCTCTTCGTGCACAAATTGACAGCACTTGCCAGCTCTAAGATCTGTGCCGTTGATTGGGGCGCGCGATCCTCACCTGTCGAAGCTCCAATAGAGAGCATCGGCAACTCAAGATGTGGGTCAAATATGGCAACTGTCGTGATTGGAGCCCTACCGACGGCGTGCGTAGATGCCCTTCCGGACCCTCATTTGTACCCACGCCGGTTTTCCGACGCTCTCTAATGAATGACACTTCCCCCGATGACACGTCAGGAGGTGCCGCCTCTGCTACCACTGTCACGCGCCGTCCTGGATGCACTGTGGGACCGAGTGGGTCACATCACTTTACAGTCTTTCTCCAATGCTGTCCACCATTTTCGTCGCCTGACAAACCCCCAAGCAGCCCTCTTTTTTCGTGCAAACGATGGCAGAATCGCCCTTCCTGCCAGTGCAACAATGTCTCACTGAGTAAGTAACGCTGGTTTTACTGCAGGACACTTTTACAGCTTTACTTCCATCGAACATATAGAGGTACCACACCCCCAGGTGGGTCAGACTGGTAGGTGCCAAAAGCGCGCACTGTCCACCCCTCCAAACGGCTCCATTTCGCCACACAAGAGAAAGTGCGCGCTTTTTGTCGAACACCGGTACGACCAAGCGTCGTAATCAGCACCACCCCCCACCCACCGGCCTCGCCAGTTCTTCCTCCCCATCATCATCCTTACCCCCCCCCTTCCCACCGTCGTCACTACCCCCCCCCCCCGAATGACTTCATGACCCCGCGCTCCCCCACTGCCGTCACCACTTCTCCCTCCTTACCATGGCATGTAACACCCCCCTCCCAACCATCGTATCCGTCGCCGTCCCCTTCCCTACCACCATTGCTGGTCCCTCGCACCGCCACACCATTCCCCCCCTTCTACCATCGTCAGCACCCCCCTGACGCCTCGTTGGCACTGGATCTCCGGCCCAATAGATGAGTCCTCCCCCGTGCTACCATCGTTGCCATCGTCGCCGTCTGATCGCAGGAACGCTGGATGTGTGACTCCTCCTCACCAACTTTCTTTTTTTACTCGCTATCGTCGTGGTTCCCGACCCCCGTCTCGCTAGATCTACACTCTCGCGACTGCCACTTTTCCATCCACACCCGATCACACCGCAGGTTCTTCGCGTCGCAAACGACTTTGCCGCCGCCTGGGGCGCGTCCAGGCGGGGTGGGACCGCTGCGTGACCGCGGTTAAGGGCGACGTCGCCGTCTCCTTTTGTTTCGCAGCGGCCGCGCTCGCTTCAGCCACCGCTACCCCTCCCCAAGGGCGGTGGTGTGGGGACGTCGGCGCGTCGGTGCCCACGCGCCATAAGCGGCAGTGCCTGGCAGAGCTGTGTTCTCCCTCCCCCACCCCCCAGCTCTCTTCTCTGTCGATAGCATCCCTCCGTGGCCCTCCGTGCGTTTTAGTTAGCCTTGGTGACCAAGACGAAATGGGTGCCTGGAACGAACAGGACAGCATGAATAAACTTACACTTTCATTGCCGTTTGGTGCCCTATGTTTTGAGGATGCCCACCGCCCTTCGGAGCTGTCGTGCACAATATCACTGCCGCCGTTACGAGCCGGGGGCTTGTGCTTTTCCTCTGCATCATCAACGTGCAGCAAGATGCTGTGGCTGAGAAGTCCACCATCAGCGCGAAAGAAAAGTTCCGTCGCCAAAACCCACCTTAACTGCTGCTGAGGACCAGGTTACGTATTTCGCTTAGCAGCCAGTAACATGGCGCCTTTACGCACTAGAATGTTCCAGACATACTTACTACACTCGTTACCTACTTCCTTGGAGCCGTGACTCCCTCTCCACTGGTGCCTCGTCCGGCGAAATTGGAGGACATCCTACAAAGGGCGGCGCCGCTTCCCTGATCCAATACGTGTGTATTACATCGCATGATCTGTGCCAGTCCGCTCTCAGGGCAATCCTATGAACGTCGGCACCATCTTTCATTTAACCCCATCTGGAGGTGCAACGTGTGGGTCCCTGAATGGAAAGACCATCCTGAGGGCCCCATATCTCAGACGTCGCGATGGAGTCTGCCACATGGACCGTCGAATGCTCTCTGGCCAATTGAACGATAGGGTGTACGTTGGTGGGTCCGACGAGGCCCCGACCTGACCTCTCCTCGTATTGTAAGGGGTCAAGGGAACGACGATGGCTGATGTATCTGAGGCCGAATGCAAATCGTGCACAGATTGGCATCAGATTCTTTCGAAAACGGACTCGGGCATGCCACGGGGCAGAGAATTGAAGCCCAGTATGCGAATGCAGCCCAAACCGACCAGAATCAGGCTCAACAAGCAACAACATGGGGTGAATGCGACGACACCTGGCAGTGCCCTGGCACCACGCGCAAGAATATTAGATGTCAACGCCTGACACAGGCGATGACCGGCGTTGCACGAGGCGCCACACCAGCGCTCTGGGCCAGTCTGGTGGACAATCACCTGCCAGAGAGTATCACGGCACTGTTCGCACCGCAGAATGGTCCTTCCAGAGAGCTCGCAACACCCATGGACCATCTCTTGGGAGTGAAAGATTTTAGAATAGATATCCCTGCGTCGCTCTCGGGTCAGGCTCTCCGGTCAGAGAACAGAAGAGGTGCTCTTTTATCGGCTGTCAATGCAAAATTTCCAAGCCGGGCTCCGGCCTCGAAGAGTCATTCGCGCAGTCCAGGTATTTTCAAAATGTTCTGTCTCGATCTCGAGGCAATCTGGTAGGGCTGGGCTCCGCCTTCAGGTCCCCTGTGGACGTGATTGGACGCCGCTTGTCTCAAACGGACGATGTGGGGGCCAGTTGTGGCACTGGGTGGGAGATGAGATAGCGTTGCGCAGGAATGAGTGGTTACGTTAGCCCGTCGCGTGATCGCGATTTGGGCCTCACACACACGTATGTCTACCGATTGCGTGTCGTGGGTGGACCGCGATTCTGGCAGCCATTTCCCTATCGTCAGTCCGCGCATCGTGGGCGGTCCAATTAACAGGCATTGTGGGATCGGGGGTGCCTGCGCGGATGCACCCAACCTTCCCAGGCAGCGCATTGGAGGACCTCGACCATTTTCCCTGCGCGGGTCCGGCGCGTGCCCCTTTTTTGTGGCGCGAGAGGGCAAGGGCGTGCCTCGACACGCGCTCTCGCCACGCACACGTGGGTCCGCCGAGACACGCCTTCCGGCCTGAGCAGTCCGAGGGGACGGACAGGCGGTCGCCTGGCACGCGAGCCAGCGATTGGGGGCACCTGTCGCGTTGTTCCCGCGTTTGCGTCTGGGGGGCGGGCGACCTGTCGCGATGTGCCCTCGCGCGAGTCCGACGCTCCACCTCTTTCGGTCTCTTGCGGGCCACTTCAGGTGGGGACAAGGCCGTCCCCCTTCCACCCAGGCACGCATAGGGAGCATGCGGTGGTGTGTCGTGGCGGGTCAACTCCGACTCTTGTTCGCTCAACGTGGACGGACGCGGCCGCGGGCGGGCAGCCAACGGTCGCCCACCGTCGCAGGCACGCAGTGTGAAGGCCCTGTGGTGTCTTCCGCGCGCGGCTCCGCCACGCGCCGTGTGCGTGCGTGCAACCCGCCGACGGCGCCGCGGCGGCCGCCTCCGTACCCCTCTCGCTCGGCATCTTCAGCCCGCGCACACCTTCTCCCCGGGTTTTCACGACGCCTCCACTCCCGAGCATGTCGAGCGGGAAGGGCGCCAACGAATGATGGCGGCGGCGCACGCAGCGCGTTCGTAGCGGTGCCCGGTGCCCGCCTACCGCGCAAAGTCCCTGCGAGAGCGCCTACGAGCACGCCGACATGCCCCCGGCCCCGCATCCACTCCCTTATGCTCCCATGCTGCACGCGGCGCCGGGTGGTCATCGACGGCCCCCCGGCTTTTGTCGTTCCGCAGAAGGCGGGCGGCCCCGACCATTTAAGCGGCCGTACTCCCCTCTGGGTCGCGGTCGCCGACATAGAGACCGCGACGACTGTGACCAAAAACGGCGGCAAGTGCGACTCTACGGCGATTGGGAAAGCCCCGGTTTTCACGGCGGCCCTCCCGGCTCTGTGCGTGCGCATCCGCGTAGCGGTGGCAACTACAACGGCTGGTGACCACGAGCCCCCCTCTTGTGCATTTTGGCGCCCCTCCCTGTCCGACAAGGGGCCCTCCATTCTCCCCCAACCACTGCGGTCGAAGCGCTCGGCGCCTGCCGGCTGGTCGCCCTCCCGGACATCCGCGCTTTCCACAGCATCCACCGTCTCGCGGTCGCGGGTCCCGCTCGTGCAAGCCTCCATGCCTGCCGCGGCCTCTGCCACCGGGTCCTCCCCAAAGCCCTCCAAGACGTCCGCCCCACTTCAGGGGCGGCACCGACGACTAACTCCCGCGCAACCCGCCGCGACATCCGTGGGGCCCACCGCCTGGCCCGCCAACGGCGAACCGGAGCTTGCCAAGGGTCGGCGGCTGGGACCGGCCGTGGGCCTTGCCTCGCCACCCCCCGGGCTCTTCTCCCGGCTGGCGGTGGGCGCCCTCCTACGAGGCGTGGGGCGATGACCAACCCCCCGTCTGGAAGCCTTCACCACTGGAGCCTCTGTGGCGCTCGCCTGACGCGCCCTCGCCCTGGAGGGTCGACTAGTGCGGAGGTGAGGGAGGCTTGCAGGACTTACAGTAAGTGCTGACGCGGACGCCCGCTCGGGACACGTCCGCGCCGTGGACTTGGTGGCCCGCGCCGGCCCAGCCGTGGCGGCAGCCGACGCCATCCGAGCCTCTGAGTCGTCCGGTGTACATTGTGTAGTGGACTCAACCCTCTCTCGACCCGACGTACGAGCTAGTCCCTGTGCCTCAGCGCCCTCCCCAGCAGTCTTCTGCATACCCTCCGCCTCCGCACCGGGTGAAACCTGCGCGCTACCCAAGAGAATGAGGTCTGCTCTGGGATGGTGGGAAGCCGACCGTGTGACTCTGTGCGGCCTACCTGGAGGGGACGAGTGACCCGGTCAGGGCGACAACCCGCACGAAAGAGAATTTGTGGGGGACTGTTCAAAAGTTGTGGGCCGATAGAGTGCTTAAGATCGGGCCGATGAGAGCTTATCGCCTACCAAGCGAGCTGGAGAAGCAGTTTAAGCGCATCTCGGCGGGGGTGAGCACGCTCACGTTGCACTACATCTCTGTTAAGGCCATGCCGACCACTGAAAACCAGTCTGGGTAGGACATCTTCAGCGGCGCTGTGGCGCGTTACTGCTCGCTGGACGTGTACGACGCCATCCGTTCCCACCGTGACTAGGACAAGCGCAACGACCAGACGCGCAAACGCAAGACCAAGGTCGCGCACTGAACGTGTGTGGCGTGTTGGCGCGTACTGCGGCAGAGTGTAAAGTTAAGCGGCGCCGTCAATGGCGGCGACGCCTCTACAATCGACATTCTTGGCGACTCGTCGTCGGACGACGACGAGAGTGGCAGCGGCAGCAGCAGCAGCCGCAGCCGACGCAACGGGGGCTTCCAGGGTCTCTCTATCGTCATCAAAGCTGTTAAGACGCAGCGACAAGACGACATCCAGATAAACGCTCAAGTCAAGTACAGTACTGAGGCCCTCCTCAAGCTGGCCACCACGCAGAAGATGCTTGAGCGTGCAGGTCTGTCGAGCTAACCTACTGTTGCTTTAGGGCGGAGTGAGGGCACTGACGACTCTATCCGTGATGTGGGGAACGGCGTTGCTGGTCTGGGTGGTGGCGGCACGTCGGAGACGCCGCGGACTGCCGCTGGCCCTTCCACCGGAGCACGGACACCGCCGGCGCCAGGAGCGCTGGCGGCGCCGTCGGGTGCGGATGGGACGTCTCCATCTGCTCTGGCGGCGGCGTCGGCGGCCAAATCAGCGGTGGCGCGCGTACGCCAGCGACAACAGACTGCCGCCGGCCGCCGCACGATGGAGACTAAGCGGCAGGCAGCCGCAGCTCAGCTCGCGCGCACCCCGGCCTCGACTCGCCTCACAGACAATGAGAGCTAGTCCACGAATAACGACGATGACTCCGAGTATAAATACCTAAAGTTTGTTGCCCTTGTGAGGGACGTGATGCGTTTGTATGTTGACTATGACAAAGGTTTCTTTCTCGCCGTTGGGAAGGGTATTTTTTTTTCTTTACAAGTGCCTTTCCATTTTAGCGTTCGACGGAAAGCGAATGTGCATTACATCCTGCGGGCTTCAAGCCGGGACGTCGCAGCCGCCGCACACGCGACAGGACTGCGGCGCGACCGGCGCAGCCGCACAGCCCGCGAGGCCGCCGCCGTCGCCGCTAACGCCGACGCTACGGCCACCGGAGCCGACGCCAACACAGCGCACACCACTGAAACTGCGTCCCACCCCCGCCGCCACACCTGGTGGGGAAGGGCGGCGGCCACAACTAGCTTCAGGGTCACGTGCAGCTCGGACGGCACGGCCAGCCTGTTGCCTCACCCCGGTGCGGCTGGCGGCGCCTGTGCGCGACAACCATGTGCAGGTATACGCCTGTGGGCGAAAGCATGTCCTTTTTCGCTTCTCTGGATCTTCCCTCATGCGTTACAACTGGAATGGACTTGGTAGTACACACAATGGACAAAGAAGTAAAGGAAAAAGAAACCCTACCCAACGGGGGAGAAAAAACCTTTGTGTAACCTTGCGTCTCTACACTACATAAGGGCCCAGCAACTCGCCGCGGTCATTCCATACGTACGCCTTCAGGTCGGGACGGAGCTGCTCGTGCTCAGACGGATTGCGAGTCTCACCCCATGCATCAAAGAAAGCAACAATACCACCCGCGGGGGGCTGCTCCATAGCATTGAGTGCCGGGGGCGGGTCAGTGGCAGCGTCAGTGGCGGCCGGGAGGCGGCCGCCGTTGCCAATGCCGCCTCCAGGTGCAGCTCCCCCGGCGGCAGCAGCGCCGCCATCGTCTGAACCACAGTTTTGGGCATCATGACCCCCCGCTGCAGCGGCAGCCGCTCCTGCATGTCCCTTACGCTCACCACCCGCACTCCCTTCCCCGTTAGCCCCCCGTGCAGATGTACGGCGGCTCCAAAACGTATCCCGACGGGCCTCTACACACATTCTGTGCAGAATGCACACCGCCTTGTCGGTCATAATCAAATGTTTCACGGAACCGCACCGTCCCGGATGCAAGTCAACATGAAACCGCTCCGTCAGGACGCCAAACAGACGCTCAACATCCTTGCGAATGGTCTCCTGCAGACGGTTGAAGGTCTTTGCCTCGTTGGACAATGTCATGGGCTGGGGCGACACTAGGAAGGCGTAACCAGGGTGAATATCATCGAAGATGTAGTTTAGCAGCGTTCGAGGCGTCCTATTGATGGAAAAGGGCACTTCCCGCGGCGGCCACCGGCCGGCGGTGACGTCAAGGTAAAGGGGCGATTGGTTCATAACGTTGATGTCGTTAAAGCTCCCGAGCGCACCGACAAACAGGTGCCAAATCCACAGGTCCTCATCGCAGACGGCCTCGACGACAACGCCGCGCGAGCCGTTTCGGCTCTGATACGCGCCCGCCATGCCCGTCGGTCACTGATGCCACTACCAGTGCGTGCAGTCCATCGAGCCCGTGCATCCAGAAAAGCAACGCTCCGAATTGCGCTTTTCCATCTTCTTCAGCGCCAAAGTGCTGGGACGGCGCAGGTATTATGATCCCCACCGCCGCACAATGAACTCCGGCAATAATTTTGTCGCCTGCGCCACCGTAGAGCGTGAAAGTCACACTTACTCGTCTGCAAGGTCGCCCGCCT
>ENA-ORXR01005039-ORXR01005039.1-marine-metagenome-genome-assembly--contig:-NODE-5039-length-10721-cov-12.237787_pt1 | contig 10721 bp, 11 predicted proteins | sample MGYA00237866_ERZ511479 | MGnify/ENA metagenome assembly ERZ511479 | reverse complement strand
GACGATGACGACGACGAGGCCACGGCTGCGGCCAGCCACTCAACGCGGGGGTGGTGGTCAACGAGGCGGATGACGGAAAGCGAACATCCGTAGCGAAGACTGTAGAGACGGGAGTGGCGGCGCTGGCAACGGCGAGGATCGTCTGTTGCACGTCCTCTATTTGGAGGACGTACCGAGCCGACGCATACATGCGGCGCGCGTTGCCGTGGCGTGCGTCAAGGCCAACTGCTGAGCGCCCTGCAGCACTTTCCCGCCACGCTCGCCACCACCTCCTCCTGGTATCTGTTCGACGCGTGACACAGTGCGTTTTACCAACTCACATTGATACCCCGTGACAGCAACGCCGAAGACTCGGACCCCAACAGGACTCCCACCGAGCCCAAGCGCACCCGCCGACGTGGTGCTGGTGTTGTCGACGCCACCGCCGACACCGTGCGGCGCGCGCGTCCGCCGCGGCCGCCCGCCGCCCGTATGTCGGCGACCGCGTTGACTGCCGCCCGAGTGCGATTCCCTACCCCCCCACCTCCCGCAAGGCGGTAAATGGAGAGCCCCCCAGCCGTGTAGAGGGTGCCGGGCATCCGCCGCCACCCGTCGACGGCCCGCGACAGCGAGCGGCGCAGCCGCCGCCCAACCCGTCGACACGAGCTACACGCGGCGGTTGCTAGTGCCCGCCACCGCGGCTCTAACGACGACCACCACGAGCGTCACAGTCGTGGGCGTTGCGACAGCCAGCGGCCGCACGACCTTCGCGCGAAACGCGCCCGGTGGCAGTGGCAGGGCGGCGACTGACACGAACAGCTGCCGTCCATCGGTCGTGAAAGCGGCCTTATCAACGGCTGCGGGGGGCACGGCGGCAGCGCCGCTGCCGCAGGTCCGCCAGTTACCGGCTCGCCGCCGCCCGCCGCGGCGGCGGTCACGGCAGCGGCCACAAGACCACCGTGTGGTCGATGAACAGCCAGCCAGTCGGGAGGGCCTAACAAAGGCCAGAAGAGTATCACGACGCGCCCACGCGGGCGCCGATGAGGGAGCGCGGAAGCCGGCGCACCGCACGAAGGGCCAGGGAGGGGAGGGCGTTGTGGCGGGGGGGGTGGGGGGGGGGGGGGGGGGGGGGGGGGGGGGAAGGGGGCACGCTGCCTACGGCGTGCGGTGGGGGGCGTCGAAAGCCGCGGGGATGGTCACGTCGACGAGGCCCGCAGCGGTTGACGTCGACAGCATTGACGGGGGCATCTTCGTCGGGGAGTGGGGCTCAGGGGAGCAGCACTGTAGGTTAGAGGGGAGGTGCACGCCCTCACGTGGCAAAGGGACGGGGGTGGGTGAGTAGACGGGTAGGGGGGGCCGCCAGACGCGGTGAAGCGGGCCACCGGTCCGCGGAGATGCTGGTCCTGGTCACCGCGGTCGGCTCGGGGTGGCGAGGCGTGGCAGTGGGGTGGACGGTGTGGCGAGTGTTCGTCTTGGATGCGCCAGCAGCGGCGGAGGTGATCGCGGTGGCGGAAGCAGCGGTAGCGTTGGTGTTGGCTGGGGCGGTTCTGCTGCGGCAGCGACGGCGCCGCGCTGACCACCCGCGGCCCCCGCCCAAGTGCGATGCAGGCGAGCCCCGCGCCACCGCAACGTTATTGACAGTCGAAGCGGTACGGCCGCCTCGGCCGCCGTCGAGGCGACGAGGCGGCAGTAGCCGCCAAAGTCGGGGTCAGCACTTGACTGGGCGGAATCCGCCTCCTCGTTGTCCGCAGCCAGGTGCAAAAGACTTGGCGTCAATGTCTCGCCCGTTCATTGGTTGCTCAAGGACACTCACGCGCACTGCCGAGCAGCAATGCTGGTCAGAGGCAGCTGGAATGTTGCCCCAGATTCGGTCATGATATCAAAAGCGAGCGGCCAGGTTCCCGGAATCCACTGGTCCAAACTCGTCAGGCCAAGCCCCTGTGGTCGGTCCCCATGCAGTAGCCAATGGAATCAGCTGAAGACATCTGAACAGTGGCCCCCTGCCCCAATAGATCGCCCACCCGTTTCAGCTCCGAGTCAGCCCGCACAGGAACATTGAATTGCATGGCGCCTCCCAGTCCCCATCCTGGGGGGTCGTCTAAGAACCATACCTGTACTAGACCCCCTCCGTGAATACATCGCCCACCCGTTTCATGACAAGGTGATAATCATGAATGAGTGGGCTACTTAGGATTCGCGTGGTCCATCAACAGCCGTCGTTTTCCATCGTGGGCCAACTGAACTGCCGATGGTCCTGGTCCGGTGAGCTCGAGCGGCCGTTTCGACACTTCCGATCGTCTTTTTGGTCTGCTGTTCGATTGTGACACATGCGCTCACAGGGTGCTGGAGGGGGTCTTCCGTCTCGCGATTCTACTTGTGATGAAACAGACACAGGTATGGGTGGCCACATTATAGAAGAGCACCATAAGAAAATCCCAAATACGGGAACGCTAACCTAAATTGGGTACGCTTGAAGACCCCTGATGTGTACCTGCCGCTATCTTCAACATAAAGAGGAACCCTACATTTCACCGAGAGCGCCCCACAAGCGTGTTGAAAAACGGAGGCGCTGGGCGCTGGAGCGCCCAGAGCGCACCATTTGAGCGCCAAGAACGCGCCCGAAAAAAGCGCCCCAGGGCGCAGGCAACAACCCTATAGTCTCGATCATGAGGCAGCCTTCCGATTGGCCAAGAGTGCCCGGAAAGGAGTATTCTTCTGCTTTTTTCTGTAACAAGAGGCACAGATGGGTACCTTCCAGGCTGAAGAAAAGGGACGCCCATGCTTAGAGATTGCGATTTTCCTTCTTGTACATTAAATATCAAGAAAAAGGGCTTTAACTTCGTGTGCAATGCACATGATCTTAGGGTTGGCGGTACAGTGGCGTCCCTTCTTTTTTTTCTTTTTTTTGGTTCATTGTGTCTCTAGTGTAGCACCCAGGAGCAATGTGGGCTGAAAAGGGAAGATTCATTAACACAGGATTGCTATTTGTTGGCTCAGAGAGCTAGGAATTGTTTAGATATCTCGAGGCTCTCTCTTGTGCGGACTGGCTTGATCGAGGAGATTCGGTGGCTGGTACCATCTGGCAGTCTGATTGGCTGCTCCAGAAGGACGGTTTGCTTCTCCTGGTGGACAAGCAGCCGCGCAGCCCGCCCAGGCCTTGATCTCGGCGCACCTCCCTCACTCCTGCTTTCTTTGACACTGGTGGTCTCTCCCTCACGCGCCGCTGGTGTTTCGCCAAGATGCCCCCCGGTGGGGAGCGGAACTCTGTCCCTCGCGGACGCATCCCCTGGGAGGCACCCACAGACCGCGAGACTCCGGACCAGCGCCCGCGCATTGGGCGCTTGCCTGCCCCCTGTCGACCTCTCAATCCCACACCCATCTGGCGGGGGCACGGCAGCTCGCGCTGAGCGCACCCGCTCTCCCCTCCCTTCCGTCGGGGGTCGGCTGGTCGAGTGGCCCCCGCCCCTCGGCTGCGACTGGGCGGGTCTGATCGCCGAGCCGCCGCCCCGCCACCTTTTCTTTCGCCGTCGTTGCTGCCGCCATAACGCGCCGCCATTCGTCCGCCTCCCATTCCCTCAAACACCGCCGACCGCCTTTCTCGCTCCTCGCGTCCTCTCCTCTCCCTGCCTCTTCCGCCGCCCGCTGCATCGCGTCTGCCCGGCCTCTCCCCGTTTCCCCACCCCCCCAACCCCACACCTTCACCATGTATGCGTTTGTGGGCGTTGCCCCGTTGATGAGCCGCTCCGCCTTTGCGGGGTCGGCGGTGTCCAAGGCACCCGCCCCGGTGGCAGCGACGGTCACCATGAAGGCCTCGAAGGCCATCCCCTTCCTGGAGGCGCCACAGGGCCTGGATGAGGGCAAGGCTGGCTGTACGTTTGTGTGCTTCAGTCGCATGCGGCGCATGCGGTTGCGTGAGAGGGTTTTTTGCATGGCGGGCTCACGCCGGCCCATTGCTGGGGCGCACGGCGCGTCGCTGCTGGATCCGGAATGGTCCGTCTGGGTGTTGCTGCTGCCGGCATGGGAGCGAGGTCCCCCTCAGTTGTTTCATGCGTCTTAGCGGCCGCTGTGGTAGTTGATATCTGATGTGCTGCGCCTTATGACGCCCGAAACTGACTCATTCTGATGCATCACGTTTTTGCTCGTTTTGCCTCTGCTTCTGGTGTACTGCACAGACGCTGGGTTCGACCCGTTGTACCTCAGCAACTACCTCAACCAGGACTACGCTGCCCAAGGCGAGCTCAAGAGTACGTTTGTTAGATGCCAGTGCCCGGCGTTGACTTCGGTGGACTCGTGGGCACCACGAAGTCCGCGTACTGCTTGCCTCCTAGCTGGGTACAGTTGTCTTCTTTCTTGCCTGCACATGTGCTGACCCGCTGTGTTTGCTCTGGAGTTTATTGTTTCATCTCCTATTTGGTTTCTTCTTTGTTTCTACTCTATCTTGCAGATGGCCGCGTGGCCATGCTCGCGTGCCTCGGGTGGTTGGTTGCCGAGTTTGTGCACCTGCCCGCCAAGCAGTTCTCCAACCCCGTCGCTCTCGACGCCATCTACCAGATCCCTGTGGCCGGGTGGGTCCAGATCCTGACTTTCGTCTCCCTTATCGAGCTCGCCACCTTCAAGATGGTGTATGACCCGTCGCGCCGCGCGGGCGACCTGGGCTTTGACCCCCTCAAGATGGACAGCCCTGCCATGCGCCTCAAGGAGGTCAAGAACGGTCGCCTGGCGATGATTGGCATCAGTGCGTTGGGGGTGTGGGGCCCCGACAGAGTGGCTGGAACAACCTATTGGCTATGCGTCGCCTCGATTTGTGGAGTGTCTTCGCGTGCGTCGTGTCCATGCTGTCTGGATTTCCTGGTCCCAGTGTCTAACCGCTCGCTTTCTTTTTCGTTCTGATGTTTGACTGGGTTCCTTTCCTCCTTGATGTCACCACACAGTTGGCCTCATCTTCCAGCAGTTGGTTTTCCACAAGCCCACGATCAGCCAGCTGACCCAGGGCGTCACCCTCTAAGCGCGATCCCCCACGTTCCCCGTTCGACTTTTTGCATGCTCAGCCCTTTCGTTTTTCACCGCCATGCGCATGCACGGTGCGCTCCAGACCCAGGTCCGATGCTCTTTCTTCCTTCACGGTTGCTACTACAAAAGAACGTACATGTCTTCTGTTTTTGTTTGCCCCACGATAGCTCTTAGTCCCTCAATAGCGCTTCTATGTGCTTGGCAGTCAATGTGGCAACTTGCAGCACGGCGGCCGTCAATGTGGCAACTTGCAGCACGGCATGCGCTGTGACAGCACCCCGGCCCAGTCCTGTAATGAGCGGGAAACGAGCTTGTGTAGAGTTGTGCCCTTGAAACCGCCCAGAATCGTATGAGGACTCGCTCGCAGGCCACATCCCAGGACGCGATGTTGCTCATCCAGAGGTATCCATCGTCGACCCTTGTACATGTGTACTGGTGGCCCAGCGAGGTCGACACGCAGCGTGAAAGCGGCAAAACCGCAGCTCCTTGAGCCAAAACACCCTCCGCAGCGTCCTAATCCCCCAGCAGCGACGGCCGCCCCTCGGGCTTCCCCCCCCAAAACCCAGCCCGCCGCAAAGCGAACGCCACCCCCCCCAGAATTGCTAAGGCCACCCCATCCAGTGTCACCCGAGCGCCCGCCGTCGCAAACCGCCGGTGCAGCGACCAGGCCTTGTAGTTGAAGCGGGCGGCGGTCGCCGACCAAGTGCGGACGAGGTCCGAATCCACCGCTTCTGCCGCGTCCCCCTCTTGGACATGCCCGAGCGTGCAGCGGAGGCGGCCGGCCAGAAACTCGGCGGTTGGCCGCACGACAAGGATCCCGCCCCAGCCGTCGGCGGTCGCTACCACCGCTGCCACTTCGGCGTAGCAGCCGGTAATGAGCCACTCTGGCAGCCTCGGGCCGTCGCCATCATCAGAGCTCCTGGACGATGCGGTGGCGGCCGCCCCGGGCCACCCGTGATAAAACACAAGGCTATCCGAGCGAAGCAGCCGTCCGAGGCCGGCCATCAACTCATCACGCGCCTTAACGGTCGCTCTGCCCTGCTCCCCCCCACACCCCATGACCAGCACTCGGTCGAGCGCCTCTGACCCACCACCGACGGCCGTCGACTCGAGGGCCACCAGCAAGTCTGACGCCCCCGCAGACGTCGCGCACGCCACAGCCGGCCTGCCGGCCGCCGACCCCCCCCCCCGCAAGGCAGGGATGCACGCGTCCCTCAATCCCGCCACGCCGACAACGAGAGCCCGCTCCGGGGCGGCGCGGGTGGCGAGCGCCAGTGGCGCCCCACCAACCCCACCGAAGGCCACAAAGCTGTGGGTAGGCGTCACGTACGAGGCAACCAGCGTGGCTTCAGGGCGGCGCATGCGGCAGCTGCTCCCACCTCCCCCCGTGACAGTCTCCCAATCCAGAGCAGGCGTGGGCGGCTCGTCTGCGGCGCCGACGAGGCCCTTGTAGCGGGGCGCGGGGAGCAGCCCCGACGACACCCCCGGCCGGTGGCCGCCAAGAACGAACCGGAGGCGCCCCGCACGGGCTGCAAAGAGACTGCTAGCGGCAGCAAAGAGCAGAATGTTGACAAAGGAAGCGGCGGCGGCGAGGCAGGCGAGGCCGACGGCGGCAGTGAGCAGCGCGCGGCTGCGGGGGGGAAGGCTCCGGTTCAACCGCCGGAGCCGCACGCCGAGAAGCCATGGTTGGGAAAAGCGCGTGCCGAGGCTTGGGGAGGACATGGCGGACACCAGGGGAGGGAGCGTAGCCGACGTGGGCGGCGTCGATGAAGAGGAATGACAGGTGTGCACCGCACCAAAAGGGAGCACAGGACAGACGAAATCAGCAGCTCATCCAAAAAAAACAAGCAGGCGGGAGATGTGCAAGGAGCATCGGTAACAGTGAAGCGTCGCTACAGCAACGGGCATCGACGCCTTTGTCGTGACGAGACCGAGGCGGGGCGAGAAGAGTGCAGGATAAGACCGACCGTGGCAGCGACAGCATCCGTTCCGCCCAAGAAGAGTAGTCTTCTGTAAGCCCGAGACTGATAGCTGGTCCCATCATCATTGTAAGTGTGTGTATAAATTTAAAGCGGGGGTTCACGTCGGCATGAGTATATTACAGCAGGTCCCGTGGTGTAGTGGTTCCAATATAACTCCGCATAGCACGGGAGACTCTGAATCTCCAGACCCGGGTTCAAGTTCGTTTCTGACCGTCCCGGCGGGACCTACCGTTTTCCTCATTCTTATTGCTGCACTCCCATTTTTAAGCTGGTCGTATCCTTTCTCTCTGCCGATTGCGCGACAGTACGGCTGCATCTTGAGACATGACGTGTAGCGACGGGCACGATAATGCCACCAGGATTTCTTTACCATACGAGCATCTGCGCTGAGGACCAGACCACAGTCGATGCGCACCCGATGGACAAGTCTGCTCCCTCACTCGACAAAAGCAGTCCCGGGCACGCTCTCTCGCTTTTGTACCCGTGCGCTTTCTTGCTATGCGGCAGCCGGACGCGGCCGCAGTCAAAATCAGTCGGCGCGACCCGCCGTCCCCTCAACCCTGCTTGGGCCGCATCCCCGACGCAATAGACCGCCGCGTCTCGGCCATGGCCACCGCGTGCGCCGGGTGAGTTTCCACAGACAACCGCGCGCGCGATGCGCCGGCGGCTGCCAAGCTCGTGCGGCGGCTCCCCCCGCTGCCGACCGACACGCGGCCGGCGGTCGCGGGAAGTCCAGCCCGGACGCGCTCGTACCCCGTCGCCCGGCGACGGTGCCACGCGCCCGCCTAGGCGCGGGCGACACGGGAGCCCGCTCCCGAGGCGTCGGCGCGGGCACCAAACAGCACCCCCGCCACCAACTTGATCACATCGATGGGCACAAACCAGATTGCAGAGTAGACCCACACGACCGCCGTCCACCCCCAGCCTGTGCCCTCCATGTCCCCAATCCGCGTACACCGTGATGAACGTCGCGTCACCCTGCGCGGCGGCAAAGGCGACGACTAGCAGCAGCCCCGGGCGGGAGGCCGCCCACAGTCCGCGCGCGCGCGTCGAAAAGATGAGCGCCCTCCCCGATAGGGACGTGTGCAGGTACACGACGGAGTGGAGTTGTGGGTAGTTGACGTCTGTCACCACCCCCGCCACCCGCCACGGCGTGTCGAGGCCAAAGGAGTCGACCCGCAAGTCCCAGCTGACGAGCGTGTGGAAGAAGACAAGCGAGGAGCCCGCCAGGTAGAGGCCGTACAGGCTACCAGTGACAAACACCTCGACCAGACGCCACTGGCCGGGGGTCGTGCTCCCTTTGACCGAGTCCGTTGAGATGGTCAACATGCATCCGTCGTTGAGGAGGGCGAGCAGCAGGACCAGGAAGGAGGGCATGTCAAACCGCCAATTGTAGACGAGCGCGGAGAAAGTGATGACGAATCTCACGGTGATCGCAACCGCGTAGAGGGCGTAGGAGCGCATGGGCTGAAACACCTCGCGGGAGCCCGTAATCGCGTCGACCAGCACCGACAGGCCCGGCGACGTGAGCACCACATCTGCCGCCGACCGCGCCGCCGCCGTGGCGCTCGACACGGCAAAGCCGACGCGGGAGCGCTGGAGGGCGGGCGCGTCATTCACGCCGTCGCCCGTCATGGCGACCGTGTGGCCCACCTTTTGGAGCTCCTCCACAATCCGGTACTTGGATTGGGGAAAGACGCCCGCAAAGCCGTCGGCGCCCTCAATGACCTCGAGCAGGGAGCGGCCGCCGAGGGCGTCCCTCCCCGACTCGGCCACCGTCAGCGCCTCTGCGGGGAGCACGTTGTTGCCCATCCCGAGCCGCGTGCACGTCTCCCTCGCAATCTCCCGCTGGTCCCCCGTCGCCAGCTTGACGTCCACGCCCTGCGCCCGCACCCGCCGCACCTTCTCGACCGTGTCTTGGCGGGGGGGGTCATAGATGGGGATGACCGCCACGTACGTTCATGGGGCGGCCGCGTCGGGCACGCCCCCGGTGGCGGCGAGCATCCGCGACGCCAAGCCGAGCGCCCGAAAGCCGCGGCGCGCAAACGCCTCGACAGTTTTGGTGACGGCGGCGGTGACAGTCGCGTCGGCGCCAACGAGCGCCAGCAGCGTGTGGGGGGCGCCCTTGGACACCTCGACCGTCGCCCCGTCGGCGCCGTCCACGTACGTGATGGCCGTGCGTTTGGTCGACGGGTCAAACGGCGCAAAGTGGGTTTTCGTGATGCCCGCCCGCGCCACCGCGGGGGACGCCAAACACCCAACGACGGCTGTGTCAATCGCGTCGGCATTCTCCGTGCGCGACGCGCGGGCACACAACAACACGGCCTGGTCCACGTCGACGTTGTCGGCCAACAGGCACACATTCTCCACATCAATGGTCAAGACCCCAGTCGTCAGGGTGCCCGTCTTGTCGCTAACGAGCACGTCGACGGCGGCGAGCGCCTCGACGGCCGATATGGAGGTGACGACGGCGCCCTTGGACGCCAGCTGCCGCGCGCCAAGCGCCAGCGTGACGGACAAGACGGTGGGCATGGCGATCGGCACGCCGCCAATGAGCAGCACGAGGGCGTTGGATACGCCCCGGCGGTATCCATAGTCGAGTGCCGTGTACATGATGATGATCTCGACGGTGAGAAAGATGGCAATGAACCCAACGCAAGAAGTGCCAATGGACGTGAGCGTCGTCGACACGGTGAGCCCATCCTCAGCAGCGACGGCAACGAGGCCCGCCGCTTGACCAAAGAAGGTACGGCCGCCCGTCGCAACCACAACCGCCGGCGATTCGCCCGACTTGGCCACCGAGCCGCTGTAGCAGAGGGCGCCCGCGTGCTTGTCCACCGGCATCGACTCGCCCGTCAGCCCCGCTTGGTCGATTTTGAGGACGACCGGTGGGGCGGCCACGCCGGCCGGCCGTTTGAGCGACGGGCGGGTGGCGGAGCCGAGGTTGACCGTATCCAACGCCGGCTGCTCGCCGAGCACCCGCACGTCGGCAGGCACAATGTCACCGAGCTTGACGTGGAGGATGTCGCCGGGCGCCAACTCGGTGGCGGGGATGGTCACCCACGCCCCGTCGCGGAGGACGTTGGCCTGCGTGGCGAGGGAGGCGGCGAGGGTGGCAACGGCGTTGCCAGCGCGCGCGTCCTCCATGTACCCAATGGTGGCGTTGAGGAGGAGGAGGAAGACAATGCCCGCAAAGTCCTCCCAGTCGGGGGGCTCACCACCGCCACTGGCGGGGGTGCAGACGCGCCAAGCCACACACACAAAGCAAACGGAAGCAAGTCCATGCCATGCAAGAAACACCACGGGGACAAGCCCACCAGTCAGCCCACCGTTGCCGTGGGTGGTGCGCCTCTCCCTCCCGCTGTGCAATACCCGCTCACTGTTTCGGAGATGACAACACATACTTGTCGACGGCGATGGCGACGATGGCAGCGGCCTCCATGACCCAGCTGAGCGGGTTCCACATGAATGACAAAAAGTGGAGGAAGGGGCTGACCGTTTTGGGGACAATCTCATTGCGCTCAAACTACCCACGGCATGCACACAGAGGTGGCAGCGGCAACGCACACCCCAGCACAGGCACCCACGTCGACCGTTGCCACACATGGACACGTCAGTCGTCCGGCCCTCACTAGCCCCCACCAACTGACCAGGCGGCCGTCACCTTGCCAGGCCACTGCAAAACTCCCCCCTCCCCCCGTCCCGCCCCCCCCCCCCCCCCCCCCCCCCCCCCCCCCCCCCACCCCCCCC
>ENA-ORXR01005038-ORXR01005038.1-marine-metagenome-genome-assembly--contig:-NODE-5038-length-10723-cov-123.752959_pt1 | contig 10723 bp, 9 predicted proteins | sample MGYA00237866_ERZ511479 | MGnify/ENA metagenome assembly ERZ511479 | reverse complement strand
ACCCGCACCGGTCCGGCCGCGCCGTCCTTCGCATCGTCCTCCGCATGAAGATGGTACGCAGGGCCGAAGCCAAAAAAGAGAAGACACAGGGAGACGATCAGGGGACGATTCATAGGAGCAGCAACTGTGAACATGGTACCAGACATTGGCGACAGGTCTTGTGGAAATGAGCGGGGATTTTGTAGATGTTCGACACGGCTCAAAAAACCGTCGCACAGCGCCTTTGGCGTATGCGCGGCGCTGTTTGTTCTGGCCGTCGACAATCGCGTAGGCCGGCGCGTCGCTGTCCGGCATGTCCGCCACGACCTTGGTAAAAGCGGCCGCCTCGTCCGGCTTGCCTTCAATTGGCGTGTGCACGGCGGAATGGGCGAGCACGGCGAAGAAGGGTTTGTCAGTTTGTTTATCGGCTTGTTTGTCAGAGCCGGCCACGCGCGAACGAATCCAAGCGGCGGTGTCGCCGGTGAGCCGGTCGGGGAGGTGTTCGCCTTGCTCGCCGGCTTCGAGTCCGAACATCGGACCGTACTTGCTGGCCACGCCGGCGCGGGTGACGTGGAACGGAAAGAAATAACTGCCGGGTCCGCGGGCGTGGCAGCCGCCGATGTTGGTGTCGTAACCTTACTTGTGCGGCCAGCCGTCCTCGGTTTTGCCGAGGTGCCACTTGCCGGCGTAAAGAGTGACGTAGCCGTTTTCCTGGAAGGCTTCGCCGATGGTTTTGCGTTTGGCGATGGCGGCCTCGGCGGAGGTCTCGTTCATCTTGTCGTGGCAGGGAAAGCGGCCGGTCATGAGCGCGTAGCGCGAGGGAACGCAACGAGGGTGGCCGCAGTAGCCGTTGGCGAAGGTCATGCCGCGGGCGGCGAGTTTGCGCAGGTTCGGGGTCTCGTAAAATGCAGAGCCATCGGCGTGGCGAAGTTCGGTATCCATCACGCCGAGATCATCGACCAGAAAGACCAGAACATGTGGGCGGTCTTCTGCGGCAAACAGGGAGGGCAGAAAAAGGAGAAAGAAAGGCAACCAAGATTTCATCACCTCCATACATGAACAATCAGCCCTTTGCGGCCAAGCTACTAGCTTGATTTCACCCCTGCCCCTTCTATGAATTCCCATATGAAACCAACGAAGATTTTCCTGTTCCTCGGACTGTCCGCTCTTGCCGCCAGCAGCGCCGGCGCGGCGACCAACGACGCCCCGTTCTTTGTCGAAATGCTCAGTGGCCTACGCGAAGGCGGTCCCGACAGCGACCCGGTGGGCTGGGCCGCGTTCTTCGGACGGTTTCACATGATGGTCCTCCACCTCCCGATCGGTTTGCTGATCGCCACCTTCGGCCTAGAGATGCTCGGCCTGTTTCGGCGTAAACAAGACGTGCGCATTCCCTCCCGGTTTTTACTCGGACTCACCGTGCTCGCCACCTGGGTGGCCGTCGCCACCGGACTCCTGCTTTCGCTCGAGGAATACCGCGCATCCAAATCCGAACTACTCGGCTGGCACGGCACCGGCGCGCTCATCCTCGCGGTGCTGCTGACCATTGCTTATTTCGTCAAACGCAGCCTCTATAAGCGCGCCACCGCCCCAGAACCGCGGCCGGTTGGCGGTATGCGCATGCTCTATGTGCCCCTGATCCTGATGTCCATGGGGCTGGTCAGCTTGGTCGGCCACTACGGTGGTTCGCTCGTTCACGGCGACGACTTTCTCAGCACGCATGCCCCCGAATGGGTTCCCGAACCAGTCACCAAAGCGCTCGGCGGCGACGCCATTTTCATGCCCGGCGCGTTCGACGAACACGAGGTCGAGCCTGACGGCACCTCGAACCTCACCCCAGAAAACAGCGGCAACACCGAACCTGAAGGCACTGGAGTCACCCTGTCCACCGACACCTATTTCGCGTCCATCATCCAACCGATCTTCCAACGCAGCTGCCTCAAATGCCACGGCGGCACCGAAGGCAAAAAGCCCAAAGGCGACTACGACATGACCAGCTACAAAGGCATCATGGAAGCCATCGAACGCGGCGACGCCGACAAGAGTTTTCTGGTCGAGTCGATCGAACTTCCGCTCGACGACGACGAACACATGCCGCCCGAAAACAAAGCCCCGCAACTCTCCAGCTTGGAAAAAGAACAAGTCCGCTGGTGGGTCGAAAACGGCGCAAAAGAACGCGGCAGCTTGGCCGACGCGCCCGAGAAGTTGCAGGCGCTTCCGGCGGAACCGGAAGAGTGATCCGTTGTCAGTGATCAGGGTTCCGTGTTCTCGCCCTTCGGGCGCGGCAGGTTTCCTTGAAGTGGTTCGAGGCCTGAAACCGCTGCTCGCGCCCCAAGCCGAACCCGCGCCAGCCGCGCGGTAAAAACGCTTGCCCATCGGCCCCGCTTGCCCGAAGGCAAGCCAACAAATTTATCCCATGGCGGCCCCATTCCCGCCATCTTCCACCTTCCATCTTCCACCTTCCCAAAAACATGCGCTGGTCCCACCTCTTCATTCCCACTCTCAAAGAAGTCCCGCAGGACGCGGAAATTACCAGCCACCAGCTGATGCTGCGCGCCGGACTCATCCGCAAACTCTCCTCCGGACTCTACTCCTACCTGCCGCTCGGCCTGCGCGCTCTGCAACGGGTCGAGCACATCGTGCGCGAGGAAATGAACCGCGCCGGTGGTCAGGAAGTGCTCATGCCCGCCGTGCAACCGGCGGATCTCTGGCGGCGTTCGGGACGCTACGAGTCGATGACCGACGTGATGTTCTGCCTCAAAGACAAGAACGACCGCGACATGGTACTCGGGCCGACCCACGAGGAAGTCATCACCGAGATCGTCGCCCGCGAAATCAATTCCTACCGCCAACTGCCGCGCAATTTCTACCAGATCCAAACCAAGTTCCGCGACGAGATCCGGCCGCGCTTCGGACTCATGCGCTCGCGCGAGTTCATCATGAAAGACGCTTATAGCTTCGACGTCGACGACCCCGCCGCGATGGAAAGCTACGCGCAAATGTATGCCGCCTACGAACGCATCTTTGCCCGCTGCGGACTCGCCACCACCGCCGTCGAAGCCGACACCGGCGCGATCGGCGGCAGCCACTCGCACGAGTTCATGGTCATGGCCGAGGCCGGCGAAGACGGCATCGCGGTCTGCGATTCCTGCGGCTACTCGGCCAACCTCGAGAAGGCCTCCTCCAAAATCGAACCGCGCAACGACCCCGAAGATTCGGCCATGCCCGAACTCGTCGACACGCCAAATCTCAGCAAGATCGCCGAGGTCTCCAAGTTTTTCGACAACCCAGAACACCGCTGCATCAAAACCATGATCTACGTCACCGGCATCCGCAAAGACGACGGCAGCTCCGACGAAAAAACCATCGCCATCTCCGTCCCCGGCGACCGCGAAGTCAACGAGATCAAACTCGGCAAAGCCCTCAAAGTCGACTGGGTCACGCTCGCCGACGTAAAGACCGTGATCGATGTCACCGGTTCGAAACCCGGCTTCGCCGGCCCGATCGGCCTCGAGATTCCGGTCTACGCCGACGAACGCCTGCGCGGCATTCAAGGCGCGACTGCCGGCCCGAACGTCGCCGACAAACACTACACCCACGTCAATCTCGAACGCGACGCCAACGTCGCCGAATGGGTCGACGTTTGCACCGTGAAAGAAGGCGACGGCTGCCCCACCTGCGACGCCAAGCTGGTTGAAAAGCGCGGCATCGAAGTCGGCCACGTGTTCAAACTCGGCACCAAATACAGCGAAAAACTCGGCGCCAACTACCTCGACAGCGACGGCAAACAACACGACATGGTGATGGGCTGCTACGGCATCGGCGTCTCGCGCACCCTGCAAGCCGCGATCGAACAATGCCACGACAAGGACGGCATCATCTGGCCGTTCTCGCTCGCCCCGTTCCACGTACACATCGCCGTGCTCGACATCGCCGACGACGCCGTCACCGGGGTCGTCGACGAACTGGTCACCGGCCTCGAGTTCGCCGGCCTCGACGTGCTCATCGACGACCGCGACGGCCGCCCTGGCGGCAAGTTCAAGGACGCCGATCTGATCGGCATGCCGATCCGTGTTACCGTCGGCAAACGCGGCCTCGACAAAGGCATCGTCGAAATCAAACCGCGCGCCACCACCGACCGTGAAGACGTCGCCCCGGATGTCGCCTTGGCTCGGATTCTGGCGATCGCCGAACAGTTGAAAGATGCCTGCAGCTAAGAATAAGCAAAGGGGACGGGGGGCCGTCGTGAAGATCAAGCTACAGCTGCCCTCCATCGAGAACTTCGACTTGGAGCGGGTAAACAACGTCTATTTCACCTACACGCAAAAGTGATTCTGGGACATCGGCCGGGATTCGGCACCGTTCCGCGACCACAACTTTGGGCCGGGATTGCGGTACAGTTGGCACGACTCGCATATCCGGTTCTTCGAGGAGATCGACCTTGGCGTCGAACACGAATCGAATGGATTGGATGCGGAATCTTCCCGAAGTTGGAACCGGATCTACGCAGGCTTCGAGCTCGAACCTCACCCAAAGGTCGATGCAACTCTGAAGTTCTGGCACATCTTTTCCACGGGTGACAACGACCCGGACATCGATGAGTTTCTCGGCAATGCCGAACTCACGCTCGCCTACAACACCAAGCCCGAAAACGGCTGCGGGGAAAACTTGTTGGAGTACAACAAACGCAGCAGCGCGTTCAGAGCAGGGATCTTATTTCCGTTCGGAACGACAAGCGAACTCTAGGAATTTGTCGGACTTCCGTTCGCCAACAATTCACTTTGCTCTGGGGAAGTAGCCGCGACAGCGGTGGCATCCGACTAGCCGTGAGCCCGCAGGGCAAGGCCACGGGCCGTTCCCCGACCCACACGTTCCGCCGAGGTTCGATGATCTTCACGACGAAGAGCCGTGGCAGTGCACATTCAAGCCAATCGCCCTCTCAGAAAACGACGACCTTTCATCGGCAGACATACGTTGCGCCTGCGGTAAACCGCTGAGGTATGTTCGACATTCTATAAGCAGAAAGGATGGAAAGAAGGCCCGACTCGAAGTGCGCTGTGCTTCAAGGCATCGCGAGGAGATCGCGTTCGGATACCAACCCTTCTTGCGGGCATGGGTGGACCATTCCCTTGTCCTCGTTTGCACGTGCATTGACAAGGGAATGCGGACAAGGGAATCCATCTCATTCGTTCGGAGAACAAGCCAATCCTCCGGTTTCACTTTTCATCGCCGCCCAGATGGGCAAAGAAAAGACAATGATATTGGCCTGCCCACGAACCCTGCCCCGCCAACGCCTTACGTTGCTTCACTCTGCCGGACTCAGCCTGGTCCTCGGCCTGTGCCTGTTCGTAACCGTACCATCCAACGCCCAACCGCCCGGCGTCATCCCCAGCGGCGGTTCGGCTTCCGCCGGCCGGCCGGCCGGGCCGCCACCCGGCGCAGGCGCATCGGCACCGCAACCGATCCTGCGACTCGGCGTTGACACCGCCCTGCCCTCCGACGCGACCCGCCACGCCGCCGAACTCCGCGCCGAACTGAAAACCAAACGCGGCTGGCAGAACGTCATCAAACCCGGCGTCACCCTGCGCCACGAAACCTACGAGTTCGACGCCGCCGGACTCGGCCTCGACGCCACCGACCTCCCCGACGAAGCCACCCACGCCGAACTCGGCATCTCCCTGCTCCGCTTCACCCGCTCCGGTTGGTCGTTCTTCGGCCGAGGCGAACTTTCGTTCGCCGCCGAAGACAGCGGCGAGCTTGGCGACGACGTCACCCCCTTCGTGCTCGCCGCCGCCGGACGCCAGTTCGCGAACCGCAATAAACTTGGGTTCGGCCTGATCGCCAAACAAGACATCGAGGAAAACTGGCGCGTGTTCCCCATCCCCACGTTCGAACTCCACTTCGCCAACGACTGGTCGCTGCTCTCCGAACGCGGCCTGCTGCTCCAACGCGCGCTCGCCGTCGGCGCTGACGGCCGAGGCAAACCCAGCACCACCTTCGGCATCGGCGTCGACTACCTCAACAGCCGCTTCCGTGCCGCGTCCGGCGAAGTCTGGGAATACAACGCTGCCCCCGCCTTTATCGAATGGCAACAAACCGTATCTGAAGACCTGACCCTCAAAGCCCGGATCGGCGCGGTCGTCTGGGGCGAAATCGAACGCGACGATGCCCGCGGTCGCGGCATCGAAGAGGCCGATGTCGACTCTGGACTGCACGCCGCCATTCAAGCCACTTGGAATTTTTAAAAGGACCCCAACCATGCCCACAAACACTGCAAAAGCTCGACAAAACACCGCAAACCGCCCCGTTCGCCTTATGGCAAACCTTGGCCATAGTGTGGCAAGCGTCTGCCATAGTATGGCAAGGTTCTGCCACTCTATGGCAAGATCTTGCCATAGAGAAAAACGCTCGATTTCAGCGTCCATGATCCTCGTTTCTACGCTTTCAACCGTTCTGCTGTGCGGCTGCGGCAGCAGCAAAACCATGAACAACGGCACCACCCAAAAAACCGACGGCAAACCCGTGGTGCTCGCCTCGTTCTATCCCTTGCAGTTCTTCGCCGAACGCATCGCGGGCGATCTCGCTGACATCAGCTGCCCGCTGCCGGCCGACGCCGATCCGGTCTACTGGAAACCCGCCGATGCCGACATCAAAGCCCTGCAGGAAGCCGACTTGATTCTGCTCAACGGCGCCGGGTTCGAGAAATGGGCCGCCACCACCGTGCTCCCCGACGACGCCGTCGTGCGCACCGCCGACGCGATCACCGAACCGCTGATGACCTACGCCGACGCCGTCGTACACACCCACGGAGACGGCTCCACCCACGCCCACGAAGGCGCCGACGGCCACACTTGGATGGACCCGATGATGGCGCTGGTTCAAGCCCAGTCCGTCCACGACGCGCTCGCCGCCCGCCTGCCCGACGAACACAAAACCACGCTGAAAAAGAACTTCGACGCGCTTGCCGGCGAACTGCGTCAGCTCGACGCCGCGTTCAAAGAGATCAAACCCTCCGGCGTCCTGTTCGCCGAACACCCCGCCTACCAATACCCCGCCCGGCGTTACGGCTGGCAGATCGAACACGTCGACATCGAACACCCGCCGGCCAAGAAAACCGGCCTGCTGCTGTGGGAAGGCGAACCGAGCAAAAAACTCCCCGGGTTCAGCAATCTCGTGTTTTCCCCCTGCGAATCGGCCCCCGAGTCCGGCGATTATCTTTCGGTCATGCGCGACAATCTCGCCCGGTTGAAAGCAGCGCTGTAGCAGACCTGACACGGAGGTCAGGTCTTACGAACACGGGCTGGAAGCACCGTGCTACTCAGGCCGACCGTAGCACGCGCTTCCAGCGGGTGTTCGTAACGAGCGACCTCCGTGTCGCGAGGGAGTATTTGAGATTTGAAATCTGACCTTTGAAACTGTCTGAAGACCTCATGAAGACCCTCGCCTTTCTCCTGCCGCTCCTCCTCCTCGCCCCCTCCCCGAACGCCACCGCCGGCGACTGGCCGCACATCCACGGACCCAGCCGCGACGGCCAAGCCAAGGGCGAGAAACTCGACACCACCTGGCTCAACCGCCCCTCCCAACCCGGGCCCAAGCAACTCTGGACCATCCGCTCCGGCGAAGGCTTCTCGGGGATCTCGGTCGCTGGCGACACCGCCATCCTGTTCCACCGCGTCGGCGGCAACCAACGCATGCAAGCGCTGAACCCGGCGAACGGCGAAACCAAATGGCAAACTGATTTCGCCACCGACTATCGCGGCGGCATCGAACCCGACGGCGGAGCGCGCAGCACCCCGGTGATCGACGCGGCCAACAAACGCGTGTTCGTGCTCGGCCCCGCCGGCAATCTGCACGCCGTCGATCTCGCCACCGGACGCAAAATTTGGACCCGCGCGCTCCAAGCCGACACCCGCGCCCTCGAAGGATTTTTCGGCGCCGGCAGCCATCCCCTGCTCGCGGGCGGCAGACTCTTGGTCAACATCGGCGGACGCGACGCCGGCATCGTCGCCCTCGATCCCGCCACCGGCAAAACCATCTGGAGCGCCACCGACGAACGCGCCAGCTACTCCGGCGGCACCTTGCACAAAGGCAAGGCCATCGTCATCACCCGCATGAAGTGCCTGTCGATCGACCCGGCCTCCGGCGCGGTCGGCTGGGAATTCCCGTTCGGCATGCGCGGCTCAACCGTGAACGCGGCCATTCCGCTGGTTCAGGACAACACGCTGTTTGTTTCCGCCTCCTACCGCGTTGGGGCCAAGGCCTTCGACCTCTCTGGTGCACGCCCGCGCGAACTCTGGGCCAACGACAGTTCGCTGTCCGCCCAATACACCACCCCGGTCATTGTCGACGGCCATCTCTACGGCACCCACGGACGCGAAGACCGCGGCAGCGGCGAACTACGCTGCGTCGAACTCGCCACCGGCAAAGTCAAGTGGACCCAACCCGGCGCCGGCATGCAGTTCGTAATTGCCGCAGGCGACCTGCTCCTGCTGTGGAAAATCGACGGCAACCTCACCCTGATCAGAGCCAATTCCGAACGCTACGAGCAATTGCAACGCGCCAACATCACCGGCAATCTCTCGCGTTCGACGCCGTCGCTGTCGAACGGCCGTTTGTTCGTTCGCGCCACACCGGGTCCGTTGGTCTGTCTCGAAGTTGGTAAAAAGTAGCGGCCAGAAAACGGCGGACCGCCAGTCCGAAACATGGTACGCTCGGGCATGAAACCGATCCCCCTCGTAGCCCTTTGCGTCTTGGTTGTGTGCTCCTGCGTTCTCGTCTGGCAAATGAACACGGACGAGTCCGACCCCTTGGACTACGCCTCGTTCAAGGCGCTGGTGAACGAGACCGCAACCATCCGTTCCACCCGGCGTGTCTCGGTCGAGCAATTCCAGCAGATGGCGGACGAACCCAATACGGTGATTCTCGATACCCGCAGCAAACGGGATTACGAAGACCGCCACATCAAAGGCGCGCTGCATCTGAGCTACTCCGATCTCAACGAGAAATCCCTGCGCGAACTCATCCCCGACCCGGACACCCGCGTGTTGATTTACTGTGTGAACAATTTCGTTCCCTATCAGGAGGAGCGGGCGATCACGAAGGTGGAGGGTCCGGAAAACCAGACGGTTACGCAGCAGCGGATGGTCGCGCCGGCAAGGATCAAGCACATCGAAGTTCCGAAAGAGTATAAGACCGAATCCAAAAGGGTGATGGTGCGCCCTCTCCCTCCCAACGCCGTGACCCGGATAGTCCCCCAGCCGGACGGCACTAAAGTGAGGGTGATCAGGGTAAAGGAGGATACAGTGAGGGTGAGAAAAATGGTGGAGCCGCCGAAAGAAAATGTCGCAACAAGCAGATACCAGGACACGGAGGGGAAAGTTCTTGTCGCGGACGAGGGCGAAGAACTCGTCATCACCCCGGCCAAGTACGAAAGCCGCGAATCCCGCGTGATGGTGTCTCCGCCCTCGAAGCCCGCTGAGACCAAACCCGCGCGCTACGAAACCACGCCCGGAAAAGTCATGGTGAAGGAAGCGTTCAGCGAGATCAAAGTGAGGCCCGGCGAATACGAGTGGGTGGAGGAAGAAATTCTTGTCGCGGAAGCGGGCGAAGAGCTGGTCGTCACCCCGGCCAAGGTCGAAACCGTAAGTCAAGAGACCTTGGATAAACTCAATAAAGTTGACTGGAGCACCCGCATCGAAGTGAAACCTTCCCGGTACGAGTGGGTGGAGGAAAAAGTTCTTGTCGCGGACGAGGGCGAAGAACTCGTCGTCACCCCAGGCAAGTACGAAATGAGGGAATCCCGCGTGATGGTCTCGCCGCCCAGTAAAAGGGTCGAACGCATCCCGACCCCTGTCGGCCAAAAGTCCCGCGTAATGGTCTCCCCACCTTCACAAATTGTCGAGACCATCCCGGCCAGATACGAAATGTATTTTCCAAAAAAGCCTCAAGCCAAGAAGACCTACGACACCTCCGTGGCGCTGAACGTGCCGACCTTCCTCGCCTTGGAAAACTACGGCTACAAGGACGTCTACGAACTCGGCCCCGCCTTGTCCTGGCACACGCCACGCCTGCAATTCGGCGGCACCAGCACCAGCCATTCGCCGACGATCTCGGCCGCGCAGGACAAGGCCATCGAAGTGGCTGGGGCCAAGCAGGAGCACGTCGACTTCGACGCCTTTGTCGGCCACACCGAAAAAAACGAGGCGCTCTGGAGCGAACGCCTTGTCAGCCTTGAGCAATTCAAAACCATGGCCGCCGCGCCGGACACGATGATCCTCGACGTGCGGAGCAAAGCCGCTTTTGACCGCCAGCACATCCGAGATGCGGTCCACTTGAACTTCTCCGAGTTCAGCCAGAAGAAGCTGGCGCAGGTGATTCCGAGCCGCAACACGCGCGTCCTGATTTACGGCGACAATAATCTCCAGCCAGACGCCGCGGCGAACACCGGGACAGCGTTGACTTTGCCCACCTTTCTTCAGCTTGTGACCTACCGGTATTCCAATGTGTACGTGTTGAGTGAGCTCGTTTCAGAACAGAGCGGGCTTATGGCAAAATAGCGCGTTCGTCATTTGCCCTGATGTCGGAAAAGAGCCGCGTTAGCGGTGGCACCCTGAATAGCCCCGGCTGCCGTCCGAAGGGCAAGGCCGGGGTCAAGCCGAGCCATAAAGAGTAGCCGCGTTAGCGGTGGCACCCTGAATAGCCCCGGCTGCCGTCCGAAGGGCAAGGCCGGGGTCAAGCCGAGCCATAA
>ENA-ORXR01005037-ORXR01005037.1-marine-metagenome-genome-assembly--contig:-NODE-5037-length-10724-cov-9.210294_pt1 | contig 10724 bp, 7 predicted proteins | sample MGYA00237866_ERZ511479 | MGnify/ENA metagenome assembly ERZ511479 | reverse complement strand
CTGGCACCCCCTGCATCCTGGCGTGTACCAGAGGGGTGTGTTTGGCGACAAGTTTATTGCACACACAGACCAGGACAGGAGGAGAGAGCGGGGGAGTGTGGCGGGCGCGGGGTCGGCAGGGACTGGGAGAGTGGATGGTCGCAGCCGATTAACTAGTTTGGAACTGGTTATTGGCCAGCGAAAACATTGGTTGAACTGGTTCGGCTTCGCGAACCAATTGGGCAACCCTAGCCACTCCTAGTTCATCGGTCACACATCATGAAATGATCACGATACCTGGGATCGTCCTACAGCCTTTCTGTCAGAAATCCCGCAATTCTAACGTTGCCACGGTAGGTCGCTGACGGTCCGTGCGTAAACGCGCGTTCTCACGCATTCATGACGCCACGGGTCACAAACTGTACCAACATCTGCTGTCTTGTGCTGTTGCAAGCGACACCGTGAGCACTCGCCTGTGCGTCCGGCACGAGGGCGTTTCCCAGGGCCGTCCCTGTGCGAAAGACGACGACGGCCTCCCCCCGTCCTGTCTGCAGGCAGCAAGTCAGCCAACCTGTCTGTTCTCTATGACATCTGCCCGAAAGGTCCGGTCCGAGCGAGTTCGATTGAAGAACAGACGACAGAGAGATATGTTTTTTCAATCTCAAAGTTGGCTCGATGGGTCAGTCTTTCATCAAGATGACATCCCAAAGAACAGGACTACTCTTGTTCTTGCGCACAGAGGACAAGTTTGGGTGGAGAGCAATACTTTCATAGAGCGTTCTATGCGCTCTTCTTGTACCTCTTTGCTCGTACTGTGCTTCCCAAGAAAAGTGCATCTGCAAACATTGGTGTCATCCAGGCACTCACAGTTTAGGTTTTAAGAGATGAACAGCAACGCTGCGCAACGTGCTGCTGAGTGGAGTATCCCTCTTGCACTTCTTCCGTGCCGCGCACGGTATGCATGCTCTTGTATCCGGCTGAGCAGTTATTGCTCGTTGCATTTGACGAGGGAACAGCGAGGTTCTGGACTTGAGCCGCCTTTCAATCATGTTCGTTAACGTGCCTAAACGATATTGCCGGTGATCCGAGGTTCCCATTTTTCCTGCCCATGACGTCGCTGCGTGGCGCCATGCCATGGGCGGATAGGACCACTGCCGACCGTGAGATAGTTGCACCACAGTCCGAGATGTGTGTTCATAACTGACCTTCGCGACGCGCACGCCTTTCTTTGGCAGGCCCCCCGCAAAGGGCGATGCTGGCACCCGCACGGTGGCGCGCGTTGCGCGACAACGCGGTCCGTCTCGCGATGCCCGATCCTCTGTCTGAATTGAACGGCAGGGAATGATGGATGGCGTGTCACCCGGCGCCCTCAGGCAAGCGCCGCAGCGACCACGGCGTCCGTTGCCGCCGTGCTGCCAGTCCGGGATCTCGGTTGCTGGGATCGGCCAAGGACCGGTCCCCCTCTATCTGGCAGAGTCAGGCCCTTTGCTTCCGCTGGGGCCCTTGACACTGGCGCGCGGCGGGTGCCCGCCGGCTTCCCGGCCGGCGGAAAACGTACACCAGCCACCGGCGGTAGGAGCGACGGCAGCTGGCCGCCGAGTCTGTCGATCGACAGTCGACGCCTCGGGGCGGCCTACCGACGCCCCGGCGGCCGCGCCCCACCCCCGCGGGCAAGGCCGCGCTCCAGAGCGGGGCAACTCGGACGGCTTGCCATGGGGGCACAGGGTAGCATTGACCAAGTACAGTACGGGCATCAACGTCTTCGGCAATGGTTGGGCGCCAGCCTGGTGGGCCGGTCCGGGCGGGGATACGGCATCTTTTTGTGGGCGCTCTGACGAAGGTGTCGCGCAGGGCTCCGTGCCGCTGGTCTTCTGGCGCGACTGCCGCGAAGGACTCGGTGCGGGCGCCCCCCCCGAATAGTCGTCTTTGCGTGCCGTCTGTTGCGCTCCTGACGCCGGTCCCTCGAGGCACGCGCGGGGCGGGGTGTGGGGCGGCGGCGGCGTGTTTTCAACGCGTGCCCGGCGCCGATTGCCTACTCAAGACAACCCGAGCATGCGCGGCATTCGTCCCGCGCCCCACCGACCCGCCCGTCCACCTCCGGTCGTCGTCACGGCCGAGGTGGTCTATGCCCCCACGCTCGTTGCCAAGCCAACCCCGTCGCCCCATCTACCTCTGTTCCCTGGGGGGACCACACCACCCTCGACGTCTGCCCTCCTCCCTCCTCCCGACAGACTATGGGCCCCCTCATGAACCTTTGGCAGCGGCTGCCGTCGCTGCTCGGCATCCGCTTTGCGCAGCGGATGAACACCAACTTTGGGTGGCGCTTTGTCGTCCTTCTTATTTCGACGTACTTTGGTATCAAAGGCATTGTGTACTTCATCTCCCGCTCCGCCTTTCTGCCCTTCTTTCGCAACAAGCTTGACATAGATGATGCGCCGCGATACCAGGCGCTCTTCACGGTCAGCTTGCTGCCGTGGTCCCTCAAGCCGTTGATTGGCATGGTGTCGGACGTGTTGCCCATTGGGGGCTACTACAAGCGCTGGTACATCCTAGGGTCGGCGGTGGTCGGCACCGCGGCGTGCGCGGTGCTGGCCGCCGCGCCGTTTGTTTCTGTCGGGGAAGGCGCACTCGCCGCGGTCATGTTCTTCTTTGTCCACGTCGAGTCCTCAGCCAGTACGTGTCCTGGAAAGGCGAAGGAGGGGGCGCTTGGTCTTGATTCGGTGCGGCACTTGTGTTTACAGGCGACGCAGTGGGAGTGAGAGGATTAGGGCATGCTTGACTGGTGAGCCGCACCTGACCATTGTGTTTTTTGCTTCGTCTGCTCATTGTCTCGTCTGGTCCGCAACGTTTTCACGTCTTGGTGATTACGCCTCGCCGCTGTCGATTGTGCTTCCTCTCCGATAGCGGACCTGCTTGTTGAAGGAATCTATTCGGAAAAAATGGTCCGGAAGCCGGAGTCGGGGGCCGACATGGTTACGACCGTGTGGGGCCTGCAAATGGCGGCGACCCTCGTTGGAGCCTGCATTGTCGGCGGCGTGGCCGACACGAATGCCTCCGTTTTCCTTTGGATTTGCCTGCCGTTTGCCGCACAGATCGTTCTGCCAGTCGCCGCCGGCTGGCTCGGCGAGGAGCGCACGACGTCCGGCTTCCGCAAGGACAAGTTCGTCGAGAATGGGCGTTACTTTTTTATCGGGTCGGTCATGGCAGCGGGGGCGCTCGGGCTGGGTGCCGCTTCCCTGTGGGCGTCGACCGTCGTGCAAGCGGCGTACAGCATGACTATTGGCGTGGTGCTCTGTGCCCTGTCCCTGTGGATGCTGCCACCTATGCTCGGTACGCTCGAGAGCTCTGCCCGTCAACGGGGGGGTGTCGTGACCGCACGGGGTGCTGGGTGCCCGAGTCTCAGCTGCCGCGTCGCGTTCCCATACTGAAGCAGACCACGTAACATTTCCTTTCACATGTGTCCGTCTTTTTATGTTGCCTCCCCCCACCCCCTCGACCCCATGTCTACAGGAAAAGCACAAGTTTACATGTTCCTGTCGTCGGCCATGAACCTTTCTATCCGAGGCGCGATGGACGTCTTCTACACTGCCGGGCCCAAATGCAATCCCGGCGGTCCCCAGTTCGATTTGGCATTCTATCTTTCATGGTCGGCCGCACTCGGGGCGGTGGCAGGCCTCCTCGGGGTGGTCATCTTCCAAAGGGTGCTCTCCCGCACCTACTATCGACGCGCATTTTGGACGACGACGGTGCTGGAGGTCGCTGCTGCCATCGTTGATATCGCCATCGTGCAGAGGTGGAACATCCGCGCAGGTATCAGCGATCGGCTGTTTTATCTGCTGGGCGACTCCATCATTCAAGACGTGGTACGTTGGGCGCGACAAGCTGCAGGACCACTCTGTTCCTTGCCTTTTTGGGAGGGCCACGGAGGTAGGCGAAGCGTTTGGTCGGGGCTGGCTGTCCGAATCTCGAAGACCTCTCACGGCCAATGATGATTGACTGTGTCTGTGTTTTCATCCGCTGAATTTTTTGTTTTCTTGTCTTTTCCTCTGCTTCCCGCCTTTTGCTGCAGGTCGTCATGATGGACTTTATGCCAGAGATCGTGCTCATTAGCAAGCTGTGCCCGCCCGGCATGGAGTCGACCGTGTATGCCCTGTTGGCAGGCTTTTCCAACTTTGGCACTGCTGTCGGCTCGAGTATCGGCGCGTTCGCCACCGACCAGTTTGACATCTTGACGCCAAAGGACGGCCCGTGCAACTTTGACAACCTCACATGGCTCATCATCGTGGGCCACGTCATCTTGCCGCTGCTGACGGTACCGCTCACCTTTCTGCTTATCCCCAACGCGCGCATGACCGACGACCTGCTCGGCGTTGCGTCTGGCTCCCAAGGCGGCGACGTCGAGGAGGGCGCCAAGAGCGACGCGCCCGACGACAAGGAGGGGGACGAGACCAGCTCCTCCGACGGCGCGGGGGTGGTCAAGGACGCGGTCGCGCACGCGTCGCCAACGACGGTGAGCGGCATCCTCTGAGCGGGCCGTGCCCCGTGGGCGCCCCCCCCCGTTTTTCCGACCGCCCGTTTGTATAAAGCTCAGCGGCGCGTGCCCCCCCGCGCGCCGCCCCCGTGCTTGCGTATGGGGGCCCCCACTTTGTGCCACGCCGCCCCCCTGCCACCGCCGCGCGCGGGGCGGTGGTCACCGCCCGCGTGCCGCCGCCGCGTGCCCCCCTCCAACGACGCGGCGACGCGGGTGTGCGCCCCGCTTCTTGCTGTTTCCCACGCGGCGGGCTGCCGCCCCGCACGCGGGGCACGTTCAGGGCGCGTCGGGCGGCGCCGCCGCCGCAGGTCCCCCCCCCCCAGGCTCGGCAGAGCCGCCATTACCCATCCCATTGGCGTTCCACGCGTTGCTGTTCAAACCGTGCACCGCGCCCTCCCCGCCAAACGCCTTGGCCGGGATGGCCGGGCGGACGGCTTCGGCGCGGGTGCCCTTGGCGCCGCCGCCAGCACCGGCAGTGTCCGAGTCGGCGGCGGCGCCAGTGGCGGCCGCGGCCGCGGCCGCGGCCACGCCGAGACGCCCCATTGGCTGCGTCGGGTGCGCCCGCTGCTCCAACCGCATGTCATTCTCGGGCGGCAAACCGACGCACGCGCGCAGCGTGTTGTCAATGCACGCGCGCTGCTTGAAGAGCGCATTGACGACGGGCGACCCCTCGGGCACCACCGGCGCCTTGAGGAGGTACGACAGCAGCGACAGCACCGGGTGAAAGTGAGTGTGGGCACCCATCTCGGGCGTCCGGTACGTGATGCGCGTCGCCAATTCGGCGAGCAGCGCCAAGTCCAATATCAGCGGCGAGGCGAGCAGGGAATCCTCGCACGTGTTGTGCGCGACAATGGTGTTGGTGCCGCCCATGAAGATGTCAGACGAGTACTCGTCCATAGCGCGCTTGCTATCCCCCACCGCCGGCACGTACTTGATGACGACGACATGGTCGGGGCCGGCGTTGGGGGCCCCATCGGGGCCGCGCGGGTAGAGGAGCTCGTTGGCGGCGACCACGTCGTCGACGACCGAGCTCTTGCTAATCTCCTTGGAGCGGAACTGGGAGGGCCCCGACAGGTTGCGCCCGTCGTTGTTGCCAAGATGGTTGTACGACGCGATGGAGGTTGGGCGGAGGCCAGCTTGCACCAAAAAGTCGACGATGACCGACTTGAACTTGGTTTGCCCTGACTTGAAGTCGTCCCCGCCGATAAACACGTCGTGGCGGACGGCCAGGTCGATGGCGCCCGGCACATACGTGTTTTGGGGGGACCCGTTGACGTACGGACAGCCTTCGAGGATGGACGCCACAGCAAAGAGCGTCGACGGGGACACCACCGCGTGCGACGCCTTGATGGACGCGAGCAGCGCGTCGGCGGTGTCATTGACGCCCGGCAGCACGTCTGCAAAGCGCTCGGTGTTGGCCGTCCACAAGACGATGACCGTGTCGAGGTTGTTGGTGGCCTTGAAGTCGCGGATGTCGGCACGGATGCGCTCCAGATGGGCGCCCTTGTCATCGCCCGGCAGCAGGTTGTCCGCGCGGCTCGCCTGGTTGGCCGCAATGAAATCCCCATACATCACAGACGGCAGTGGCTTAATGGAAGACAGTTCCTCCTCCACCTGCACCTGCACGCCAACGTCCAACACGGCCGCACGGCGCATCGCCGTCGCCAGGTCGGCACCGTTGATGTCCCACCCGCCAAGGACCAGGTCGTTGGGGTGCGCCATTGGCAGCATCGCCCGCAGCGGGGTGTGGACTTCCTCCCCCGTCGCCGCGTTCGCGCCGACGCGCACCGTGGACGACATAAGAATCGAGCCGAGGTAGTTGGCCGACTGCGTGCCGGCCTTGGTGCGCCACGAAAGCCCCCGCCGGTTGGCCGAAATGGCCGCGGCGACCGTCGTGCCATTGTTGCCGCCGAGGCCGACGAGCATCAGGCCGACGCGGCCGACGTGGCGGCCGGTGCGGAAGTGGTAGGTCGCCGTGGTGGGGACCGCCACAGCCTCCCCAGTGGCACCATTCGTCTCGACTTGGGTCGTCTCATAGCGGTAGGTGGCCTCGATGGCCTCCTCTGTGTAGCGCACATGGGGGGAGCGCACCGTGAAGTTGGGGATGAACATGGTGGCGGAGTGGGACGGGGGCAAGGGAAAGGCGCGCACGGGTGGCCCGGCTCGTGGCGAGCCGACGGCGAGCGCGCGCGGCGCGCGCGGCGCGGCAACCCACGAACGGGAGAGGGGAGCGGGCCACGAGCCAGTGCGGGGCCGAGGGGCGTCAAGTTATACCGGAGGAGTGGGGGAGCTGGCGGTGCACCTGGCGACCTGCACAGCTTGTAAGGGCAGCCGGGGGGCTAACACAACGTGGACAGGGGGACACAAGACAGAGCGGCGCAGGCGCTCGTTGACGTGTTCCGGTAAACCCGTAGCACAACCGATGGCGGGCCAACAGCAGGTGTGCGGAGGGGCGAGGACAGTGGCAAGGGGGGCGGTCAGTCAGCGGTGGTGGTGGCGGGCTCGCGGCTCTGGCCAAGCCGTTGCTGGTGCCTTCGAGCCTATCGGGGGGGGCTGGGCCCCAGCGAGGCCACCGAGGCGCCGCCGCCACTTCCACGGACCACGTTCTTGCCGCGGCCGGAAAAATTGCGGCGCCAATGACGGCTGACGCGGGCCCCCGCGGGGATGGCACTGCCGAATCGCTCGCCCCGCACGCGCCGATCGCGAGGCGCGCGCCGTGGCCCGCGGCAACCCCCGCCCAGCAATGCACACAGAGGGGTCGCCGCAAAGTGGCCTGCCAAGAGTGCACGCGGCGTGCCACTAGAATCTTCTGCGGGCGCTCGCTTCTCGCGCCACATCATTGATATCGGATTTGTAGTCGTGCCACGCGGCAGGCCCTTCCGTTTGAAAACCCGAAGCGTGGGGCGGATCAAGACAGCTGGCCGCCGTCCCGGTGTTGTGCCTGCGTCGGCACGGCGACTGCCAAGACTGCCGCGCCAGTGAGCGGCGCGCAGGAGGCGGGTCGGTCGTTGCGCAGCGACATTGACAGCTCCCCTGGCAAACGGGAACTCCACGGTTGTCAGCGTGAGTCACGGTTAGGTGAGAGCCTATAACTCTCGCGGAGGCCTTGCAAAGGTGCCGTGGTGGCGGCCGTCGCGGTGGGCGCTCCTGCGGCGGCGGTCGGGCACCAGGACGCCCCGTGGCAGGCGCTGTGGGAGGGAGGCCCCGCCGCGGTGGGACGATCATTCCTGTGGGGACCAACCTCCCCCCCTCCCGCACCGCGCGCCACGTCTCTTCCCCACGCCTTGTTGCGTCCATCGCAGTCCGTTACTCGATGGCTGCCCTGCCGCCGGTACCCGGTGTGGGCCCTTTGGGGCGCCGCGTCCTCGGGACTCTGCGGCGCCCCGCCTCTGAATAACGGTTCCTGTGACTGTTGACTTTGTAGTCAGGGGGGACGAGCCGGAGACGGGGGCGTGCACGGCGGCAGGCGGCGATCGGCCGGCTAGTGCGTGCCCAAACGGCCGCTGACGCCTGCCGGCTAGCGGCGACGGCGGTGACGGGGTGTTGCAAGGGGCCGACAACCCCGTGAGTCCATTTCTCTGACCACCGCGAGTCCGTTTCTTTGGCTCGGCCGTGGACGGTGACGTGTGTGCTTGTTGCAGGGGCAGCGACGTGCGCCTCGAGCGGTGCCCAAGCGCGTGTGGCGGTCAATCGCCACTGCCGCTCCTGTTCAAACCGTCCCCACCGGCGTTGTCCAGGGCGCCCCTGATGATTGTCCCTCAGCCCGTCCGGGACCCGACCCGGCCGCCAGACGGGGGTGTTGCCCCGCTGTGGATGCGGTCCACACACCCGCGGCGCAGCGGCGAGGTGGCCGCCGCGGTCGTTGTGGGGCTCGCCCTCCTCGCTGGCCTGCCGGCCATCGACGAGTCGCAGCCTGACAGCGCGGCGAGCCGTCCGTCCCCCAGACAGCCCGACCGGACACGTCCGAGGCCGACACCACCACGTTTTTTTCTTGTTGCCTCCTCACCCATCCACTCTACCGCCGGTCGTGTCGGCAGCGCCGTGCGCACTGCGGTCGACGCTCAGGAAGCCGATGGCCCGCTGTGCGCGGCCGCCCCGCCACGGGCGTTCAGGGCGCCGGCATCCCGCTGCGGGTCACTACGGCCCCAAACGGCGACCGAAATCCCGACTTGAGCGGGCACCGCCCGGTATTGGCACTCGGCTGCCCTTGCTAGAGGGCCGACCGCCACCTGCCGCTCGGCCACCGCCGTGGGGGCAGACGGGGACAACCCCACGACGCCATGTAGTGCGCCGTGTGCTTATGCACGGTCGCACGCGATGGGGCGCCCACACAAGGGACTTCAAGCGGCAGTGGAGGGGACGCCGTCGATGCGGAGCAGGCAAGTACAAACATGCCAGCACGAGACAAGGAGCAAACGTCCGCATCACCCCCCGGCACGGCCGGACAGAGTTAGCGACGCCGGGCGCTGCTCCCGTGGGTGCCTCCCCTCCCCTGCCCCAATCGCCCCCCCGTTCCCCCGCCGCCCCCTCACAGCCAAGGCGGACGCCCCCCGCCGCCGTCACGCCCGCCGTCCGTGGCGTCGTGCGCTCCCCGCCCGACCCCTGATCGGCCGTGGCGGCGGCGGCGGCTCCTGCACGTGGTCGCACCCGCGTCGCGCCAGCCAGGGGAGGTCGCGCCGCCAACGCCGTCTCGGGGGTGGGGTCCGCGGCGGCCGCCACCGCCCCGCCCCAGATGCGCGCACGGGGGGCGCCGCCGGGGCGCCCGTGGAGCCCCGCCAGGGCGTCAGCGCGGTGGACGCTGCCGCCCGGCCGCGACGGGGCATCAGCCGCCCCCTCGCCCGCGCCGCCGCCCCGCTGTGCGTCTAGGCGACAGCGGCGACCGCGCCGCCGCCCCCCCCCCCGCCGCCATCCAGCGGCGGCGCCACCCCCTCGCCGACCGCCGCCGCGCGCAGCCGGCCGCCGCCGCCACCAGCGCGGGTGCCCCGCGGCGGCAAACGCAACGGCCACGGCGCCCGATCCCGGCGCCCCCACGGGCTCTACGGCGCGCCGTGGGGTGCGGCGGACCCGCTTCCCGCCCCGGCCCATCCCCCCCCGACGGCCGCCGCGTCGAGCGCCGTCGTCACGCCCGTCACCTCATCAAGCGCCGACAGCGCGGCGAGCGCGTCGGCCAACGCCGGCGGTGCGGGGTGCCCACCCGCCGCCACCCCAGCGGCAGCCATCCCCCCGGCGCGGGGGAGGTACACCGCCGCCGCCGACCGCAGCTGCGCGCACGCCGCGGCGCCGTCGCCGCCGTCGACCAGCGCCGCGCCCACACCATCCGTGACCGCCCGCAGCGCGTCGGGCGGGCACACGACGCGGAGGCCCGGCACGGTGCCGTCGCCGCTGCCACCGTCGCCGCCGCCGCCGGCACCACCCCCGCCGCCGTCGCCGTCGCCGCCACCGCCGTCCGCACGCAGGCGGCACTCCTCCACGTCAATGGCGCCGCCGTCGAGCGCCGCCGCCATAACCGCGTCGGCGGTCGCGGCCCACTGGCGGGCGGCCGACGCGTCCCCCCCCCCCCCCCCCCCCCCCCCCCCCCCCCCCCCCCCAACGCGGGCGCCGCAACGGTCACGACGCCCCACCGCTCCAAGCCGCCCTTGCCCGGCGGCACCATCCGCCCGCCCGCCCGCGCGACCGCCGACCGCACGGCGGCGGCGAGGCGCGACCGGTTGGTCGTGGCGCCCTCCACAACGAGGGGCACCCCGCCCACGACCGCCTCGTACACGACCGCGTCGGCGGGGGCGCCGCCGCCACCGCCCGCGTCGGCGCCGCCGGGGCGGCGGCCACCGACCGCCAGGGCGCTCGCAATCCGCGCGGCGGGGAGGCCCCCGGCGCGCGCCGCCCCGAGGGCGGCCGCGAGGCGCGCGGCGGCGGCGGCGGTCGCCGCCGCCGACGAGGCCGACGGGGGCGGCGGGGCGGCCGCGGCGGCGGCGGCGGCGGCGGCGGCGGCGGCGGCGCCGCCAGGCGTGGCAGCGGCGGCCGCCGCCGCGGTCGCCGCTGCCGACGGTGTGCCGGCGGCCGCCGCGGCGGCGGCGGTCGCCGCGCGCACCCGCGCCGCCGACGTGATGGCGGCGGAGAGGCGGGCGTGGGTGGCTTGTCGCGCCGCGTCCGCCCGCGCCTTTTTGTGCTTGATGTTGGCATAGTGGGAGTGACCGGCGAGGGAGCGCCGGGGGGG
>ENA-ORXR01005036-ORXR01005036.1-marine-metagenome-genome-assembly--contig:-NODE-5036-length-10727-cov-3.324319_pt1 | contig 10727 bp, 12 predicted proteins | sample MGYA00237866_ERZ511479 | MGnify/ENA metagenome assembly ERZ511479 | reverse complement strand
CCCAAAGCCGCGATTGGCGGGGATTTGATGGGTTGGTTTCGTGCGGGGTCAGATCACACAGGGTTCTTCTCCATTGATGTTGTGGGCCACGGCATCGCGTCGTCACTATTTTGCGCACGTATCGCCGGGTTGTTCACAGGGGATGGGCCCAACACGAACATGGCATTGACTAAACGGCGTGGGGGAACCTTTCCACGTGATCCGGCCAAAGTGATACAAGAGTTGAATGCGTTGATGTTCGATCATTTTGATTCAGAATATTACCTGACTGCGACCCTGGGGTTTGTAGATCAGCGCACAAATGAGGTGGCATTTTGCCAGGCGGGGCACACACGTCCAATTCAAATGGCCCCCGATTTGTCGCCCCATGAAATACAAGTGCAAGGACTGCCCGTTGGCCTGGTCCCAGGCGCAGAATTTGAGACAACCTATTTCAGCGCAAAACATGGGCAGCGGATAGTGTTGTATTCTGACGGGATTTCGGAATGCCAAGACCAAGCTGGCCAGGATCAGTACGGGGATCGGCGCTTGTTTGAATTTCTCTCCATTCATCGCACCGAATCCGCACAGAAGCTGCTGTCGGGTCTTTACGCTGACACTTCCGCATTCGGTCATTTGCACGACGATGCTTGCGCAATGGTCCTGGATTTCAAAGCTTCAGACAAACAGCCAATGCCGCACGGTCACCATTAACAGCCAGATTCCTAGCAGCTTCTGAATGGGTTAACCAAACAGCGGAATGGTCAGGTTCAATCGGATCGGACACGTGCAAGATCGGGCGGGCCACAAAAACTGAGCACATCTTTTCCGCATACATGTTGTAATCCGGCATAAATGTGAATCGACGAAATCGAAAAACAAGACGGGGCGGTCCGACGTGCCACCCAGTTTCTTCGAATACTTCGCGATGTAAGGCGTGGACCGGGGATTCACCGGGATCAACACCACCGCCAGGCAGTTGGAATTCATTGTGAATACCGGCCTGAAAAGTTAGCCAGCACCATATTCTTCCTGGGAAGTATCGCATAAACGCCGGGGCGTCTTATATACCGCTGCCCAGGTGTTGGTTGTGGCCCAAATGTTGGTATCTTCATTGGCTCTCTCCTGCCAAAGGACTAGTGATAGGTATGCCGCGCGCGCCAACAAAAAGGAACCAGCCATGGAAAGCCAAGAAATGACCGCATGGGACGATGCAGTTCTGCCATTTCAGTTGGACGCTGCCGATATTCGCGGTCGGATCGCACGGTTGGACCATGTTCTGGATCAAGTGTTGGCCCAGCATGACTATCCGGGAGTGGTCGAAAATTTGGTGGCTGAACTGGCTGTTTTGACCGCGCTGATTGGTCAAACGATTGAAGTTCACTGGAAGCTATCTTTGCAAGTTCGTGGTTCCGGCCCGATCCGCATCATCGCGACCGACTATTACGGCCCTTCCCAAAAGGGTGGTGAAGCACAGATCAGGGGTTATGCCAGCTATGATCGTGAAACCATTTCCGAAGATCAGCCCGGCTTTGACCAGATCGGAAATGGGTATTTCGCAATTTTGATTGACCAAGGCCAGGGCATGACGCCGTATCAAGGGATTACCCCGCTTGCGGGTGGATCGTTGTCTGAATGTGCCGAAACGTACTTCGCGCAGTCTGAACAATTACCCACGCGGTTTTCCATGGCATTTGGGAAATCATCGACACCTGGGCAGACTGAAAGCTGGCGGGCCGGGGGCGTAATGTTGCAACACATGCCCAAGGCATCGCCCCATGTCGCCACGGAACCCGCGTCCGAGGAGGGTGGCACCCTGCAAGCCACAGATCTTTTGGATGGGGATGATCAAGAAAACTGGCAGCGCGTGAACATTTTGCTGGATACGGTCGAAGAATTGGAATTGGTGGGACCTTCTGTTTCACAAAGCGATCTGCTTGTCCGGCTGTTCCATGAAGAAAAACCGATGGTGCAACCGCAACAGAAAATCACTTTCGGATGCACCTGTTCAGAAGAACGGGTTCGCGACAGTCTGTCGATCTATGGGAAAAAGGACATCGCACACATGACAACGGACGACGGCAAAGTGACGGCTGATTGTCAGTTCTGTGGGGCACACTACGAAATGGACCCCGAAACTGTGGGCCTGGAAAATGCCAAAGCTTAAAGAACAACTGGTTCAGGCCCTTGCACATGGGTCATCGGAAACATCAGACTTTGATCTCAATACGGGTGAATTTGTTAAGCCAAAGCAGCTGCGACCTGCCGCCGTTTTGATACCCTTTTGCCAAGGTGCTGGCGGTACGACAGTTTTATTAACCAAGCGGTCGCCCCGGTTGAAGTCGCACCCTGGCCAGGTCGCGTTCCCCGGTGGAAAGCAGGACCCAACCGATAAAGATGCGGTGGAAACCGCATTGCGCGAAGCCCATGAAGAGGTTGGTCTTCCGCCAGAACATGTTGAAATCTTGGGTCAAATGGCACCCCATGTGACAGTAACGGGGTTCAAGGTGACGCCAGTTATTGGCTGGATCGAAACGCCATGGGCAACAAAGATAGATCAATCCGAAGTCGCAGAGGTTTTTACCACCCCGGCAGATATGGTTTTGGACCCCGCCAATTTTCGCATTGAATCGCGCATTTGGGCGGGTGCGCCACGGTATTATTTCACAGTTCCCAGCGGACCCTATTACATTTGGGGTGCGTCCGCCCGTATGCTGCGCGCGTTGGCGGAAAACATGAGTAACCTTGGATGAAAATTGACGCAGAATATTTGACCTGTCCGAATGCGGCCCGGCTGTTTGATGTGTTCGCGGAAAATGGTTTTCAGCTTTGGTATGTGGGCGGCTGTGTGCGCAATGCGATTTTGGGTGCGCCGGTCGAAGATATCGATTTGTCCACCAATGCGACGCCTGACCAAATGCGCAGTATTGCAGCGAAGGCAGAATTGAAGGTCGTTCCAACGGGCGAAGCACACGGCACGATGACTTTTGTGTTGGATGGAATGCCCTTTGAAATCACGACATTTCGTAAAGATGTGGAAACCAATGGCCGCAGGGCGGTGGTCGCGTTTTCCAAGGACATTTCTGAGGATGCCATCCGCAGGGATTTCACAATGAATGCTTTGTATATGGATCGCGCGGGTCATTTGACGGACCCCGTCGGCGGATACGAGGATGCTGTGGCGCGCCGTATCAAGTTCATCAACGACCCAAACGCGCGTATCAAAGAAGATTTTCTTCGCATTCTAAGGTTCTTTCGCTTTTACGCCTGGTACGGTGATTCAGCCAACGGCATCGATGCGCCTGGTCTTGCGGCCTGTGCTGAAAATGCCGACGGTTTGGAACAAATCTCGAAGGAGCGGGTGACATCCGAACTGATCAAGATTTGTTCTGCACCAGATCCAAGCACGGCGCTGGCATCCATGGAACATTCCGGCGTGTTGCGCGTCATTTTATCCGGGGCCACTGCGAAGTACATTTCTTTGGTCGTGGATTTTGAAGAAGGTGCGTTGGTTGATCCGTTGCATCGTTTGGCTGCCCTGACGACCGAGCTGTCTGTTGAAACGCTTCGTCTGCCGAAAAACGATTTTAAGCGTGTGACGAAATTAATCGAATTGTCGCGCGAGATGGATAACCCTTTTGGACTTGGCCATTTGCTGGGCTTGGAAGATGGCAGGGCAGCATACCGGATCAGATGTGCCTTGCTGGAACAAAGCCCGGACCGTCGTGATCTTGAAAGTGTTGATCGGGGCGCAGCGTCGAAGTTTCCATTGAATGCGTCCCATGTAAGCGATCAATTTTCGGGCGCGGCTTTGGGTCGGGCTTTGGGCGCGGCAAAAACCCATTGGCTTCAGCATATGGGTCGGCCGACGGTGGATGAATTGATTTCTTTGGTGGTCCCCGATCTTTAACAGGTGGCCCAACAAAGGGTCTGGACTTGAAGACGAATGATCATATTCTGAGCGGCTATGTTCCGATTTTTTGAAAACCTGTTGGACCCTTACCAGCACTACGATGCTGACGCGCGGCCGCCCCGTGCGCTGTGGCCTTTTTTGAAGCTGTATCTGGGTCCGTTTAAGAAGCTTTTTGCTTTGACGGCGCTTGCGTCGATTGTGGTGGCAGCCATGGAAATCGCTTTGATTTGGTATTTGGGCCGGATCGTCAATTTGATGAATGTTTCGTCCGCAGATACTTTTCTGATGGATCACGGGTTCGAGTTGATTCTGGTGGTGTTGGGCATTCTATTTCTGCGCCCAATTCTTCAGGCGATCGACGTTCTGTTGATGAACCAAGCCTTGATGCCCAATGTTGGAACTGTGGTTCGGTATCGCGCCCACCGCCATGTTTTGGGACAGTCTGTGGGCTGGTTTGAGAATGACTTCGCAGGCCGGATTGCAAATCGCATCATGCAAACACCGCCCGCCATGGGCGAAGTGGTCTTCCAGGTTTTTGATGCGATCACATTTTCAACGGCCTATTTCATCGGGGCGTTGATCATGTTGTTTGGGGTGGATGCGCGTTTATCCGTTCCGCTTCTATTTTGGATCGTGCTTTTCTACCTATTGGTGCTGTGGACGGTTAAGCGGATCGGCCCGGCATCCAAGGCATCTTCCGATGCCCGAAGTCAGGTCACCGCCCGGGTCGTGGACAGTTATACCAACATCCATGCTATAAAAATGTTTGACCACCATGACGCTGAGCTGAAGTACAGCATGGAAGCCATCGAACACGCCCGAAAAACATTCCAGCAAGAAAACCGATATTTTACGACTATGGATTTCGGTCTGGTCACTTTGAATGGGGTTTTGGTGGTCGTTTTGGTGGGGTGGGCGTTGGGTCTGTGGGTGAATGGTTCGGCGGATTTAGGGGTGGTTGCGTCGGCAGCTGCCTTGGCTTTGCGTATGAATGGGATGTCAGGCTGGATAATGTGGGCAACGACATCCTTCTTTCGGCAGTTGGGCATTGTCGCAGAAGGGATGGAAACCATCTCCGCACCGATTGAAGTTGTGGATCGTCCCGACGCAAAGCCCCTAAAACTGACGCAGGGTGCCATAAAGTTTGATGATGTAACCCACCGCTATGGACAAAAAAGCGGTGGACTAAATGGCGTATCTTTGACCCTTAAGCCCGGTGAAAAGGTGGGGCTTGTTGGCAAAAGCGGCGCGGGGAAATCGACCCTGATAAAGTTGATCTTGCGGTTCTATGATGTTGAACAGGGCCGCATTCTGATCGACGACCAAGATTTACAGCATGTAACCCAAGCCAGCTTGCGCGAAAATATTGGCGTGGTCCAACAGGACAATTCTCTTTTGCATCGGTCTGTCCGGGACAATATTCTGTTTGGAAAGCCCGGCGCGTCAGATGCGGATGTGATGAAGGCCATCGAAGGGGCGATGGCGGGCGAATTTATTCATGACTTGGTGGATCAAGATGGCAACGCGGGTCTTGATGCGCGGGTTGGTGAAAGGGGCGTGAAGCTTTCAGGGGGTCAGAGACAAAGAATTTCACTGGCGCGCGTTTTGCTGAAGGACGCACCGATCCTTATTTTGGATGAAGCCACAGCTGCGCTGGACAGCGAAGTGGAAAGTAAAATCCAAGAAGCGCTGTATTCTTACATGCAGGATAAAACCGTGATTGCTATCGCCCACCGGCTTTCGACGATTGTGCGGATGGATCGGATCGTGGTGATGGATGCAGGTCAGATCGTGGAAGAAGGAACCCACGATGAGTTGGTTCGGGCCGGGGGCATATATGCCGATCTTTGGGCACGGCAATCTGGCGGCTTTTTATCTGACACTGTCGGATAGTTGCCGCGTTTTCCGGGTTAAAACACTGCTCAACTAAATTGTGATTCCCACATTTGCCACGGCTATGTATACGGGCAGAAAAAAAGGGCAGGACAATGAAAAGACGGGCAGTTCTTCTGGGCGGTATGGCGACGGCGTTTCTTACGGCGTGCAGCAATAAGTTTTCGTCATACAACGGGCCAAAGGTGACGTTTATCACGGCTGATAAGTCGACACGTAAGCTAACGCTTTACCATGAGAACACAGTATTAAAGCGGTACAACTTCGATTTGGGGTTCGCACCAACCGGTCACAAACAGATCGAAGGCGACGGAAAAACCCCAGAAGGGCGGTACTTTATTGACCGCAAAAACCCGAACAGTCGGTTTTATCTTTCGCTGGGGATTTCTTATCCCAACAAGCAAGACATCGCAGCGGCACGTGATATGGGCAAATCACCCGGCGGTGACATCTTTATTCACGGGACGCCGCAAAAGTTTGCAGAACGTGGTGGGGATTGGACGTGGGGATGTTTGGCGGTAACAAACCGCCAAATGCGCACCATATTTTCGATGGTTGAAGTTGGAACGCCGATCAAGATTATACCTTGATCAGCGTTTCGCCATTACCAAAGTCCACCAAATTTTACCGTTGTCTTCTTGGAACCACGAAAAGCCCATTTCCTGTGCCTGTGGGTTCAAGATAACGTCACGGGTTGCTGGGACTTCCATCCAGCCGCCAAGCGTTTCTAGTTCTGATTCAAATGTTTCTGAGATGTTTTCGCCCAGCAAAGTGCCAGTGAATCCAACGCGGCGGACGCGGTCGATGGGGGATGATCCATCAGATCCAAAGTGCCAAGGGCGATTCTGGACTGCCATGTCGCGTGAATGGGTCGCAGCGGCGGCATTCAGTTGGGCGTTCAACTGCACGGGGGCAAGCCCTTTGACAGACCGCAAACTGTTGATGCCGTCTTGCATGCTGAATTGAATGCGCCCGGCATCGTTGTCTTTTATTCTGTACAAACGTGGCAATGGCTTGCCGTCAGGCCCCAACGGCACTTCAGCCGGGGTACAAGCGACTAAGATTACTGCCAACAAAACGCTGATTAACCCGCGCATAATGCCATTCCTTTTGTTTTTAAGGCTTCCTACCGTGAATTTGTTGTTAGTCAAACCCACTTTCACGTGCATCTTGGTATTAACGAATGTTTGATTTGTTTCCTTAAGACCGAAGAATTATGTGTTTGCAGGCCCAACGTGGTACTGAGACAGGTAGAATTGGAAAAATAACATGCAAAGAAGAACGTTTTTGGCAGCCGGAGCAGGATTTGTTTCTACGACCGCTGCACAAGCTCAACAATTCACAGGCGCAGTCGAAATTGAAAAAGACGTGTCTTCGTCGCAGCGGCGTAACGCATCAAGCTTTCGTACGCTTGAGTGGCAGCCTTACTTCGACAACCTGAAAAATGGCGCTGTTTTGGTGGACCTTAGTTCGCGGGCTTTGCACTATTGGTCTGAAGATCAGTCGGTTTATAAGCTTTACCCAACTTCCGTCCCTTTGTCAGAAGAGTTGACGAAGCGTGGACGGACACGGATCACCCGCAAAGTAGAAGGCCCCAGCTGGCGGCCAACGCCGTCGATGCGTATCCGTAACCCAGAATGGCCAGAATTTGTCGGCCCTGGTCCGGATAACCCATTGGGGTCCCACGCGCTTTATTTGTCGTGGACCTATTACCGTATTCACGGAACACACGATACGCGTAAAATCGGGCGTCGTTCGTCCAATGGCTGTATTGGTTTGTACAACGAACAAATCGCGGAACTGTTTTCGTTGACGAAAGTGGGCACACAAGTGTTGCTGATTTGACGACACTGTGGCAAATGAATGGCGAAAGTGACGCAAGGCCGTTTGCTTTTGTTGTGTAGTGATTAATAGAATTTGTGCACTGAACTCCGCGGGCGATATATGCCCGCGTCCTTAATACTGGAGGATACAATGAAAAAAATCGTACTCGCAGCAGCAATGGTATCATTTGCTGGCGTAGCATTCGCAGGCGGCATGTCCGAGCCTGTAATGGAACCAACAATCGTAACTGACGTTGTGGAAACAACTGCAGGCACCAGCGGTGGCGTTATCGTTCCCTTGCTGATCCTGGCACTGATCGGTCTTGCTGCAAGCAGCTAACCCTTTCGGTTGTTACGAAGAAATTTAAGGCGGCTTTGGCCGCCTTTTTTTATGTCCAACCCTGAAGATTCTCTTGGATAATACCGCTTAGTGCTGACACGTGCAGCGGGTCATCGTTGAGGCAGGGAATATACAAGAACGATTCCCCCCCTGCTTCTTCGAAGCTTTCTTTGATTTCTTCGTTAATTTCTTCCAGCGTTTCGATGCAGTCTGCCGAAAACGCAGGTGCGCAGACGGCAATCTTTTTCTTTCCGGCTTCGGCCAATCGGGCCACTTCTTCTACTGTGTAGGGTTTTAGCCATTCTTCAGGCCCAAACTTCGACTGAAAGGTCGTGACGATTTCAGTGTCGTCCCATCCCAACCGTTCCTTCAAAAGGCGCGTCGTTTTCTGGCATTGGCAATGATAGGGGTCGCCTTCCATCAGGTATCGCTGGGGAACCCCGTGATAAGAACAGACCAAGATATCTGGTTTGAAATCAGCTGACGCATACCCCGCTTTGATACTTTCCGCCAAGGCGTCGATATATGTTGGATTGTCAAAATATGGCGCAACAGTACGGATCGCCGGTTGCCACTTTTCTTCCATCATGACGCGGAAAAACTGATCGCATGCCGTGGCCGATGTGGCCCCCGCATAGTGCGGGTACAACGGGAAGAACAAAATCTTTTGACAGCCCTGATCAATTAGTTCGCGGACCTTCGATTTTGTGGATGGATTGCCATACCGCATGCAAAACTCAACTACGACATTGTCGCCCAATGCGTCCTGCACAGAATCTTTGATTTTCGCGGTTTGCGCTTTGGTAATCGTCATCAAAGGACTTTCGTCGGCATCGTTGTTCCAAATGGATGCATACGCTTCGCCAGACGAAAACGGGCGTTTTGTCAGGATAATCAACTGCAACAACGGCTGCCAAAGCCAGGGGCTGTAATCAATGACCCGGCGATCCGACAGAAATTCATTCAAGTAACGCCGCATGGACCAGTAATCATGCCCGTCTGGTGTGCCCAAGTTTGCGACCAACACGCCAATCTTTGCCGACTTTACAGGCGGGTGGTCAGACGGTGCGTGGGCTGGACATGCCCCGACCAGCGCAGATTTCTTAGGCATTTCAACCATGATGTGTGCCTTATCAATGAAGGTGTTTGTTCATTGAGAAATAAAAGCGGTTTGCCCGTCGTCAATCCAATGGACGTATTTAGATGGGCCTTATTCTTTGCTGGGGCGAAAGGGCAAGACAATTTGGCGTTTATTTGCAGTAAATGCCCAAGGCTTAGCATTTCATTAACATTGCCCAGCTTTTCTGGACGCATCAACTGACAGGCAGGGCGCAACGTGGGTTTTCAAAAACTAGTCGATTTGGTTTTTCCACCCCTGTGTGTGGTTTGCGGCGAAGAACTTTTGGGGTTGGAACGGCTTTGCGCTGGGTGCTGGCCGTCCGTTCACTTTGTCGGATCGTCGGGGTGCTGCAAATGCGGGCAGACCCTGGATGGGGACGTGGAACAAGGCACCCTGTGCGATAGTTGTCTGCGGATTGATCGGCCTTGGGCGTTGGGAACGGCTGCCATTTCATATCGCGATGCAGGCCGTGACTTGGTCTTACAGTTCAAACACAGGGATCGATTGGATTTGCTGGGGCCGTTGGCTGACTGGATGGTATCGGCGTTGCACCGGTTGGAATTGAGAAACCCGCTGCTGATCCCAATCCCGCTGCACCGCGGGCGATTGTGGAAGCGTCGCTATAATCAGGCGGCTTTGTTGACCCAAGAAATGGCAAATTCTGGACAAGTCCCTTGGGATGGAAGATCACTGTTGCGCACCAAATCAACCCTGTCTTTGGGCCACAGTTCGGCAGACCAGCGGGCAGATATATTGAAGGATGCCATGCGTTTTACGGCGGGGCCGAAGTCTGACTTTAAAGGGAAGGACATCGTTTTGGTGGACGACGTTATGGCGTCTGGTTCAACTTTTTCAGAGGCGACCCGTGCGATGTCGGGGGCGGGTGCTGCATCTATAAACGTTCTGGCCCTGGCGCGCGCGACCAACAGTGCTTAAATCCTTCCTGAACCCGGAGGATACCATATGAAACCCGTTGTGATTTACACCACCCCGACATGTGGCTTTTGTCATATGGCCAAACGTTTGTTGGCATCGAAGTCTGTTTCTTACCAAGAGATTGATGTCAGCCAGGACCCATCCAAGCGAACTGAAATGACCCAGCGGTCCAATGGTGGCCGGACCGTTCCGCAAATATTCATCGGGGATATGCACGTGGGCGGTTGTGATGATCTTGTCGCAGTAGATCGGGCCGGGAAACTGGATGCGCTGTTGCAAGCGTGAAAATTGCCCTTGCGCAAATGACATCTGGGGAAAGCCCTGATGTTAATCTGGCGACGGTATTGGATGTGATGACCCAAGCCAAAGGGGTGGATTTGATATTCACCCCCGAGGTGACGAATTGTGTTTCGACGTCGCGGGCAACCCAAAACCAAGTTCTAGAAAGTTACGCTGGAAACAGTTTTGTGCGCGCGGTGCAGGACAGGGCCCGTGCTTTGAAGCTTGCGATACACCTGGGTTCCGTGTCGATGAAGTCTGACGACGGGTCGGGCATGTTTATTAACCGAAGCGTGCTGATCGATGCGGCGGGCGAAATCGTTACGACATACGATAAAATTCATATGTTTGATGTCACGCTTTCGGAAACGGAATCCTATCTTGAATCAGATGGATACCAGCGGGGCCACCGGGCTGTCGTGGCCCCGTTTGGCAAGGCAAAGC